>Ga0070737_10006896_pt1 | contig 10233 bp, 8 predicted proteins | sample Coa_R1_10_FD_66438 | JGI IMG/M metagenome (GOLD analysis project Ga0070737, IMG submission 66438) | Surface soil microbial communities from Centralia Pennsylvania, which are recovering from an underground coalmine fire - Coalmine... | ecosystem: Environmental > Terrestrial > Soil > Unclassified ...
GGCCAGCTTCCCGAAGTTCGGTCCGGCGAAGCCCGGCTCGCCGGCCAGCCGGGCCATCGCCTGTCCGGCCCACTTCCCGGCCCGCCATCGGCGCCGGGGGCGGCAGCCAGGGATTGCCGGTCAGCGGGAGGCGCCATCCGCTGCGCCGGAAGATCATCGCGCCGAGCGGGACCCGGATCCGGACCCTGGTGCGCGCCGTCGATGCGGACGTCCTGGACAAGGTCACCGGCAGCTGGCCGCGCCGCCTGGCGGACGCGCGCCGCCTGGACGGCCCCGCGGGCAGCAGCGACGTCATCTCCTCGCCGGGAAGGTTCTCCGCGGTCCCCACGGCCGCCCCATCGCCCGCCGCACAGGCTCCTCAGCGGAACCAGCCGCCAGCCGCGACGGCACCCGGCCAGCGCGTCCCGGCGCCGGCCGGCCGCCAGCCCTGGAAGCCCTGCACCCCTGTCGAGCGATCCGCCCTGGCGCCGAGCCAGGCGGCCAGGCACAAGCAACGTAGCCGGGAACAGATCGCCAACCCGGCGATCCCGTGGTTATCCAGGCGGCGTCCGCCGTGCCGGTCCGCCGCGTCCGGGTCGCTGAGCAGTGCCGCGCCCGTGAGCCCATTCATCCAACGCTCAGACGAAGTCGGACGCGTAGATCAGGTCGGGGCCGAGATGGCGGTGCAGCACCTCGCACAGGGGGGCGGCGTAGCAAACAGCGCCACGGCCGCCCACCCCGGACCAGGCATCGAACGACCACTGGACGGCATGCTCCAGGTCAGGGTCCGTGTCATCGCCAGCCCCGGTTCCCGGTTCTTCTTCCCAGCCGGAAGGCGGCCTTTCCCGGTACGCGGACCATCCGCCATTGAACACCCGGTAGTCCACCGGTGCCGCGAGAACAGCCACGCCAACGGCGTCGGCGATGCGGACCGCTGCCCGGTGGTCGACCGACGGGCCGGGCCAGGCCAGGACGAATACGTCGGCGGTGCCGACGGCCGCGCCCGGCAGCGCCCGCAGCACCCCATCGAGGTCGGGGCCGTCATAATGCACGGTCGCCGGGCGCCGCACCAGATCATCGCGTAGCTGGTCCACGACAGTCAGCCAGCCGCCCACGACGGTGCCCGCCGTCAGCTCAGGCCCGCTTACCAGGTGACTCGCATACCCGGGCGGATCCAGCTCGTCGGGCGGCCAGGGGAACCGCAGGTACCGGCCGGACCGGCTTATCTCAGCGACGGGGCTGCTGATCAGCGTGTACCGTTCGCCGATGACCGCGTAGCGGTGCAGGTCCAAGAGGAACGCGGCGAGCTGCGCCTCTGACGGGCCGGCCGGCTCACGAGGGGCGATCGTCAGATATTCCCAGTCCGGCACGGGCCTCTCCCTCCGTCCTGCCGCGCCCGTTCCGGCCACGGTCCGAGCCGGCGGCCCGGCTCACGCCAGGTCCGCGGCCGCGCCCCGCCGACGTGCCCGCTCCAGCGGGCCGGGTAGCCGGCACCCGGCCGCGTCACGGTGTCGGTGCCTATCACGAGGCCTTCAGGTTGTAGACGCGCATCGCGTTGCCCGCGAGGACCAGCCCCGCGGTGGCCTCGTCCGGGCACAGCGCCCGCACCGCCCTGGCGTTCGCCGCGATGCCCGGGACACCAGGCCAGTCGGTCGCGAAGATCATCCGCCGGGTGAGCCTGGCCCAGTTGTGCCTGGCGTAGTACTCGCGCAGCCGGGACGGCGGCAGCCCGGACAGCTCGATCCAGACCCTGTCGCTGGAAAGGGCCATGAACGCCGCCGCGTCATACCACCAGCCGCGGCCGCCGTGCGCCAGCACCACGTTCAGCCGCCGGAAGTCGCGCAGCACGTCGTCAAGGTACACCGGGTCCGCGAACTTGTTGGACGAGCCCGGGAAGGTGGACGTCCCGCAGTGCACGACGAGCGGGACGCCGGCCGCCTGGCAGACCTCGTAGGCCGGGTACATCGCGCGGTCGCTGGCGGCGAACCCCGCGTGCACCGGGTGGATCTTCAGCGCGACCGCGCCCAGGTCGAGCTGGCGGCGGACCTCCTCGTCGACCGGGTAGTGCAGGTGCGGGTTGACGCTTCCGACGACCTTGATCCGGTCCGGGTTGACCGCGCTGACGGGCAGGACGTCCTCGATCGGCTGGATGCCGGTCACCTTGGGGCTGTACTCGGAGAACAGCAGCGCGACGTCGACGCCCTCCCCGGCGAGGTAGGCGTCGAACGCCCGCGGGTCGATGGTGCCCGCCTCGTCGTAGACCTGGTCCAGGACCGCCGGGTCGCCGAAGTCCCGCGCCCAGTCCCGCCACGCCTGTTTCAGGGTCGGCAGCCGGGCGGCGTGCAGGTGCACGTCGACGAGCGGGAACCCGTCCAGCATCAGCCCTCCTATCCGAGCCCTGTCTCAGCCGGGCGCCCTAGATGAGCACCGAGGCGGCCATCTTGCGCAGCTCGACCCGCCGCACCTTGCCGGTCGCGGTGGTGGGGAAGCTGTCGGTGAACACCACGGCGCGCGGGCGCTGGTAAGACGGCAGCCCCGCGCGGCAGAACTCGATCAGCTCCGCCTCGGTCGCCGCCTGGCCGGGCGCCAGGATCACGTAGGCGACCGGCTTCTCCAGCCCGTCCGCGTCGCGCGCCGCGACCACGGCCGCCTGGGCAACCGACGGATGCGCCAGCAGCCTTGCCTCCACCTCCATCGGGGACACCCAGATGCCGCCGGCCTTGATCATGTCACCGGTGCGGCCCAGGCAAGCGTAGTACCCGTCGGCGTCCCGGACGTAGGTATCGCCCGTGCGCAGCCACTCCCCCTGAAACACCAGCCGGGACGCCTCATACCGGGCCCAGTAGCCGGTCGCCGCCGACTCGCCGCGCACGAACAGGGTGCCCGGGACGCCGGCGCCGGTGATCTCGGCGCCGCTGTCCTCGTCGACCAGCTTCAGGTGGTAGCCCGGCACGGCGACGCCCGTGGTCCCCGGCCGCACCTCGCCGGGCCGGTTGGACAGGAAGATGTGCAGCGTCTCGGTCATCCCGATGCCGTCGAGGATGTCCACCCCGAAGTGCGATGTCCACCGCTCTTGCAGCGACGCCGGGAGCGCCTCGCCGGCCGAGGCGGCCAGCCGGACGCCGGCCAGCGCGTCCGGCGGCAGCCCAGCGCGCAGCATGTTCGCGAAGAACGTGGGCCCCGCGAAGAACAGGGTCGCCCCGTACTTGGCCGCGGCCTCGGCGATGAGATCCGGCTTCGCCGGGGACGGCACCAGCACGGCCGCCGCGCCGGCCGACATCGGGAACAGCACCGAGTTGCCGAGCCCGTAGGCGAAGAAGGCCTTGGCCGCCGACAGGCACCGGTCGTCAGGGCCGATGCCGAGCACCTGTGAGCCGTAGGTCTCGCAGACCACCTGGACCGACGCGTGCCGGTGCATGGCGCCCTTCGGGGTCCCCGTGGTGCCCGAGGTGTACAGCCAGAACGCCGGGGAGTCCGGCGACGTTCCGTATACCGACTCGTCGCCGCCGCCGAGGGCGTCGAACTGGTATACAGGCACGCGCGCGTCGATCGCGGTGTCGGCGAGGATCCCGGTGAGCTCGGGTGCCGCCGCGGCGGCCTGCCCCGCCGCGGCGGCGAATTCGTGGCTGACCGCGAGGAAACGCGCACGGCTGTCGTGGAGCAGTTGCGCGATGCCGTCGGCGTGCAGCATCGTCGACACCGGCACCGGGATCGCGCCCATCCGCATCGCCGCCAGGTACATCACGACGAAGTCCGGCGAGTCGGCCATCACCATGAGCATCCGCTGCTCCGGTTGCAGGCCGATCTCGCGGAGCCCGGCCGCGGTGCGCCGGACGCGGTCGTGCAGCTCGGCGTAGGTCACCTCGCCCGCCGGCCCGGTGAGCGCGGTGCGCTGCCCGTCCCCGGCGGCCAGCCGCCGGTCGAGCAGGTACTCACATGCGTTGAACAGCGCCATTGCCGCCGCCTTCGGGGAAGCTACGAAAGGTGAACGTACTCGTAATCGAACGGCTTGCCGTTGATGCCGTTGCGCGGCGGGGCGAGCCAGGCGGCGATCTTGCCGCGCTCGTAGACCGGCTGCATGAGCGAGCGGACGAACGTCTTGTCGACCTCGGTCGGCAGCCACTGCCCCTTGCGGGCCTCCCACTCCTGCGCCGGCAGCTTCTCCCCGGCGGGCGACGCCTCGATGCCGGCGAACGCGCCGACCTTCCGGTTGAACGCCACGTGCGGCAGCGTCAGGCGCTGCGGCAGGCCGGCGTCGGCGAGGATGCGGTTCCACCGCTTCACACCGCCCTCGCAGTCGGCGATGTACTGCCGGCGCAGGTCGGTGTTCAGCCCGGTCAGGGCCGGCACCTCGGTCTGCCCGATCTGGCCGTCGACCAGCGCGTCCACCATGATCGAGTCGTCGGCCAGGACGTGGTCGTCCTTGCGCCGTTCCTCCATCCAGCGGCCTTTCAGCCCGGCGGTGTAGTAGTTGGCGACGTTCGTGGAGGTCTCCCCCCCGAACAGGTCGAGGGAGACGCTGTAGTGGAAGTTGAGGTACTTCTGGATGATGGGCAGCGGGATCACCCCGTAGCCGGCCACGTCGTCGGTGTCGTTTTCCACCATGACCTGCGCGGTGCGCTCCACCACCCGGTCGACGCCGGTGGTGCCGACGAACATGTGGTGGGCCTCTTCCTTGAGCATGAACTCGCACGTCCTGCTCAGCGGATCGAAGGCGCTTTCCTTGAGGGTGCCGAGCTGGTACTTGCCGTCCCGGTCGGTGAAGTAGGTGAACATGAAGAACGACAGCCAGTCCGGGGTCTCCTCGTTGAACGCCCCCAGGATCCGCGGCGCGTCGGTGCTGCCGGAGTTGCGGTGCAGCAGCTCGGCGGCCTCCTCGCGGCCCTCCCGGCCGAAGTAGGCGTGCAGCAGGTACACCATCGCCCACAGGTGGCGGCCCTCTTCCACGTTGACCTGGAACAGGTTGCGCAGGTCATACAGCGACGGCGCGGTCGCGCCGAGGTTGCGCTGCTGCTCCACGCTGGCCGGCTCGGTGTCGCCCTGGATGACGATCAGCCGCCGCAGTTCGGAGCGGTATTCGCCGGGCACCTTCTGCCAGGCCGGCTCGCCCTTGTGCGCGCCGAACGCGATCCGCCGGTCCGGATCCCGTTCCGCCAGGAAAATACCCCACCGGTAGGAGCTCATCGGCACGAAGGCGAAGTGCGCCCAGCCCTCGCGGCCCACGTTGACCGCGGTGCGCAGGTACACGTCCCGGGTCGGCAGGGCCGGCCCCATGGCCTGCCACCAGGACAGGAAGTCGGGCTGCCAGGACTCCAGGGCCCGCTGGAGCCGCCGGTCCCCGGCCAGGCCGACGTTGTTGGGTATCTTCTCGGCGTAGTCGGGCGTCGCCATCGGATAACACTCGCTTCCGGTCGAAGTCCGCCCGCTGCCCGGTCCCGTACCTGCGCAGCGCGCCGTCCGGGCCCGATGCGTTCGGGCGGTAGAAAATCCAGTTCTGCCAGGCGGACAGCCGCCCGAAGATCTTGGTCTCGATCGTCTCCGGCCCGGCGAACCGGTAGTTCGCCTCCAGGCCCGTCAGCGCGTCGGGGCTGAACGCCGAGCGTTCCTCGATCGCGATCCGCACCTCTTCGTCCCAGTCGATGTCGTCGGGGGCGAAGGTGACCAGGCCGAGCTGCCCGGCGTCCTCGGCCTCCAGCGGCTCCCCTGCTCGTTTCTCGACGGCCGCGAGCCCGTCCGGGTCGCCGTAGAACCGGGTCGCCAGCCGGGTCAGCCCGTTGCCCGTCGGCAGCGGGCCCAGGTTCATGCCGCCGACGGTGACCGTGGCCGGCGCGTCGTCCGGGCCGGCGTCCTCGAACACGCCGGACAGCATGTACGAGCGGTCGGCGGCCAGCGCCAGCTCCAGCAGCGACCCGGCGAAGCACGACCCCGGCTCGATCAGCGCGATCAGCGACCGGCTGGTCACGTCCAGCCGCTTGAGCGTGCGCTTGAGGTACAGCACGATCTCGTTGGCCAGCCAGTCGCCGCCGGTGCTGGCCAGCAGCAGCTCATCGTGGGCGAGCACGCGCCCGGCGTCGCCGCGGGTGCGCAGCACCCAGGTGCCGATCTCCGTCTCGTTGGTGCGCAGGTCCAGGATCAGGTCATCCAGCTCCCGGGTCACCGCCAGCGTCCAGAACTTGTCGCCGAGGGCGTGCATGTCCGCGGGCGAAGGCGCGTCCGCGCCCGGCCCGCGGACGGTGATCTCGGCGACCCCGCTGCCGCGATTCAGGGCCGCCGACACGTGGGTGTAGGTGACCGCGTCGTCCGTCCGCGCCTTGGCCAGCGGGGTCAGCTCGATGCCCGGTCCGCCGCCGGCCGGACGGGCGGACGCATGGGCAGCCGCCACCGCCCGTTCGGAAACTTTCTGCTGCCACTGCGCCCGGGGAACGACCTCATCGACCAGGCGCCACGCCACCGCCTTCCTGCCGCCGATCCCCTCGGCCTTAGTCGCGAAATAGTCGGCGAGGTCGCGGCGCACGTGCCGCTTGTCGGTCACCCGGGTCAGCCCGCCGGTGCCGGGCAGCACTCCGAGCAGCGGCAGTTCGGGCAGCGACACCACCGACGACCGGTCGTCGACGAGCATGATGTGCTCGCAGGCGAGCGCCAGCTCGTACCCGCCGCCGGACGCGGTGCCGTTCAGCGCCGCGATCCAGGTCTGGCCCGAGTTCTCGGTGGCGTCCTCGATCCCGTTGCGGGTCTCGTTGGTGAACTTGCAGAAGTTCACCTTCCACGGATGCGAGGCCGCCGCCAGCATCCGGATGTTCGCCCCCGCGCAGAAGATCTTCTCCTTGCCGCTGGTGAGGACGACCGCGCGGACCTCCGGATGCTCGAACCGCAGCCGCTGGACCGCATCGTACAGCTCGATGTCCACGCCCAGGTCGTAGGAGTTCAGCTTGAGCTCGTAGCCGGGCATCAGCCCGCCGTCTTCGGCGACGTCCATGGTGAGCGTGGCCACCGGGCCGCGTGCCGACAGCCGCCAGTGCCTGTACCGCGCCGGCTCGGTACGGAAGTCCACGTGTGCCATGGCTCTATGCTCTACGGAATATCGAAGGATCGTCAATACTCCGTAGAGTTTTCACCGGGTTGCCGCGCCCGCGCGGCCGGCGCCGTTCAGGCGGCGCCGTTCAGGCGCTTCCACTCGCGGCGGGAGTCCGGCAGCCACTGCTCGTGGCGTTCGGCGAACAGCTCCGCCGCCTTCGTGCCGGTCCAGCGGGCGGGCAGCAGCTCACGCGGCAGCGCCGGGTCGAGTGAGGGGAACCGGCGCCAGGCGTGCACCAGCTCAAGCTGCCTGGCGAGCACGTCGCCCGGCGTCCTGCCCCCGAACTCCGCGACGAACCGCTCGTACTCCGCTTCGATCGCCGGCAGGTCCCAGGCCGCCGCCACCATCGCCCTTGTGTCGGATAGCCCCGTACGGCGGGCCACGAACACGTTCGCGTCGTCCCCCGCCCCCGCCTCCCGCAGCACGCGGATCGCCTCCTGCTGGCGTTCGGTGTGCGGGCTGATCCACAGGCCGGGGCCGAGCGAGCCGAACCCCGCCCATGCCAGGCGGGTCCGCACCACGTGGCGGGCGCGCCGGTCGCTTTCGGGGACGCGCACCGCGACGAGCACCCACTGGCCGTCCCAGTCCTGGACGGGCCCGAAGGAGTAGATGCGTTCGGCGCCGTCGGTGAGCAGCTGGCGGGCGGCGGGCGTGAGCTGCCACCGGGTGCGCCGGCCGATCTTCTCCGGCCGCAGCCAGCCGGCGTTGGCGGTGCGCATCAGCGCCTGCCTGGCGGCCTTCTCCGCCACTCCGAGCCGCTCGAAGGCGGCGAGCACGGCGCTCGTCCAGGCCATGCCGTCTGCGGGAAGCACGAACTCGCCGAGTAGGGTGAGCAGCATGCCGCGCGCGCTCGGCGCGCCGGCCGCGTGGCGCCGGGACAGCGTCGGGGACACTGGCTCCACTTAGCGCTTCTCCTGCGACATGAATAAGTAGCATACTTCGCTCCTTCATGCCGGACGAGTTCATCCCGGACGGGCGGCGGCGCCCGCGCGGCGCCCGCGGCCCGCCGCCCGTCCGGGATGGGGTTCTTGTGCCACTCGCTGACGGCCGTCCGGCGGCCGCCTGCCGCTGTAGGTCGTTGCCGGCTGTTGCCGGCCGCCTCTTGCTGTTATCAGTGAGTGATGGTGCCGAAGGTGACGGTGTCACCGGCCCAGGAGAACGACTGCCACTCCACCCCGCCGCCGTATGTGGTCGCGGCAACCATGTCGTTGCCGCCCTCATAGACGCCCACGTGGTACACGTAGCTGTTGGGGTCGCTCGATACGTGGAAGAACACCAGGTCACCGCCCCAGGCGCGGGCCTTGCTTATGCGCCGGAACTGGCGGAACTGTTCTTCGGCCGTCCGCTGGATGCGCTTGCCGAAGTGGCGGTAGACGTACTGGGTGAGCCCTGAGCAGTCGAAGCCGGACGTCGATGTCCCCCCGTAGACGTACGGTATGCCTTCCAGGCTCTTCACGTACGTCGCCGCTCGCTGATCGAAGGACTCATAGCGGCGGTTGCCCGCCGCCTTCTCCCGGGCCTTCTGGGCCTTGCCGGCGACTGCCTTCTGCTGGCTGCCGGACAGCGGCGCCGCCTGCGCGACGCCCGCCATGGGAACGCTGACCGCTATCGCCGTTAGCGCCGCCTGAGCCAGCCATTTGTGCCGCATCCTTAGGCGCCTCCGGCTCGCCAGGCATGGGCCCGGCCATAGGTACACGACTCCCGTCCCGGAAGCTTGATCGCCATCATTCTTTCCCTTTCCCTCATTGTCTTGCGTACGGCTTTCCCTCAACTCGCCGCTGTACTTGCGTACCATCCCGCGACCACCCCTGTCTCGCAGGCAGCCATTCCCGGCTTTGCCTTGCACCGCAGATCACGGGTGGATAACTGGCATTCCGCACCTGTCTTTTGCGCTTTGCGCTTTGTGTCAATAGTGGCAACTTCGCAGTTCAGAGGGCATGTCAACGATGTCGCAGCCGGGCAACGGCGGACCCGGACACCCGCTGGACACGTGTGGGAAACGTCACAGCAACCCGCTACGCAGCGTGTTTAGCCGTTATACCGAAAAGCGCGCATAACGTCGTTATCGTACTGTGATTGGCGTTGACGACGATACGCGTGATACACGTGTGACGAACGCTGTGCGGGTCTCCGGCAACGAGAGCACGCACGCCGCGTTACTCCATGAACACGGGAGAATGCGCGCGTGTTTCTCATTGCACACTCGCAAAGCATTCCGGCTATCCCGGAAATGCGTCGGGCAATCAGGTGCCGGCGTGCTCGGCGTCGGCTCCGTCGGCTCCCCGGCGAACCGTTAGCGTCACCGGGCGGCCGCGGGCGCCGGGCCGCCGCGCACCCGCCCACCCCGGCATGGCACCGCGCGCCCACCCCGGCATGGCACCGCGCGCCTCAGGACCGTTCTCAATCCCACTTCGCACACTTTCCGCACCGACAAATGGGATATTTCGGGCAACAAAGTGGTCGCCAGGTGTGCGAAGTGAAAAATCAGTCAGCGTGAGTGACTGGCGTGCCAGGCGGGGCGTGCCAGGCGGGGCGCGCGGGGCGCGCGCGGGCGCGGAGCGCGCAGGGCGGAGCGCGCAGGGCGGAGCGCGCAGGGCGGAGCGCGCGGTCCTGGCCGTTCACGGAGTGTGGCAGTTGTCTACCGGGTACACTCCCCCTTCTGTGAGTGCTTCCGAAGGAATCCTGGTCACCGGCGGCGCCGGTTTCGTGGGCGCGACGTTGGTCCGGCGCCTGGTAGCGAGCGGGTACCGGGTCCGCGTGCTCGACAACCTCACCACAGGGGACGCCGCGCACCTGGCAGGCGTGGACGCCGAACTGGTCAAGGGCGACATCCGCGACGCCGGCGCGCTGGACGACGCGCTGGAGGGCATGCGGGCGGTCATCCACCTGGCCGCCGCGGGGTCGGTGATCGGTTCGGTGCAGGATCCCGTCACGAACTTCGAGGTGAACGCGCTCGGCACGTTCCGCGTGCTGGACGCCGCGCGGCGGGCGGGTATCGAGCGCGTCGTGCAGGCCTCCACCGGAGGCGCGCTCATCGGTGACGCCACGCCGCCCGTCAACGAGCAGTCGCTGCCCAAGCCCATCTCCCCGTACGGGGCGAGCAAGCTGGCCGGCGAGGGATACGCGCACGCCTTCGCCAAGACCTACGGCATCCGTACCGTGGCCATCAGGTTCGGCAA
>Ga0070737_10006898_pt1 | contig 10231 bp, 7 predicted proteins | sample Coa_R1_10_FD_66438 | JGI IMG/M metagenome (GOLD analysis project Ga0070737, IMG submission 66438) | Surface soil microbial communities from Centralia Pennsylvania, which are recovering from an underground coalmine fire - Coalmine... | ecosystem: Environmental > Terrestrial > Soil > Unclassified ...
CAAGTGCTTGAGGTAACCCAGAATGCCGTGGTGCCTGATGCCCTGAAAGTTGTAATGAATGAAAACCACCACCGCGCAACCCAGGGTGACTGCGCCGTGTGCCGTGGGGCTCTCAAGCGAGGGTATAAGGCCCAGAAGATTGCAGATGACAATGAAAATGCCCAAGGTCCCGATCAGGCCCACGTAGCGACGGCCCGCCGGGCCGATCATATCGTCGACCATATTGCGCGTAAACTCCACGACCGATTCCATCGCCAGTTGAAACTTGCCGGGCTTTTCCGCAGAGAGCTGCCAGCGCAAAATCAGCGCCCCAGCAATGATGATCAAAAGGACGAAGACTTCTTCCCCCACATAGTTGGGAATCGGATGGGCCGGGTCTGCGGGCGGAAGGCCCGCCTTCAGCAGAAGTGACGTGACAACCCCGCCTAAAAACTTATTCAGCAAGCTTGTAAACCAGAATGCGTGTTCCATGATGATTATCGCGCGATGTGCGGGGCTTTAGTTTTAGGAAACCCGCCGCGAACCGTTTCGTATCGTTAAAACTTACGGCATTAATTTTCCAAGGCCCGCCACGCAGATATGCGCCATAGCCCCTGCCTGCCGTTCGTGAAATCTGGCGGGCAGCCGGGCTTTAAAATTCCTTCAACACATTAGCTTGATAGGCGCTTCGGATGTAACGCCAGGAGGCACATCAGCGCTGCTTTGCACGGTTCTCCTTGTGACCAGTATTGAGAACATGCAGGTAACTGCTCCGCTGCTCAGCATGCTGTCGAGAAGTCTCACGGTCACTTGGGATCTACTGCTCAGAACGCGTGCGGGAAGGGAGGAGAATCCCACCCAGTTGATATAGGCACTCAACCACCGCGCCCGCCAGCGGGATAAAAAAACCAGCCAGCACGGCTTCTACAGGCAACCAGTTTGTTCGGTAGAAGAAGTAGAGAACGCCTAACAGTAGAGGATAGCGTATTACGAGCTTAAAAACCAGTCCTTTTGCAACCTGGGTTCCCCCCTGGCTCAGCGCTGCCGATACCGCTTGCTGAAGCCAGATGTATCCGAGAATGGCGATGAATGCGCCGGCTGCGAAACCCGCCGCAAATCGCGCGCGTCCCAGGAGAAGGCTCGTAAGGGCGGCTGCCATGCCAAGGCCGATCATCCATCGCGGCAATCGCGCCTCAGCCTGTGCGATCCGGGCTTGAGGAATTCCTCTGATCCGCATTCCTTTCCATCCGGGTCAGGATTTGAAGCACTTCCACAATGCCGGCCGCCGTTCCAACGAAAGCCCCTATGACGGAGAGGATCGTCCCTAAATGCAGGATGCGATCCAGATATTGTCCCAGAAAATAGCCCGCTACAGCCGCACCCGGAATAATGAAACCCAGGCTTGCATACAGAGCTGCTCGTCCCCAGAGATCCGACGACTTCCTTTGACCCGGTGACACTTGCCCTCCGCGCACAGGCCAGCCTGTGAGGAATTAAAAGCCGCCCCGCCCATCCAAAGAGTGGCTAATAGCAGCAAAACCGCATGGAGCTTCAGCCCCAAGTATAACAACTCCGGCCAGCGGTTTGTATGCACGCTGTTCCGGCATTGTCAGCAGGCTCGTGTTTTTAATGAGTATTTTCGAGGCACACGTTTGAATGTGCAATTTTGGGGCTTTTTGCATGCGGTTTGCTCATGGGACGCAGGCGGTATCTGTGTGGGAGAAGCCGACATTCCCGCTCAAGCGGGAATATCGGCTCTAATACGAAGGTTGTCTTTCTGTCAGCTTTCTCGAACTTGCCTCGGAAACTTACCGAGTGGCCTTCAGCCTGGCGGGAATTGCGTTTGCGACCCGGCGTCGGATGAGACCCGCAATACCTAGCAATCCAGAGCCCATCAGCATGAGCGAGGCAGGCTCAGGAGTGGCTGACGAGGGCGTGGCGCCAACAAACCCGGTTAATCCTGTCTGGTTGTTTCGGGCGTGAGCAACAAAAGGAGTTGAACCGCTGCCGCCTGATGAGATCTCAGTAAATAGCTGTGATACTGAAGTGCAACCGCCTGCGCAGGTGACTGTGAACGAAAGAGGCGAGGTTGCACCCGAGCCTGGAGGGCCGTTGATAATGAATTCAAACTTGCCGAAGCCATCCATCTGACCGCTGTTGCCGTTGAAGCTGAAAGGGTTACTGATATTCGTGATTCCAACGCCCGCATCGTTGCCGGAGAAGTTGAACCCAAACGCGCCGCTCCCCTTGCCCGACCCGAACAGTCCGTAGCCGGAAATCATGGAGACCGCCACATTGATGACCTCACTTGCGTTCTGGCCGGAGGTGCTGAGCGTCACGGTTCCGATGCCACCCGGCTGGCAAAGGCTTGCGATGTTGCAATTGGTTAAATCCCAAGTCGCCGTATCGGCTTTGGTTGTCGATGTGACCATCATCATGGCCGCCATCAGAGACAGAAATAAAATTAATCTGGTTTTGGAACGCATTTTCCCCTCTTTATTTACATTGACCCCAAAAATTTTAGAGCCCTGACTGGCGCCCACTTGTGTTTGAGCACGCCAGTTTCCAATCGAATGGTCCAGTTAATCGTGCTTGGGAAATTTATGCAGAGTCGCCCGTGTAGCGACACCATATTCAAAATTAAATTGAAAACAAAGGATTTAATTGCTGATCACGGAGGGCTTGGACTGTTGACTTGGAAGTTGATTAAGCCAAGGTTAGTGTGAAGTACTTGGGCATAAAGTTCCAAAAAGGTTGTCACATAAGAAGTTAGTATGCCATTGCTTAACACGGATTTAACATTACGATTTGCTAGAAACTGTTTCAAAACCTCGTTCTGCTCGTCCAATGGGCTACTGAAAAACCCGAAGACTGTCATCCTGAGGAGCCGAAGGCGGTTCCTTCGCTTTGCTCAGGACAGGCTCTGAGTGAAACGAAGGGAGGATCACTGCATTTTGCTTGGTTCCTTACAAATACGGGGATTCTTCGCTTCGCTTGCGCTCCGCTCAGAATGACAAGTGGACGCTCAGGATGACAGTTGGGCGGGCTTTTCACCAAGCTATTGATTGGCCGAAGGGTTTTGAAATAGGTTCTAGAAAATTTCGGGTGGCCTTAGGAGGGTCAAAGATTTTGAAACAAAATATGACGGGACGGTGAATTATAAGCTAACGAATAATGTTCATCTTGTTTACCCTTCATATGAAACTTCAGAATACTCAAATCTCTGTATCGAATGCTGCTACTGTCCATGCCCTCGGGCTTTTCTGTTTGATGTTTTCATGTCTCTTCGTGATGAGCTGTGGCAACCAGAATCCTAATGCAGCGCTACCAGAGCTTTCATCAGGCGTTGTCACCACCACCCAGAATCCCTTAGTGGCGCAATACATCATCTCTCCGGCTCAGGCGGCATCCGTTTATGTTGAGTTCGGAACAGATACCCAATATGCCCTCCAGACTTCCGCGCAGCAAACCCCGGCGGCCGGAGGGAAGGTGAGCATTCTCGTGGCGGGAATGAAGCAAAACACCACCTATCACATGCGAGCCGTTATAAATTATTCAAACGGCGCTGTCCAATACGACACCGATCATACATTCACAACGGGTGCTATCCCTGCGAATCGGATGCCGCAGGCAAGCGTCACAATCCCTTCCGGGATGACGCCCACGCCGGGCATCGAACTCGCCAGTCTTAACCCTGGAACCCAAAACCAACTCGAATTGGTTGCCTTCGATTCCTCCGGCAACATCGTCTGGTACGATGACTATGATCTCTCGCTCGGCATACCGCAACCGGTCAAGTTGCTGCCAAATGGCCACATGTTGCTGGTTTTGTACGGCTCCGGCAGCGGAGGCACGGTGCAGGAAATCGATCTGGCGGGAAACATCATCCGTCAGTTCACGGTGAATGACCTTAACCAATGGCTGAGCGCTGCGGGTTATAACCTTACCGTCTATTCCCTTAACCATGACATTCTGCCTCTGCCCAACGGGCACCTGCTCTTGCTGGGAAGCGATAATCAGACGTTTACAGACCTTCCTGGCTATCCGGGAGAAACACAAGTTACGGGGAACGACGTTGTTGATCTGGACCCGAACAACAAGCCCGTCTGGGTGTGGAAGGCGTTCGATCACCTGGACGTCAATCGGCATCCCATGAACTTCCCGGATTGGACGCACGCCAATACTTTGGTCTATTCCCCGGATGATGGCAATCTGCTGCTTTCACTGCGGCATCAGCACTGGGTGATCAAGATCGACTATGAGAATGGGACAGGGAATGGGAACGTTCTCTGGCGGCTGGGTTATCAGGGGGACTTCACGCTGGATTCGGGCGAGCCTGCCAACTGGTTTTACGCCCAGCACGACACCAGCATTGTCAGTCCCAACAGCACGGGAGACTTTTTGCTGGGGGTCTTTGACAATGGCGATAACCGGGTGCTCGACTCAAACGGAGACATCTGCGGTTCTGTCGGACAGCCCGCATGCTACAGTCGTCCCGCGATTTTCGAGGTTCATGAAAATGAAATGACCGCTCACGTCGTCTGGTCCTACAACACAGTCTATTCATACTGGGGAGGAGTGGCTCAGCAGTTGCCCAATTCCAACATTTTCTTCGATCTCACGGCGCCCGCGGACAATCCTGCAGGAGCGCGCGTGACGGAAGTTACTCAACAGCCGAATCCTCAACTCGTCTGGCAACTCGATATCAACGGCCAGAACTCCTACCGAACCATCCATCTGCCCAGCCTTTATCCCGGCGTTCAATGGTAGAAGCTGTTTCAAAACCATTCAGACAATCAACATCTTGGTGAAAAACCCGCCAAACCTTCATCCTGAGTGTCCACTTGTCATTCTGAGCGGAGCGCAAGCGAAGAATTCCCGCATTTAGCGAATTTCAAAAATACCGGGATGCTTCGCTTCCCTCACGCATGACAGTCCCCAGCTTCGCTTTTCGCTGCCTCGCGACACTCGGCGTCAGAATGACGGATGAACAGGCTCAATACAAAATTCAAGCCACGAGATACACCACGCATTCCAGTTTCGCCACGCTAGCGGAACTTCCACCACAGAGCGGCTGTGCACACAAACAGCACAATCGCCCAGGTCCGGTAATCCTTATGGCCTTTCCAGGGTTCAAAGAAACCGCTGAATAGAGTGCCTTGTGTCTTTTCAGTCTCGGGTGGTTGGCTGATCAGGCTTACACCCATGACCACGGCGGCCGTGATGATCCATACCAAAAGAGACCGGTGCAGAAAAGAATGGAGGATAGACGTGGAAAGGAAAGGCAACGACCAGCGCAATGTCTGATCGAGAAAGCAAATGAGGCCTGCGGCAAAGCCCACCACCAGGCCGGTCATAGCCGCAACGGTGTTCGTTCGTTTCCAAAGCAATCCCAGGAATATCACCGCTGCCATGGGGACCGAAAGATAGGCGGAAATATCCTGCAGATAGTACCAGATGGTGACGGAAAGGCCCACCAGGGGCGCTGCCAGCACGCCCAGCACGGCCATCAGCAGCGTTACCCAGCGCCCCCAAACCACCTGCTGTCTTTCCGTCGTCGCGGGGCGCAGCCTGAGGACAAAGTCCCTGACCAGGAGTGTGGCGCTGGAGTTGTAGCAGGCGCTCATGGAGGACATCAAAATCGCAATCAAGCCTGCCAGCACTAAACCCCGAAGGCCCACCGGCAATAATCCCTGGACTAAACGCGGGTAAGCATCGTCATAGCGAGGCAATCCCGGATAAAGCACCCGCGCTATGATGCCCGGAAGAACCAGGATGAAAGGGGGAAGAATCTTGAGGAACCCGGCAAAGATGGCGCCTTTTTGGCCATCCTCGATCGTGCGGGCGCCCAGGACGCGCTGAACATTGGTCTGGTCCATGCACCAATAAAACATCCCGGCTAACAGATTGGCGATCAAAAAGCCGGTGATGGGAAAATCGCTGTCGAGCGGCTTCACCATCTGAAGCATGGCAGGATGCACATGGGTGACCAGCCCATGCCAGCCGCCTACTGCCCGCAGACCAAGCAGGGTCAGAAGCGCGCTGCTTAAGATCAGCCAGGTTCCCTGAATCATATCGGCATAGACCACGGCGCGCAGCCCGCCTTTCATCGTGTATAGGGCTGTGAAAGCTGACATGCCCCACATGACCGCCCTCTGATTCCAGCCAAACAAGGTTGAAAACAGCAGCGAGCCCGCCCAGAGATCAATCGCATTCTTGGTCAGCACATTGATGACCAGCAGGTTGGCCGATAAAAAAGCGCGCAGGCTCCAGCCGAATCGTCGTTCCAGAAACTCCGGAATAGTGAAGATCTTGCTGCGCAGATACAACGGCGCAAAAGAGGTCGCCAGGATAATCAGGTCCCAGGCCCCGACCCACTCGAAGCCACCCGCCACCAGGCCGATGCGGTATCCATCGCCCGCCATGCCCATGACGTGCTCGGCGGAGATATTGGAGGCAAACAGCGACATCCCGATCAGCGGCCAACTCAAGTCCCGGCCGGCCAGGAAATATTCGCTGCCGGACTTCTTCCGGCCCGCAGCCCGCTGGACCACCAGGATCACTAAGCACAGGCTGGCGCCGGTGGTGATCAAATCAATGATGGAGAACACGAAATGGCTCTTTTTTGCGGAAGACTGATCGGGGCGGCGCCGGTGAGAAGCCCGGCGTCAAAGCTCTCCCAAGTCGTGGAGCAGTCGTTGAAGTTCCTCGCGCAAACCGGGTGCGAGAGGCTGCAAGGGCGAACGCGGCGGACCCACCTGAATGCCGCGCAAAGTCGCCGCCTCGCGGCAAACCGCCAGCCAATGGGGCTGTCCGTCATCCTTAAACAGCGCCCGATATTCAAACTGAACCAGAGGCAAAAGCTGATTCCAGCGGCATCGGGCGCTCTCCAGGTCTCCTTGCGAACAGACGGCGTCGAACAACTGGCGCGTGAGCGCCGGGGCCATCATGGCCAATCCCCCGATGTAGCCATCCGCCCCGGCCGCCAGTCCCTCGAATCCCACCAGGTCGATGCCTACAAACACGGTGAACTCCCGTCCGCATAGCAGCTTGGTATCGTGAATCCGCGAAACCTCCACATGCGACCATTTGACGGATTGAATGACGCCCTCACGAGCCAGCAACTGAATGTCCTCAGGCGTCAGCTCAACGCCCGCGAGAATCGGAACGTTGTAAACCATGATGGGCAACGGTACAGCATCGCGGATGCGGCGGAAATGATTCAGGATGTCCTGCTTCGGAGGCCGCAGCAGGTAAGGAGGCATAATCATGAGCCCGCTGGCCCCGCTCCGCAGAGCATGCCGGCTCAACTCAATCGTCGCGCGGGTGCTGTAGTGCCCGGCGCCCACGTAAACCGGAACTTGCCCTCCGGCCTCCTCCAGCACCCACTCTACGGCTTGCATGCGCTCCTGGTCGGTGAGGGCGATGAACTCGCCGGCGCTTCCCATCGGCGCGAGCCCGTGAACGCCCGAGCGCAGCAGGAAGCGCACAAAAGCCCGCGTCGCATTTCCGTTCAGGGATTCATCAGGATGGAAAGCGGAAACGGTCGGCGCATAAACCCCTCTCGCCTTGGGCCAGTTTTCCATTGCGCACCTCTAAAACCTTGTCGGTTGAGCGGAGAGCATCCCCGGGCCTGCGGCGACCTCGAATACAAAAATCATCCTCGTGTCACCCTCCGCAAGCAGAAGTCTGGCAGGTTGCTGAAAACCCTTGTAGCTTGTCATTCCGAGGGGCCGAAAACAGTGATCGGCGACGAGTGATGAGTGACGAGCAATGATCGTGCTCGGCGCTTTGACTGCTGCCTCTTCCTGTCTCTCGTCCCTGCTGTTCTGGTCCTCGTGGCGCTTATTCTGAGTAAAATCGGGGTATTCTTTCGCCTCGCGGAGTTTTGCCCTGAGCAGAGATGAAGGGCTCGGCGTCAGAATGACAAGCGAGGAACACAAGAAGAAAAACGTCTTGCTGTGGGTGGTGAGTCAGAAAATACTCATCGAAGCGCTATGCCCGATTCCTTCCTGACTTCGACCTTCTCGAATTCCCGGAAGGCCTCCTGGAGGCCGCGGACCAGCAGAAAATGGTCGTTCGCGCAGGTCATCATGCGGGCGCCGCGGTCGGCAGCATTCTGAGCCGCTTCAGGCGTCTCCGTGACCGTCCCCCACCATTTTCCGGCTTGAGCGGCAGCTTGGGCAACTCGATCGATCGCCTCCTGCACCCGGGGGTGGTCGAACTGCATCGGCACTCCGTAACTGATCGTGAGATCCGCTGGGCCCACGAAAAGTAAATCAACCCCGGCCACCGCTGCAATCTCTTCCACACACTCCACCGCTTCCCGGTCCTCGATCTGGAGGGCCAGGAAAGTTTCATCATTACTTCGGATCATATATTCGAGCGGATCGGCAAGCGCATAATCCCCGGACGCGCCAGCATTGTCAAACCCTCGCCTGCCGAGCGGCGGAAACCGCGTCCATTCCACCCACTGCCGCGCTTCCTCGGCGCTGCGGCAATGAGGGACCATCAGCCCGTTAGCGCCAAACTCCAAGGCCCGCATGGGGCTGGAATATCCCGTCTTCAGAATCCGCACCATTAAATCAATGCCCGTACTCCGGCAAGCCAGCGAGATGCGATCGATCACGTCATAGCCGAAGGCACGATGCTCCATATCGAGCCAGACCACGTCAAAACCCAGCTTGCCGGCCACCTCAGCTAGCCAAGGCTCGGTGACGCGATTAATTCCCACCACGCGCACTAATTCCCCCGCGCGCAATTTTTGCAGGACCCTGCTCTTCGTCATGACGACGTTCCTTAAACTGACTCTGACGGGATCTGATGACCTATATGTTTTGTTTGCCCGAACAGCCCATTCGACCGCTTGCGAAATGCCGATCTCCTTGCTCTTCGTTCCTAACGCCTCGCGGACGCTCGAACGGCCCTTTCGTCTGTCAGAGAGCGCTTAACTTCACCCAAAGCGCTTTACATCGCAGACGCTTTCATTCTAGGAGATATTCTTCAGGTTGTCAATCAAATTAGAACTTATAACCGCATTGCGGAATTAAATTTAAATGACAAATAGCCGATTGTTTATCTGCGCAGGAGCATGCCAGTGCCAACACAAATACGGGGATTCTTCGCTTCGCTTGCGCTCCGCTCAGAATGACAAGGGGGACGCTCAGGATGACAGTTGGGCGGGCTTTTCACCAAGCTGTTGATTGGCTGAAGAGTTTTGAAACAGATTCTAGGAGAATGGCTTAGATTGCCCATTCGTTGTTGAAAGATTCGACGTCATGATCGTGAAGGATATTCCGTAATGCGGTGCAGCCGTCGAGTTCAAAACGCATTTACATCTGGCCTTGACTATATTAACCTGTTAGCCGTTGCTCCTGATAATCAGAGCCATTAACCATGTCAGCCATGCGCCGACGCCAATTCTCGGGTATTTGTCCCCCCAAGGCCTCTCCACCGGAACATCAAAACCACGAAGCCCTGGCCAAGCGTCGATCCTCCAAGCTGGCAATTAAAACGAGGGAGGTTGTGTCTTCAGAATGAAGATTACCAAAGTGGAAGTTTTTTTGACGGGCGCGGTTTGGCGCAATTTTGTTCTCGTGAAGCTGACGACGGACTCCGACCTGATTGGCTGGGGCGAAGGCACGCTGGGATGGAAGGAAAGCGCTGTTCGTGAACTGATTCTGGATTTCGGGCGACGCTACGTGGTGGGGCAAAACCCATTTGATATTGAGGATCTGTGGTTCAAGCTTTATCAGATTGAGCATAATGTGGGCCCCGTGATGCTGGCCGCGATGGCAGGAATCGAAACCGCCCTGTGGGACATCGTCGGTAAGGCGTGCAATCAACCGGTTTATAACCTGCTGGGAGGGAAGGTCCGAACAAAAATCAAAGCCTACGCTAATGGATGGTACAGCTACGGCGGAGACCTCGAAAAGCTGGCGGACCAGGCCCGCGAAGCGGCGAGCAGAGGCTATCAAGCTTTAAAGTTTGATCCCTTCGGGCCTGGTGGCCGGGAAATCTCCCGAAAGGATTTGAGCGAGGCCTGCAAGCGAGTCGAGGCGGTGCGGAAAGCCGTCGGCGAGGAAATGGACATTTTGTTGGAATTTCACGGTCGATTCAGCCCGATTATGGCGCTGGAAGCCATCCGCGCGATGGTTCCCTACGCTCCGGGTTGGTGTGAAGAGCCCGTGCCAGCGAACAATTATGATTCCATGGCGCAGGTGGTGGCCGCATCGCCCATTCGGGTTGCAAC
>Ga0070737_10006899_pt1 | contig 10230 bp, 10 predicted proteins | sample Coa_R1_10_FD_66438 | JGI IMG/M metagenome (GOLD analysis project Ga0070737, IMG submission 66438) | Surface soil microbial communities from Centralia Pennsylvania, which are recovering from an underground coalmine fire - Coalmine... | ecosystem: Environmental > Terrestrial > Soil > Unclassified...
CAGCTTGCCTTTGCGTCATATTTTCCAAATAAGTGTATTGGATGACAAGGCGTTCTTGCTCCGTGAGAACGTGCAAAACACGTTCAATGACCAGACGCTGATCAATCTTTTCATAACCAGATTCTTCATTTCCGATGATATCGAGTAAGGTCATCATACTTCCATCAGATTCTGATTCAATCGGGCGGTCTACTGATATAGACTGGTAACCATTCCCCATTTCCATTGCCTCCAATACTTCTTCCTCTGAAAGACCTAAACTGGAGGCAATTTCATCGATTCTTGGCGGACGCTGCAGTTCAATGGTTAAATCTTCTGCGGCTTTTTTAATTTTTGGACCGATCTCTTTCACTCTTCTAGGGACATGAACGCTCCATGTCTTATCGCGTAAATATCGTTTGATTTCTCCTACAATGGTAGGAACCGCGAAGGCTTCGAACGCTTTTCCAAATGAATCATCATACCTGTGAATGGCTCCAAGCAAACCGATCATACCCACTTGAAAAATATCTTCATGATAATGATTGCCTTTTGAGTATTTTCTTGCGATAGAGTCAACAAGCCTTGTAAAATGAAGGACTAGTTTTTCTTGTATCTTTTCATCTCCAGTTTTTTGGAAAGATTTAATTAATTCTGTAATATGGTTTGAATTATATTTATTAGGGAGAGGTAACTTTTCCAATAGACTCCACCTTCTCTCCTTCAAGGTACTTCGTCATGACAACTGTGACTCCTTCATTTTGAAAGTATTCCACTACATCCATAATACTATCAATTAAATAAAGACCTAATCCTCCTTCATGAAGGATATTCGTTTGCTGTCTTTCATGATAAGGACCGATGTTCATTTTCGCATGATTGACATCAAATCTTTCCCCAGTGTGAGTTACTATGATCTCCAGTCGATTAGAATAGATGCCAAAGCGGATGGAAATTTGACCGTCCTGTTTTCCTTTATATCCATGCTTAATTCCGTTGGTAATGGCTTCACTAGTAGCGATTTTCAAATCTTCAATAATTTCGTAATCAAACCCCATTTGGCTAGCAATAGCGGATAACGTTAGTCTTGCAACACCTAAATATTTCGGCTTTGCAGGTATTTTCATTTCGATAAATTCTTGTTCACACATGATTCCAAACCCTCCAAATTATAAATATATGAATATTATTTTGGTCATCTACAAACAGTGAATATAAAACTCTTTTGGTGTTGTTTATCATTTTTCTTTTTTACGATTCTCCATTAGTAAATCTCTTCTTAATTACCCCTTTTTCTACAAAATAAAACATAGAACTACTTCATTTACCTCTGAAAGTTTTGAAAGATAAATTTTCAGTCATCTCTTTGTTTGTATGAAGTAAAAAGGGGTATAAGAATGACAAATCGGTAAATGAAAGGGAGATCATAATGTATAACCATATTCTTGTTGGTTTTGATGATTCTAAAGACAGTTTGAAAGCATTAGAGAGGGCAGCTGAACTTTATTCTATGACTCGTGATCCAAAAATTACGGTTGTGTATGTATTGAAAGATCCTATGAATGATTTCCCCCTTGGGTATTCTAATGTAAATTATCCAGTGGTACCCAGTGTAGATGGGGGGATTTACAATTCCCAAATCATGGCTCACGGAGAAGAGGTCTATCAAAATCCTCAAAAGACAGTAACCTATGATCATTCGATTGATGTTATGGAGCATGCAAGATTATTCTTGAATCAACATGGTGTACCAGCTGTCTTCGAATCACTAAGTGGAACACCAAGCCATGATTTATGTGATTTTGCCGTGGATCATGATGTCGATTTAATCATTGTAGGTCATAGTGGAAAAGGAACCTTAAAGAAGTTGTTAACAGGCAGTGTAAGTGAAAGTGTAATGAAAAAGGCGGAAATGGATGTTCTTGTTGTAAAATAAAATAGTTTTGTGTTCTGTACCATATTTTGCTGCGTTATTGGGCCCTTACAGATTTGTTGTAAGGGCTTTATATTATGTTAAAATAAAACTTGTCGCTTGAGAATAGAGATTAATCTTCTTGTCCCAGAATTTCTATAATGGGGCAGGGTGGAATATTAACTCAAAGTTATATAGATTTAAATTTCTCAGTGACTAGGGAAGAAGCGCTTCTTCTTGACAGTAATTCTAATCTCAGGGAAGATACTTGCTAAAGATTTATTCTTCTGATCTACACCCATAGTCCATCAATTGTGGTGTTGTTATACATATCATAACCGATTTCGATGTCAGTATCGCACCATCCGTTTGTTACTGCATGAAAGGTGCTTGAATCCGGAATAGATTTATCGATAATTATATTTTAAGATAACCTTATAGATAAGAATTCTGAAAAAGATGGTATACCAATTAAATAAAGGAGAGGTTATAATACACGCCTCTAAAAGTGTGTGAATTTTATGGAAATTGCAGAAAAGAGGAAAATGTAATGTTTTTGCTTCAATTTACACTAATCATGGCCATATATGGAGTTATTGCTTTACCTTGGGGAATCATCCTTCTTTTTATAAGCTCAATTAAACAAAAAAGCATACTTTTATCTATCATCTTAATAATCACATCAATAATTTGTCTTTTTTTTGTTAAAACCATATTAGATGACTTTAGGACTTTTTATAATTAATTCTCTTACTAAAAACAGCTTAATAAGGAGGGAATGAAAATCAATTCAAAGTTACATCGTATTTTGTTATTTAGTTCCTTTTTCCTAAGTCTTTTTACTTTTTTAGTCCCTGTTTGTCTATCCATATTTCATTCATTAAAATTTATTAAATATGGAAATTTCACAGAAGCTTTCATTGCATCTTATATTAATTTAACTTTAGAATTACATATTAGTGATAATCTAATTATGGCATATAATCTACTTATATGTATAAGCTTTGCAATGTCCATTATTTCCTTTATTTTGTTTCTAGATAAAAGGCAACTCTTTAAGTGGTCAATTCTATTAGTGATTATGAGTATTTTTTATCCCGTTGGTCGTATTATTTTACTTTTTTTGGCTATTTTATTTAGTTAAAAGAAAAGACCTCGGATGGCAAAATCCGAGGTCTATTGTCAACTTAGGATTCACTATCTATTTTATCTTTTAAAATATCCATATACGCAGTAACTATTTCATCTTTTACATCATTAGGAATATCTCCGATAGCAAGATTATTATTTGAATACTTTAGTAACAATCCAGCTCTAAATGCAGCGACTTTTACTGGTGCTTCAAGTGAATATACACTTTTGGCTGCCTCGTTAGCATTTTCATATAAGCCACCATGTCTTGTAACTAAGAATAAAGAGTATCTATGGGCATATTCAGAATTATAATAATCTCTAAAAATGTCAACTATAGTAGTACGGGAACTATTCTTCACCTTATAAGCCAAATTCCATCCGTCAATATCTTCAATATAATCATTTAGATTATAATGTCCGTTTACTTTGGTAGCAGCAATATAATCTCTAGCTAAATCATAAGCTGAGTCATATTCGGATTTATGATTGTCCCAATCCACTAATGTAGTTACAAAATCCCCCATCCATCCGGCCCCATCTCCAATTGTAGGAGTATCTTTAGGTGGGAGTTTATCTTGATATAAAATGCCATCCATTGCAGCAAAGAGATGATCTGTATCTAAATCTAATAAGGAATCTGGATCAGTAATGGTACGGATCCTCTCGACTCCCTGATTGTTTACATATTGTAAGAAACCCTCATCAATTTTACCAGCAACTATATCCCAGTCAATACCACTATAAGAAACACTTCTATAATATTGTGCGATTAAACGTTCAGGACTTAAATCGGTATTGTTGTTTTTTTTATAATTTAAAGCCAAATTGTAAACCTCTTCAAGGTTATCCAAAAATCTTTTATTCAGTAGTTCTGATTGTCCTGATACATTATTTTGACCTAAATCCCTCCCTGATTTAATATCATTATCAATACCAAAGCTTGGGCTGCCAACAGAAATTGTAGAAATTTGATCAAAAGCCCAGTTGCTTGGTAAAGGAAAACCTAAATTACCACTGAATCCAGTTGACATTCCACTTACAAAACTTCGAGCCGCATAGCCAGCGTCACTTACTTTTGTACAAACATTTCTGGATCCGTAAACTCCAATTCTATAGTCTCCTAATGATGACATTACTTGATTAATTGCACGGAAATGAGGAATTACATTATTTTCAATATCGTTATCAGTAGCATCAAAGTCAACTGCAAAATATATTACTGTGTCTCTGTTAAATCCGTACCCTTTTGCTGCTTGGTAAGCAGTATAAGCATCTTCTCTTCCCTGTGCATCATTAAAATAACTGGCTTCTCCACCATATGTTTGATAAATTGGGAAAACGGTTAATCCAGCATTGAAAATATTTTGTAGTTCTCCGGGTTGAATTTTCTTGTTCAATGAAGAACCTTCAACATTTGTAAGATACCTTCCGACAGTTTCATATCCTGCTGCTTTTAATGCTTGGGCACGTTCTGGTGTAATCTCTGTTACGGTATCACATGCCTTCCCTTTTCTTGTAGGATCACCTGTACTTACAAGTAAAGAGGCCCAAGTTTCAAAGTCAGCTTCGCCATTAACAGTTAACATAGCAAAACGTTGAAAGGATTCAACTAAATCCTTTGTATCTTGACCGTATATTCCATCAAATGGAGCGTCAAAACCATTAAAAGTGAGTGCAGCTTGAAAAAGATGGACAAACGAAGTTCTGTCATCTTGATCTCCAAGAGATAGTCTATGATTTTTTAATCCGGCTTGAGTTCCAGGGCCAAAATTACCATTGGCTGTATTATCGTCCATTCCCAGTTCATATTGAATCGCATAAACAAGAGCTTGTTGCACATTTCGTGAGAAATATCCATCACAAGGCATAAAGAAGAAGTTTTTCCGATTAATATACTTTGCATTTAACCATTGTTGAATCTTACGAACCTTTTCTTTATGGTTAGTGTCTTCACCTATTAATACGTAAGCATCCATCGTTAAGAGTGCCTTGAAAACTTTTGGTGTAACGGTCCCTTTAGCCACTGTAAAATCCAGTCCCATATCGGTTTCCATTTGTACAATTCCTTGAGCAGTGTCAATAGTATATTTACCACTTATTCCGTCTCCTCCAGGATACCCCTTACAGTACATACCGCATTGAATAATTTTGATTATATTGGTTGGGGTGTTATCCCCAATACCGATCTGAGGATAATTTTGACTCAACAGATATAGAGTTGTTGGGCCAAAATTATCTGATAAAGTTGAAATTCCCAATTCAATTTGGAGACCGCGAGTTAAGGCATACATGGTACTCCATCCTGTTTTTCCGTTTTCCGGAATTACTTCATACTGAGGGTGATTACCATATGTTGCATTAACCCATTTTTGAGCTGCTAAAACCATTTGATCCATTTTTGTTCCCCTTTTCTTTTTATATTTTTGATTTACATTATTTAAAGAAGAAAAAACTAAAATATTAACAACTTTTTAAGATCTTTTTTTTCTGGCTTTATCCGTCTTTTCTTTGATTTCCCAGAATCCAGGTATAGCATCCACATCATATTCAGTGATATATGAAATCATTTTAAGTTTTAATTCCTGTGCTAAATCTTCTCTATCATTTGGATTTGTCATATATAATGATTTTTTTAACTTTGGTTCGAATAATTCAATAACAGTTTCCAATGCTTCGTTATTAGACCGTGATTCTTTTACAAGGTCATATAGTCTATTTGTCATAGAATCATTCCTTTTTTTCTTTCATCATCTCGGCAAGTTGGGTTAGTATTTCTCCAAAATGCTCTAGCTTATTTTCAAATCGGATTAATAGGTAAATGGAAATACATATAGGGAAACCGAAATTCCCTAGAATGGAAATCCATTGAGGTAGATCAGTAGGATTCATACTTATCTTTTCCTTTCTTTTTAAAATGGTCTTGGATTTTGCGTAAAGCTTTCTTATGCATTTTTGAAACAGATTGTTGAGATTTATTAAGAAGCTTCGCGATTTCGGTATCTGTTAACCCTCCGATATAGGCAAGAGTAAGAACTTCTCTTTGTTTTACAGAAAGTTCTTGAACAGCCTCATACAAGACAGGATCTCCTATATAATCAGCTATATCATCACTTATTGATAATTTGTCTGGAACGATTTCTGATTCAGGATCTTGAATCAATTCTATAAAAGTAATTCCTTCTTCATTTTGGACGGTACTATCAATCGTTAGTAAATACCGGGAAGAATGTTGTCTCTGCTTTTTGTCAAAATGAACTGCGTTAAAATATAAAGAAGTAGAAATGAACGAGATAAAGCGAATATGAAAGTAAAAGGCTTTAAACATTCGGTCTAACTTGTTCCTATTCTCAACTGTAGGATGAACAATAGTATCGAGAAACAGCTGATAATTTTCTTGATTGCTTAAAAAACTTTTGATAATGGGGTTAGATAGGAATTCCTTATTGCATTTTTTAAACTCTTCTAGCTTATTCCATTCCTGTGATTCCATAATATGAACACCTCTTATATGGAACATATGTTCTATTATTGGTGATAAAAAAATGACTAATGTATAGCCACAATCATTTCATATTAAAGTTTGCATATAGTAAATTTATTATAGCATAAAAAATAGATCCTAAATTTCTTTTACCAAATAAAGATAAAATTTCAATTAAAAATACAACCGCATTAACAAAAAATTATTCCAAAAGCAATGACATCCCTCACCAAAAGAAAAGCCCCTATTTTTTAGGGGTCAGAATAAAAAGTTTTTTCTATTTGTTTGAAAAATAAGTGAGCAGCCCCTGATAAACGCCTTGAGCCACTTGGTTACGGAAGGCAGGGCTTTCAAGGGTTGAATCATCTTGTTTATTGGAAAGGAATCCAAGTTCAATCAATGTGCTGGGCTGTGAATTATTTCTGAGAACATATAAGTCATCGAATTGAGCCCCATCATTTTTCAATCCTGTTGTTTTAACGACCTCATTTAAGATATCAGAGGCTAAAGGGCTATTTGATTTTTGATAGTAAAAGGAAGTTAATCCATTTGCTGATGAATCTTGTGACCAATTATAATGAAAGCTGATAAAAGCATCTGCGTGGATCTGATTTGCGAGCCCGGAACGTTGATTTAATGGAATATACGTATCATCGTTCCTCGTCATATAGACAATAGCTCCAGCATCTTTAAGCTTTTGTTCAACGGCTTGAACTGTCGGTAAGGTTAATGATTTTTCATGTGTTCCTGTAATACTGGTAGCCCCATCATCTTTCCCGCCATGGCCTGCATCAAGAACAATGATTTTCCCCTTTAAAGGAAGCTCTCCATTTTGTGCGGGTTCTTGAATAGACGGATCAACCAAAGGTTTTGATCCTTGTGACAAATCCTCTTTTTTTGATGGCGGAGCTGAATCTGCAGGGGTGTCTTTACGAATATAATTTTCCGACACCCAACCCTCGACACCAGAAGAAGACACAATTTTTGCCCATCCAGTTTGTTCCGCCTGGATTGTTATTTTCGTTCCTATTTTTAATCTGCCAACAACCTTGCTTTCTAAATTCGGATTTTTATGCACTCTTAAAACAAAGGCTTCTACGGTTGCCCCTATATTTTGTGTCTGTGCCAGCCAGGCATTATACACCCATCCAGTTTGGTTGTTTGGTAGTTTAATTTGATCCCAATTATTCTTTGAATCAATAATTTCAACTGTGTCTCCCTGATGAAGCTGGCCAACAATTTTACTAGACATGTCTGCTTGAGCTCGTACATTAAGATCATCTGCGATTACTGTGCCTTGAGAAGCTGTATTGGCAAGAGCGTGTTGATGTAATTCCGGCAGGGGAGCAGCCACTATACTAAGGGCAGTCAATACTTTCATAAGCCTTAAGTTCTTCATTTTATGTTGCAACCTCCTTGGTTTTTCCTCTAAATCTAGTATGGACAGCTATCTAGCAAAATAAAACAATACGCAAAAATAAAAATCTGTATTTAACAATTTCCTTTTTGAGGAAAAAACAAGGAACGCAAAAAAGCGAGGTATTTCTCCTCGCTTTTATATGGATGAATTTATAGATTTTTTTAAATGTTGACTTCGAAAGTTACCTAGCTCTAGGCGCCAGCGGCTCGAGGTCACAAGCCGCTAAGCGGATGCCTTACGCTTTTCTTATAGCCGAGGTTCTTTTCGAGCGACACCCGTTTCATGGGCTGCTTTGACGACTGCCTCACGGACAAGTTTTACTACTTTTTCATTGAATACACTAGGTATGATATATGATTCACTCAGTTCGTCATCGGATACAACTGAAGCAATGGCTTTTGCTGCTGCCACTTTCATGGCTTCGTTAATTTCAGTGGCACGGCAATCGAGTGCCCCGCGGAAGATGCCTGGGAAGCAAAGGACATTATTGATTTGGTTTGGATAATCGGAACGTCCGGTCGCCATGACTCTGACATATGGTTCTGCTAGTTCTGGGTCAATTTCCGGCTGCGGATTGGCCATGGCAAATACAATAGGGTCCTTTGCCATACTCTTCACATCTTCAACCGTTAAGATTCCTGGGGCAGAAACTCCAATAAATACGTCTGCTCCTGCTATACAATCGGATAATGACCCTTTTAGGTTATCTGGATTGGTTATCTTTGCATATTCGTTCCAATATGGATTGTCGTAATGGGTATCACGGTGAATAGCCCCTTCTTTATCCACTCCGATAATATTGCGGGCGCCGGCAGATAAGAGAATTTTTGTACAAGCAATTCCAGCTGCGCCGATTCCGGTCAACACTATTTTAATATCTTCAATTTTTTTATTGGTGATTCTAAGTGCATTTAAAAGCCCTGCAAGAAGAACAACAGCTGTCCCATGCTGATCATCGTGAAATACCGGAATATCAAGTTCTTTCTTCAGCCGTTCTTCGATTTCAAAGCAGCGTGGTGCAGAGATGTCTTCCAAATTGATACCGCCAAATGCCGGAGCAATGGCTTTAATCGTACGGATAATTTCTTCAGTATCCTGGGTGTCCAGGCAAATTGGGAATGAGTCAACATTTGCCAGCTGCTTAAATAACATGGCCTTTCCTTCCATAACAGGCATTGCGGCAGACGGGCCGATATTGCCCAAACCAAGAACAGCAGAACCGTCAGAAATAACCGCAACGGTATTGCGTTTGATCGTTAAAGTAAAGGCTTTTTCAGGCTCATTGGCAATAGCCGTACATACATTAGCTACTCCCGGCGTGTATACCCTTGCCAAATCTTCACGGTTTTTAATTGGCGATTTCAGCGCTGTTTCAATTTTTCCGCCAAGATGCATAAGGAAAGTACGGTCAGAAACTTGCAGTACCTTAACACCTTTAAGTTTCGGCAGCAGCTCTTCAAGAAGCTCTTTTTGCCTTTGGCCATTTACATTAATCGTAATATCGCGAACTGATTGTGTTTTGCTTGAGGAAATAACGTCGACCCCAATAATATCTCCTCCGGCTGCACCGATGCAGCTGGCAATTTCCCCAAATGAGAAGACCTCCAAATCTAATTGCAGGCGCATAATAATATGTGTACTTGTTCCTTTCGAGATTGCCAAAATGATACTCCTCCTGTTGTGTGGTTTCTAGTAAACCTTTTATTATTCTCCCTTAATAGAATAGGGGATCGTTAGAATAAATTTTGTACCTTCTCCCGGTTTTGAAAAAAATTTGAGATCGCCGTGCAGCTTTTCCAAGCTTCGTTTGACGAGAAATAGCCCAATGCCACGATTGTCCCCTTTGGTGGAAAATCCTTTTGTAAAAATACTGCAGGTCGTTACATCATCCATTCCTGGACCATTATCTGCGATCTCGAAGGAAAGCTCATGATCATAGTAATCGAAATGGACCGAAAGCTTCTTGTTCTCTTGTTCGACCATAGCCTCTAAAGCATTATCAATTAAATTTCCCAATATGGTAATGAGTTCATGAGTCACATCTTGATCAGCAGGTTCTGGCAGGATATCTTGTCCTGTAAAAGAAAGTTCGGCGCCGAACTCGCGTGCATAGCTCATTTTTCCAAGAATGAACCCTGCGAGTGATGGATCCTTTACTTTATTGACAATGTAGCCGACTTCAGCTTGAAAATGATTAGAAATTTGGCTGATGTATTCAGATAATTTCTCATATCGCCGAAGGTGAACCAAGCCTAAAATCACATGCAGTTTATTCATGAATTCATGGGATTGAGCCCTTAATGC
>Ga0070737_10006900_pt1 | contig 10227 bp, 8 predicted proteins | sample Coa_R1_10_FD_66438 | JGI IMG/M metagenome (GOLD analysis project Ga0070737, IMG submission 66438) | Surface soil microbial communities from Centralia Pennsylvania, which are recovering from an underground coalmine fire - Coalmine... | ecosystem: Environmental > Terrestrial > Soil > Unclassified ...
GCACTGACGAGCCTGTCGACTTCGGCCGGCGCTGTGCCCTTGGGAACAGCAGAGCGGGTGACGCGCCGTTTGGCCCGCACGCTCGGCGGCCAGTCGCACTCGTGGGTGACGCCGACCAGGCAGTCCTCCAAGCCGAGCAGGCAGGCGATCTCGGTCGCCGAGGGCAGGAGGGAGACGATGCGCATTGCTCCCCATCATGGCCTTGCCAAGACGCTGAGCGCTCTCTTGCCAAGACGCTGAGCGCACTTGTACCCAGGAGGACAGCTGCAGCCGCAAGCCCCAAGTCGAGGCCGTGGTGGGTACCTTCCAGTCGGGCTGCAGCCGCTACCCAGCAGGACGGCTGCCGCCGCAACCGTCCTGCCGGGCCAATTGGCTCGGTGCGTGCAGGCTTACACGGCCACCTGAGCGGCCGCAGCCAGCCTTGGCCAAAACACGATCGCCTCGCTTAGCATCTTGGCAGCATCTTGGCACGGTAGGCAGTCTTCACAGTCCGGCGGGGCTGGGACGAGGGCATCTAGGGCAATGAGAAGGTCGAGGTCATGTTGAGCGCTGAGGAAGCCGAGGCAGTACGCCGGCGACTGGGCCGGGTGGGAGTTTGGCTAGGGTCTTTGCGCCCCGAGCCAGCCAGCGCCGAGAGGCAGGCCGCCCGGACGGTAGAGCTCCTCGGGTACGGGTCGCTTTGGACAGGTGAGGTGATCGGAGGCAAAGAGGCCTTCGCTCACCAAGCAGTCCTGCTCTCAGCTACAGAGCGCATTGTCACCGGCACTGGGATCGCCAACATCTGGGCGCGTCACCCTGCGACCATGGAGGCGGGCGCGGCCACCTTGGGCGACGCTTACCCTGGGCGTTTCGTGCTCGGCGTGGGCGTTAGCCACGCTCCGGTCGTCGAGATGAGCGGGCAGAGCTACGCCAGGCCCCTGGCCAAGATGCGCGAGTACCTCGACGGCATGGGCTCCGCCAGGCAGGCGGCTCCAGCGACCGAGGTACCCGTGCCCAGGTTGCTCGCTGCCCTGAGGCCCAACATGTTGGCCCTCGCGCGAGACCGCTCCGACGGCGCGCACCCCTACTTTGTGCCGCCCTCGCATACCCGTGCGGCCCGCGCCGTGCTTGGGCCGGGCAAGCTGCTGGTACCGGAACAGGCTGTGGTGCTCGCCGCCGACGCCGGCGAAGCCCGCCAGCGCGCACGGGAGCACATGGCTGGGTACCTGCGGTTGCCGAACTACGTGAACAACCTGAAACACCTCGGCTATAGCGACGACGACCTCGCCGGCGGGGGCAGCGACCGCTTGGTAGACGCCATAGTGGCGTGGGGCAGCCCGGACGACGTCGCCCGCCGAGTGGACGAGCACTTCGCTGCCGGCGCCGACCACGTGCTGCTCCAGCCCCTGGGCAACCTCACAGAGGCGCTGCGCCAGTTGGAGGAGCTTGCCCCTGCCGTGCTCCGGGCTCCCTCGGGGGGTTGACGAACAGCACAGAAGTCATCGCCGCCGTAGCGGGCCACAGCGCCCGATGGCACAAGAGCGCTCTGTCGAGCCGAGCCGGTTACGGTCCCTCCTTGCGCCCGAAGCCGGGAGCGTGCTGGCTCGCTAGGACGCACTAGCTTGGCTGCAAAGACTTAACCCGAAGGAGGCAACAATTGGCACGGGCACTTAGGTGGCTCCCTGGTTTCCTCGTCGGCGGCGCCCTGGTGCTCTTCATGGCCATGCCGGCCAGCGCACAAGCGTCGAGCGCCTGCAGCCAGATCGAGGCCACCTTGACGAGCATCCAAAAGCAGCTCCCGCAGGCGACCAGTTCCACGTTGGCGAGCAAGATCGCCAGCTTTGTGGCCCAGTTGGAAACTGAGGCTGCGACTGCTCCCCCCAGCGTGAAGGCCGACGTGGGAGCCTTTGTCAACGACCTCAAGGCGGTAGCGAGCGGCAAGGTCAACGTCGCCAAGCTCACTGCCGACGCCAACGCCATCGGCAGCGCTTGCACTGCCTCGGTGAGCGCCAAGGCTCCCACCGGTGCGCCGGCGACCGGCGCAGGCACAACTGCTGGGCTCCAAGACCCCGGGCTAATCTACGGGGGCGCTGCGGCGCTGGCAGTAGGCAGCGGCCTGTTCGCTCTCGGGTGGCGGCAGCGCCGGCGGCCCAGGCTGACCCGCTAGAGGCCCTGCCCGAGCCGATGGCACCCCGGCGCCCCCGGCTGCCAGCGGTGGCGATGGCCCTCGGGGCGGTGAGCTTAGCGACTGGTGCCGCTTTGCTCGTCTTTGGGGCCGTCGCCCAGCAGCACGCGCCCCAACCCAGCGCCACCCAGGCAGGGGCGCTAGGACCGCCCGCACCGCCTCCGGAGAGCAAGCACGAAGCGCCGCCGGCGCCACAAGCTGTCCCTGCGGAGCGCTTAGAGCGCCTAGCCGCCGCCCTCGCGAGCCGCCGCCAGGGGACGGTGGGCCCCCTGGTCGCTAGGTCCCGGCCAGTGGCCCTCGACATCCCGGCCATCGGCGTCCACGCCCGTGTCGGGGAGGTGGGGCTCCAACCCAATGGGACGATCGGGGTCCCTCCGCTCTTCGCCGACCCGGACGAGGCTGCCTGGTACCGGTATTCCCCGACCCCTGGCCAGATCGGCCCGTCGGTGATCGTCGGCCATGTCGACAACGTCTATGGCCCGGCTGTGTTTTTCCGTTTGGGGGCGCTCGAGCCCGGCGACGAGATAGAGGTGACCCTCGCCGACGGGGTGGTCACCAGGTTCGTGGTGGACGGGGTGCGGAGCTTCCCAAAGGCTCGTTTCCCTACTTCGCTCGTCTACGGCCCCACCAACTATGCGGCGTTGCGCCTGGTCACCTGCGGCGGGCCTTTCGACACGTCGACCCGGCAGTACCTCGACAACACCGTGGTGTTCGCCTCGCTCGTACCTGCCGCTAAGGCCAGCGCAAGCAGCTAAGGGCGAAGTGCCCTTGGCACCTAGCTCGCCGTCTGCTTTGAGGTCGGCCTGAGGCTAACTTGGTGGCAATGCTTTGCCGGCCGATAGGGCGAGTTGACGTCCTGGCATCACCGACCGCGCAGGGGCGCTAGGTTTGGGCAAGGCTCACGGTTCTTTCGACGGGCCAGGCGACGAGCACGTCAAGCGCCGCTCGACCATAGTCGACGTGGCTCAACGTGCGGGAGTGTCTATCGGGACTGCTTCGAAGGCGCTGAACGGGCGGGGGAGCCTGCGTCCCGAGACGCGCGCACGGGTCGTGCGCGTCGCCCAAGAACTGGGCTTTGAGCCCAACGCTTTGGCCCAGAGCCTGCTCTCGGGCCGGACCTTCACAGTAGGGCTGCTCACCACCGACAGCTTCGGCCGCTTTTCCATCCCGGTCATGCTCGGCGCCGAAGACGCCCTAGGAGAAGGCAAGGTCTCGGTTTTCCTATGTGACAGCCGGGGCGACCCCGAGCGCGAGCAACGTTATTTGCGCATGATGCTCTCGCGCCGCGTAGACGGGATCATCGTGGCGGCACGGCGGGTAGAGTCGCGCCCGCCGGTGGGAAAGGACCTGCCTGTGCCCGTCGTCTACGCCATGACGAGGTCCGAGGACCGCCAAGACCTCTCGGTGCTGCCAGACGACGAGGGCGGCGGTCAGTTGGCGCTCGAGCACCTGGTCGGCTTGGGGCGCAGGCGCATCGGGCATATCACCGGGCCCGAACGCTTCGAGGCTGCCCGCCGACGCGCTGGCGGCGCCCAGGCCGTCCTGGCCGCCTCGGGGTTGGAACTAGCTGGGGGCGAGGTCCTCTATGGGACCTGGAGCGAAGCTTGGGGCCGGGAGGCCACGGCCATGCTGGTGGAGCGAGAGCCCGATGTCGACGCCATCTTTTGTGGCAGCGACCAGATCGGCCGCGGCGTGGCTGACGCCCTGCGCGAGAGCGGCCGGCGCGTCCCAGACGATGTGGCTCTGGTCGGCTTTGACAACTGGGAGGTGATGGCGGAGGCTTGCCGGCCTCCTCTCACTACGGTCGACCCCAACTTGAACGAGGTGGGGCGGGTGGCGGCGCGCGAACTGCTTGCCGCCATCGAGAAGGGGACGGCCGGGGGAGTGAGGACTGTGGCCTGCCGGCTGGTGCTGCGCGCTTCGACTGGTGCTCCGAGGCCAGCGAACGAGGCAGTAGCAACGACGCGCAAGACTGGCGCTAGTACCCGACGGCGCTAGTACGCGACGGCGCTAGTACCCGCCGGCCAGCTCTGGCACCCAGACCCGCATGGGCTGTTGTCCCCGGTTGGCCCAAGCGAAGTAAGGGATGGCGACCATCTCGAAGGAGCCGTCCGGCGAGAGGCTCGGGCCAGGCAGGCCCTGGCGGGCCGGGTCCCCCGGGCCGTTCCCGGCGGCTTCGTAATAGGGCCATTGCCCCCCCTCTGGCAGGAGCAAAGAGCGCCCTTGGCAGACGAGCGCTGTCACTTTTTCGCTCCCCACCTGGGTCGCGCGCTCGGTTATGGCCGGCCCTTCGAGTAGACCGCTCAGCATGCCCGGCGTCTCTGCCTGAGAACGGGGAGGCGTCTCTGGCCCGGCTGGCTCGAAGCAGTAGACGAGCGGGCCTCGTTCGACGGCTACGCAACCACGCACGGCATCGATGCGCGGGTCTGGCCGCACGACGCGGGGCGCCAAGGGGAAGGAAATAGCGAGCTCGTCCCCAGCTTGCCAGCGCCGGCGCAGGTGGAGGTAGCCGTCAGGGCCAGGGCCTACTTGCTCGGAGGAGCCGTTTATTTCCGTGGTCGTTCCCCGGGCCCATGAAGGTACACGCACGGCGACTTCCATGGGGGCCTCAGGAGCTTCCTCGACCCTTAGGTGGAGCCAGCCTTCCCAGGGGTACCCGCTGTCCAGGTCGGCGCGGAACCTCCCTCCCGCCCATGGGAGAGTAATCGTCGCCGGCATGTACTGGTGCAGCTGGACGCCCTCGGAGTTGCGGCTCGCGACGTAATGCTCCAGGCTGGCAACGAGACGCATAACGTTCGGCGGGCAGCAGGCACAGGAGTACCAACGCTCCCTGCTCACCCCGGAGCGGCTCTGCAAGGGGTTCACGTAGAAAAAGCTCTTGGCGTCTAGCCCCCAACCGGCGAGGAACCCGTTGTAGAGCGTGCGCTCTGCCATTTCGGCGTAGCGCGCCTGGCCAGTGGCGAGGGTCATGCGCCAGTTCCACATAATGCTGGCCACGGCCGCGCAGGTCTCGCAATAGGCGCGGTCAGGTGGCAGTTCGTAGGGGTCGCCGAAAGCTTCGTCCTTGTGGCGCGAGCCGACCCCGCCGGTCAGGTAAGCCTTGGAGCCGACCATGTCGGCCCACTGGGCCTCGCATGCCTCGATGAGCTCGCGTCGCCCGGTCTCGATGTACAAGTCCGCAGCACCCGACAGGAGGTACAGAGCACGCACGGCGTGGCCGCGCACCTTGTCGGCCTTGGCCAGCTCCACATCGTCTTGGAAGTACTCGGGCCCGAAGCTCCCCCAACTAAGCGTTGACCGGCCTCGTCGGCCGACGAGCTCCGCGGCCAAGTCGAGCAGCTCCTTGTCACCGTTTTGGCGGTACATCTCTACGAGGGCCATCTCCACCTCGGGGTGCCCCGGCACGAACGCCGGCCGCTCTCTCATCGCCCCTAGCAGGTAACGGGCGAAGCGCAGGGCAATGGGCCCTAGCAGAGGCTCTCGCCGCGGCCCGCGTGCTTCGGCTATGGCTGCTTGGAAGAGGTGGCCGGCGCAGTAGAGCTCGTGGCCCATTGCCGGCTCGGCCAAGCGCTTCCCGGGCTGCACGACCTGGACATAAGAGTTTAGGTAACCCTCTGGCTCTTGGGCTTTGGAAATAAGGGCGGCAGTTTGCTCAAAAAAGCGCTCTTGGGCCGGCTCGAGCCCGTGCTGGCGCTCCCAGGCCACCGCCTCCATTACCTTGTACACGTCGGAGTCCATGAACACCGGTAGGCGGTACTCGCCGCTCGGCTCCCCGGCAGCCAGGCGAAGGTTGCCTAAACTACCCCATTCTTCGAGCATCTCTATGCCATGAGGTATGGTGACCTCTCGGTTGCGGACCTGTCGTTCGTGCCAAAAGCCTTCCTTGAAGCGAAGCGAGCCGCCCTCGAGAGGCCTGAGAGCAGCGTGCTCGGAGGAGACTGGTTCAACCGGTGCGCCTGAGGCTGTGCTTTCCATAGTGGTGAGGCATGATACGGTCTGGCTCGAGGCAGGTCAAGAAAAGGTTTTCTCAGATGTCTAGCTGCTGGCCAGCGCGACCGTGGCCGATGGTAGGGCTAGTTCTCGGCTCGCAGCGGGGCGGACAGCGAGAGCCGCTAGCGGGCGGCGCAGCAGCGGGGCGGTCAGCGAGAGCCGCTAGCCGGCGGCGCAGCAGCGGGGCGGTCAACGAGAGCCGCTAGCTGGGCGCCGAGGCTGGCGACGCTCACTGGGCCCAAGTCGTCGTGGAGGACCGTGCCGGCTGAGGAGACGACGAAGGTCGTCGGCAGGTCCTCGACGCCGTAGCGGGAGGCCACGATGCCCTGAGGGTCGCTCGCGACCGGGTAGGTGACCCCGAAGGTGCGGAGGAACTGGCGGCCGGCCGAGGCGTCGGCGTCGTCGGTGTCGATGCCGACGAAGCCCACCTTTCCCCGGTAGCGCCGGGCCAGGCGCTCGAGCGCTGGTGCCTCGGCCCGGCAATCAGTGCACCAGGAGGCAAAGAAATTGACCACCAAGGGCCGGCCGGCAAATTGAGCCAAGCCCACCTGCGAGCCGGGGCGGGACAGGCTAGCCGCGGCAAAACTCGGCGCTTGCCACCCCGAGCGGCCCTGGGGGCGCCGGGCATAGACGACGTGGGCGGGGAAATGCCGGTGTGCCCCGACCATCTCGGCCGTAAGCGTGGCCAAGGCGTTGCCCCAGCTGGCGGTGTCGACCGAGGACCAGCCGTACTCGCCCACGGCCCTAACCCGGCCACCTGGGCCGATCAGGTAGAAGTAGGTGCCGTGCTCGACCGTGCGGTTCTTGTAGTCAAGGCCCACGTAGATGCCGTAGGCGCGCCAGACCCGGCGCAGCTCGGCAGGCTGACCTGTAAGGTAGGCCCAGTCGGGCACGCTACCGAGGCCCTCGCGGCGGTCGAAGGCAACGTCCCAACTGACCTGGGGGTAAAAGGGGTTGGCGTTCACCGCTACGAAGGCCACTCGCCTCGTCAAGGGCCCCAGGTCTTCGGCCGCCGCCCGGACGTCTTGGGCAAATAGCGGGCAGACGTCGGTGCAGTGGTTGTCCATGAACGCAAGCACGACCGCCTTGCCCCGGAACGACGACAGGCTGACCGCTCGGCCGTGCTGGTCTACAAGGGTGAAGGCCGGTGCGCGGTACCAGGAGGAGCGAGAAAGCGGGTCGAGGCTGGTGAGCTGCTCCACAGCCGGCGAGACGGCCAAGGCCCCCGGGCCCGAGGACACCTCGACCGTCACTGGGCGGCCCGCCCCCGGCCTCAGGGCGAGCACCGCCCCCAAGTAGGCTCCCAAGACGAGCGCGGCTATGACGGCAATGAGGACCGGGGGCCGGCCGCCTCGGCGGGAGCGCTTATGACCTACGCCGTTGCCGTTGCCAGGGCGGCCAGCGGGCTCCCCCGAGCCCCCCGAAGGCGAGGGGCTTGCGGGTAGCACTGCCGGCGCCTCTACTGCGGAGGGCACCGAGCCTGTGGGGGCGGCCAAGGCTTGACGAAGGCCCCTCCTGTGCCGGCTGGCTTCCCCGAGGGCAGCCAGAGCCGCCACCGCGGCGACGAAACCGGCGAGGCCGACCGCCAGGAGAAGGCCTCCTGAGCTGACGGCCCCGGCGACTGCGCTTTGGGCCCGCTCGACCAAGCCCACCAAACTGCCCTGGCCCGGCCGGCCTGAGAGGTCAAGGGCCCAGTAGTAGACGAGGTAGCTGCCGACTAGGGCCAAAAGGACGCCGAAGGGCCGCTCTAGGCGCGCTCCCAAGCGCCGCCCGCGACGAAGGAAGCCGGGCCCGGCCAGGCCTACAGCCACGGCCAACGCGCTGAACACGACCCCCATGCCCAGCCCGTAGGCCACAAAGGCGCCGACGCCGGCAGCGAAGCCGGCCTGAGTAAATGCTCCCGCCACGCCGGCCAGGAAGATCGGGAGCGAGCAGCTGAGCGAGGCGAGCGCGTAAGCGGCACCGAAGGCGGCCGACCTTGGCCAGCCGCTCCGCCGGAACACGGCGTCGAGATAGCCCTGGCCGGGCAGGCGCAGATCCGGGTGCCAGCCCAAGGCGACGGCAAGGCCGAACGCGCCGAGCAGCCCACCGAAGCCGACCATTACCCAAGGGGCGTAGGCCATGACGGCGCTGAGCCCAGCGCTCACCGCCAGCCCAGCGAGGCCGAACACAACGACGAAGCCGGCCGAAGCCGCTACCCCCGTCCAGATAGCGTTCGCCACCCGCGACAGGCCCTGTGCCTGGGCCGGCCTGGCCGACTGCGCCACGTAGAGGGGCAGCATGGCAAAGCCGCAAGGGTTCGCAGTCGCGACCATGCCCACGGTGAAGGCGTACACCACGTACACCGGGGCCCCATGCGACCACCCAGCGATGATGGCGGCGACCATACGAGCTCAGCCCGCCTTCGCCGAGGTGCTCAGGCACCTAGTCACGACGCCAGCCGTTCGCAGGTGGCCACATCCCCTTCTATCCAACAACTTTCGTCCCCTGGCAAGTCAAGTCGCTCAGCCCGCTCGCGCTGGGCAGGTGCCCCGCTGCGCAGGCCCTTGCGCTGTTGAGCGAACCGCGTTCGGAACCGTTGCACGCCCAGTGAGGACGTACGGGTGGCCCACGGGCCCTGCCGCCCAGGAACAGGGCTCACGCCGGCCCCGTGAGGACGTACGGGCCGGGCAGGTACGTCTTGGCCGCCCACGTAGAGCACGTAGAGGAGGACAGCAGTCAAAACCGTTGCCCGCACGCTGAGAGCGAAGCCGCCAGCCTAGGGCCAAAGCCGCCCGGCGCACCAGCTCCCAAGCCGCCATCGTGGAGCCGAAGGCGCCCGGCGCGTGAAGCCGGCGCGTACCGGTACACGGCCTTGCCCCTGATGCTCCCGAGCTCCACTGGCCCGAAATCGCGGCTGTCCGTGCTGCGAGCTGGGTTGTCGCCGGCGAGCCAAGCCGACCCACCGCCCAGCTTCGCGACTCGTTTTACGAGCGCCCTGCTTTGCTGGCGGGGGTCTGGCACGACGACGACGTCGCCCACGCGCACCACGTGCGCCGGAGCGAGCCGCCGCCATCTAGGGGCGGGCGGCCGGCCCGGCCTGACCGCCTGGGGGCTTGGGGGCGCCTCGCCGCTCGCTTTTCGGTGCCACTTACGGACCAGCAGACGGTCCCCCGGGAGGAGCGCCGGCGCCATGCTGTCGCCGGCCACGACCACGCGCTCAAAGCCGCAGGCAACCCAGATGACCACCGCCACTGCGAGGGCGAAGAAGAAGAGCCCCAACCCGGCTAAGTGGCCCCGGCGCGCCCCCGGCTCGGGCATCACGCCTTCACGGCGGCGCAGCGAAGCTACGGCTCCCGCACGGCGAGAGAGGCAAGCTACGGCTCCCGCACGGCGAGAGAGGCGCTTTGGGCCGTGCGGCCTATAGCTTGGGGGGCGCAACCTCAATGCGTGCAGCACTGCACGTAGCCATAGCACAAACCTGGCACCTAGAACGGAAGGAGCACCAGATGACCTTGCTGGCAAGGCTGATTGGCATGGCCGACAGGCTGAGCGAGCCGCGCACCGCCTACGCCCACTGCGACCTGCCGTGCGGCGTCTACGACCCCGTCCAGGCGCGCGTGGAAGCGGAATCGGTGAAGGCGATCATGGAGAAGTACCACGCCTCCAACGACGAGGTGTTCCGCACGCGTGCGTTGTTCATCAAAGAAGAGCGCGCCGAGCTCGTAAAGCACCACCTTTGGGTGCTCTGGACCGACTATTTCAAGCCGGCGCACCTAGAGAAGTACCCTGAGCTGCACGAGCTTTTCTGGAAGGCCACCAAGGCTGCCGGCGAGGCCAAGCACTCCACCGACGTAGCCGTCGCCGACGACCTGCTGCGCCAGATCGCCGAAATAGACCGAATCTTCTGGGAGACGAAGAAGGGCTAGCGGCCGAACCGGCCCATGAGGCCGGTTCGCACAGCGTAGGGGCGGCCCGGCGGCAGTAGGGCCCGCCATGAGCACCGTGCTCATCTGGCGGGCCCGACCAGGGCTCTTCAGCGGGCCCGGACGGCCGGCGCCAGGAGGGGGCCTTTAGGGGCGTGAGGCAGAAGA
>Ga0070737_10006901_pt1 | contig 10227 bp, 8 predicted proteins | sample Coa_R1_10_FD_66438 | JGI IMG/M metagenome (GOLD analysis project Ga0070737, IMG submission 66438) | Surface soil microbial communities from Centralia Pennsylvania, which are recovering from an underground coalmine fire - Coalmine... | ecosystem: Environmental > Terrestrial > Soil > Unclassified ...
GTCCGCGGGTCGGGAGGCGGTCCCGGCATGCCCGGCCAGTGATGCTCCAGCGGGTACAGGAATTTGTTCTGTAACGTCGGCGCGTCGTACTTGCTCGCAATATGCGCCAGGTCGCCCGTCGGCGAATGGCAGTTGGCGCAATGCGCATTGAAATACGATTGCCCCGCCGTCGCATCGCCGGTGTTGATGTTCAGGATCTTGTAATCCATCCGGTTCGCCGCGGCTTGGTTGCGCGACCGCAAAAATGCCGCGATGTCTTTGATCTGCGCTTCGCTGAATTCAAACTTCGGCATGCCCTTCGCCGGCCGGCCGTTCAAAATCACCGGCCCGATATCCTTGCCCGTGCCTTCGTCATGCAGCACCAGCACGGATCGCACCAGGTCCGGACCCGTCGCCCCGCCGCGCGCATTAGTGCCGTGGCAGAACGCGCAGTTGGCGACGAACAGCTTCTCCCCGCGCGCCACCGCTTCCGGATCGGGAGGCGCCCCGATCGCCAGAAAATTTCGCACCGCCGGCGGGTTCTCCGCACCCGGAGCCGCCCCCGGTGCCGCGCCTTTCTGTGTCGGCTGCTGCCCCGCGTTCGGCGGCTTTGCGGCGGGACCGGGCTGCGGTCCGTTCGCCGCGCCTGGAGGCGGTTCGGCCGGAGGAGTTGTCGGAGGAATCTGCGGCTCCTGCGCACACAGCACAATCGCCGCGGCACTGAACAGCACAGCTACAAGGGCGCGCTTTCGAATCACAACATCATGTTATATCGAGAGTCCGCCCGTTACTGCCGCTCGATCTCTACATAGTCGAGCGCCGCCGCGTCCCCGCCATCGGGAATGCCTTCAATTCGAATCACGTCCTTCGCCCGCAGCGCCACGCCCGTAATCCTGTGCCGCGTAGCAGAGTCTCCATTCGCGGCTGTCGCCGGCAAGCGCGCATCGGCCTTCCATTGGTCCACCTGTTGAGCGCCCACATACACCTTGAACCCGGCCGCACCCGTATTTACATCGAAGTACTGAACATTCAGGTCGTACCAGCCCGCCGCGCCTTCAAATACAAACTGTGCCGAGCAGCTCTTAGCGCTCCGGCATGCGACCGCCTCGCCGCCCGAAGCGTCTTCCCACGGCGTCACGCTCTCCACCGCATAGCCGCTGAGCTGCATCGCTTCCGCTTCCGTCCGGTTCGGAAAGTGGCCCGCTCGTCCCTGCGCGTCCGATATGCCCGACATGCGCAGGAACCAACTGCAGATGGCATCGCGCCACACGATCGCGTGTCCCGCTTGATATTCGAGCAGCGCCACAACCGCCTCGTAGCGCGGCTCATCCACCCGCCCCCGCAGCGTCTTCCACCACTCTGGAAATTGCTGCGCTTCGACCGCCGCATCGTAGTGCGAATCGTAAATGTACTGAATCACAGTTTTTCCCGCATGCAGCTCGTATGTATACGGCACGTGATGCATGAACAGCAGCAGGTTGTCCGGGCACCGCTCGAGCGACTCATACATCGCCGCCACCGGCGCAGCATATTGACCGATGTAGCCGGTGCCCGTCGCCGCCGTGCGATCCATGCCGATGCCGTTGTGGTCCGCGCGAATCCATTGACCCCAACCGTTCCGTTCCGCCGTCTCGATGCCAGGGCCGTAGTGTCCATGCAAGATATCGGTCAACGTGCCGAGCCCCAGCGGCCCCGTATAGCCTTCATACACTCGCCACGATTCCAACTGCAGGTTCATCACCGTATCCACCACGCGCGCATCGTGGCCAAACGTCAAACGCGTCCACTCCTCCGTAATCTGCTGCGCGGACAAATCCGGAGCCCACGCGAGCCGGCCGAAGCCGTAGAGGTTCGCCATCGCCAGATCGTCCCCTAGCCAGCTAGGGTCCGCCCCCACGTTCGCCACTCCGACCAACCCGCCCAGCCCCCGATGAAACGTCCTGCCCGAAACAATCTCCTTCACCGGCGTGTCGCCGCCATTCACGCCCAGATTGAAATCGAGAATCTGCTTCCACATCGGGACCAGATAGCAAAGATGCCGCTGTTGTCCCGTATACTCCTGCGTAATCTGCAGCTCTAGCGTTTTGTTGGTATGCTCGAGCGCCCCTAACAACGGCGACACCGGCTCGCGCGCCTGAAAATCGATAGGCCCATATTTGATCTGCACCGCCGCATTGGCCGCGAACTTTCCATCGAGCGGCTGAAAATTGTCGTACGCAGCCCGCGCGCGGTCGTTCTTCAGGTCCCGCCAATCCATGTGATGGTTGTAGACAAACCCGCGATAGATGAGGATGCCTCCGTGCGGCTGCAAGGCCTGCGCCAACACATTCGCCGCATCGGCATGCGTGCGCCCGTAAACCGACGGACCCACGCGCCCCTCCGAATCCGCCTTCAACACGAACCCGCCGAAATCGGGAATTGCGCGATAGATCTCATCCGCCTTGGCGCGCCACCACGCCGCAACCCGCGCATCCAGCGGATCAAACGTGTCCAGCCCGCCCATCGTTTTCGGACTTGCGAAATCGACCGCAATCGACAGCCGCACGCCCCACGGCCGGAACGCATCCGCAATCTTCGCAAGCTGCGGCACGAAATCCGGCGCCAGCATGCGCGCGTTCGCATTCACGTTGTTGACCGTGCACCCATCGATACCAACTGAAGCCAGCAACCGCGCATAATCGCCGGCCCGCGTCAAATCGGCAACCACGTTGTCGTTCTCAAAGAAAATCGATCGCCCCGCGTAACCGCGCTCGATGCTGCCATCCAGGTTGTCCCATTGATTCACCCAGCGCACCGGAGCGTACGGGTTCTCCACATCGTCCAGTGGATCGATGCGCGCATGCAGCCCCAGCTTGCGCAGCAGCGCGAAAACCCCATACAACACGCCGCGCTCGTTCTGCCCTGCCACGATCAAAATGCGGTGCCCGTTGAATGCCGCGGCCTTTAACCAGAACCCATCCGCGATCAACCCTCCCGCCGCTGCCAACTCCGGCGCCGCTCTCTTCACCGATTCCACCGTCCCCAGCACAATCGAATCTTCCGCCGGAACCTTCGCCTCTACTCGCAGCGTGCGGCCCAGCATTCCTCGCACGCCGCGCAGCAGTTCGCCCGCCGCGGCGGACACAACCGGCGAATCGTCGAGCGTCACCACCACCGCCGGCAGCCGCTCATACAAAGCTTTTACGGATTGATCCTCAATCGGCTCGTACCGCAGCCAGGCGTCATACTCCGTTGCCGCCCTTAAACGGCACACAGACCCGAAAAGCAGCACCAGAATACTTACCAGAATTCGGCGAGTCACGGTTTCCGTCTCCAAGGATACCCATCGCCGCAATCAGCCGCTGTGTAACGTCTATTATGTAGATGGGTCTTTTGGATGATCTCTCGAAACGCATGCGCCCGTCTTCTCTGCGCGTGCAGTGCTTTGGTCGTGATGGCCGCTCTGCCAACGATTGAGAACGCCCAATCGCAATCGCAGCAGCCTCAAAACGCGCAAACGCCGGCCAAACCCGGCCAGCCCGCGCCCGGAGCTTCCGCCAACACCGCGGCTCCGCCCGCGTCTAACCAAACGACGCCTCCCGCCCAGCCCGACCAAACTCCATCCACCTCACAACCCGCGCCCATCGAATTCGAATCCAAAGGCATGGACTACGAAGCCCTGACCAAAGAGGGCATCACGGTCATGTTCGCGCCCCTGCCTCCGCACATCAAGGAATTCAGCATCATGCAGGTCACCATCACCAACGGCTCCCTGGTCTCCTGGACCGTCAAGCCCAGCGACTTCTCCTTTACGCGGCAGGACGGCGCCCAGCTGCAGCCCGTATCGGCGGACGAAGTGGTGGAATCGTTGCTACAGAAAGCCAGCCGCAACGACGTCATCAAGCTTCAGCTTCTCTATGAGAACACCATCTACGCGCTCTCGAACTTCCGCTCCACCAACGGCTATGAGCAGCGTCGCGAGGCCGCCATGGCGCAGTTCGTCAATCGCGGGTTCACCGCCGCCGCTGCCGCTTCCGCCATCACGCTGGTGCCCACCAAACTGAAGCCCGGCGACAGCACCGACGGCGCGGTCTTCTTTGAGAACCGCTCCAAAGAAAAATCGCTCGGCCCCGGCCGCTTCATCGCTCATACCTGCGGCCAGACTTTTACCTTTGAAACTTACCAGGAGCTGAAGATCCACTAGTGTCCGACTCCGGCTCGCTCGCGCTCGCTCGTTTTATCGATCTGCATGCGCATACCAACGAATCCGACGGCAGCCTGACGCCCGAAGAACTCGTCCTGCTCGCCGCGCGCAGCGATCTGGACGCGCTCGCAATTACCGACCACGACACCTTCGCCGGATTTGAAAAAGCCGCGCCCTTTGCCGCCCGCGCCGGCCTCGATTTAATTCGCGGCATCGAGCTGAATTCTAAGCTCAGTCTCGAAAACGGCGCCCAACGCTCCGTTCATCTTCTCAGCTATTTCCCCTCGCACGAACCCTCCCAGGAATTTATTGCCTTCCTCGAAGAGCAGCGCCGGGAGCGCCGTAGCCGCAATCGTAAATTGGCCGACGCCCTGCAACAACGCGGCGTCAACGTGACGCTCGAAGAGGTGGAAGCGCGCGGCCGAAGCCTGGCTGGACGCGTGCACTTCGCGCGAATCCTGGTCGAAAAGGGATACGCCGCCGATTCGCACGATGCCTTCCGTAGATATCTAGGGGAGAGCGCGCCCACCTATGTTCATCGTGAGAGTCAGACCATTGAGCAGGCCGTCCAGACCGTCCGCCATGGCGGTGGCATTCCCGTGCTCGCGCATCCTATCCGCTTGTCATTGTCGCGCGAGGCGGAGCGCCCCCTGTTGGCCCGGCTGAAAGACGCCGGATTGATCGGCCTCGAGATTTATCACTCCGAACACTCGCCGGAGCTGCAGGCGCATTACCGCCAGCTCGCCGAAGAACTCGACCTCCTGCCCACCGGCGGCTCCGATTTTCATGGTTCGCCCAAACCCGACATCGACCTGGGCACTGGGCTGCATGGCAACGTCCGCGTCCCCCGCGAGTTTCTGGACCGCATGCGCGCCCTCCCGTTTCAGGCCTGACGCGTCCCGCTGCGCGCCGCCGCCCGGCCGTTCTTCTCGCCTCGTAAAATGAGGCGTGTCCGTTGTTCTCCCCAGACTTCGATTCAACCTGGATTTTCAGCCCTCGCCCGATCCCGCGCGCCCCGGCCTTTTCATTCGCGATCCGTATCATTACTCGGACGCCACCCTCCTCGTGCCGCCCCCTCTGGTCCAGGTTCTCGAATGCTTCGACGGCGTGCAGTCCACCCTCGACCTGCGCTCCGAACTCGTTCGTATCACCGGCGAGATCCAGGTCGGCGACTTGGAGAAGCATCTATTCGATTCACTCAACGACGCTGGCTTCCTCGAGAACGAAACCTATGCCCAATTGAAGGCTAAGCGAGAAGCTGAGTTTGCCGCCGAACCCCGGCGCGAGGCGATCTTCGCAGGCTCCGCCTATCCGAACGATCGCGCGCGCTTATCGGCATTACTCGCTGCTCGCATCGGCTCGCCCATCGGCCCGCCAAATACCATAGGCATTGCCGCTCCCCACGCCAGCCCCGATGGCGGATGGGAGACCTATCGCGCCGCTTACCAATCCCTGCCCCCAGCCTCCGAAGCCGGCGAGCGCACCTTTGTCATCCTCGGCACCTCGCACTACGGCGCGCCCGAGCGTTTCGGCTTGACGCGAAAGCTGTTCACCACTCCCCTCGGCGAAGCCCGAACGAATCTCGACTTAGTCAATGAACTCGACCGCCGCGCCGGCGACGCCATTCGCATGGAAGACTACTGTCACTCCGTAGAACACTCCATCGAATTTCAAATCGTCTTTTTACAGCACCTCTACGGTCCCGCCGTACGAATCCTGCCCATTCTGTGCGGCCCCTTCGTCAAGAGCATCTATGAATCCGGCATGCCGGAAGAAAACGACCGCCTGGCAAGGTTCTTCGATACGCTCGGCGACATCGCCGCCCGCGAACGTCATCGCCTGTTTTGGGTGCTGGGCATCGACATGGCGCATATGGGCCGGCGCTACGGCGATGCGTTGCGCGCCACCGCCAGCACCGGCGAAATGCTCGCTATCGAACAGCGCGACCGCGAGCGCATTCGCCACATCAACAACGGCGACATCCGCGCCTATTGGTCGCTCGTTCAGGACGGCCACGATGACCTGAAATGGTGCGGTTCCTCGCCCCTCTACACATTCCTAAAGATATGGCCCGGCCTCCGTGGCGACTTGATCGATTACCATCAGTGGCAGATCGACCCGCACAGCGTTGTCAGCTTCGCCGCTCTGCGCTTTCAGCAGCAGACTTGACGAACTTACTGCTGCCCGCCCGCCCACCAATAACCCGGACGCGTTCTGATTACTAAACCAGGCCGATTCACCACCACTTTGATCGTGTGGAACCCAGGTTCGTCTTTATTGTTCGGGTTGTAACTGAGCAGATATTGGCTATTCAGATCTTTGCCGATATCCGTAATCGCCGCTTCCAGCGCTTTCTCGTTGCGGAACGAATACTCCCTGCCGCCCGTGAAGTAGGTGAAAGCTTCCGACGGCGTGCGCTTGAATATGTCGCGAATCGAGCGCACAAGCGGCGGCACACCATTTAGTATGTTGCCGTCCTCCTGCTTCACCACATCCGTCTCGCTCAACGCCCCGCCGCTGCCCCGCGCATTCGGCAGCGCCTCGGGCGGTATGCCGCCATTTTGCGGCCGTGGGTAATCCGGCTGCTTCAGCGCCGCCGTCAACGCCCGCGAAATATCCACCGCGTACACGATGACATTATCGAACTGCATCTTGCGTACCGTCTCTTCCAGATGCGACTCGCTGCCTTTATCCACGTTGCGGCTCATCAGGATGATCACCCGCCGGCGCACGTTCTGCGGATCGTGCCGCCGCAGCATGGTGTCCGCTTCGAGCACCGCATCGACAATCGCCGCGCTGCTCGACCCCGCCGTCACCTTGTGCATCGCGTCATCCAGCTTGTCCGGGTCCCTGGTGAAGTCCTGCAAGTGCTGCATGCGATGATCGAATGCCAGGATCGCGGCATCGCCGTCTTCCCCCGTCACCAGGCCTTGTAACAGCAGCCCGCTCCTTTTGATCTCCGGCAGTAGCGGCTCTACTTCCGAGTTGGCCTGCACTGCCAGCACCACCGAAAGCGGCTGCTGCGTATATTCGGCCGTCACTTTCTGCAGCTTCCGGTTATCGTAAACCTCGAAATCTTTCGCCTCTAATCCATTCACATAACCGTGCCCATCCGGATCGAGAACGGTCGTCGGCACCAGCACATAGCGCACGCTCTCGCGGATCGTGTCAGGACTCGATGTTCCCGCCGCCGGCTGTGGAGGCGGCCCAGGCTCGTCGCTGCGCGCCGGCGGCTCCGGTGTGCTCGGCGGCAGTTTCTCCGGAGCCGGTCCCAGTTGCCCCGGCTGCGGCGGCGGCCCCGGCGGCATTTGCCCCGGCGGCAGCGTCTGCGCGCTCAATACCGACGCAAACGCCAGCAGCAGGCCCGCCATCGAGGCTCCGCTGAATATCCCAAACGCCGCCATCGGCTGCTTCTTCATACCCGGTGTGATGTCTCCGCGCAGTCGTGAGTTTCTATTACCGGTTCTTAGTGTCGCATTTCTGCCCGCTAGTGTTCCGTGCGCCCTTCTAGCAGGTCCACAATGTGCTCGACCAGGTCTTCAATCGCTCGCAAAGAATGCAACGCTCCGCGCGGCGACCCCGGAAGATTCACGATCAGGCTCGCTTTCCGCGTCCCGGCCAGCGCCCGCGACAGCACCGAAAACTTCGTCTGCTCCAATCCTTTCGATCGCATCAGCTCCGCCATCCCCGGCAGTTCGCGCTCCATTACGCTGCGCGTCGCCTCCGGCGTCACATCGCGCGCGGCTACGCCCGTTCCCCCCGTAGTCAGAATCAGAGAAGCAGCTGCGCTATCGGCCCAGTTCTTCAACTGTTGCGCAATTGCTTCCTCATCATCCGCTACCACGGCGCTTGCCGCCACAGACCAACCCAGCTCTTCGCAGCGCTTTCGAATCGCCGGGCCGGAAAGATCTTCGCGCCGCCCTGCCGCTGTCGAATCGCTGATGGTGAGCATCGCGACGCGAATCACTTTTCCGCCTTTCGCCTATACGTCCCCGATTTCCCCCCGGTCTTCTCGACCAGATGAATCTCGCGAATCTCGATCGCCTTATCAAGCGCCTTCGTCATGTCATAAATCGTCAGCGCCGCAATCGAGGCCGCCGTCATCGCCTCCATTTCCACCCCCGTGCGCGCCGCCGTCGATGCTGTCGCCACAATCTCGATGCCCTCCGCTTCCACGCGGCACTCCACTCCCACATGCGTCAGTGGCAATTGGTGACAAAGCGGAATCAGATCCGACGTCTTCTTGGCGGCGCTGATCCCCGCGATCCGCGCCACCTCCAGCGGATCCCCCTTGGCATTCCCCGGCAGCGCCCGAATCACCTCGCTCGACATGCTCACGAAGGCGCGCGCCGTCGCCGTTCGCTCCGTCACCGCTTTTTCCGACACGTTCACCATCGAAACGCGCCCCGCCGAATCGTAATGCGACAGCCGCTTCTTCATACCTTCAGCATCACGCGAATCGAATCGCCCGTCGCCCAGCTTTCGCGATCGTGATCGGCCACCAGAAACGCATTCGCCTTCGCAAGCGCCGGAACATCGCTCGACCCCTGCCACGGAATGTGCCGTAAATGTTGCCCGTCTGCGTTCAGCCGCGCCGGCAAAAAGCGCGTCAGCCCCGGCTTGTGCCGAAATGGCGCTTCAAACCGCGCCGTCAACAGCGGCAGCACCGGCTCCCGCTCGCCCCCAAGCAAGGCCAGCGCCGCGCGTGCAAAAAGCTGGTACGTGATGAATGTCGAACCCGGATTGCCGGGCAGCCCGAACACCGGCTTGCTTCTATATATTCCAAACGCCGTCGGCTGCCCCGGCTGCACACGCACGCGCTCGAATTGAAACTCCACTCCCAGTTCCCCGAGCGCTGGCTTCACCAGATCGTATTTGCCCGCCGAGACGCCTCCCGTCACCACCAGCATGTCGTGCCGCAGCCCTTCTTCGAGCAGCGGCCGCAGCGCTTCTTTCGTATCGCGCGCCACCGGCAGCACCGTCGCTCTCCCGCCCGAAGCATCCACCAGCGCCGCCAGCATATACGAATTGGAATTGCGGACCTGGTGCGCAGCGGGCCTTGCTTCTAACGCCACGATCTCATCGCCCGTGGCCAGAATCGCCACCTGCGGGCGCGCTGTCACTGGTACCGAGGCGTGCCCCGTCATCGCCAGCGTCGCCACGTGCGTCGCATCCAGCCGCGTCCCCTCGGCAATCAAAACGCCGCCGCTCTGCGCTTCCGCCCCGCGTTCATTGATAAATTGCCCCGGCTCGGCGGCGCGTTCGATTCTCACCTCACCCCCCTCTCGCGTGACGTGCTCCACCATCACCACCGCATCCGCCCCCTCCGGCACCGGCGCGCCCGTCATGATCTCCAGCGCCTCGCCCTCGGCCAGCGCCCCCTGCTCCTGCTCGCCCGCCCGCACTTCTCCTCGCACCCGCAGCACGCCCGGTACGTTCGCCGATTTCACGGCAAAGCCATCGCGCAAGGACCGCCGCAGCGCCGGATAGTCCCGGTCCGCGCGCACCGCTTCCGCCAGCACGCGCCCATGCGCTGCCGCCACCTCAACCGTCTCCACCTGCGCGCGCACCGCGAACGAGCGCACTGCTTCCATAACGATCCGCCGCGCGTCTTCAAACGCCAGCGTCTGTTTGTCCTGCGCAGCTTTCGGCACGTTTGGATTTTACAATTCGCGCCCTGAACGCCCACCGCGTGCTCGAAATTCCCGGGTATACTCATAACCGCGATGCGAACGGCAGATCGAAGCCCAGTTCCAGTTCACCTGGGAAATCAAATTGACCATCTCCTGCGCGACCTTCGTTACGCGCTTCGTTCCTTACGCAGAACGCCGGCCTACACCATCGCCGCGATTTTGACCCTCACCCTAGGTATCGGGGCAAATACCGCCATCTTCAGCGCCTTGCACGGTGTGGTTCTAAAACCCCTGCCCTATCGCGAACCCGATCGCTTGGTAATCGTGGCCGTCTACAATCGAAATCTCAAGTACGCGACCTATCTTTCCTATCCGGATTTTCGGGATTGGCAGCGTGATGCGCGCTCCCTGGAGCAAATAGCCGCATTCTCG
>Ga0070737_10006903_pt1 | contig 10222 bp, 10 predicted proteins | sample Coa_R1_10_FD_66438 | JGI IMG/M metagenome (GOLD analysis project Ga0070737, IMG submission 66438) | Surface soil microbial communities from Centralia Pennsylvania, which are recovering from an underground coalmine fire - Coalmine... | ecosystem: Environmental > Terrestrial > Soil > Unclassified...
CGGCGCCGATCCCCACGAGCGCGCTCAGCGCCGCCGAGGCAAGCGCGACCACCGAGAACAGGGCGCCCAGCTCGGGCGCCGAGAAGCCTCGGCGGGCGAGGTAGATCGGCAGGATCACGCCGATCAGCGCCCGCTGGGCGCTCATCAGCACGCGCGCGATCAGCAGCAGCGCCGCGTCGCGCCCTCCGGGCGGCGCCAGTTTGCGCAGGGCGCTGGACCGGGGCACGTCCGTCCCCCCCAGCCGGCGCCGGCCGCTCGATCGGCGAAGGTCCATCTCCCCCCAGCCTGCCACGCGCCCGCGAGCCTCGGGGCCACCACCCCGCCCAGGCCCCCGCGCGAGGCGTCGCCGCCCACGCCCCCGCGCGCCGCGTCGTAAGCTGAGGCCGATGGCCGACTACACGCCAAGCCAGGTCGCCGAGCTGCTGGCCGCCGGTGAGATCCAGCTGATCGACGTGCGAGAGGCGAGCGAGCACGCGGCCGGGCGGATCGCGGGCGCCCGGCTGGTGGAGCTGGATCGCCTCGCCGGCGAGGCCGGGTCGCTGGACCGGCGACGGCCGATCGTCTTCTACTGCCGCAGCGGCGGGCGCTCCGCGCTGGCCACCGAGGCGTTCACGCAGGCCGGCTTCGACGCGCACAACATGGTCGGCGGGCTGCTGGCCTGGAAGGCGGCCGGGCTGCCGCTGGAGCCCCCGGACGGGCGCGTCGCCTGACGATCACGACGCCCCGCCGGCCGGCAGCTGACCGGCCGGCCGGTCGAGGGCGCGCCCCGCTAGAGCTTCTGGACGTTGACCGCCTTGGGGCCCTTGGGCCCGCTCTCCTCCTCGTAGGACACCTTGGCGCCCTCGGCGAGCGAGCGATACCCGTCGGCGACGATGCTCGAGTGATGTACGAACAGATCGCGACTGCCCTCGTCGGGCGTGATGAAGCCGAAGCCCTTCTCGTCGCTGAACCACTTGACGGTGCCTGTCGGCATTGGGAACCCCCTCCGCGTCTGAAGTGCTGCCACCGCGGAGGCGTGTCCCCTGGGGCCTGCACCTGCTGTTTGCCGATCGCAAGACCGGCCTTGTCGCGCGGGAAGGTAGCACGAGCAGGGTGCGAGGATGTGAAAATCGCGCGCTCGCGGCGCGGCGCGGCGTCTGGCGCATTGGCGCGCAAGGCGCCCCGCCCCGGCGCGTGAGGCCGACGATGCGCTGGTATGTGGATGCGATGAACGTGATCGGCACCAGGCCGGACGGCTGGTGGCGCGACCGTGACTGCGCGATGCGCAGGCTGGTGGACGTGGTCGAGCGCTGGGCGGCCGCCGAGGGCGAGGACGTGGTGGTGGTCTTCGAGCGGCGGCCGTCGCCCCCGATCCGCTCCACCGTGATCGAGGTGACGCACGCCCGCACCCCCCGGCCCAACGCCGCAGACGATGAGATCGTGCGCCGGCTGCGGGCGGAGGCGTCACCGCACGAGGTGCGGGTTGTCACCTCCGATCGGTGGCTGGCCGAGCGCGCCGGGCTGCTGGGCGCCACGGTGCTCGGCTCGGAGGCCTTCCGCTCGCTCATCGAGCGACCCTGACCTTGCTGGCACAATTGCTTGGATGGCGGATCGCCGAGAAGGCCAGCCGGGCGCGCGACTGAACGACCAGCGGTCGGCGGGGCAGCGCGGGCGCGCCGGCGGCCAGTCGGCTCCAGGCCAACGCGGCCGGGCGCAGCCTCCGGCGCCCGGCACGCACGGCTGGCGGGTGACGCCGGCACCCGACGGGCGTGGCGCCGCCGGCCCTCCCGCCCCCAATCCGTCGCGCTCGCGCTGGTGGATCGCCGCGGCGGTGGTCGCGCTGCTGGCGATCAACCTGTGGGTCTCCTCGCAGGCGCTTGCGCCCAACGCGCCGATCAGGATCCCCTACTACCCGACGTTCATCGACCAGGTCAACGCGCACAACGTGCTGAGCGTCGACACGACGGTCAACTCGGTCACGGGCACCCTCAGGCACCCGATCCGCTACCCGTCGAATGAGCCGGGCGCGCCGGAGTCGACCAACTTCGCCACCCAGATCCCGTCGTTTGCAAACGGCAGCGCGCTCGCCACGCTGCTGGAGCGCCAGGGAGTCACGATCAACGCGCAGGCGCCCAGCGGCGGGCCGTCGCTGCTTGAGAGCCTGATCTTCGGCTTCGGCCCGACCCTGCTGCTGGTTGGGTTGTTCGTGCTCGCCGCGCGGCGAATGGCGACGATGGGCGGCGGCGCGGGCGGGCTGATGTCCTTCGGCCGCAGCCGGGCACGTCGGGTGGAGGCCTCAGACCAGCACGTCACCTTCGACGACGTGGCCGGGATCGATGAGGCCAAGGAGGAGCTGACGGAGATCGTCGACTTCCTGCGCGGACCTGACAAGTACCTCAAGCTCGGCGCCCGGATCCCGCGCGGCGTGCTGCTCTCCGGGCAGCCCGGCACCGGCAAGACGCTGCTGGCGCGGGCGGTCGCCGGCGAGGCCGGGGTGCCGTTCTTTCAGATGTCGGCCTCCGAGTTTGTGGAGATGATCGTCGGCGTCGGCGCAAGCCGCGTCAGGGACCTCTTCCACCAGGCCAAGGAGGCGGCGCCCGCGATCATCTTCATCGACGAGCTGGACGCGATCGGCCGAAGCCGCGCCGCCGGCGGGCCGAACCTGTCCGGCGGCCACGACGAGCGCGAGCAGACGCTCAACCAGATCCTCACCGAGATGGACGGGTTTGATCCGCGCACCAGCGTGATCGTGCTCGGCGCAACCAACCGCCCCGAGATCCTGGACCCGGCGCTGCTGCGCCCCGGCCGCTTCGACCGGCGGGTCGTGGTCGCGCCGCCGGACCGCGCCGGGCGGGAGGCGATCCTGCGCGTGCACACGCGCTCGGTTCCGCTCGACGACGACGTGGACCTCGGGCAGCTGGCCTCGGCAACCCCGGGGATGGTGGGCGCCGACCTCGCCAACCTCGTCAACGAGGCGGCGCTGCTGGCGGCCAAGCGCGGCCACAACCGCGTGCGCCGCCAGGACATGACCGACGCGCTGGAGCGGATCGTGCTCGGGGCCGCCCGCAAGGTGATGCTGTCCGACGCGGACCGGCGACGCACGGCCTACCACGAGGCGGGGCACGCGATCATGGGCATGCTCACCCCGGGGGCCGACCCCGTGCGCAAGGTCTCGATCATCCCGCGCGGCCAGGCGCTCGGGGTCACGTTCTCCGCGCCCGATGCGGACCGCTTCAACTTCGACGAGCGTCACCTGCTGGCGCAGATCAAGGTGATGCTCGGCGGCCGGGCCGCCGAGGAGGTCGTGTTCGGCGACCTGACCACGGGCGCCGAGTCAGACATCCAGCAGCTGACCCGGATCGCGCGGCACATGGTGGGCCGCTGGGGCATGAGCCCGGCGATCGGCCCGGTCGCCGTGCTGCCCGCCGACGGTCAGGGGCCGCTGTTGCCCGGGGTCAGCGAGACCTCCGAGGAGACGCAGCGGCTCGTCGACGCCGAGGTGCGGCGGATCGTCGAGACCGCTCACGAGGAGGCGACGCGCACGCTGGCCGAGCACCGCGCCAACCTGGACTCCCTGGTCGCCGCGCTGCTCGAGCACGAGACGCTCGACCAGGAGGAGGCCTACCGGGCCGCCGGCCTGCCGATGCCCTCGCCGGAGGCGCAGAACGGCTCCCGGGACGGCCGCCTGGTCGCCGAGGCGCCCAGCCCGGCGGCGCCGCCCCCCGTCTCCTGACGCGACGCGCTGTCGCGCGCGGCGACGCGCTACAGCGCGCGGCGGCCGGCAAAGCCGCCGTCTATCCGGTGCCAGAAGGCGATCTCATCCTCCTCGTCGACGAGCCAGCAGAGGTACGCCTCGGCGCCGTCGATCATCGTCGGAAAGTCGACCAGGCCGCGATCGAGGTCACGCAGGACGATCTCGACGTCCTGCAGCTCCGCGAGCGCGCGGCTCATCTCGACCAGCGGGGCGGCGACCTCGCGCCCCGGGTATGCGCCCCCTGAGCGCGCGTCGAGCGCGTTGAGCGTCCGGCGGGCCTGGGCGCCGAGCGCGCGCAGGCGGTCGCGGGCGTCCCTGATCCGGTGAACGCGCTCGGCGACCCAGCCCCGGGCCGCCTGTGCCTGCGCGAGCGTGTAGTGGCGCCGGTGAAGCGGCTCGGACACTCGGTCGCTCGCGATCAGTCACCGAGATGCGTCATCCGGGCCAGCGCCTCGTGGCACTCCACGACTCGGCGCTTGACCGGGTCGTCGTCGGGCCGGTCGTGCACCAGGTCCCAGGTCCGGTCGGCGATCTCTCGCGCGTTCTCCGGCGTGGCCATCTGCCACAGGCGGTCCACGAGCTGCAGCTCGAACCGCTGGATCTGGTCGGCTGGGTCGCCGGGCGGCATCCGCGGGAGCGGCTCCCCGGTCGCCTCTCGCCACATGCCGGTGGCCAACAGAAGGCGGTTGCGAAGCTCGATCTGGTCCATCTCAGGGCGGGATCGTAGATCAGCCGGGCGCCGCACCGAGCAGGGGCAGCGCCTGAGAGAGATGCAGCGCCGGCGCGAACAGGTCGCCGTCGCGCCGTACGCGCTCCAGCACCTGCGCAGGTGAGAAGCGCAGCGTGGACTCGTCCCCGGAGCTGACGCAGGCGCGGACCTCCTCCCAGTGCAGCGGCGCCGACACGGTCGGCAGCTCGCCCGCCCGCAGCGAGTAGGCGCAGACCGTCGTGCGGTGCTCGTCGTTTTGGGCATGGTCGATCAGCACGCGCCCGGCCCGCAGGCCGCGCCTCACGTTTGAGACCACCAGCTCGGGCGATCGCCGCTCGAGCGCACGCGCGACCGTGCGCGCGAGCTCCCGAGTGCGTGCGTAGTCGACATCGCGCCGGTTGAGCGGCAGATACACCTGAAGGCCCTTCAGGCCCGACGCCTTGACGACCGTCTCCAGGCCAAGGCCGGCGAACAGCCCGTGCAGCACCAGCGCCACCTCCGCGCACTGCACAAGCCCCGCGCCCTCGCCCGGGTCCAGGTCGAACACCGCCATCGTCGGCCGCCGCGGCGCGCCGGCGACCGACAGCGAGGTGTGCAGCTCGATGTCCGCGAGGTTCGCCAGCCACGCGAGCGTGGCGCGATCCTGCGCCAGCGTGTAGTCGATGCCGCCGATCGTGGCGGTCGGCACCCACGGCGGCCGGTGCGCAGGCGACTGCTTCTCGTAGAAGTGGGGCCGGCCGACGCCGTCCGGGTAGCGCTTGAGCGTCAGCGGCCGGTCGCGCAGGTGCGCGAGCAGGACGTCGGCCACGCGCAGGTAGTAGGCGACCACGTCCCCCTTTGTGAACCCAGCCCGCGGGTAGAGGACCTTCTCCCAGTTTGAGATCCGCAGCGAGCGCCCGTCGAGCCTCACCGAGAGGCTGCCGTCGGCGAGCCGGCGGACCTCGTCGAACAGGCCCTCGGGATCCGGCGGCGCGCCACGCTCCGCGACGCCACCCTCGGCGCTGCCGCCCTCGGCCCCGCCACCCTCGGCGCCGCCACCCTCGGCCCCGCCACCCTCGGCCGCGACAACCCCGGCCCCGCCAACCCCGGCGCGAGCGCCCGCGAGCTGACGTGACGGCACCGCGGGGCGCGCGCGTCCGGCGCCGGCATCCCGGGCGCCGTCCGAGCGGTCAACCAGGCGCCTGAACGACGCCCCGCGCAGCAGCCCGGCGGCCGTGCGACCGCGGAACTGCACCTCGGCGATCAGCTGCGGCGCGACGTGGACGGCCCCGGCCGGCGGGGAAGGCGTGCCCTCGAACGGGCTCTCGGACGCCACCAGCGGCGAGAGCCGCCGTTCGAGCAGCTCCAGGTCGGCCGCGCTCAGCCCGCTGCCGACCCTTCCCGCGTAGCGCAGGTGCGGCGCGCGGCCGCTGTCGCCGCCGGCCGCCCACCCCGGGCCGACCGGCTCGCCGACCAGCAGCGAGGCGATCCGGCGCGCGCGCCCCGAGGCCGATGGCACCCAGCCCCCGATCACAAGCCGCGCGCGGTGCAGGTGCTTGATCTTGACCCACGCGCCGCTTCGCCGTCCGGGCTCGTAGCGTGAGTCAAGCCGCTTTGCCACCACCCCCTCGAGCCCCATCTGCTCGGTCGCGTCCAGCAGCGCCCGCCCTGCACCGCCCGCGCCGGGACGGGCGTCGGTGACGCGCCACGCCCGCCCCGTGAGCCCAAGCTCCTCGAGCTGCTCGCGGCGGCGGCTGTAGCTCTCCTGCACCAGCGAGCGCCCGTCGAGGTGCAGCAGGTCGAAGATCGCGTAGACCACCGGGAGCTGCGCTGCCAGACGGCGCGCGACCGCCGGGGAGGTGACGTGCATGCGGCGCGCAAGGCGCTCCAGGCTCGGCCGGCCGTCAGGTCCGAAAGCCACGATCTCGCCGTCCAGCACAGCCTCGCGCATGCCCAGCTGGCGGGGCAGAGCAGCGAGCTCGGGGTAGGCGGACGTGATGTCCCTCAGGCCCCGGCTCTCGATCCGCAGCCGGCCCGGCGAGACGTAGGCGATCGCGCGCACTCCGTCCCATTTGACCTCAAACGACCAGCGCTCCTGGTCTTCGGGCAGCCCCCCGGGCACCGCCAGCATCGGCGGGATCCGCGCTGGCATCGGCTGGCGACCGGCCGGCGCGGGGGCGTCCAACCTGTGGATCAGCCACTCGCCGCGAGCGCCTTGCACGTGAAGTCCCCAGCGCCCGTTCAGGCGCTCGCCGCGGAGCGTCACCTGCAGGCGATCCTCCCGCCAGGCGTCGGCCTCGAACGTGCCGCTGTCGTAGATCCTCACGGCGCCCGCGCCGTAGCGGCCGGCGGGGATCTCGCCCTCGAAGGCGAGGTACTCAAGGGGGTGATCCTCGGTGCGCACGGCCAGCCGCGCCTCCCCCGGCTCCAACGGGATTCCGTTCGGGACCGCCCAGGATGCGAGCACGCCGTCGTGCTCCAGGCGCAGATCCCAGTGCAGCCGTCTGGCGTGGTGCTCCTGGACGACGAACCGGCCCCTCGGCGGGGACGTCGGCTGCGCATCCCGCCGCCAGGCGCCCGGCGGCTCCGGCGTGGCCTGAAAGTCGCGCTTGGCTCGGTAGCCGCGCAGGCGGTCAGCCGCGCCCGGCGCGCCGGGCTGATCTGCGGCATCGGGCGCGGCCGGCTGGCCCGCGGCATCGGGCGCGCCCGGCTGGTCGGCGGCGCCCGGCGCGCCCCGGCGGTCATCGGGGCCGCGGCCGCCCTCGCGGGCACCGTCGCGGTCCTCGCGCAAGCGGCCACGCGTGCGCTCCGGTGTCATCGGCCAAGCGCCATCGGCGGCACCCAAGGCATCGGCTGCACCCAAGTCAGGGTAGGCGAACGCCGGCGGCGGTCCGCGACGCAGGCGGCCCGCGGCCCCGCCGGGGCCGTTCTTCGCCAACCTTTACGCCGCCGCGCGATCATCTCAGGCCATGGCCCGGGTGCTGGTGGTCGACGACGAGCCTGCGGTGAGGCGCGCGCTGGAGCGAGCGCTCGCGCTCGAGCGCCACGAGGTGACGCTCGCATCCGATGGCGAGGAGGCGCTCGACGTGCTCGCGCGCGGACAGACCGACGCGGTCATCCTCGATGTCCTGATGCCCCGGCTGGACGGCCTGGAGGTCTGCCGGCGCCTGCGCAAGGCGGGCGATCGGACGCCGGTGCTGATGCTCACCGCACGGGACGCGATCGACGACCGCGTGGAGGGGCTCGACGTGGGCGCGGACGACTACCTGGTCAAGCCGTTTGCGCTGCGCGAGCTGCAGGCGAGGCTGCGGGCGCTGCTGCGCCGGACCGGAGACGCCCATGAGGGCGCAGAGCCGCTGCGCTACGCGGACCTCGTGCTGGATCCCGTAGCGCACGAGGTTCGCCGCGGCGAGCGGCTGATCGAGCTCAGCCGCACCGAGTTTCTGCTGCTTGAGCTGTTCATGCGCCACCCGCGGCAGGTGCTCACCCGCTCGACGATCTTCGAGAACGTCTGGGGCTACGACTTCGGCCCCACCTCCAACGCGCTCGGGGTCTACATGGGCTACCTGCGGCGCAAGACCGAGGCCGGCGGCGAGCCACGGCTTCTGCACACGGTGCGCGGCGTCGGCTACGTCCTGCGGGACTGAGCCCTTGTCGCTGCGCCGGCGCCTGTCTTTGATCTCCGGGGCCTCGGTCGGATTGGCGATCCTGCTGGCCGCCGTGGTCAGCTACGCGGTGGTGCGCGGCCAGCTGCGCGGCCAGGTGGACAGCGCGCTCAACGCGCAGGCCAGCGAGGTTGCCCAGACGGGGCAGATCAACCAGGGGCCGCCCGCGATCCCCGCGAGCGCCGGCGGCCCCGCCCAGTACGTCCAGCTGGTGTTCCCCGACGGCGCCGTGCGTCAGGTCTCGGGCTCGCTTGTGCTGCCGGTCAACCAGCGGGTGCTGCGGGTGGCGCAGGGCCAGGCCCCGTCGTTCCTCTCCGACGTGCACGTGGGGCCCAACCACCTGCGGATGCTGACGATGTCCGCGACGCTCGTGCCCGAGGGGATCCCGGTCGCGCTCGAGCTCGCGCGGCCGCTCAACGGCGTCGACAGCGTGCTCGAGAGCCTCAGGCTCGTGCTCGCGCTGCTTTTGATCGGCGGCGTGCTGATGGCGGTCACGCTCGGGCGCCTGGCCTCCCGCCGCGTGCTGGCGCCGCTGGCCGAGGTGGCGCAGACCGTCCAGCACATCGGCGACACCGACGACCTCTCCCGGCGGCTGGTCGTCCACGACCCGGACGACGAGGTGGGCCAGCTGGCGGCCCGCTTCAACCACATGCTCGACACGCTGGAGGCCTCCCGGGCGCAGCTGGACGCCTCCGTGCGGTCTCAGCGCCAGCTGGTCGCGGACGCCTCGCACGAGCTGCGCACGCCGGTCACGAGCCTGCGCACGAACATCGAGGTGCTGCTCGACAGCGAGCACCTGGACGCCGCTGAGCGCCGCCGGCTGCTCGCCGACGTGGTGGAGCAGTCCGAGGAGCTGACGACGCTCGTGTCCGACCTGATCGAGCTCGCGCGCGGCGACCAGCCGGGGCCCGCGACCGAGGACGTGCGCCTTGACGACCTCGCCGCCGAGTCCCTTGACAGGGCGCGACGAAACGCGCCGCACATAACCTTCGAGGGCGACCTCTCGCCGACCACGATCGAGGGCGTGCCGGAGCGGCTGGCGCGCGCGATCAACAACCTGCTGGACAACGCCGCGCGTCACTCACCGGCGGGCTCGACCGTGCGCCTGACCGTCTCGCCCGGAAAAGTGGTCGTCCGCGACCACGGCAGCGGCGTGGACCCGGAGGACCAACCGTACGTGTTCGACCGCTTCTTCCGCGGGCGCGGCGCGCGCGGCAGCCAGGGAAGCGGGCTGGGGCTGGCGATCGTGCGACAGGTCGCCGAGCAGCACGGCGGCAGCGCTTCGGTCGCCAACGCGCCGGACGGCGGCGCTGTGTTCACGCTGCGCCTGCCGCGCGCGGTCGCGCCGGCGCAGGCGTCCGAGCGCGACGCGCACGCCGCATCCACCGGCACCTGATCGCCGGCGAGCGCAGGCGCCGGTCAGGCCGCCGGCGGCCCCGGGCGCGCCAGGCGCGCCTGGCGCGCCGCCGCAAACCGGCGGCGCAACAGCCAGAAGACGACCCCGAACACCGGCACCACGGCGACCAGCAAAAGCCAACGGTGCGCGGGCGCGACGGTCAGCGCCAACCCCACCTCCACCCCCACGGCCGGCACCGCCGCCAGCAGCGCGGCATGGGAGCGGTAGCCGGAGAAGTGCTCGCGCGCCGTGATCTCGACCACCCCCAGAGCGCAGATCGCAAGGCCGGCGATCAGGGTGGTGGCGGCGCCGTCGAAGTAGCCGACGCCGGCGCAGACCAGGCCGGCGAGGATCGCAAGCTCCGACACGGGCAGGCCGCCGAACGGACCGGGAGGGCGCTGGCCATGGCTGTGCTCCCGCGACGGGCGTGGGCGCTGCGCATCGCCCTGCTCGCGGGGCGGACGCGGGCGCTCGGGCGATTGGCCCGCCTGGGCGGGCGCGGTGGCGCGCGGCCGGCCGGCTGGGCCGCGGGCCTTGCGAGGCCGGGATTGCTTTCGGGCGGACAGAGCGCGTCGAGCATATTGCGGCGGCGGTCGCCGCGCGCGGGGGGCCCCTGCGCCGCCCAGCTCGCCCATACACGAGCCGTTCACGGCCGCGCCACCAAACCTTCACACGCCACCGCGCGCCGCGCCGAATACTGCGCCGCGTGCCGGCCGCCGCACAGCCGCACAAGGCGGCCG
>Ga0070737_10006904_pt1 | contig 10221 bp, 7 predicted proteins | sample Coa_R1_10_FD_66438 | JGI IMG/M metagenome (GOLD analysis project Ga0070737, IMG submission 66438) | Surface soil microbial communities from Centralia Pennsylvania, which are recovering from an underground coalmine fire - Coalmine... | ecosystem: Environmental > Terrestrial > Soil > Unclassified ...
ATCGGTATCGCGGTAGGCTACTTTGGCCGTGGTTCGTCCGTCGTGCCTCCTGCCGCCGAGAGTGCGCAAGCGGCAGCGCCCAGCGCCATGGGAAGCACGTCCATGGGCACGGCCCAGCTTCCTGGAATTGGCTCCCCGCAACAGCAACAGGGAGCTTCACCCGAGATGCTGGCGCAGGCTGCCAAACCACTGCTCGCCCAACTGAAAAGCAATCCCAACGATGCGGCGACGCTGATCAAGCTTGGCAACCTCTACTACGACGGCCAGGCTTACCCGCAAGCCATTGAATATTACGAGAAATCGCTGGCCATCCAACCCAATAACGCCGATGTGCGCACCGACCTGGGGACCTCGTACTGGTACACCGGCAACGCCGATCAGGCGATTGCCAGCTTCGAGAAAGCGCTAGCTGTTCGCCCGAATCACCCGCAGACGTTGTTTAACCTGGGCATTGTGAAATGGCAGGGCAAGAACGATCCGAAGGGGGCCGTTGCGGTTTGGGAAAAATTGCTGCAGACCAATCCCGATTATCCGCAGAGAGAGCAGGTGCAGATGTTGATTGAGCGCGCGAAAATGCACGCAGCTGGTGCTCCTAGAGGTTAGGCGCCGGTCTGAGTGCGCGCAGGACTCTACTCCTGCGGACGCAGTCGCTCACCCCGGGACGATGCTGGCGCAGAGCTCGTCTCGGGGCTTTTTGTTGAGCAATTAGCAGTTAGCACTTAGCCGGGCTCAACCAAAAATTCTGCAGGGGAACATCATCGTTTCATACCGAGCAGCACTCGTTTTCCGGCGTGCTGGTTTTGCAACCTGGCGGGTGCGGAAAGCCATCGCCTCGGCAGATCATCCAATATAATCCTCGCACTGGGCGCACATGAGTTCTGCGGAAGTTAATCCCCAATCCGAGGTGCGAAGCCGACCGAAGTCTGGCGTGGTCGCAGCACTCCTCGGCCATCCAGTTGCCCTCAGCCTGCTGCTTATCTTCGGGACGTTTGCCCTGTACTATCCCGTGCATCGCCATCCCTTCATCAACTACGATGACGGCGATTATGTTTACGAAAACCCCCACGTCAAAGCGGGAATAAGCTGGCAGACCGTCAAATGGGCGTTCACGACATCCACGGCCAGCAACTGGCACCCAGTAACCTGGCTGAGCCATGAACTGGATTGCCAAGTCTTTGGCTTGAAGCCCAGCGGTCCGCACGACGTGAATGTGTTGTTCCACGCCCTGAATGCGGTTTTGCTGTTCTGGGTGCTGCTGTGGGCGACTGGCTTCCCCGGGCGCAGCTTCATGGTGGCCGCCATTTTCGCGTTGCATCCCATCAACGTCGAATCGGTGGCCTGGATCGCGGAGCGCAAGAACGTGCTCAGCATGATGTTTTTTGTTCTGGCACTGGGCGCGTATCGATGGTATGCGGGCCGTCCCCGGCTTGGCCGTTACGCGCTTGTGGCCCTGCTGTTTGCCGTGGGGTTGATGGCCAAGCCGCAGATCATCACCCTCCCCTGTGTCCTGCTGTTGTGGGACTACTGGCCGCTGGAAAGAATCGCGTTTCGCTCTTCACCTTCCGCTCTTCGCCAGTACAGTCCGGAGGAAGCTTCTGGCGAAAGGCGAACAGCGAACAGCGAACAGCGAACGTTTAGCTTGTCGTGGCTGGTTGTGGAAAAGCTCCCGCTTTTTGCCATCGCGGCGACCAGCGCGGTGATCACGCTGCATGTGCAACATGGCGCGCGGGCATATTTTTCACGCCGAGTGCGGCTGGGAAACGCAATCCTTTCCTATGCACTGTACATACAGAAGGCTGTTTGGCCAACCCGTCTTGCGGTTTTGTATCCGCATCCGGGGAATTCGCTGAGCTGGAGGGAAGTCTTCGCCGCAGGGTTCATTCTGCTGGCGATTACTACGCTGGTGATTGCCGTCCGACGACATCGTTATCTGCCGGTAGGGTGGTTCTGGTTTCTCGGGACGTTAGTGCCCATGCTCGGCCTGGTACAGGTGGGCGTCCAGGCCATGGCTGACCGTTACGCGTACGAGTCGTTAATCGGCCTGTTCATCATCATTTGCTGGGGGGCAGCAGAGTTGGCAGAACGTGTCCGTTTGCCGGCGGTTGTATTAGCCGGCGCTGGCCTCGCAGCCTTGCTGATTCTGGCTCTGATAGCTCGGGGGCAAATCAACTATTGGCAAAGTGATGAGGCCTTGTGGGCCCACGCCTTACAAGTGACAACTCGCAATGGGATAGCGGAGAGCCAATTGGGCAGCGCACTGGCGGTTGAAGCGCGGGTCGAAGAGGCCGTGCCTCACTTCTACAAAGCCTTGGCCATCGATCCTTCCAATGCGGACGCCAATATGGGGATTGCCATTTACCTGCTGGAGAAAGGAGATTTCCAGCAGGCGATTCCCTATTACCAGCGTGTGGTGGCCGATCACGCAGCAAAGACATCGATGTTAGTCAACGCGTGGGTGGGCATGGCCAAAGCCTATCGCGCGCTGGGCGACCAGGTGCAGATGCAGGAGTGCCTGCGGTCAGCGAGGCGGGTGGGCGACTCGGCGAGGTCCGAGTAACAATGCGATAGAGCACCCCGAAGCGCAGCCTTTCGGAAATAACCGTGCGCCGGCTAGGGCTGTTTCCTGGAGACGTTGTCGCGGCTCGGCCATCACGCGGCGCCGCACAGCGTTCAATCACCCTTGAGGACAACGGCATGATTGAGCGGCGCCATCGCAGGCGGAAGAAGGTGGAGATCTAGCTCGACGAGTCCCGCAGTGACGCTGGAGCAACTTCGGCGTGCATGCGGTTCACGAGATCAGTATGGTCGGATTAACGAATGGCCACTCGCTAATTCACAACTGTTAAGCCGAAGAAGTTCTGACCCTGAGACCGTTCCCAGGTCTCGAAGCCTGCGAGACCTAGGCACTTGCTGCGCTATACTTTTTAGTCTGCCAAGCGCATAGAAGGAGCTCCCCATGTCAACCTCCGCCGTTTCCTCTGCGATTTCTTTCGCCCGCGATCATCAGCAGCGCTTCCTGGAGGAGCTGAAAGGCCTGCTCCGCATCCCCAGCATCTCGACCGACGAAGACCATAAAGCCGACGTCCGCAAGGCTGCCGAGATGGTGGCTGCCGAATTGAAGCGGATCGGCTTTGAGAATGTTGAAGTAATCCCCAGCCAGGGACATCCGTTGGTTTACGCCGACTGGCTGCACGCCCCCGGCAAACCTACTGCGCTCTGCTATGCCCATTTCGATGTCCAGCCGGCCGAGCCCCTGGACGAGTGGCAATCGCCCCCATTTGTGGACAAAGATGCTTGCGACTTCAAGGGCGAGGAAGTGCAAGCTGCGAAACAAAACTGGAACCTGCCTCCGGTGCGCAACGACAACATCTACGCGCGCGGCGCCACCGACGATAAGGGCCAGCTCTGGATGCAGGTGAAAGCGTACGAGGCGCTGTTCCAGACCGGCGGCGGTAGGCTCCCCATCAACGTGCGCGTGCTCTTCGAGGGAGAAGAAGAAGTAGGGGGGGAGACCATAGAAGCGTTCGTCAAGAAGAATGCCAACACCGGCAAGCTGAAGTGTGATTTTGCGCTGGTCACCGATACCGAGCTGTTCGCGCCCAATCTGCCCACGCTGTGCGTCGGCCTGCGCGGCCTGGTCTATACCGAAATCGAAGCTCAGGGCGCCAAGACCGATCTACATTCCGGCGTTTACGGCGGCGCCGCGCCGAATGCGATCTTCGGCCTAATCGAGATCATCAGCAAACTGAAGGATGAAAATGGCAAGATCCTCATCCCCGGCTTCTACGACGCCGTGCAGAAGCCAACCAACGACGAACTGAAGGCCTGGGACCGCCTGCCGTTCAACGAAGAGGAGTATCGCAAGGCGGAAGTCGGATCCGAGGTGCTCACCGGCGAGCCGGGTTATTCTGTGCTCTACCGCACCTGGGCTCGACCCACGCTCGAGGTGCACGGTATCCTCGGCGGCTTCCAAGCGCCCGGCGCAAAAACGGTCATCCCCGCGCGCGCGTCGGCAAAAGTCTCCATGCGCTTGGTCCCCAATCAAGATCCCGACGACATCCTGAAGAAATTCACTGCTTATGTGAGCAAGCTCACCCCGAAGGGCATCAAGACCAATATCAAAGTACACAGCAAGGCCTTGCCCTGCGTGGTCAATACCGACAACCCATATGCGCGCGCCGCGGTTGAGGCCATGCACGAGGTTTTCAACAAGGACGCGGTGTATATCCGCTCCGGCGGCTCAATTCCGATCGTCACCCAGTTCGAGCAGGACCTGAAAGTCCCCAGCATCATGATGGGTATGGGCTTGCCGGACGATAATTTGCACGCGCCCAACGAGAAATTTCACATCCCGAACTTCCATCGCGGCATCGAGTCCATCATTCGCTTCTTCCAACGATTGGGCGAGTAATGGCACGATCCAGACGGTTGGCAAGCCAGGAGTAGATTTGTCACTGCGGCAAGCAGTAAGTTATGCTTGATTAATCACATACGCCGCGGAGAGGTGGCCGAGTGGCTGAAGGCGGCGGTTTGCTAAGGCTCTTAGGAAGTTAGGCGGCCTGTAGAATGGCGAATCGCCAATGCCTACAGGCAAAAACAAGTATTACATCCGTTCCCATATTTCGGAGAAGCGTTTTCGCCGGCTGATGCCAAGCTTCGCTTTGGATCTGACGGCCAGCGAAACAGCTGCCATGACCGGGGTTTCGGTGCGTTCCGTCAACAATATCTACCTCAAACTTCGCCGCCAAATCGCCGCCTGGTGTGAAGCGCAGAGTCCCTTCGCCGGCGAAGTCGAGGTCGACGAGAGCTACTTCGGCCCGCGCCGGGTTCGGGGCAAGCGAGGTCGCGGCGCGAGCGGCAAAACCATCGTGTTTGGGATCTTCCAACGTAACGGTTGTGTCTATACCCAGATCGTTCCCAATTGCCGCCGAAAGACGCTGCGGCAGGCCATTTCCGGCCGCATCAGCCTGGAGTCCATCATCCATTCTGACGGCTGGTCGGGCTATGACGGGCTGGTCGACATGGGCTATCAAAAGCACCTCCGGGTGAACCATGAGGCTCATCCATTTGCCGTGCGTAAGAACCACGTCAACGGGATCGAGAGTTTTTGGAGCTTCGCCAAACGGCGCCTGGCCAAGTTCAACGGCATTCCCGCGCACACCTTTTTTCTCCATCTCAAGGAAACCGAATTTCGCTTCAACCATCGTCGTGCTAACCTTTACCGCGTGCTCCTCGATCAGCTGCGAAAGGAGCCCCTAAACCGGCCCTTAACTTCCTAAGAGCCTTGCTAATTCTACCTGCCCGTATCGTACGAACCGACCTTCTAGTATTTTGTTTGACTTAGCAGCTCCTCAGTTGCGCCCAAATACCCCATTTGCAGCGTAGCGTGCAGCAAGTGTGCAGCAGTCGTTTCCCGCCCGAAAGATCATGCTGCGTCAGCGGGTAGTGCGACACCAATGATCTGGTCTCAACGGACCCCTTGCGGCCCTGCGGCCAAAATGGGGCGGCGTTGTGCTTGTTGATCAACCCATCCAGACCTCGAAACCATGATGACGAATAAAAAGCGAAAGTGCTAGAATCAAGTGTTGCACGCAGGTTGAGCACAGGTTCGAGAGGAAGCATGGACGAAGGCCGCAGACGAGTTTTGCTGTCGCCGCAGTTATTCTCGCTGCTCGGAAGCTGGCGAACTGGGACGGTTGCCCGTCGCCAGCATTCGAGTTGGCAATCAGCGATGCGAATCGCGACCGCCGAGCGGATCATGCCGCGGATCGACGCTCGCTGGCCCGCCAAGACGCAAGTTTATGATGGTCGTTAATACTCGTTGTTCGCTGGAGCGGTGAGTGACAGACAGCTTCTTCGATGAATCAACCGAGCAGTCATGCATCAAGGCGACCATCGTTCGGGACTATTTTTGGGCGTGGGCAAAAGTCATTCTTCCGACCGTGAAAAAACGGCGAGATGGCCGCATCGCCTACATCGATCTATTTGCGGGGCCAGGTCGATACAAAGACGGCACGAAATCGACGCCGTTGCTCGTGCTCGAAAGTGGCATAGCTGATCCCGACATGCGAGAGCGCCTCGTGACGCTCTTCAATGATGCTGACAAAAACAACGCCGCCGCGCTGCTGAAAGAGATCGAAGCTCTCCCCGGAGTACAGAAGCTCAGGTACAAGCCACAGGTGCAGGCTGAGGAAGTGGGCGACAAAATTGTAGCGATGTTCGAAGAGAAGAAGTTGGTTCCGACCTTCTTCTTCGTTGATCCGTGGGGTTACAAAGGGCTTTCGCTGGGCTTGATCAACTCCGTTCTAAAGAACTGGGGATGCGATTGCGTTTTCTTTTTCAACTACAACCGCATCAACATGGGTCTAAATAACGAGGCGGTCGAGCGGCACATGAATGTGCTGTTCGGCGACGAACGCGCAACTCAACTTCGTGCTCAACTGGCTGGACTGCCGCCAGGCGAACGGGAAATCGCTATAGTCGAAGCATTGTCTGAATCGATTCGGGAACTCGGCGCCGACTACGTCCTGCCGTTCTGCTTCAAGGACGAGAACGGAACGCGGACGAGCCACCACCTGGTATTCGCTACCAAGCATCCGCTTGGCTATCGAATTATGAAGGAAATCATGGCAAAACATAGCTCAGAGGAACATCAGGGCGTTGCCACGTTCGGGTACTGTCCGGCATCGGCAATATACCCCGTGCTCTTTGAGCTTAATCGGCCACTCGACGATCTCGAAGGCATGTTGCTGGAGGAGTTTGCAGGCCAAACGCTGAGCACGGCTGAGATTTACGACAGTCACAATGTCGGACGCCCATACACAATGAAGAATTACAAGGCCGTCTTGGTTGGGATGGAAGAAAAGGGGCTCGTTAAAGCCGATCCACCCGCCGCGAAGCGGCGCAAAGGCACGTTCGCCGATAGCGTGCGCGTGACGTTTCCCCCAACAGAGGCAGGGGTGCGAAGGAGTCCACAATGAGCCTGAACAGCGCAATAGAGTGGACGGACGCTACGTGGAATCCGGTTCGAGGCTGCACGAAAATCAGCCCCGGATGCAAGCACTGCTACGCGGAGGTCTTCGCGGAACGGTTCAGAGGCGTGAAGGGCCACCCATACGAACAAGGTTTTGACCTCCGCTTGGTTCCGGAAAAACTTGCAGAGCCCCTGCGCTGGCGGACACCGAAGATGGTGTTCGTGAACTCGATGAGCGATCTGTTTCATGATGCCGTGCCAGAGGAATACATCGAAGCCGTTGCAACCGTCATGGTCAAGGCAGACTGGCACACGTTTCAGGTTTTGACGAAGCGTTCGGGTCGCATGGCACGACTGCTTTCGACCCGACTGCGATTTGCAGCCGAAGCAACCCATATCTGGTGGGGCGTGAGCGTCGAAGACCGCCGCTATGGTGTACCGCGTATTGCCGACTTGCGGTCCACACCAGCAGCCGTACGATTCTTGTCCATCGAGCCGCTTCTGGAAGATTTGGGCACACTCGATTTGTGTGGCATCCACTGGGTGATCGTCGGTGGTGAAAGCGGTCAGGGCGCACGCCCGATGGATCGTAAATGGGTGATTGCGATTCGAGATCAATGTGCAAATGCCGACGTGCCGTTCTTTTTCAAACAATGGGGTGGATTACACAAGAAGAAACGTGGAAGAAAGCTGGACGGCAAGACCTACGACGCATTTCCGTCACGGCCTTCGGGACAAGAAGCGCCCAACGACTCCGTGCGCTTGGTGAGAGAGATAGAAGATCAGTTCTTGGATCGGGTAGTTCAGATTTGCGTGCCCGAAGTGGCGGCGGATTAGAATGCTGGGGTTGCCGCCGAAAGCAGCCCGGAGAGCCCCTACAGAGCGGTAATAAAATTGCAGAATCGCTTTTGCCCCCCCACCCAGTTCGGCAAGCACGCGGGGCGGCAATACCATCGTAAAATCAGAGGTTGCGACAACAGTTAGCCGAATCCCCCGATTCGGTGTATTTTTACAGGGCTCGACGAAATGAATCAGCAGGTAAAGCAGCTAATTCCGGCGATGGTCTCGTTCATCAATGACCACGGCGGATACGTGACGAAGACGAAGCTGTTGAAGCTGTTGTATCTGTTCGATGTCGAGTTCTACCGCACGAACCGTCGCCTTTTTACCGAATTCAATTGGAAGTTTTTCCATTTGGGCCCGTGGACGCGCGAATTCGACCCCATTGTTGACGACCTCGTTGCTCAAGGTGCTTTGCTGCAAGTCGAGAACACGAAAGCGGAGTACGACACGAGGTTCTTCAGGACGGAATCACCCTCCGACTTCTCTCGGCTGTTTCCCACGTTCAAAGATGAAGCGGCGTTGCGGACGGTCTTGAACACTTGGGCTGATCGCACAACTGGCGAAATTCTCGACTATGTATATTTCCACACTGAGCCGATGGAATATGGAATCAGAAATGAGCCGCTGGATTTTTCGCTGATTCCCCACGAACGGCCTGAAAAGTACAGCCGTTCGGCATCGGGCGCATCCCACCGAGAGATTGTGGCTGCCAAGAAGGAATTGCTCGCCAAAATTGCAGCACTTCAAAAGCCCCAAGCGGAGACGCGCTTTGAGTTTACTCCCCCTCGCTACGATGACGAATTCTTGAATGCAATGGCGAAGCTTGATGCCGCCGAAGAATAAATGTTCATTGACGAGTGGTTCGACAAAGAGTTCTATCAGCAGCTTCCGCTCGGCTACCATGCCCAAACAAACTTCGCATTTGGGCAGTTTTTCTGGACGCAGGCGTATTATCCCCACGAAAATCTGGAACTCTGGCGGCCTGTGGTTGACCCGAACGAGCCAACCAAGACCATTGCAAGCAATTTCAGAATCGTCCCGGCTGGCAAGGACGCTTTCAAGCGCACTTTTCCCCTTCACGCACCAAAATTAGAAACCAACGAGGAGTTCTTGGTCATTCGGGCGAAACGCCGCCCGGTTTTGCTGATACAGCAAGAAGCTCCGTTGATCGCGGTTGACAATCGAGGATACCGGGGCAAAATTCAGCGACGGCGCTGTTTGGTTGCTCAGATATTCGGGCTGGCAGATACAAAGACCAAGAGTCCCGAGTTTTCGCCAACATTCGTTGACCGAGTCAGAAAGATGGAGTTCCCTCAATTCTTGTTTCTGCCGCAAAAGGCCGGAATATTCGAAGTGGACAGCTTGCTCCGTCTCGACGAGTTGCAGTCCGTTTTCACACCGCATTTGGAGCCCACGCAATTTGCACTGGGAGCCTCGGTCACATCGATACTTGTGGAGCAATGGAGATTCCTCGTGGCAGGCATAGGGCCAAGCGAGTATACGGAGCTACGCGAACTCTTGCTGAAAAGCTAACTTGCCGATGCGGTCCACTTCCAATTTTCTCTCAGATGCGCAAAATCACGGCGACTGATCAGGGCAACCAGTTGTAAAATCGGGAACTTAGCCTTCCCAAGCACACTTCCAGCGCGGGATTCCCGTGTTGCGTAGGAGAGCGTCAGCAAGGCGCAACCAGCACTCATAGAGCAGGATTCATGGCAACTGGGCAAGTCGGAGAATATCCGGTCGGTTCACTGGTACGCATCCGCGAGCGGGATTGGGTCGTCCTGCCCTCGGAAGACGACCAAATCATTTGTCTTCGTCCGCTAAGCGGCAGCGAATCGGAGATGTGCGGAATCCACCGCGCTATCGAAGGCGGGCACCTGCGTCACGCCGAATTCGCTCCGCCGAACCCGCAACAGGCGGGGGACTTCATCGCTGGAAAGCTGCTACGAAACGCTGCGCGGCTCGGGTTGCGCAGCGGCGCAGGCCCGTTCCGTAGCCTCGGTCGGCTGTCGGTTCGCCCCCGCCCTTACCAGTTCGTTCCCCTGATCATGGCACTCCGGCTGGAGCCGGTGCGGATGCTCATCGCTGACGACGTGGGCGTCGGGAAGACCATCGAGGCTGCCCTGATCGCTCGGGAACTCCTCGACCGTGGCGATGCGCTTCGCCTGTGCGTGATCTGCCCGTCGCATCTGTGCGACCAGTGGCAGGCCGAGCTTGAGACCAAGTTCCACATCCACGCGAAGGTCGTACGCACGAGCACATGGGCTCGACTGGAGCGTGACCTGCCGCGCCGCGACCTCAGCGTCTACGAGCATTACCGCCATCTGGTTATCAGCGTGGATTTCGCTAAGCGCGATTCCCGTCGGGGTGCTTTCCTCGCGCACTGCCCCGATCTGGTCATC
>Ga0070737_10006905_pt1 | contig 10219 bp, 8 predicted proteins | sample Coa_R1_10_FD_66438 | JGI IMG/M metagenome (GOLD analysis project Ga0070737, IMG submission 66438) | Surface soil microbial communities from Centralia Pennsylvania, which are recovering from an underground coalmine fire - Coalmine... | ecosystem: Environmental > Terrestrial > Soil > Unclassified ...
CCGCTCGCCGCGGTCAACGGTGCCTTCAACGCGGTGGTCGTCGAGGCGGAAGCCGCGGGACGGCTGATGTTCTACGGTCAAGGCGCCGGGGGAGCGCCGACCGCGTCGGCGGTGGCCGGTGACTTGGTGATGGCCGCCCGCAACCGGGTGTTGGGCAGCCGTGGACCACGCGAATCCAGGTACGCGCAGTTGCCGGTACTGCCGATCGGGTTGGTGTCGACCCGCTACTACGTCAGCATGTATGTCGCCGACAAACCGGGCGTGTTGTCCACGGTCGCAGCGGAATTCGCCAAGCGCGAGGTCAGCATCGCCGAGGTGCGCCAGGAAGGTGTGGCCGACGAGGGGGGCCGCCCGATAGGAGCCCGCATCGTGGTGATCACACACCGCGCCACCGACGCAGCGCTGTCGGCCACCGTGGCCGCCCTGGCCGACCTCGATGTGGTGCAACGCGTGGCCAGCGTGCTGCGGCTGGAAGGAACGGCCGAATGACCGCGGCCCGGGCGACGACCCGTCAACCATGGCCCGGTGTTATCGCCGCCTACCGCGACCGGCTCCCGGTGGGCGACGATTGGACCCCGGTGACGCTGCTCGAGGGCGGCACCCCGCTCATCCACGCCGCCAAGCTCTCGGCGCAAACCGGATGCACGGTGCACCTGAAAGTCGAGGGCCTCAACCCGACCGGTTCGTTCAAAGACCGCGGCATGACCATGGCGGTCACCGATGCGGTGGCTCGCGGCCAGCAGGCGGTGCTGTGCGCGTCGACGGGCAACACCTCGGCGTCGGCGGCGGCCTACGCGGCCCGCGCCGGCATCACCTGCGCGGTGCTGGTGCCGCAGGGCAAGATCGCGATGGGCAAGTTGGCGCAGGCTGTTATGCACGGCGCCAAGATCATCCAGATCGACGGTAACTTCGACGATTGCCTGGAACTGGCGCGCAAAATGGCGACCGATTTCCCGACGATCTCGCTGGTCAACTCTGTCAACCCGCTGCGTATCCAAGGCCAGAAAACAGCGGCCTTCGAAATCGTCGATGTTTTGGGCAGCGCGCCAGATGTGCACGCGTTGCCAGTGGGCAACGCGGGCAACATCACCGCATATTGGAAGGGCTACACGGAATATCATGCCGACGGGGTCATCGATAAGTTGCCACGCATGCTGGGCACCCAGGCGGCGGGCGCGGCGCCGCTGATAGTCGGCGCGCCGGTGAGCAAACCCGAAACAATCGCCACCGCGATCCGCATCGGCTCACCAGCGTCGTGGGCGACGGCCGTCGAGGCCCAGCAGCAGTCCAATGGGCGGTTCGTGGCCGCCACCGACGAGGAGATCCTTGCGGCATACCACCTGGTGGCCGCCACCGAAGGCGTCTTTGTCGAGCCCGCATCCGCGGCCAGCATCGCGGGCTTGCTCAAGGCCGTCCGCGACGGCTGGGTGGCCGCCGGGTCAACGGTGGTGTGTACGGTGACCGGAAACGGTCTCAAAGATCCCGATACCGCGTTGAAGGACGTGCCGCAGGTGTCACCGGTGCCGGTTGACCCCGGCGCTGTCGTCGCGAAGCTGGGGCTGGGCTAATGGTGGGCTCCCGGTGACCAGGACGCTGCCCGCCGGGCTTATGGCCAGCGCCGTCGTCGCGGCGTCGAGCGCCAATTTGGGTCCCGGTTTCGACAGCGTTGGTCTGGCGCTGAGTCTCTATGACGAAATTCTGGTCGAGACAACGGATTCCGGCTTGACCGTCGAAGTCGAAGGTGAAGGCGCCGGTCAGCTGTCACTGGACTCTGGTCATTTGGTGGTTCGGGCAATCCAATGCGGCCTGGACGCCGCGGCCATCGGTGTTTCAGGTCTGACGGTACGGTGCCGCAACGCCATTCCGCACTCGCGCGGACTTGGCTCGTCAGCCGCTGCTGTCGTCGGGGGTCTTGCGGTGGTCAACGGCCTTGCCGCGCAAGCTGATTTGACGCCGTTTGACGAAACTCAACTCATCCAGCTGGCCTCCGAATTCGAAGGCCACCCAGACAACGCCGCAGCGGCGGTACTCGGCGGTGCGGTGGTGTCGTGGACTGACCGTAGCTGCAATCCGCCCGCCTATTCGGCGGTGCCGTTGCGTTTGCATCCCGACATCCACCTATTCCCCGCGATCCCCGAAGAGCGCTCGTCGACCGCCGAGACCCGGGTAATGCTGCCCGCGCAGGTCAGCCATTACGACGCCAGTTTCAACGTCAGCCGCGCCGCGTTGCTGGTCGTGGCACTCACCGAGCGGCCGGATCTCTTGATGGCGGCCACCGAGGACGTCCTGCATCAGCCACAACGGGCAGCCGCGATGCCGGCGTCGGCGGAATACCTCAGGTTGCTGCGGCGTTACGACATTGCGGCGGTGCTGTCCGGGGCCGGGCCCGCGGTGATCGGGTTGACGACGGAACCGGAGTTGCCTCCCGAAGCGGTGGAGTACGGGGCCGCAAACGGATTTAGCGTTAGCGAGATGACTGCTGGTGACGGAGTTCGCTGGGGTTCGGGCGTCGCGGTTCCCCGTTGATCCACACCATCTCGGGCGGGGTTTCTTGCTTCCGGCCGGGAACCGGGCTATCCTCGGACCCGTCCAGCAATCGCAGCATCTGCATCTGCATCGATACTGTCTTGCCCCTAGGACAACCACCAAATTCTTCTCGTGGACGATGGTTCGCCACTTATGCCGCCAATCCAGGCGATCACCGTTGCCGAGTTGATGGTTGGAGGCACTCGGTGCTTTGGCTGAGTGCAACGAACCCCCCGCTTGACGAAATCAGCCGGGGGAAGAAAGGAAATCCGTGACTGATACGGACCTGATCACGGCGGGAGACAGCACCAACAACGACAAGCTGTCGAGTTCCGTGACTTCACAGACTGCTTTGCCCACTGACTCCAACGCCGAAAGCGCGGCGCCATCCGAAGCCGGGACCGCCGTGTCGGGCGGGTCGCTGTCGGCGATGGTGCTGCCCGAGCTGCGCGCCCTGGCCAATCGCGCCGGCGTCAAAGGCGCGTCGGGCATGCGCAAAAACGAATTGATTGCCGCGATCCGAGAAACTCAGGGCCAGGCGAACGGCGGGCAATCTGACGGCACAGCTGCACCCGACAGCGATCAAAGCGCGGGCGACGCTGCGGGCGCCCACGCCGAAGCGTCGGCCGGATCGGCCGGTGCCGAAGCGTCAGGCCGGGAACGACGCAGCGCCGGGCGAGAGTCCGGATCGCCCGCCGCGACAGCCGTCGCTGAGCAGGGCGAAGTCGACCAGGTCGACGCGGTGCACGCTGAAACCGCCGAGCCGGACACCAAGGCAGAGCAAGCCGAGAAACCCGGCGAAGTCGGCGTCGATCAGCAAGGTCCCGACGGGCAGGGGCGCGCCGACGAGGAGGCAGAGGGCCGGCAAGGCCGCCGGGGACGACGGTTCCGCGACCGCAGGCGCCGTGGTGAACGCCTAGGCGAGGGCGCCGACGCCGAGCTGCGGGAAGACGACGTCGTTCAGCCGGTGGCAGGCATTCTTGACGTTCTCGACAATTATGCGTTTGTGCGCACTTCCGGTTACCTGGCCGGCCCGCACGACGTCTACGTGTCGATGAACATGGTGCGAAAGAACGGCTTGCGCCGGGGTGACGCCATCACCGGTGCTGTTCGGGTGCCCAGGGAGGGCGAGCAGCCCAACCAGCGGCAGAAGTTCAATCCGCTGGTGCGCCTGGACAGCGTCAACGGCGGGCCGGTCGAGGACGCCAAGAAACGTCCGGATTTCGGCAAGCTGACCCCGCTGTACCCCAACCAGCGGCTCCGTCTGGAAACGTCCACGGAGAAGCTGACCACCCGGGTCATCGACCTGGTGATGCCGATCGGTAAGGGTCAGCGCGCGCTGATCGTCTCGCCGCCGAAGGCCGGCAAGACCACGATCCTCAAGGACATCGCCAACGCGATCACCAAGAACAACCCGGAATGCCACTTGATGGTCGTCCTCGTCGATGAGCGGCCAGAAGAGGTCACCGATATGCAGCGCTCGGTCAAGGGTGAGGTGATCGCCTCCACCTTTGACCGGCCGCCGTCAGACCACACCACAGTTGCTGAACTTGCGATCGAGCGAGCCAAGCGGCTCGTCGAGCAGCGTCAAGATGTCGTCGTCTTGCTCGACTCGATCACCCGGTTGGGACGCGCCTACAACAACGCCTCGCCGGCGTCAGGGCGCATCCTTTCCGGCGGTGTGGACTCCACGGCGCTCTACCCGCCGAAGCGGTTCCTCGGGGCCGCCCGCAACATCGAGGAAGGCGGTTCGCTGACGGTGATCGCGACGGCAATGGTGGAGACCGGCTCGCAGGGTGACACCGTGATCTTCGAGGAGTTCAAGGGCACCGGCAACGCCGAGCTCAAGCTGGACCGCAAGATCGCTGAACGGCGCGTCTTCCCCGCGGTCGACGTCAACCCCTCCGGCACCCGCAAGGACGAGCTGTTGCTGTCGCCCGACGAGTTCGCGATCGTGCACAAGCTGCGGCGGCTGCTTTCCGGCCTGGACCCGCATCAGGCCATCGACTTGCTGATCTCGCAGCTGCGGAAGACGAAGAACAACTACGAGTTCCTCGTGCAGGTGTCCAAGACGACTCCGGGCAGTCTAGACACCGACTAAGAGCCGCGACGCCGACCGGCGTGACAGCGCTCACACCGGCCCCGCTTAAAGTGATGAGCCGTGGCCGAAACCATCCAGCAGCTGTTGCGCGAGCGGATCGACGATCCGACGCCAGCGGTGAAGTACGGCGACCGGGTGTGGACGTGGCGCGAGCATCTGGCCGAGGCGGCCACGATGGCGGCGGCGTTGCTCGGCATCGCAGATCCCCGGCGGCCGCTGCACGTCGGCGCGCTGCTGGGCAACACTCCTGAGATGCTGACGGCTATGTCCGCCGCGGCGCTGGGCGGATATGTGCTCTGCGGGATCAACGACACCCGCCGCGGGGCTGCGCTGGCAAACGACATTCTGCGCGCCGACTGCCAGCTCCTGCTTACCGATCGCGAGCACCGGGATCTGCTCGACGGTCTGGAGTTGCCCGGTGTGCAGGTATTCGACACCTCGAGCGGTGATTGGTCGGAGTTGCTGGCGTCGGCTGGTCCGCTGACACCCCACCGCGAGGTCGCTGCGGGTGACACCTTCATGATGATCTTCACGTCGGGGACCAGCGGTGAGCCGAAAGCAGTGCAGGTAACACATTTGACGGTCCTTTTCGCCGGCTCGGCATTAATCGAGCGGTTCGAGATCACCGCGGACGATGTCTGCTACCTGTCGATGCCGCTGTTCCACTCCAACGCGTTGCTGGCCGGGTGGAGCGTGGCGGTGGGAGCCGGTGCGGCCATGGTTCCGGCCAAATTCTCGGCATCCCGGTTGCTTGCCGACCTGCGCCGCTACGGGGCGACGTTCATGAACTATGTCGGCAAGCCGTTGGCCTACGTGCTTGCCACACCCGAGCAGCCCGACGACCGCGACAACCCGCTGCGGGTGGCGTTCGGCAACGAGGCCAGCGATCGTGATATCGCCGAATTCAGCCGGCGCTTCGACTGCACGGTATGGGACGGGTTCGGGTCCACCGAGGGCGCGATCATCATCACTCGCGAAGACGGCTGTCCGCCAGGGTCGTTGGGCCGCGGTTTTCCCGGCGTCGCGATCTACAACCCGCAGACCGGTACCGAATGCCCGCCGGCCGTATTCGACGACCACGGCGCCCTGGCCAATCCTGAGGAAGCGATCGGCGAACTGGTCAATACGTCGGGAGCCGGCTTGTTCGCCGGCTACTACAACGATCCCGAAGCCACAAGCGCCCGGCTTCGGGACGGCATGTTCTGGTCGGGCGACCTCGCTTATCGAGACACGGATGGCTGGATCTACTTCGCGGGGCGGAGCGCGGACTGGTTGCGCGTCGACGGGGAAAACATGACCACCGCGCCCATCGAACGTATCCTGCAGCGGCTGCCGGCGATCAACCACGTCGCGGTCTACGCAGTGCCCGACGAGCATGTCGGCGACCAGGTGATGGCTGCAATTGTGTTGCAAGACAACGCCGATCTGACACCCGAAGAGTTCGGCGGGTTCCTCGCGGCGCAGCCCGACCTGTCACCGAAGGCGTGGCCGAGGCATGTCTGGCTCACCGATCGCTTACCGACTACGGCAACCAACAAGGTCCTAAAGCGCGAGTTGATCGCGCGGGGTGCCAGACCCGATGGCGGCGTGCTGTGGACGCGGGTGGGACGCGGCAACAGCTACGTCGTCGTGGATCGCCGTCCAAGCGACCAAAAGGCCTACGAGGCAAGCCGCGGTTAGCTGCCGCGTCACTAGACCGGGAATGCCCGGGCTCATTCGGGTGTTTTGGGCCTATGGTGGTTGACCTGGCATAATCGACCGCCAGACATCCCGGGCAAGCTCAGGTTGGCAGTTCAGACCTCACCGCCGGATCGGGTTGTAGGCGACCCGGCGGCCACGATCGAAAAGGACATCATGAAATCCGGCATTCACCCGCCATACGTCGAGACCACGGTTGTGTGCAGCTGCGGCAACACCTTCCAGACCCGCAGCACCAAAGAGAGCGGTCGCATCGTGGTGGAGGTGTGCTCGCAGTGCCATCCGTTCTACACGGGCAAGCAGAAGATCCTCGACAGCGGCGGACGGGTGGCTCGCTTCGAGAAGCGGTACGGCAAGCGCAAGACCGGCGCCGACAAAGAAGCCCACGTCGAGAAGGCCAAGGCCGACAAGTAGCCGGCTGACCGACGCCCGAACTGTCGCGGAACTCCGCGCAGGCCGGGCGTCGTTTGGTGTTCGGGGCAGGAGGTTGACATGACGCAAAGCGTGCAGGCGATCGACGCGCTGCTTGCCGAACACGCTGATCTCGAGCGTCGGTTGGCCGACCCCGAACTGCACAGCAATCCTGCCGCAGCCCGCAAAGCCGGACGCCGCTTCGCACAGCTGGCGCCGATCGTCGCCGCCTACCGCAAACTGGAGTCGGCGCGCGGCGACCTGGAGACCGCCCGGGAACTGGCAAGCTCCGATGAGTCGTTTGCCGCTGAGGTGGCCGAACTGGAAACGCGGGTGGCCGAGCTGGACACCCAACTCACCGACATGCTGGCGCCGCGTGATCCGCATGATCCCGACGACATCGTGCTGGAGGTTAAGTCCGGTGAAGGCGGGGAGGAGTCGGCGCTGTTCGCTGCCGACCTGGCCAGGATGTACATCCGCTACGCGGAGCGCCGCGGCTGGACGGTGACGGTCCTCGACGAAACCACTTCAGACCTGGGCGGCTACAAAGACGCGACACTATCCATCGCGAGCAAGGGCGACTCTCCGGACGGGGTGTGGTCGCGGATGAAGTTCGAAGGCGGCGTGCACCGGGTGCAGCGGGTGCCGGTGACCGAATCGCAGGGCAGAGTGCACACCTCGGCGGCCGGGGTGCTGGTATACCCCGAACCCGAGGAAATCGGCGAGGTGCAGATCGATGAGTCAGATCTGCGCATCGACGTCTACCGATCCTCGGGCAAGGGCGGACAGGGCGTCAACACCACCGACTCCGCGGTGCGAATCACCCATCTACCCACCGGAATCGTCGTCACCTGCCAAAACGAGCGCTCGCAATTGCAAAACAAGACCCGCGCACTGCAGGTGCTGGCGGCGCGGCTGCAGGCGATGGTCGAGGAGCAGGCACTGGCGGACGCATCCGCGGACCGGGCGAGCCAGATCCGCACCGTGGACCGCAGCGAACGCATCCGGACCTACAACTTTCCGGAAAACCGCATCACCGATCACCGGATCGGGTACAAAGCACACAATCTCGATCAGGTTCTCGACGGTGACCTGGACGCGTTGTTCGACGCACTGGCCGCCGCCGACCGGCAGGCGCGATTGCAGCAGGCATGACGACGCAATTGCGACAGGCAATCGCCTGCGCGGCAGCGGTGCTCGCAAAGGCGGGCATCGACTCGGCGCGCTATGACGCCGAGGAGCTGGCCGCACACCTGGCCGGGGTCGAGCGTGGCCGGTTGCCGCTGCTCGACCCGCCCGATGATCAATTCTTCGACCAGTACCGCGACCTGATCAATGCGCGGTCCCGGCGGGTGCCGCTTCAGCATCTCACCGGGACGGTGGCCTTCGGCCCGGTGACGTTGCGGGTTGGCCCCGGCGTGTTTATCCCGCGCCCCGAAACCGAGGCCATGCTGGAGTGGGCTTGCACGCAACGGCTTGGGGCCGGGCCGGTGATCGTTGACCTCTGCACCGGATCCGGCGCTCTGGCGGTCGCGTTAGCCCGGCACTGGCCGGGGGCGCGGGTGATCGCCGTCGACGACTCTGTGGCCGCGCTTGACTACGCCCGTTGCAACGCAGCGGGCACCGCCATCGAAGTCATCCTTGCTGACGTCACAGCCCCGGGTCTGCTGCCCGATCTCGACGGTAAGGTCGACCTCCTGGTCGCCAACCCGCCTTACATCCCGGACTGTGCTTCACTGGAAACTGAAGTAGCTCAACATGATCCACCGCACGCGGTGTTCGGGGGGCCGGACGGGATGATGGTGATCGGCGCCGTGGTCGACATCGCCGGACGCTTTTTGCGCCCGGGTGGTCTGTTCGCCGTCGAGCACGACGACGCGGCATCGGCGCAAACTGTCGAAATGATTGTCAAAACAAGGTGTTTCGACGACATCGTTGCTCGACGAGACTTCGCGGGCCGACCGCGGTTTGTCACCGCCTGCAGGACGGGTAAGCGGTGACCGAACTGTTCGACTGCCGGGACCCCGGTCAGCGCTCCCGCGGTATCGCATCAGCGGTCAAGGCCGTCAAGAGCGGCAGGCTGGTGGTCATGCCGACCGACACCGTCTACGGCATCGGCGCCGACGCTTTCGACGGGTCTGCCGTGGCCGCGCTGCTGGCGGCCAAGGGACGCGGACGTGACATGCCGGTCGGCGTGTTGGTCGGCTCCTGGCAGACCATCGACGGACTGGCCCTCAGCGTACCGGAGGCGGCGCGGCAACTGATCCGCGCCTTCTGGCCCGGCGCGCTGAGCCTAGTGATCCAACACGCTCCGTCGCTGCAATGGGATCTCGGCGATGCCCGCGGCACCGTGATGCTGCGTATGCCGTTGCACCCGGTGGCGATCGAGGTGCTGCGCGAAGTCGGGCCGATGGCGGTGTCCAGCGCCAACATTTCCGGTCAACCGCCCGCGGTCGTCGTCGACGACGCCAGGCGCCAACTCGGCGACCTCGTCGACGTCTACCTCGACGCGGGCCCCTCCGCCGAGCAGACAGCCTCCACGATTGTGGACTTGACTGGCCTTAGCCCCCGCATCCTGCGCTCGGGACCGGTCAGCGCCGAGGCCATCGGACGGGTCCTCGGCTTGGATCCTGCGAGTTTGACGGACTGACCCGTGCAGTACGGTCTCGGCGTGGTTAGCGATGCCGACAGCCTGGCCGCCGGCCTGCTCGCCTTGTCCGACCGCGGCGCGGGAGTCCCGCTGCGCGAACTTGCGCTCGTCGGGCTGACCGCTGCGATCGTCACCTATTTCACGACCGGGCCGGTGCGGGTGATGGCCACCCGATTCGGGGCGGTGGCCTATCCCCGGGAACGCGACGTACATGTCACACCGACGCCCAGGATGGGTGGGCTTGCGATGTTCCTGGGCGTCGTGTCCGCGGTCTTTTTGGCATCCCAGCTTCCGGCCCTGACCCGAGGTTTCGTGTATTCCTCGGGCATGCCCGCGGTGGTGGTGGCGAGTGCGGTGATCATGGGCATCGGGCTGATCGATGACCGGTGGGGTCTGGACGCCCTTACGAAGTTCGCCGGCCAGATCACCGCGGCCAGCGTGCTGGTCACCATGGGCGTGGCCTGGAGCGTGCTCTATATCCCGCTCGGCGCCGTCGGCACCATCGTGTTGGACCAAGTCTCCTCGATCCTGCTCACCCTGGCGCTGACTGTGTCGATCGTCAACGCGATGAACTTCGTCGACGGGCTCGACGGATTGGCCGCAGGGTTGGGCCTCATCACGGCGCTGGCGATCTGCATGTTCTCCGTCGGCTTACTGCGCGACCACGGGGGCGACGTGTTGTTCTATCCCCCGGCGGTGATCTCAGTGGTACTTGCCGGGGCATGTCTGGGCTTTCTGCCGCATAACTTTTACCCGGCCAAGATCTTCATGGGCGACTCCGGTTCGATGCTGATCGGGCTGATGTTGGCCGCTGCGTCGACGACCGCTGCGGG
>Ga0070737_10006907_pt1 | contig 10217 bp, 7 predicted proteins | sample Coa_R1_10_FD_66438 | JGI IMG/M metagenome (GOLD analysis project Ga0070737, IMG submission 66438) | Surface soil microbial communities from Centralia Pennsylvania, which are recovering from an underground coalmine fire - Coalmine... | ecosystem: Environmental > Terrestrial > Soil > Unclassified ...
GTTCCTGATTGATAAAGTAGTCACCAGTCTGACTCTGCATAGCACCCTATTCCTTTCTGGGCAATGTCAAGGAGCACATCGGATCGCGCCTCCTGTAGCAAGACTGCCTGGACGGGTGGCCGGCCAAAGAACGAATCGTGTTGGACAGCCTGAATTTTCCGCGGCAGATCCTGCTGCCAGAGCGACAAATCGTGAAGCGAAGGAGAACCAGCCCATCGACAGAGGAACGCTTCTCCAACAGTCCGCCACGTTCCATCCCAGATTGCTCCCTGCCAGGCTGTCCAGAGTACCATGGATGAAGGGAGGTCAGAGGGAAGAGGCACAGGAAGAGCTTGAATCGGCATACCTGGAGAGACGCGCCCATAGCACCACCAGGAGGGCTCTGTTTCTTCCAGGGAGGACGGGAGCCAGTTCCGTTGCAGGGTCCTTTCTGTGATCCTGGCAACAAGCAGTGCCGCCACGCTCGTAATATCCAGGAGTCCTCGCGTCTTTTCCCGCCGCAACAGTCCTTTTTTCTGCCAGAAATCCAGCGTTGCCTCTGCATTCCCACCTTGCCCCGGAGTGTACTGGGCCAGCGTTTCGAGCAGCCAGTCCGCATTCGGGAAAGTACGGCTCTCTCCACGCTCCTGCCGTTTCTGGTCAGCAAGAACGAATGGATGCAAATATTCAAAGACCAGGGTCCGCGCCCGCTTGATCCTCGTGAGGACGATCCGGGCCATCTCCTGATCGTCCGGCCGTTGCGCGGGTCGATGACGATACCGCCGCCTCTCCAGAAGGAGCAGGTGGTCGGCCATCGGCGCAGGGAGCGGTGCGCACGCCGGATACAGATGGGCAGGAAATTTCATTGACTCTCCAGGCACAGACACGCCTCCATTGTTCCTCAAAAGCGCCTTCGCCAGGTTTTGGCCTGCTCTCCATACAAGATCATGAATTGCACTGTCGCAGGCGAGATTAAGATCTCCAAAGACTCCTCCATTCTTCCTGCCAGCGACGATAGATAAGCGCTCCATTCTGCTGCATCATCTCTCTTTGTCCGCTACACCTGTGCAGGGCGAGAGAACCTGCGCGCGTTGCCTGAAGTGGCGCGGTATACGAGAGCCGATACGTAGTCACCATAAGGAAGAAGATCTTGCTCCCTTGATTTTCCTTCATAAGTATAACACATCATTGACAAAGAACTATCCTTCTCCTATACTTTAGGTGAGTTGGTTGCCATCAAGAACAGAAGAACATCGCCAAGAAACGTATTGCTGCATAGCAGGTGCCTCTGGTAGAGGAAAGGTAGATATGTTCTACAGGAGAAGGAGAGCAATGGGGACGATTCGTGATTTCCACTAAGCCAGCCTGCCTCCCACTGCCCATCCCCTGGCGAGCGCTGGCCAGATATCCTTCTCCTTCCTCAATCAACAAAAAAACCGCTGGCGAGAGAGAAGGAAGCAGAATAATGATGCGAGGAATCAATGAATGAAGGAACACGCAGACGTCTCCTTTCCACATCAGCTCAAACGAGAACGAATACATCGGGCCTGGTCCCAGGCTCGCCTGGCCGGTGAGTTAGGCACCGACAATAAGACGATTAGTCGATGGGAGCGGGGAGTATCACTGCCCGCGAGCTATCTGCGTGAAAAACTATGTGCGCTCTTTGGCAAAACAGCCCAGGAGCTCGGCCTCATTGAAAATGAGGAGCAGTTCCCTTTTCTCCTCGATCCTGCACTTCCGCCCAAAGGATTGCTTGTGGGGCGTCAAAAAGAATTGGAGACGCTCAAGCGCCTCTTTCTCTCTCAACAGGCAGAGCAGGTGATCATTTCGGCGTTGAGCGGCTTGCCAGGGATCGGCAAAACCACGCTCGCCCTTCATCTTGCTTACGAGCCTGAGATTCAAGCACACTTCCATCATGGTATCTTCTGGGCAGAGTCAGGCCCCGCTCCACAGGTGCGAGGGCATTTGAGCCGGTGGGGACGATTGCTCGCTCTTTCCCCTGCCGAGGGACGCGGACTGACCACCGCAGAGGACTGGCTTGATACGTTGCGCTTTGCTCTTGGGAGACGTCAGATGCTCATTGTGATCGATGATGTCTGGAGACTGGAAGATGTTTTCGCGCTTCAGGTGGGGGGAGCATCTTGCGCCTATTTACTCACCAGCCGTTTCCCAGATATTGCCTTGCACTTCTCCGCTTCAAGTCAATTCGTTATCCATGAACTCAGTGAGCAGGAAAGCATGGAGCTCCTCCGAACACTCGCGCCAGAAGCGATAGCGCAAGAAGAGAAGAAGGTCCATGATCTTGTGCAGGCCGTTGGACAGCTTCCCCTGGCTCTTACCCTGATGGGAAACTATCTGCGTAAACAGACCTACAGCGGCCAGTCTCGCCGCATTCATACGGCTTTGCAGCGTTTAAGTGATGCAAAAGTTCGCCTCTCCTTGAGCGAGCCACCCAGCCCGCTGGAGAGCCATCCGAGTCTCCCTTCACATGTCCCCCTTTCCCTCCAATCAGTTATTGCCGTCACCGATCAGCATCTCAGCGAATCCGCGCGAGCCGCTTACTATGCGCTCGCTGTTTTTCCAGCAAAGCCCCAGAGTTTTTCCGAAGAAGCTGCATTGTTTGTAGCCAATTGCACTGTGGAAGCGCTGGATGCTCTTGTTAGCGCGGGTTTGCTGGAAAGCACTCGCTCTGGTCGCTATGTCCTGCATCAGGTGCTCGCTGACTATGCCCGGATACATGGAGCAACAAGTATCTCCTACGAGCGCTTCATCACGTATGCGCTGCTCTATACCGAGAAGCATAAAAAAGATTACGAGCTTCTTGAGCAAGAAGAGAGTATCATTTGGAAAGCCCTGGACATCACTCACCAGCTCAACAAGCAAAAGGAACTGATCCAACTCGTCTTCAATTGTACCCCTTTTTTGCTTGCTCGTGGCCTCTACCAGTCGGCCGAACGCCACCTGCAGCGAGCGCGTGAAGCCTGTATGCTTCAGGCTGATGAGCGCAATCTTGTAAGAGTGCTCTTCTATCTGGGACAGGTCGCGCTCAGACAAGGGATGTATCTTCAATCTCTGGCGCTGTTCCAGGAGGGTATCATGCTTGCTCGTCAGGTCAAGGACGATGAACAACTCTGCGCGCTTCTTGCCCATCTGGGGTGGCTCGCCTGGAAGAACGGAGAGCTTGCTCAGGCAGAAGTTTCCCTGCGGGAAGGACTTGCTCTCGCTCGACAGTTTGCTTACCAGGAACAGGCAGGCATTGTGCTGAGTATCCTGGGACTGGTAGCAAAGAGCCAGGGAAACTACGCTCAGGCAGAAGCGCTCGCTCAGGAAGGCCTTGCTCTGGCGAGCGAGACAGGAGATCGGGAACAGCGCTGTGTCCTGCTCATCGAGCTGGGCATCATCCTGGCAATCCGAGGAGAGTTCGCACGAGGTGAACAGGCCCTTCGGGAAGCGTTGACCATCGCTCGCCAGCTCGGACACCGAGAGTGGACGATTGTCTCGCTGCTCAAGCTGGGAGAGCTGCTGGTAACGCAGAAAAAATATGCCCAGGCCAGAGCGCTTTTCCTGGAAGGGCTGGCCCTTGCTCGGCAGTTTCGCCACCAGGAACGGATAGGAGCGCTCCTGATCGGTCTTGGCACTGCCCTCTCTAAAGAAAAGCCTTCCCAGACAGAAGAGGCAGAGCGTTCTTTCCGGGAGGGCTTCCTGCTCCTTCGTCAGCAGCAGCCCGCGGCGTCTCTGGCCAGAGCCTTGTATGCCTATGGAACGTTCTTACTGGAGCGCTCGCAAGATCGCGCTCTGTTAGAGCAGGCCAGAGCTACTTTCCAGGAGATGCTCACGTGCATTCCGAAGGAAGAAAAAAATCTTCTGATGCTGGCCTGGTACGGACTGGCTCGTGTGGCAGCAATGCAGGGAGACCGAGCACAAGCGCACCGTTACGGGGCGATGAGCCTCCAGGCCATGGAGGAAACCGGTCACTATCTTGCCAGAGAAGCAAGCGAGTGGTTCGCGGCTCTCTCCTGAGAGAAGATGTCTTCATCTTTCCTCTTGATCATCCTATGCCCCTCTGTTGCCCAGAAGATGCCCTTGTCCATCCTGGCTTCCTGGTTCAAACTGAGAGAGGAAGACAAGAAAGGCGCTGGCGATGAGGGCAGCACAAGCTCTCTTCTATACTGGTGTGCTATAGTCCCGATGAGATGTTGAATCAGGTAAAATGAGTCTACAACGTGAAGAAAAACAATACACATCTAAAGAGAGGAAGTGGCGACCTTCTTTCCTCATTCCTGGCCTGTTTGCCGCTCTGCTTGCCGCAAGCGCGTTACTGCTCCCGCTTCTCCTTGGGCCAACGCAAATCCAACCTGCACAGGCCCGGGTTGGAAGAGATAGGGATGTCTCCACCGAAGTTGGGACAGCCGCCTTTCTGAGTAGCGGGCAGGTTGATCAAGGTCTGACCCAGGGATACAATGATCTTCTTACTCTGAATTTTCACAGTCTTCCCACTCCACCGGCTGGCTTGACCTACTATGCCTGGCTCATGCCAGACCCGGCAGATGATGTGACCCCCCCTTTGCTCCTGGGAATACTGCATCCAGAGCAGACAAAGCAGGTCACGTTGACCTATGCATCGCCGAGTCACACCAACCTGCTGGCTTCCTATAGCGGCGTGCGTATTACCGAGCAGCCCGGTGGCACTCCGCCGTCTCTTCCGAGCCAGGACCCTGCTACATGGCGCTGGCAGGGATGGATTCCCAACATCCCAACACCTGGGGACGAGAACCATTATTCCCTGCTGTCTCATCTCCGGCACCTCCTTGCGAAAGATCCGACGCTGGAAGCAAACAACCTTCCCGGGGGCCTGGCCCTCTGGCTGACTCGGAACGTCACGAAGGTAGAAGAATGGGTTTCCGCAGCACAAGGTTCGTGGCAGGGAGCACAGACTTCGCCGGAAGAGGCTGACTTTCTTCATCGGCAGATGGTAAGCATTTTGGAGTATTTAGATGGCCAGTCTTACGCCTGGCTTGATCTTCCTGCCGGGTCCCCCTGGCTCGTCGATCAAGCGGGCGGAAAGATCGGCTTAATTGACCGCGTGCAGAACCAGACCCCACCTGCCTATCTGGAGCATGTCGATCTTCATCTGGAAGGGCTAGCAAACGCCCCAGGTCACACAGCAACTCAACAGCAACTTGCCTTGCTGGTAGACAGGGTGACGACCAGAATGGAGGCCGACCTGCAGCAAGTCCGTACAGATGCCAGGGCACTCGTAAAGATGAACGCCACGCAATTGAGACAGGCAGGAAACCTGGCGCTGCTGGATGAGATGGCTCGTCTCAGCCTGGAAGTCACCTCTGGCTGGTTTGATCCCCAAACAGGCGAAAATATAGGAGGAGTCTTGTGGATCATGGAGAGACTCCAACAACTGGCAACCATCCCTATAACCAGCGTGCAACAGAGCGAAAAGAGCAATCCTGACGAGCGCCCATAACTTTTTTTAGCGCGGCTGCGTTGTTCTGGAGTTAAAAGTTCAACAGGCATACTTTTCTCCCTTTCCACATGACTCGCCAAAAATCTATACATTGGTAACCACTTCTGCTAAACTACCTGAGCAGACATCAACTGTCCAGATTTAAGCACAAAAACCAGGACTAATGTCTGTTAATGCCTGGCAAAAGCAGGCGAAAAGCACTTCTGCTCATACTGGTAGGGAGTAAAGACCATGAAACGGCAAGCACAACCGAGACTTACAGCAGACGGTCAGCAAACCCTAGACCAATATGAGCAGGTGCTTCGGCAACTTGAAGATCTTTCCTCCATCACTGTGCGCAACTATCTGAGTGATTTGCGTCCGTTTATCTCCTGGTGTGAAGCCTATTGGAATGAGAAGCGAGAAGAACGAAGCTTTACTCCACAGGCTGTAGCTCCTGCACTCCTGATCCGCTATTGGGACTATCTCCCAACCTCGCTTGGTCTGAAACCATCATCAGTGAATCGGACGCTAATGAACCTGAAACGCTACTGCGCCTGGACCAGAAAAGCGCACCTTATTCAGGCCGATCCTGCCAGTCCCATCAAATTCGTGCCGAAAGAGGCAACGTCCCCTCGCCACCTGAGCGATGATGAGGAAGAGGCGCTAGTCGCTGCGGTTAATGCCACTGGAACGCTCCGAGATCAAACGATTATTGTCCGCTTGCTCCATACGGGCTTGCGTGCGCAGGAACTCGGTCCTTTGACGCGCCAGCAGCTTCACCTGAGCAAGCGGAACGGCACCCTACGGATTACGAGAAAACGCAAAAAAGTGCGCGAGGTTCCGCTGAACGCAACTGCCCGCTTGGCTTTAAACCATTATTTGGAGAGGTATGCAACAGGAAATGGAAGAAGTTTTTTGCTGCTCTGCACATGAAGATGAAGCATTTTTGAAAGACCTTATAAAACATTTACTTCCGCAAGCTAAAGGAAGAATCACTATATGGCATGATGGCTTGATTCCGGCAGGAACCGAGCGAAAACAGGAAATTGAGAAACACCTGAAGCAGGCAAATATTTTCCTGATGCTTGTCAGCCCAGATTTTTTCTCCTCTGACGCTTGTTATGAACAGATGCAATACGCTCTAAACCAGTATGAGGAGAGAAAAACCCCTATTATCCCTATTCTTCTGCGTCCCTCTTCTTGGAAAAAGACTTCCCTGGGGAAGTTCCAACCACTGCCAAAGAACAGGAAGTCTGTGAAACAGTGGTCTGACAAGGATAGCGCATGGTATAACATCGTACAAGATATTGAGGAAGCTTTTGTGTCTGTTACACCAGGGATTCGTCCAGATCCAGTTCTGCGAAGATATTTTGATCACCTGATCGTGACCCATACCCAATTATTTGCGGGAAGAGAAGAAATCATAGCTACCATTCACAACTACATCGACAAAAACCAGAGTGGCTATATATTTATTGAAGGGCTTTCAGGGTATGGCAAGACCTCATTATTGGCAAAGATCGTGCAGAACCGTCCCGAAATTGCGTATCATTTCATCAGTCAGGCATACAGCACGTATGGATCTGGCTTTCATCCCACTGAGTTGGAATGGTTGGTGCGGAACCTCTGCGAGCAGCTTGAACAGGAGGGCAGTGAAGATTTCAATGGTTTCAGTAACCCACATGACCGATTTCATCATTTACTGCGCACTCCTTCGCTCAACAGGGCCAAAATCATCATCATAGACGGTATTGACGAAATCGATACCCACGTGTTGCGCAACGAGCTAAGCTCAAGTAAAGGGCCGTGCACAAAACCATCATGAACCCAGCATGAGAGTAAAAATCAAGAAGAACACAGGAGAGCGAACGGGATCAATGCAAGAACGGTGGCCAGGCCAAGCGATATTGAGGCAGGAAACACAACGGGGAATATGTAGTGAGCTTAGGCAGTGGCAAGCAGATCGAAGCCAAAGGAAGAAGCGAAAGTGGCTGGGAGTCCATGAAGCGTGACGATCAGCCGGGGAGCGTCCGCTGGGCGAGCATTGCGCATCAGACGCTGGTTCCAGGAGAGCCGCCAATGCGCGCGCTCCGCTCGGGTGAGAATCTTCTCGGTGGTGCAAGGGCCGCATGGTGGAGAGAGTGGAGCGGAATTTTCCAGACAGACCGTTTGGCTGCGGATCACTTTGAGCCAGCTTAGCCGGATGCGACAGCGCGACCAGTCGCGCCAGAACACCGGCTCAGAAGCATGCGATATGCTGGTCGCGTCGAGAGAGGGAGCTGTGAGCGAAGGGGAAAGCGGCCAGAGCACCGCACTCACCCGTCGTGGTTTCAGCGTCGTGCTACTTTCCTGGCACTGTGAACGCCTCGGACAGGAACGACAATGACCAATACGCGCAGCATACAAGACCCGCAGGGAACCATTGTGCTCGGGACGTCGCTCCTGGAGATAGAGCGGGTGATTAGCAGGGCAACGCAGTGTGCCATCCGGTTGCGGAGTAAATGCGGAACCAGGGAAGCCGTGTGTAAAAGATGGGCGTGCCCATCGCGGTGGACCATAAACGATGGCAGGCAGAGGCGCTTCCGCAGATTCAGGCTCATCGATCGAGGGAGCTTCGGCCTCGTGCGCGGGAGCAAATTCAGTCGTGCGCAGTTCGGTTTGAGAGAGCTGCTGCCCCTGTTCCAGGCGGACATTCCATGTCCACTGTGCCAGGATTTGGGCAAATTCCTGTCCACACGGCGTATGGGAGTACCAACGATCCATCTCCTGCTCCTTGTCTTCATCAGCCAGCACGGTTTCAAATGATCCACGATGTAGATAGAGATCCAGGACATCCGAGGCCGTAAACGCCGGAGAGGGAAGGGTGCTGACAAAGAGTTCGTAGACCATCCCGTCGCGCTCGACGCCAACGGCGGGATCGGAGGAAGTTCCCGCATGGGTCGCAACCACCAGGCGCACCTCGGGTCCGGCTGGTGTCAAGGGCACGGACGCACAGTCATAGAGCGAGCGCTGCATGCCACTTTCGGGGTGTGTGCTGACCTGATCTGGAGCATGCAGCAGCCGAGATTGCACCTGCTCCAAATTGAGTAGGTGGTAGGCCCGACTTCTCACAATCACGCTCAACTCAGCCGAGATCACGTCGAGGAGGGGAGCCGCGTCACCATACAAGCCATCCAATCGTACAAGCATGAAGGCGGGAGCAAGCCCCAGGTGCGTAGCGTAGCTGGTAATCACCCCGATCGCTCGTCGCAACTCCCCCCGGTAATCGCCGTTGCCAGGGCCGCCAAACGTGCCGAGCAGCTGATGCGTATGTGCCTGAAGCACAACTGTCCGGGTCCTCACCACCTCTCCTCGTTTCCTGCTGTGATAGCCGGGTGCGCAGACCTGATCAAACCGGCGATGAGGAGCAGGCAATGCGTCAGTCTGCGGCAACGCGCGTTGCCTGGCTGCTTGTCGGGTTCCATCGACATCAATCACCAACCACTGCCGACCAGTTCGGTCAAACAAACCCCCAGGAGAGGGAAACGGCGATCGCGCCAACAGATCCTTTTGAAAGAGTGTCCGAAGCGCCTCCACACTCGCTTGATCAAGAGCCGCCAGAAAACGGGACAGGGTGGAGCGATGAGGCAATTGATTGCGGTCAAAGAGGGCCATGAATTCGCTGGCGAACGGAGTAAGCCGTTCGTAAAACGCCAGAAGCGTCGGCTCATCCGAAAGGACATAGCCGATCAGCACAGCGACAAAATCGATGAGATCGTACTGGCCAAAGCGTGCACGGGCGAAGCGCACCTGCTCCTGAATCGCTTTCAGGATTCCTGTGTGTGAAAGCACCTGAGCAAAGGCTGCTGCTTCTCCCATCCAGGAAGGTGTTGAGGGCAAGGGTTCCGGCGTAATCTGGATGGTTACCGAAGAACGCGTCATACTACGAGAGTATCCTCCTTGTGTCAATTTGGGCAATCTGTGAGATATATGTGTGGTTGGTTTGCTCCCAAGGTGCGCCAGAAGCCTCGCGCGTGCCGTGAACATCTCTCCTTATGAGAAAAAGAGATCCCTGCCAGAGGTTCTTCGCAGGGATCTCTCGGCTTCCCGTGCTCTCTTGTTGAATCTGCGCGTTTCCTTGAGTAGCTTCAATCGCCACAGGGCGCGAGAGGCAGTTCAAGAAGAAGAGTGAGATCGTCTCCTCTCGGTACAGAGACCGACAGAAGTCAGCCACCGCACGCTCGTTTGCTATCGTACCTGCAACAGTAATTTGCCAACATGGGAGCGGGCTTCGATGCGTCGATGCGCCTCCGCAGCTTGCTCCAGGGGAAGTGTCTCGGAAATGGCAAGTTTGAGAGCTCCCTCAGCCATGAGGTGAAGGGTTTGCCCGGCCATTGTGGCGAGGAGATGCGGTGTGGTCTGACTCAGCGTGGTGATGCTGTAGCCAACCACAGCCTTGTTCGAGTACCACAGTTCGTTGGGGGAAATCGGCTTTTCGGGATTTCCGCTGGCATCCCCAAAGACCACGAGACGACCAAGGGGAGCAAGCACGCTCAGACTCTGGCTGCGTGTCGGCTCTCCGCGTGCATCGAGCACGATGTCAATTCCCTTTCCATCCGTCGCTTCCATCACGGCCTGCTCGAACCCATTGACCGGGAAGATCTGGTCGTAGCCAAATCCCACGAATTGCGCAACGAGTGTGTTGAAGAGCTAATCTCCATCGAGTGAGCAAAAAGCGCTCAGAAGCGAACGGAAAGCCCAGAAGAGAGGGCAGAAACGGCGCAGTGGAGAGCCAAAA
>Ga0070737_10006912_pt1 | contig 10210 bp, 9 predicted proteins | sample Coa_R1_10_FD_66438 | JGI IMG/M metagenome (GOLD analysis project Ga0070737, IMG submission 66438) | Surface soil microbial communities from Centralia Pennsylvania, which are recovering from an underground coalmine fire - Coalmine... | ecosystem: Environmental > Terrestrial > Soil > Unclassified ...
CCAGCTCGATCACGAGACGGTTGATGCCCGGCTGGCGAAGCTTCGGGACAGAATTCGCTCCGACCGGGAGTACGGCCGGGCGATCGGATTCCGTTACCACGACGGCAAACCGAGCATCGTCGAAGGGTTGCTCTCCCGCGGGGACCGCCGCGTCGGCCGCGTGATTGAGCAGGTGTGGCGGGACGGCGGCCGGTTCGACGGCTGGAGTGAGCATTTCTCGTTCGACCGGTGGATGCAGGCCGCCGAACGGGCTCTCGCCGGCGAGCCGGTGGACGTCGACTGGTACACGACGCGGGAGCGGACCCGCGACGAAGTGCTGCCGTGGGATCACCTCGACTCGGGGCTGGACAAGGACTGGCTCTGGCAGGACTGGCAGGACGCCCTTGCCGGCATCGAAGTCGACGATTGCCGTTGGTCGCCGTGCTTTGACTGCGGGGTCTGCGACACGATGGGGACCGACATCCAGATCGGGCCCACCGGACGCACCCTGATTCCCCTGACGGACGGCCGGCTGCCCATTGGCCGTCCGGCGGCGTGACGTCGCCGATGACGGACCGATCGCATGCCGGCGGGGAGGCCGCGCCGGTCGTCCAGCGGTTGCGGGTTCGGTGGGCGAAGCGTGGCCGGCTCCGGTTCACCAGCCACCGGGACTTCCAGCGGGCGTTGGAGCGGGCGGTCCGTCGCGCCGGGCTGCCGATTGCGTACAGCGCCGGGTTCACTCCGCATCCACGGATCTCGTACGTCGGCGCCGCTCCGACTGGGGCGGCCAGTGAGGCCGAGTACGTCGAACTCGCGCTCACCGCGGCCGTCGATCCGTCAGCCGCGGCTCAGGCTCTCGACGCCGCCCTGCCGGCGGGCTTCGACGTCCTGGACGTCGTCGAGGCCCGAGGCGGCACGCTTGCGGACCGGATCGACGCCTCGCGCTGGGAGATCCGACTGCCCGGTGCTGACCATGCCGCCGTGGCCGCGGCGGTGCGGGCCTTCCTTGACGCCGTCGAGGTTCCGGTGGAGCGGGTGACGAAAGACGGGCGTCGCGTCATGGACGTTCGGGCGGCGGTGGCGCGACTCGCCGTGACCGCAAGCGCCGGGGATCATGACGAATGTGTCATACTCGACGTGGTCGTGCGGCACCTGACACCGTCCGTTCGACCCGACGACGTTGTGGCTGGGCTCCGGCAGGTCGCTGACCTGGCGCTTCCAACGCCGCCCCTGGCGACGCGGTTGGCGCAGGGTCACCTCGAGGAGAACGGCCGGCTAGCTGATCCGCTTGCGCCCGACAGGGAGCACATTGCCGATGAGACGAGGCGCATTACCGCACCGGATGGTTCGGTATCGCGGACTGTCTCGACCTGACGTATCGGCTGGCTTCGTCGCCGACCTGCGCTGTTCGTGCATGCGCACTGCAATGACCGCACTGGACTGCTGCTTCCGCGCGGCGCCGCATCGTGGTGCCCGGAAGCCCGAGGAAAGATTCCGTATCCATGCCCGAGAACGAGCCGAACGAGAGCGTCGCGAAGACCGACGCTCCTCGGCGCATCCGACGTTCACGACGGACCGCGGGCAGCGACACAGCTGCCGTCGAGAGCACCTCCGCATCGCCGTCGCGAGCACCTGATGCCGCCACACTGAACGACGCAACACCCGCCGGCGAATCCGGCACCGGTGCGCCGGTCGCCGAACTGCCGCCGGTCAAACGGCCGGCCGTGCCCCCGCCCATGGTGGTCTTCCAGCCGCCTCCGCCGGTGGTGTTCCAAGCCCCCGAGCCTGCTGCGGTGACGTCCCGTCGACGCCGGGCGCGGCGGGTGCCGGAGGAACCGTCCGCGGCACTCTCCAGCACGGACGGCGCTGCTGGCGAACCGGAGATCCGCTCGGCGGATCTGGACGACGGCAGCGCACCGTCCGAGCCGGCCGAGCAAGTATCCGCCGCAACGACCGAGGGAATCACCGCACGGCGCCGTCGGCGTCGTCGTCGGCGGACGACCGGAACGGCCGAGGACGACCGCGTACTCGACGCGGTCGAGGCTCCGGAGACCGACACAGGGTCGGCCGGCGCAGACGACCTCGATGCTGCGATGGCCCTGCTCACCGGTTCGACGCGGATCGAGGCGAAGAAGCAACGCCGCCGGGAAGGGCGGGAACTGCTCCGGCGCAACCGCCGCGGGATGATTCTCACCGAAGCGGAATTCCTCGCCCGCCGGGAATCGGTCGAGCGGGTGATGGTGGTCCGGCAGCGGGGTGACCTCACGCAGATCGGCGTGCTCGAGGACGGCATTCTCGTCGAGCATTACGTCAGTACGACGTCGGCGAACCGCATCGTCGGCAACGTCTACCTCGGACGGGTGCAGAACGTGCTCCCGGGAATGGAGGCGGCGTTCGTCGACATCGGCAAGGGACGCAACGCCGTGCTGTACGCCGGGGAGGTGAATTTCGACCTCACCGGTCTCGAGGGTCAGCCGCAGCGGATCGAAGCGGCGCTCAAACCGGGTCAGACCGTCGTCGTCCAGGTCACCAAGGATCCGATCGGACACAAGGGGGCGCGGCTGACCAGCCAAATCAGCCTGCCGGGACGTTTCCTCGTCTTCGTGCCCGAAGGTTCCATGATGGGCATCAGCCGAAAATTGCCCGACACCGAACGCAACCGGCTGAAGGCCATTCTTCGCAAAATCATGCCGGAAGGCGCGGGTGTCATCGTGCGGACCGCGGCCGAGGGGGCGTCGGAAGAAGAATTAGCCCGCGACATCGCGCGTTTGATGGCGCAGTGGGAGGACATTCAGAAGAAGGCCGAGAGCGGCACGGCGCCCGCGCTGCTCTATGCCGAACCGGATCTGACGATTCGCGTGGTGCGCGACATATTCAATGAAGACTTTGCGCAGCTGGTCGTGCAAGGCGACAGCGAATGGGACATGGTCGAGGCGTACGTCGCGCACGTCGCCCCGGACCTTCTGCCCCGCATTTCCCATTGGACGTCCGATGAAGACGTCTTCGCCCACTACCGCATTGACGAACAACTCGCCAAGGCGCTGGACCGCCGGGTGTGGTTACCGAGTGGCGGATATCTCATCATCGACCGTACCGAGGCGATGGTCGTCATCGACGTCAACACCGGGCGATTCGTCGGCAAGGGCGGCAATCTCGAAGAGACGGTCACCAAGACGAATCTCGAAGCCGCGGAAGAAATCGTGCGGCAATTGCGGCTCCGCGACATCGGCGGCATCATCGTCATCGATTTCATCGACATGCTGCTGGAAAGCAACCGGGAACTGGTGCTCCGCCGGCTCGTCGAATGCCTCGGCCGGGACCGCACCAAGCATCAAGTGGCTGAAGTCACCTCGCTTGGTCTCGTGCAGATGACCCGCAAGCGGGTGGGCAGCGGCCTTCTCGAGGCCTTTTCCGAGCCGTGCGAGGTGTGCGGCGGTCGCGGCGTGATCATTCACACGGATCCGGTCACGGCGCAGCGTCGGGCGCATCGCGGACGGGCTCGTACCCGCCAAGAAGCGGAGCCGTCGGCGGAACCCGTAGCCGAACCAGCCGCGGTCGGCGCCGCGGGTGCCGAGCGGCGGGGACGTCGAAGCGCCCGGGCCGCTTCGTGACCGGGGGCCGTGGTAATCTAGCGGCCCGAGCCTCCTGGCTCGTGGTTCGCATGTGCTCGACCAGCCGGCTCTACTGACCGGAAAGACCCGACGGGAGTTGCGGTGTACGCGATCGTGCGTGGCGGCGGCAGGCAGCATCGAGTCGCCGTCGGTGACGTCATTGAGATCAATGCTGCAGCCAAAGGCGCGACCGCGACGGTTGGGGCCACGGTGGAGCTGCCCGCCGTGCTCGTCGTCGACGGCCCGTCGGTCACCGCAGGCGCGACAGCCCTGGCGGACATCACCGTCACCGGCGAAGTCGTCGGCCATGCCAAGGGACCGAAGATTCGTATTCTCAAGTACAAGAACAAGACCGGCTACCGCAGGCGCGTGGGACATCGGCAACCCCTTGCTCTTGTCAAGGTGACGCACATTGGTCCACGAGTCGCGGCGGACCGGAAGACAGCGCCGAAGCGGGCGTCGGCGAAAGCGGCCGCGGATCAGGCGACGGCGGCGCAGGCGACAGTGGAGTAGGGACGATGGCTCACAAGAAGGGTGCGTCGTCGAGCCGTAATGGACGTGATTCCACGTCGAAGCGGCTCGGGGTCAAGCGATTCGGCGGGCAGTTCGTGCACGCGGGCGAGATTCTCGTCCGCCAGCGTGGCACGCGCTTCCATCCGGGGAGCGGGGTCGGCCGTGGCGGCGATGACACGCTGTTCGCCCTGGTCAGCGGCGCGGTGACGTTCGGTACGGCCCGGGGTCGCCGTGTGGTGAGCGTCGTTCCGGCGCAACCGGCTGCGACACCAGCGCAACCGGCCGCGACAGGGAGCTGACGCTCGTTGCACTCAAGCTGACGCTTGGCACGCTCCGGCGGAAGCGGAGGGGCTGGAGCCGCCCCGGCATCATCACGGTCGGTCGATCGCACCGCATGATGACCGCTGATCGATGCGTTGTGAACGAACGTGGGAGGAGCTGGCGTGACCACGTTCGTGGATCGAGTCGTCGTCCACGTCCGGGGCGGAGACGGCGGCAATGGCTGCGCGTCCATCCGGCGGGAGAAATTCAAGCCACTCGGTGGGCCGGATGGCGGTAACGGCGGCCGAGGCGGCGACGTCGTCTTCGTCGTCGATCCCGGGACCACAACCTTGCTCGATCTCCACCGTCGCCCACACCGTCGAGCCGCACCCGGCAGCCCAGGTCAGGGCAACAACAAGCACGGCGCTGACGGCGCCGATCTGCTCATCCCTGTGCCGGACGGCACGGTGGTGAAGGACCTGCGGGGCCAGGTCCTGGCGGACCTGGTCGGCGCCGGCACCCGTTACGTGGCGGCCCGCGGCGGCCGGGGCGGTCTGGGTAACGCCGCGCTGGCGTCAGCCCGCCGCAAGGCGCCCGGGTTCGCGCTTCGTGGCGAACCGGGGGAGGAACGCGACGTCGTCGTCGAAGTGAAGAGCGTCGCCGACATTGCGCTCGTCGGTTATCCGAACGCCGGCAAGTCCTCGCTCATCGCCGCGATCTCAGCCGCCCGACCAAAGATCGCCGACTATCCGTTCACCACATTGGCGCCGAATCTCGGTGTGGTCGAGGCCGGTGAGATACGGTTCACGGTCGCCGATGTTCCCGGGCTGGTTCGCGGCGCAAGCCAGGGGCGCGGCCTCGGGCTGGAATTCCTCCGGCACATCGAACGGTGCGCGGCCGTCGTCCACGTCGTGGATTGCGCAGCGGCCGAGCCGGATCGCAGTCCGCTCGCCGACCTCGCTGCGATCCGAGCCGAGCTCGCCGCCTACGCATCCCTCGACCTCGGCGGACCTCCGCTGCACGAGCGGCCGCAGCTCGTCGTCCTCAACAAGATCGATATTCCGGAGGCACGGGCCCGGGCCGAAGCCGCCGCCCGGCAGATCGCCGACGCGCCCGTCTTCCTGGTCTCCGCTGTGACCCGGGAGGGGCTGCGGGAGCTGGTCTTCGCGATGGCGGGGCTTGTGGAGACGGCGCGGGCGAACCGACCGGCTCCGGAACCGCCGCGCATCGTATTGCGGCCCCCTGCGATCGCCGAGCCCGAGTTCACTGTCCGCCGTCGGGGATCGGCGTTCATCGTCGACGGGGAGAAACCCCGGCGCTGGGTGGCGCAGACCGATTTCAGCAACGACGAAGCGGTCGGCTACCTGGCCGACCGGTTGGCTCGGCTCGGGGTCGAAGACGAGCTTGCCCGGTTGGGGGCGCGTCCGGGTGACGAGGTGATCATAGGGGGTGTGAGTTTCGACTACGAGCCGGGCATTCGTGCCGGCGTGGGACACCCGTTCGGGCCGCGTGGCACTGATCCGCGGCTTCACGCCGCCGCTCCGCCCGCAACGGCGCACTGGGCCGGTGATGGGGACGACGATTCGGCGGCCCGTGACGAGGAGGACGGGTGAGCGGCACCCGACCCGAAGTGACGGCGGCGCAGACCATCGTCGTCAAGATCGGCTCTTCGTCGGTCACCTCGTACCCTGCGGCGAGGGCCGGTTCCGCGGCGGCGGATGACCAACCGGGCGGCTCGGCCAGCGGCCTGCGGGAAGAGAACATCGCGGCGCTGGCGGCCGCGGTGGCCGAGCGAGTCAGCCGCGGCGCCCACTGCGTGATCGTCTCGTCGGGCGCGATTGCCGCCGGGCTTGGTCCACTCGGCCTGGTCAGCCGACCCCGGGATCTGGCGACCCAGCAGGCGGCGGCGAGTGTCGGCCAGAGCCTCCTGGTACGGGCGTACGCCCGGGCGTTCGCCGTCCACCGCATCACGGTCGGGCAGATCCTGCTGACCTCCGACGACATGATCCGTCGTGCTCACTACCGGAACGCCGAACGGACCCTGCGGCGACTCTTCGAACTCGGCGTCGTTCCGATCGTCAACGAGAACGACACCGTCGTCACCGATGAAATCCGGTTCGGTGACAACGACCGGTTGGCCGCACTTGTCGCCCATCTGATCCGTGCCGATCTCCTCGTTCTGCTCTCCGACGTGGACGCGCTGTACACGGCGCCGCCGAATCGTCCGGGGGCGCGGCGGATCGAGGTCGTCAGCAGCGAGCGGGATCTCGACGCCATCGACCTCGGCGGCGTCGGAACAGCGGTCGGCACCGGCGGCATGATCACGAAGATCGAAGCGGCTCGGTTGGCGACCTCGGCAGGCATCCCGGTGGTGCTTACCGCCGCTACCGCAGTTGCTGCCGCGCTTCGCGGGGACGACGTCGGCACGTTCTTCCGGCCGACCGGTCGCCGGATGTCATCCCGGCTGCTCTGGCTGGCCCACGCCACGGCGCCCCGCGGACGGCTGGTGTTGGACGCCGGCGCGGTGGCGGCCGTGGTTGACCGGCGATTGTCGCTCCTGCCGGCCGGCGTGGTCGGCGTCCACGGTGACTTCAACGCCGGGGACCCGGTGGATTTGGTCGACGAGCACGGACGACGGGTGGCCCGCGGCCTGGTCAACTACGACGCCGCCGATCTGCCGAATCTGATCGGCCGGTCGACCTGGGAGCTGGCGCAGCAATTCGGCCCGGATTATCAGCGTGAGGTCGTCCACCGCGATGACCTTGTCGTGCTGGTCCGCCGCTCCCGCTGAGCCGACTGGAGTCACACCACGGCGACGGCCGACGTGCCGCGATCCCGTTCCCGCGGAGCCAGTCGGAGTGACGCGGGCTGCCTGCCGCAGAGATCGTTTGCGGTTTTTCCGGCAAAGTCCTGCGGACGCTGCCGATTTTGGCGACGATCGGATCCGGACGATCCGGCTCGTCCTCGGGGGCTCGCGGTCCGGGCGGCAGGATGAGGTGGCGTGTGACCCAGCAGAGCGGGCTCCCGTTGTGGCGTCGTTCGTCGGAGCCGGATACCCGACTGTGGCACGTCACCCTCACCGTCGGCGGGATGCCGATGGAACCGCTTCTCGTTCGCAGCGCACTGGAACGGCTCTCGGCCGAACAGCCGTTCCTGCTCTCCGGCCGGTACGCCGCCGATCGGGCCGAGCTTCAGTACTGGGAGGAGGCCGCCGACTGCGCGGACGCCGCGGTACTCGCCCTGCGGCTCTGGGCTGAGCATCGTGCGAGCGCTGGCCTGCCGCCGTGGCAGGTGCTCGGCATCGAAATCGTCGACCGCGCGGTGTTTCTTCGCCGGCGCCGGGATCACCGGACCCGTCCGGTGATCCCGGGCGGCGCCTGGCGGCCGTTCACCTGACCCGACGATTGCCCGCCCGCGCGGCCGGAGCACGTATCCTGACGGCGTGTCCACTTCGCCGGAGGGATCGACCGCTGACCGGATCGCGGCGTCGGCTGCGCACTCGGGCGGCGTTGCGAACAGCTCGTCGGACGACGTCGCAGAAGCCGTCCGCGCCTGCGCACGCCGGGCCAAGGAGGCCGCGGTTCAGCTTGCGACCCTTACCCGCCGGCAGAAGGACGCCGCCCTGCACGCGATTGCGGATGCGCTCGTCGCACAGACCGAGCGCATTGTCGCGGCGAACGCCGCGGACGTCTCCCGGGCGGAGCGGTCCGGGGCAACCGCGGCGTACCTCGACCGGTTGCGGTTGGACGCCAACCGGGTGGCCGCGATTGCCGCGGACGTCAGGAAAGTGGCCGCCCTGCCGGATCCGGTCGGCGAGATCGTGCGGGGCGGCGTGCTGGCGAACGGGTTGGAGCTGCGTCAGGTGCGGGTCCCGCTCGGCGTCGTCGGGATCATTTACGAGGGCCGGCCCAACGTCACCGTGGATGCGGCGAGTCTCTGCGTGAAGAGCGGCAACGCCGTCCTGCTCCGCGGCTCGTCGTCGGCGGAGGCGTCGAACGCCGCACTCGTCGAGGTGCTGCGGGACGCGGTGGCGGCCAGCGGCCTGCCGGCGGACGCCGTCCAACTCGTACCGGGCGCTGGCCATGACGCCGCGAAGCATCTGATGCGGGCGCGTGGTCTGGTCGATGTGCTGATCCCGCGTGGCGGGGCGGGACTGATCCGCAGCGTGGTCGAGGAATCGACCGTACCCGTGATCGAGACCGGGGTCGGCAATTGTCACGTGTACGTCGATGCGGACGCCGACCTCGACCAGGCGCTCGCGATCCTGCTGAACGCGAAAACCTCCCGGCCGAGCGTGTGCAATGCGGCCGAGACGCTTCTGGTCCACGCGGCGGTCGCCGAGACGTTTCTCCCCCGGGCACTGGCGGCGCTGCGGGACGCCGGGGTGACCGTGCACGGTGACGCGCGGGTCGCCGCGTTCGATCCCACCGTGGTGCCGGCAACCGAGGAGGACTGGGACCGCGAATATCTGTCCCTGGATATCGCCGCGGCGGTGGTCGATTCGCTCGACGACGCGATTGCCCACATCCGCCGGCATGGCACCGGCCATAGTGAGGCAATCGTCACGCGGTCTCAGACTGCGGCGCGCCGGTTCGCGGCCGAGGTCGACGCCGCGGCTGTGCTGATCAACGCGTCGACCCGCTTTGTTGACGGCGGCGAGTTCGGCTTTGGCGCAGAGATCGGTATCTCGACACAGAAGCTGCACGCGCGGGGTCCCATGGCGTTGCCGGAGTTGACGTCGACGAAGTGGATCGTCGTCGGCGACGGGCACGTGCGCTGACCGACGCGGGGTGGTGTGGTGACCGGGCGGCGAGCCCGCATCGGGGTGATGGGCGGCACCTTCGACCCGATCCACCATGGTCACCTGGTGGCGGCCAGTGAGGTCGCCAGCCAGTTCCAGCTGGAAGAAGTGATCTTCGTTCCGACCGGTCAGCCGTGGCAGAAGGCGGAGCGTGACATCGCACCAGCTGAAGATCGATACTTGATGACGGTCATTGCGACCGCGTCGAATCCCCGGTTCACCGTGAGCCGGGTCGACATTGACCGGCCGGGTCCGACGTACACGATCGACACTCTTCGGGATCTCCGAGCGGAGCTCGCCGCACGGGGCTTGACGGATCCCGACCTGTTCTTCATCACGGGCGCGGACGCCCTCGCGAAGATCATGAGCTGGAATCGCGCCGAGGAGCTCCTCACGATGGCGCATTTCGTCGGGGTCACAAGACCCGGTCACCGGCTGGATACGCCGACCGGGCTGCCGCCGGACCGGGTCAGTCTCCTCGAGATTCCCGCGCTGGCCATTTCATCGACCGAATGTCGCGAAAGGATCCGGCAGAATCGGCCGATTTGGTATCTCGTGCCGGACGGAATCGTGCAGTACATCAGCAAGCGGGGTCTTTATCGCCGTACGGACGGCGGTCGATGAGCGGCAAGCACCGGGCAACCCCGGGATCCCGGACGCCGCTTGGCCGCGCGTCGCGCCATCGGGCGGCCCGGGACGGGCGCGGCGTACCACCGGTCGCACCCAGCCGCAGTGAAGCGCGAGACCTGGTTGTCGATCTTGCCGGACTTGAGCGGTCAGCCGTGCGGGCACGGGTCCGGCGGGCCGGTGACCGGGCTGGCTGGGCTCGGTGCGACGGGGTCCGACCCGGGCGACCGCATCGGCCTGCCTGCGGATCAGCCGGGTGCGGACCGCGGTGGAGGTTCCATCGCCACGGTGACCGCGCCGCCGATGGTTGGCACACGCTCGGTGCGGCGGCAGCTGCAGCGCGAACGGGCCGCCCGGATGCGGCGCCGGATCGCGCTGGTCGCTATTCCCGTGCTGGTGGCTGCCGGTCTCATGTCGT
>Ga0070737_10006913_pt1 | contig 10209 bp, 7 predicted proteins | sample Coa_R1_10_FD_66438 | JGI IMG/M metagenome (GOLD analysis project Ga0070737, IMG submission 66438) | Surface soil microbial communities from Centralia Pennsylvania, which are recovering from an underground coalmine fire - Coalmine... | ecosystem: Environmental > Terrestrial > Soil > Unclassified ...
GCGCCCCGCTGGGGCCGCGCGGGCGGGGTGTACGGCCCCTCGCGCAGCCAGATCACCACCGGCGTGCCCGCGCTCTCCGGCGCCGCGGCCAGCCACCCCGACAGCTCCGGATGCAGGCGCCCCTGCGGCGTCTCGCGCTGGGCGCTCTCCGCCTGGCGCAGCGCCGGTTCGGCGACGGGCCGGCCCTGCGCGTCGAGCGTGACGCCCACGATCGCCCCCGTGCGCGGGTCGAGCACCTTGTAGGCGAACGCCGTGGCGCCGCTGAGCGGGTAGCGCGCCGTCGCCTGGTTGACGATCTGCAACTCGCCTGCCGAGGTGCCGAGCTGCACCGCAGCGGCCTGGCGTGCACTCGCGGCAAAAGTTTCCGGGGTAGCCGGGCCCTGCTGGGCCGACGCGCTCACGCCGAACAGGTCGGTGGCCACCGCCAACCCCAGCAGTACAGCAGCGGCTGCCCCCAAGCGGTACAAAGCCACGCGTGCCATGGTTCTTTCCCCCTCCCCGAGTGCGGAACCCAAGCCCGCGAGCGCCGCGATACGGAGCATTTCACGTCGGGCTGGTCGCTGCTGGCCTCCTTTCCCGAAGGCGCCCCCGCGGTCTCGTGCCCGCGGCTACCCGCGGCACCGCCTGGCGCGGACACCTCGGCCCTCTGCGCGCTACGAGCACCCGTGCAGCCGCTACCACCGCTCCGGTCTTCCGCCGCGTGGCGTGCTAGCCGGGCCAGCACGTCTCGGCGAGCACCTGGCCCACAGGGTCGAGCAGGCGCCAGCGGAGCGGCTGTGTAGGCAGCACCTCTCGCGGTATCGCTACTAGATGGAAGGGATAGGTGATCACCTCTAGCACCGCTTGCCCGGGCGCCGGCGCCGTCTCCACCGCGGTGAGGCGCACCTCGTCTCCCTGCCAGGCACCGGCCTGGATGGTGATCGCGTAGCCCGTGCTCGGCCGCGGACCGGCGAAGGCGGCCACCACCACCGTCGTGCGGTAGTCGACCTGTTGCAAGCGCGCCAGCAACGCCGCATCGCCCAGCCAGTGGCCGAACGGCTCGATCTCGGCCGCGGTGCCCACCACGAAGAGCATCGGCCTGGACGGGCCACTGCCTCGGGTATTCCCTTGCGCTAAGGAGGTCAGCGGCAACGACATGACAAGTTGATGAGGGGAGGCCATTCGTATCGCGCTGGCCATGCCGCTAGCCGGTGGCAGCGGCATGGAAGCAGCTACGACTACAGTCACAAGCCAGTGCAGGAGTCCATACCCGGCTGGGCCACTGGCCACTGTACCCTCCGAACCTTCCGGAAGCTCGTCGGCACCCCGGGAATCAATCGGCTAGTGGCCCGCTGGCGCGACTGCGGCAGCTCGCCTTGACCGACCTGAGACACGGGCGATGATAGCAGCGGTGGCGGGCCATTGTCAATGCGCCGTGCCTGTGGACCGACCTGTTCGCCCCACCGCTTCAACGAACATCCAACCACGCGCTCATGGCCGGTGCCCAGCAGGCAAGGGGTGGCGTCGCTCAGGCCACGGTACTCCTTCACGACGCCATCGGCGGCGGTACGAACCGCGCTACCCTAGTGGGCTAGCCGCACCGCGCCGCCTCGATGGCCGCACGCACGCGCTCGGGAGTGAGCGGCAGCTCGGTGAGCACCACGCCGAACGGTGCCAGCGCGTCCTCCACGGCGTTGCTGATCACGCCCAGCGAGGGGTAGATGCCGCCCTCGCCCAGCCCCTTGAGCCCCTCGCGGTTGCGCGGCGACGGCGAGCAGAGGTGCCCCACCACGATTGGCGGCACCTCGGTGGCGCCAGGCAGCAAGTAGTCGAGGTAGCTGGCGGTGAGCACCTGGCCCTGGGCGTCGTGGACGATCTGCTCGTACAGCGCGGTGCCGATCCCCTGCGCCACGCCGCCGTGCACCTGGCCGTCGGCCACCAGCGGGTTGATCACCGTGCCGCAGTCGTGCGCCACCACGTACTTGAGCAAGCGCACGGCGCCCGTTTCGGGGTCGACCTCCACCAGGCAGGCGTGGGCGCCACAGGAGTACACCTTCGCCTCGGGCCGCCAGTACACGGTAGCCTCCAGGCCCGGCTCCAGGTCGGGCGGCAGCACGTACAGCGGCGGCGGCGCGGCCAGCGTGCGCGCCACCTGGGCCAGCGGCAGCCGGCGCTCGGGCGCCCCGCGCACGCGGATCTCGCCGTCCACCAGCTCCAGGTCCTCCACCGCCGCCTCCAGCATCACGGCGGCCATGCGCAGCGCCTTGCGCCGCACCTGGAGCGCCGCCTCGCTGGTGGCCATGCCCGCGGTCACGCCGCTGCGGCTGGCGTAGGTGCCGCCGCCCAGCGCCACGCCCGCCGTATCGCCGCCGACCACCGTGACGTCCTCGACGCGGACGCCGAGCCGCTCGGCGCACAGCTGGGCGAGCGTCGTCTCGTGGCTCTGCCCCTGCGAGCAAGCGCCGGTGATCACCGTGACCTTGCCGGTCACCTCGACGCGCACCACGGCGCTCTCGAACGGGCCGCCGCCCGTGGGCTCGACGTAGCAGCCCAGGCCGATCCCCAGGTAGCGCCCCTCCGCGCGGGCCCGCGCCTGCTCGGCCCGCGCGCGCTCGTAGTCGAGCAGCGCCAGCGCCTGGCGCAGTGCCGCGGGGTAGTCGCCGCTGTCGTACACCATCGGCGCGCCCTCCACGTCGCGCAGCCCCACGGCGAACGGCATCTCCTCGGGGCGCACCAGGTTGCGGAAGCGGATCGCGGCGGGGTCGAGCCCCAGCGCGCGCGCCGCGCGGTCGAGCAGCCGCTCCAGGACCCACACCGCGGCCGGGCGGCCGGCGGCGCGGAACGGCGCGATGGGCGTCTTGGTGGTGTACGCCACGCGCATGCGCGCCTGGTAGTTGTGCAGCTTGTAGGCGCCGGGCAGCGTGATGATCGTGTTGTAGGGCACGACGATGCCGAAGGGGGAGTAGGCGCCCTGGTCGGCGATGAAGTCGTTGCGCACCCCGAGGATCGTGCCGTCGCGGCGCAGGGCGATCGCCGCGTGGTGCTCCTGGTCGCGCGAGGCGTAGGCGGCGAGCAGGTTCTCGCGGCGGTCCTCGATCCACTTCACCGGGCGGCCCACCAGCCGCGCGGCGATGGGCACCGCCGCCTCCTCCTGGTAGAAGCGGTTCTTGACGCCGAACCCGCCGCCCACGTCGGGCGCGATGACGCGCACGGCGCCCCAGGGCAGCCCGAAAATCTCGGCCAGCACGCGGCGGGCCGTGTGCGCCGACTGCGTGGAGTCCCACACCGTCAGCTCCGGGCCGTGCTTGCCCTCGTCCCAGCGGGCGACCACGCCGCGCGTCTCCAGCGGCTGGCCGCTCATGCGCTGGATGCGGAAGTCGTGCTCGATCACCAGGTCCGCCTCGGCGAAGGCGCGCTCGACATCGCCGAAGCCGGCGGTCAGCTCGCAGGCCAGGTTGCTGTCCAGATCGTCGTGCAGCCGCGGGGCGTCGGGCGCCAGCGCGGCGCGGCCGCTGGTCACCGCCGGCAGCACCTCCCAGTCGACACCGATCGCCTCCAGCGCGTCCTCGGCCAGGTACGGGTCCTCGGCCACCACCATCGCCACCGCCTCGCCGACGTAGCGCACGCGGTCGCGCGCCAGCGGCCAGTGCATGCGCGGGCGCAGCGCCGGGTGCGGCACGAGCATGGGCAGCGGCCGGGCCCAGCGCGCGATGTCCGGGAAGGCGAAGGCCGCCACCACGCCCGGCTGCGCGCGGGCGCGGCTGAGATCGATGGCGCGAATGCGCGCGTGGGCGTGGGGGCTGCGCAGGAACGCGGCGTGGAGCAGGCCCGGCAGCTGGATGTCCGCCACATAGCGGCCGGCACCGCGCAGCAGACGCGGGTCCTCCTTGCGGCGCAGCGGGACGCCGACATAGCGCGGCGCCGGGGCGGCAGCAGGCTGCTCTCCAGCCGAATGGACAGCGGGCATAGCGGTCTCCGGGCGGGTGGTATCGAGGGGATGGTGCGCGGGCTGAGCGGGGGGTGTCAAGCGCGCTGCCGCTCCGCATAGCCCGGCCCTTCACCCAGCCAGGCGTGCCGGGCGGCGCGGTCCATGCTATCGTGGGGACGCACCGGCGGCGGGCGGCCTCTGTGTGCAGAAAGGAAGAGGGCGATGCAAGCAAGCCGATCGGTATCGCGCGGCTGGCGAGTCCTGGCGCTCGGCGCGGCGTTGGCCTGGACGACGGGCACGGTGGCCATCGTGCGCGCGCAGGAGCCCACCGCCCCCAGCGGCGCGGCCCAGGAGCTGCCGACCACCAACCAAGGCCCCCAGTTCGACGAGTGGGGGCCGGGCCGACCGGCGCCCGGGGCCGCCCCCCTGGTGCCGCCCCCGCATGCCGCCGCCCCCGGCGCCCCCGCGCCCGGGGTGCCCGCGCCCGACTGGGGCGGCTGCAACTACAACCTAGCCGGCACCTGGCTCCTCTCCGGCCAGGAGACCACGCCGACCGCCTTCCTGTACAACGGGTCGGTGACCGTCACGCAGTACGGACCGTGGCTGCAAGCGGTGGAAACCCAGAGCGGGGGGCAGACGTACTACTACGGCCGCTGCATGGGCGACGCGGTCCGCTTCGACGTCTACACAAGCGGCCAGTTCATCGGCTACCAGGCGGGGGCCGCCGTACCCGGTGGGCGCTGGGGCCAGGTGCGCCTCAACTTCAGCTGGGCGACGTTCGTACCGCAGTACTCGGCCGGCACCGAGCACTGGCGGCGCGGCGGGCCGTTCTACTAACCTAGACGCGCGGCAAGAGATGCGCCGGCGGCCGCCCGCGCGGGTAGGCCCACCGCCACCGCGGCGAGCGGCTCCCGCCAGGGGAACGAGAGGAGGCAGCACGATGGCTACCGCCCCGATCGAGGTCGGCACCCAAGGCGCCCACTTCGCCCGTTACATCGCCGCCATGCGTGCCCTGTGGGCGGAGGACCCCGCGAGCGCCGCGGCAGGCGCCCCCGCCTTCGTGGCCCGGGCGCGCGCGTTGCTCGAGGAGCTGCTGCGCGAGACGCCGCCGGACGAGCCGTGGGCAGCCGGACTGCTCGCCGACCGCGTGAGCGCCCGCGAGCTGTACCGCGACCCCGACCACGGCTTCATCCAGATGGGCCACTTCCATGGCCCGGCCACCCCGGGGGCCCAGATGGGTGGCGTGCCGCACGACCATGGCCCCCTCTGGGTGCTGTACGGCGTGTACCGCGGCGGCATCGAGATCACGCGCTACCGCCGCACCGACGACGGCCGCGACCCGGCGCGCGCCACACTGGAGCAGGTCGAGGTGGCGACGATCACCCCGGGCACCGTGCAGCCGTATCTGGCCGGCGAGGTCCACCGCACGCGCCAGCTCAGCCCCGACGGCTCGGTGGTCCTGCGCTTCCTGAGCGGCGACCTGGAGCGTGTGGCGCGCTACCGCTACGACCTGGCCACCGGCCAGCGCACGCGGCTGTAGAGCCTGCGCCTACGCCCCAGCGGCGCGGTCGTGAGGGCTCCTGGCGGGCTCAGGGGCCGACGGCGGGCTGCGGCGCCAGATCGAGCAGCCAGGTCTCTAAGGGGCCTTTGCCCTTGACTTCCACCAGCCCGCGGGCGCGGAACGGATACTCGCCCTTGAGGGCCTCGTATACCGGCCGCGTCACCTGGATGGCGCCAGGCACGCCCTGCGACTCCATGCGGCTGGCGATGTTCACCGTGTCGCCCCACAAGTCGTAGATGAACTTGCTGCGGCCGATCACCCCTGCCACCACCGGGCCGCTATTGATGCCCACCCGCAGGCTCAGGTCGAGCCCCTGCTCGGCGCCGAACCGCGCTACGATGCGCAGCAGCTCCAGCCCTAGCTCCACCATGCGGCGCGTGTGGTCGCTGCCATTGCCCCCGACCACGCCCCCCACCGCCATATAGGCGTCGCCGATGGTCTTGATCTTCTCCACCCCCAGCTGCTGCGCCGCCTCGTCGAATGCCGAGAACAACTCGTCGAGCAGAGCCACCAGCGTCTGGGGCGGCGTGCGCGCGGCCATCGGGGTGAAGCCCACCACATCGGCGAACAGCACGGTCACCTCGGGGAAAGCGTCGGCGATGGGGTCCTCGCCCTTCTTCAGGCGTTCAGCCACTGGCGCCGGCAGGATATTGAGCAGCAGCTGTTCGTTCTCGCGATTCTTCTCCTCGATGATCGCCTGCTGCTCACGGATCGCCCGCACCATATGGTTGAACGCCTCGGCCAGCGTCGCCAGCTCGTCCCCGGTGGTCACGCGCACCCGGGTGTCGAGCTGGCCGGCTGCCACGCGCTCGGCGCCGCAGGTCAGCGCCTGGATCGGCTGCACGAATGCCCGCGCGAGCCACAGCGCCGCCAGCGCCAGCGCGCCCGCAATGACCAGCGCGAGCGCAGCGATGCGCCACAGCAGCGCGCGGATCGGGGCCAGCGCCTCATCGGCGTCGATCTCGGCGATCAGCGCCCAGTGCAAGTCGGGCAGCGCCAACGGAGCGAACGAGGCCAGCGAGGCGGCGCCGTGATAGTCAGGCCCGACCCGCGTGGCGGTTTGCCCGGCGAGCGCCGCCCGGACGGCCGGGGTGTCGACGCGCTGCTCGAGGATGGTAGTGCCCAGCCGCTGGATGCGCTCCACGGTGCGCTCCGGCACGCCGCGCTGGCGCAAGCGCTGGGCGTAGCCGGCGGGGTCCTCGATGAGGAACCGTGAGTTGGAGCGCATCAAGAAGTCGCTGCCCACCAGGTAGGTCTCGCCCGTGGCGCCCAGGCCGTCGCGCCGCCACTGATAGTTGCCGGTCACCAGGCGATCCAGCTCGACGACCGACAGCTCCGCCACTAGGATGCCCACCCGCTCGCGGCCGTCGTCGAGCGGGGTGCCCAGGAACAGGCTCGGCTCGCCCAGTGCGGGCGGATACGCGGTGAAGTCGGCGATCGCCACCGCGTCGAGGTCGTCGCTAGCCGCCAGGGCAGCGGCGAGGCGGGCCAGGGCGGTCTCGCGCCAAGGCCCATCGCGCAAGTCAGCGGCAAAGTCGGGCTCCTTGCGCAGCGCGTACACCACGAACAGGGTCTCTGCATCGATGAGGTAGACATCGTGGAGGCCCAGCTGCTCGGCCAGGTTATAGAAGAACGGCTGATAGCGCGCGTGCACGGCCGTGTAGGCCCCTAGCTCGGCGGCCGAGGCCACGGCGGCTCCGGACGCCGCCGGGCCGGTGGCCAGCAGGTACTGCGCCTGGAGCAGGCGCGTCAGCGGCTGCTCGGGCCACACCGCCGCCAGCGCCAACGGCGTTGGCAGCCGCTCGTTGAGGGCGGGCAGGAACAGCTCGGCGTAGTAGGCACGCAGGGCGGCCTCCGCCTCGGGGGCGGGCGCCTCGCCGCGCAGCGCGAACGCCGCCGCGCGGAATTCTCGCATGGCGTCCACCACGGCCGGGTTGCGGTCGAGCGTCCGCAGCCGCGCGCGCCGATCGCGAAAATACGTCTCGACCTGGTCGACGCGCGCCGCGCGCAAGCTAGTCAGACCATTGATGACGCTCGCCTCCAGCGCGGCCCGCCCGCTCTGGTAGGCGACGAGCGCCACCGCGGCGACAGCACTCAGGCCCACCGCCAGCAGCAAGAGCAGCAGCCGGCTGCGGATGCTCAGCCGTACAAGCCGTGGTGCCATGCCGCGCCCATCCGTCCCCGCAGCGCCCGCCCGCCGGCCGGCAGTGTATACGCGGCGCCGGGCGCCTGGCTAGCCCCAGCGGCGGTAGGAGCCCCGCTCGGCCCGTGGTTCCTGCGCGCTCTTCCCCGCATCTTCCCCCACCACGGAGGGCGAGGCCGCGGGACAGGGGGCCAGCCGCCGGGCGCCGCGCGCGGGCTCGCGCGTGTACACCCCGCGGCGGCCATTCTGGCGGATGCGCCACAGGTCGCGCAGCATGCGCAGCGAGTCGCGCACCAGCTCCACGCTGCTCTGCTCGCCCAGGTACAGGAAGTACACGGGCAGCTCCACGATGCGGTACCCGCGCTGTCGCGCCACGTACAGCAGCTCCACGTCGAAGGCGAAGTCGTCGAGCCGCAAGCGCGGGAACAGGTCGCGGGCCACCGCCCCGCGCAACACCTTGAAGCCGCACTGCGTATCCGACACGCCCAGCTGCAGCAGGCGGTTGACGATGGCGATATAGGCGCGCCCCACCAGATAGCGCTGGTAGATGTACGAGAAGTGCCGCGGGTGCAGCGCGAACAGCGTGCCCGTGTGGCTGCGCGAGCCGATAGCCAGATCGGCGCCCGCCCGCAGGGCGGCCAAGAACGGCACCACCCCTTCGATGGGATACACGAGGTCGGCGTCCGTGTACAGAATGTACTCGCCGCGCGCGTGCGCCACGCCGTGGCGGATCGCGTAGCCCTTGCCGCGGTTGCCCGGGTTGCGCACCAGGCGCACCGCCGGGTACTGCTCCGCGTACGCCTCGACGATGCTGGCCGTGGCGTCGGTGCTGCCGTCGTCGACCACCAGTAGCTCGGCAGCCCCATGCGCCGTGAGCCATGCCGCCACGCGGCCGAGCGTCTCGCCGATCACCGCAGCCTCGTTGTAGGCGGGGATGATCACCGACAGCTCGATCGGCGGCGTGTCGCGCTCCTGCATCGCCTCGCTTCGTCCCCCGCTGCCCGGCTCGCTACACCGGCCGGGCCACGAACAGCACGTGGGGGTACGGCAGCCACGTGTCCAGCCGTACCACGCGCGCCTGGAAGCCGACCTCGGCCAGCAGCGCGCGGTGCTGCGCCGTATCGAAGAAATACAGCCCCTGGCCGGCGGTCAGCCCGAGCCGCGTCATCAGCGCCTCCTCCGTGTACGTCCAGAGGTACTTCCAACGCGGCGCGCGGTCGTTCGTCTTCAGCAGCAGCCGCCCGTGGGGCGCCAACAGGGCCCGGCAGCGGGCCAGCAGCGCCCGCTTCTGCGCCGGCGGCAGCAGGTACAGCACATCGAGCACCGTCACCACGTCGTACGGCCCGCCGGCCACCGCGTCGACCGTGCCCACTGCGTAGCGAGCGTTGGGCAGCGCGCGCGCCGCCCGCCGTGCCGCCGCGATCTTGGCGGGCATCGGGTCCACCCCGTACACCGTGCGCCGCGGCGAGGCGAGCGCCAGCAAGTTGCCGAACAGCCCGTGCCCGCACCCCACATCGAGCACGCGCCCCACGGGCGGCACATGCTCCGCGATGCGCACCAGCGGACACAGCCAGTGCCGCGCCTGCACATGCAGCCGCACGGCTAGCGGTGCATCGCGATACAGCGCCAGCGCCCGCGTCAACGCCCACTGCTCGCGCGACCGCCACTGTCCGGTGGGGCTGCCACTCACCATCCGCCCGCTCCCGCCCGCCGCACCGTGTACCGGCCGAGTATAGTCGTCCAGGAAGCCCAACCAGGGCACCGTATACTAGCGCAGTCGCGCGCGACCGCCCACCGCTCGGCAGAGGCCGGGGGCGGGGACCAGCGCGGGAGCAGATGGTGCACGGGCAAGTATACACCAGCACCGCGGCCACTCTCAGAGAATCCTTAACCCCGGCCACCCGCCGGCTGATCGTCAACGCCGACGACTTCGGGCTCAGCCCCGGGGTGAACGCGGGCGTCCTCGCCGCGCACCGCGCCGGGATCGTCACCAGCGCCTCGCTGATGGCCAACCTGCCCGCCGTGGAAGAGGCGGTGGCGCTGGCGCCGCCGTCGCTGGGGCTCGGGCTACATCTCAACCTGACCACGGGCGCGCCGTGCGCGGGCGCGGCGCGGGTGCCCAGCCTGGTCGGCCGCGACGGGCACTTCCTGCGGCTCGACCGGTTGCTGTGGCGCCTGAGCACGGGTGGCGTGCGCCGCCTAGACCTGGAGCGGGAGATCGCGGCCCAGATCGAGCGGCTGCTGGCGCTGGGCGCGCGGCTCGACCATCTCGACGGCCACCACCACATCCACCTGCACCCGGCGGTCCGGCGCGTGGCCATGGCCAACGCCGTGATCTATGGCATCCACGCCGTGCGGATTCCCGCGGAGCACGGGCCGCTAGGGGTGCGCGAGGCCGCGCGCGATCGCGTGCGCCGCCTGCTGCTCAACGGCGCCTGCCGGCGCGCGCGGCGCATGGCGCACGCGTTCCACCTGGCCACCGCCGACCACTTCCGCGGCGTGGCGCTGGGCTTGGCGTTCGATCTCCCGCGGCTGGTGGCGACCCTGCGTGCGTTGCCGCCCGGGGTGACCGAGCTGATGTGCCATCCGGGCTACGTG
>Ga0070737_10006914_pt1 | contig 10209 bp, 9 predicted proteins | sample Coa_R1_10_FD_66438 | JGI IMG/M metagenome (GOLD analysis project Ga0070737, IMG submission 66438) | Surface soil microbial communities from Centralia Pennsylvania, which are recovering from an underground coalmine fire - Coalmine... | ecosystem: Environmental > Terrestrial > Soil > Unclassified ...
GACCCGGAGTGGCCCGGGGCGCGGGACCCGGAGTGGCCCGGGGCGCGGGACCCGGAGTGGCCCGGGGCGCGGGACCCGGAGTGGCCCGGGGCGCAGTGGAATCCCGGCGCCTGGCACCGGCCAGCTCGGGTCCCGGTCATCGATGCGCCAGGCGACCGGCCGCGCCCGCCGGGACGGGCCTGGTGCGCGCCGGCGATTACGTTGTGGTTCCCGGTCCTGGCGCGCCGCGGTGCGGCCGGGCACGCCCGCTCTTTCTGGGGCGGTGGGCCACAGACCCGGAAAGAGCGGGGCGGTGGGCCACAGCCCCGGAACGTTCCGGCGCCGCCGCGCCACCGGAAACGGACATTAATATATAAACAGTGCAATACGGTCAGGGCGCGTGACGCCGCTCCGCCGGGGACAGGCCCGGAGTTATCAACAGGCGCATCCCCGGATCTCGCCCTCTGCGGAAGTGGAGGGAACGGGCTGGCCTCGTCCGCCGCGTAGAGCAGATGTTCGCGCCGACGGGCACTACCTGGCCTCGGGGCCGCCGAGATGCTCCAGCGCGGCGGCCACGCTGCTGACATCGATCCGGATACCCAGGGCGGGTGGCGACATCGTCGTCAGGAAAGCGGAGTGCCGGCTACCGCCGGCTGCCCGGCACGGCTCCGCGGCCGGCTCGCTTCGCCGCCGGCTCGCTTCGCCGCCAGCTCACTTCGCCGCCGCGCCGAGGTCGACGGGAAGCGAGATGCCCGTTACGTAACGCGCCTCGTCGGAGGCGAGGTACAGCACCGCGTTGGAGACGTCGCTGGGCTCCACCCACGGCAGCGGCCAGATGTTCAGCACCGGGTAAGCCTTCCTGGCGTCGTCGAACGTGGGGGTCTCCAGGTCAGGCCGGAACGCGTGATGCATCATCGGCGAATCGAGCATCGGCGTCCGCACGTTCGTCGGATGGACGGTATTGACGCGGATCCGGTACGGAGCGAGCTCATGCGCGAGCGACTTCGCCAGCCCGACAACGCCGAACTTCGCCGCCGCGTACGCGGACGCGTGAGCGAAGCCTTTCAGGCCCAGCAGCGACGACGTGACGATAATGGACCCTCCGGTGCCCTGGTCGATCAGGATCGGGGTGGCCGCCTTCGTGGTATGCCAGACGCCCGACAGGTTCGTGGCGATCATGTTCTGCCACTGTTCCTCGGACTGTTCGTGCGACAGCCCCAGGGCGAGGATCCCCGCGTTGGCGCAGACGATGTCGAGCCGCCCGAGCTCGGCCACCCCCGCGTCCAGGGCCCGCTTCAGCGACGCGTAGTCGCGCACGTCCGCCTTTGCCGCGTAGATCCGGCGGTCGAGTTTCTCGACCTGCCGCACGGTCTCCGCGAGATCCTCCTCGGTGGAGGGCTGGTAGTCGGTCCCGGTGTCCGCGCAGATATCCACGGCGATGATGTCGGCGCCCTCTTCGGCGAGCCGCAGCGCGTGCGACCGTCCCTGCCCGCGTGCCGCGCCGGTGATGAAGGCGACCTTGCCCGCCACCCGACCACCCATGCCGATCCTCCCTTGGCCGCTGCCTACTGCCGTCTGGCGGTGATGGTAGCCACAGGCGGCCGCGGCGGGCGGCAAGTTCCCGCACTACGGTTCCCGCACTACGGCGGGCAGCCCTGTGGCTTATCCCTGTTTCGACGCGACGCTCCGCAGGACGGCCGCGGCCATCGTCAGGGTTACCGCGATCCACGAGGCCAGGGCCGCCCACGCCTCGTACCGGCCGAGGGTGACCAGCCAGGGCACGCGCAGGACCGTGCCGAGCTGGCGGCTGGCGACCCCGTACATGCCGACCGGGAAGACGACCGACCACAGCCCCACCTCATAGGCCAGCGGCACATGGCGCAGCAGGTGCCGCCATGTGCCCAGCGCTATCAGCAGCGGGATGAGCCAGGTCCCGAACGCCCACAGCATCACCGACAGACCCGACACCACGGCACGCACGCTGCTGACCAGGGGAATGTCCGGCAGCCGCAGGATCTGCGACCCGGCCAGCACGCTGATCGCGGTCGCGCCCATGAACACCCAGTACGGCCCGGTCGGTTCCTCGGGCCGGAGCGGGAATTCCATCCGCGCGGTCACCACCAAGACCGTGATGACCAGGTAAAGCACGACGCCGATCGCCCAGCAGGCAACGCCGAACGCCGAGAGCGGCTCCGGCACCGGGCGCGGGAACGCGGTGGCCGCGACGGCCGCCGACTGCGCGCCGACCGCCCAGACGAACCAGGTGCCGTTGGCCCCGGCCAGCTCCGGCTGCCGGAACGGGCCGCTGCCCAGCAACAGCGGCAGGGTGTAGCTCAGCAGCAGCCATGCGGCGGCGCCGAGGGCGAGCAGCGCGGCAGCGGCGGGTATGTGCGCGCCGGCGGCCAGCGGGACGGCCAGGACGGCGGCGGCGGCGCCGAACGTGAAATAGCCGAACCCCCGCCGCGGGTCGCGGGCATCGGCGAGGAACTCCCGGCGACAGGCGGCCAGCCGCCAGGCGTAAGCCGCCGTGAGCACGGCGAACGCCGCAACCCCCGCCCAGAACAACGCGGCCGCCACCACCGCCGCGTTGTCGAGGCGCATGGCCTGGGAGACGATCCCGGTGGCCATGACGAGCGCGAAATACGCCGGGTCGAGGTCGCGCACCACCGCTCCGGGTGCGCCTGGTCCCTTCCGCATCGCATCCCCCAGGCACGCCGCGGTTCATATCGGGCCGTCGCCTGCTGCTCGTGCCGCGTGAGGGCCATGGCCGATCTCCGCATGCGCATCATCGCAAAATCGCCCGCACCGTGGCACCTACTCGCCGGGGTCACCTTCGCCGGCCGCGCGCCGGCGTGAATACCCGCCGCCGCAAGCCGCGCCCCGGGCGCAGCCGGCGGACCCGGCCCGCGCCCCCGCCGGCCGGGCAGCCGTTGCACCTGGCCCCGCGCTGCACCTGGCCCCGCGCTGCACCTGGCCCCGCGCGCTGCGCCTGGCCCCGCGCCGCCGGGCTTGTCCGCGCAGGCCGGCGCGGCAGGAAGCCTGCGGACACGCCCGGTGTACGGGGACTCTCGCCCGTGTTATGCATAGCTGGTGACCGACACCGAGCACGCGATGACCATGGCCGCCGCTGGCCTGCTGTCCGCCCTGCCGCCCGGAGGCCGGCGGCACGCCTGCTACCCGTTCGCCGGGGCCGCCCGCACCCAGTGGTCCTACTTCCCGGGCTCCCGCCCCGGCATCGAGCTATCCGAACTCGGCGCCGCGGGGAGAAAGGCGGCCCACCGGCTGCTGGCCACCGCCCTGTCCAGGGCCGCGTTCGCCCAAGCCGTCACGATCATGGCCCTTGAAGAGGTTCTCGACCTCGACGAGGAGGGGCAGCGCGGACGGCACAGCGACGGCTACCATGTCGCCGTCTTCGGCGAACCCGGCGACGAGGCCTGGGCATGGCGGTTCGAAGGCCATCACCTGTCCGTCAACGTGACCCTGGTCGCCGGGCAGCCTGTCGTGGCGCCGCTGTTCCTGGGCGCCAACCCTGCCCAGGTCCGGCATGAGGACCAGACCGTCATCGCGCCGCTGCTGCGCGAGGAACAGCTCGCCCGCGCCATCATCACCGGGCTGCCGCCGGAACTGCGGGATGAGGCGGTCATCGCGGGCACCGCCCCGGCCGACATCGTGACCGCATCCGCGGCGGCCGCCGACCATCCCCTGCTGCCAGCCGGGATCCGGGCTTCCCGGCTGCCCGGACGGCAGCGCGGCCAGCTCCGCCGGCTGCTGGGCGTCTACCTGGACCGGCTCGCCCCGGACCTGGCCGACGCCGAGCGCGGGAAGATCGCCGACGGCGATGTCGCCTTCGCGTGGGCCGGCGGCCTGCGCGAAGGCGACGGGCACTACTACCGGATCCAGGCGCCAGGGCTGCTGGTGGAATACGACAACACCCAGCGGAACGCCAACCACGCCCATACCGTCCTGCGCAGGCCCGGCCGCGACTTCGGCGCCTCGCCGCTCGCCAGCCACCTAGCCGCCGGGCACTCCTGATCAGGACAGGCCCGCGGGCGCGGCACCGGCACCAGCGCGGCACCGGCACCGGCACGGGACCGGCACCAGCGCGGCACCGGCACCGGACAGGACCCGCACCGAAACAGGACCGGCACGGGGCGATCGGGGGCTGTGGCCCCCCGCCCCATTCTTTCTGGGGCTGTGGGCCACAGCCCCAGAACAGCTTTCTGGGGGTGCGGGCCACAGCCCCCGAACGGGCTTCGGGGGTGCGGGCCACGGCCCCGGAAGCAAGCGCCGCGTGTCCGGCCCTCGCGGCCAGGGCTAGGCGGCCGCCAGCTTGGCGGCGATCAGCAGCATCGTCGCCGCGATGAGCAGGTCCAGGACCTGCCAGGCGCGCGGGGCGGTGAGCAGCGGGGCGACGAGCCGGGCGCCGAAGCCCAGGCTGGCGAACCACAGCGTGCTCGCCAGGCACGCCCCGGCCGCGAACCACCACCGGCCCGACGGGCCGTGCGCGTTCGCGATCGAGCCGAGCAGCACCATGGTGTCGAGGTAGACGTGCGGGTTGAGCCAGGTGAACGCCAGCGCCTGGCGCACCGCCGCACGGCGGGCACCGGGTTCCTCCCGCGGCGCGGCCAGGGCGGACGGACGTCGCGCGCGCCACGCCGAGGACAGCCCGTACCAGGTGAGGAAGGCCACCCCGAACCATCGCGCGGCCTGCAGCGCCCATCCGGCGTGGTGGATGACCGCGCCGATCCCGCTCACCCCGGCGATGATCAGCACGAAGTCGGAAAGCGCGCACACCGCCACGATCGCGCCGACGCGCACCCGGCGCAGTCCCTGGCGCAGCAGGTAGGCGTTCTGGGCTCCGATGGCCACGATCAGGGACAGGCCGGTGAGCAGGCCGTCGAGGGAAGCGTTCACGGGCCCGACGCTATGCGGGCGGCTCTGTGAAGACAAGCGAATGTTTCTGCGGATACATTAGCTGTGCTTAACTTAGCAGGTGGACATCAACCCGGGCCAGCTCGACGCGCTCGTGGCGATCACCGATCACGGGAGCTTCGAGGCCGCCGCCCGGCACCTGCACATAACCCCGAGCGCGGTCAGCCAGCGCATCCGCGCGCTGGAGGCCGCGGCGGGCCAGGTCCTGGTCAGCCGGGGCACGCCGTGCCGTCCGACCCCGCACGGCGAATGGCTCGTGCGGCTGGGGCGGCAGACGCGGCTGCTGCATGCCGAGGCGAGCCAGGCGCTCACCGCGGCCGCCACCGTCGAGTTGCCGGTGGCGGTCAACGCCGACTCCCTGGCCACCTGGTTCCGGGACGTGCTGGCCGAGGCGGCGGCATGGGATGCCACCGCGATCTGCCTGCACGTGGAGGACCAGGCGTACTCGCAGAAGCTGCTGCGCAGCGGGGACGTGCTCGCCGCGGTCACCAGCGACCCCGTCGCCGTGCAGGGCTGTTCCGTCGAGCCGCTGGGAGCACTGCGCTATGTTCCCGCGGCCGCCCCCGCGTTCGCGGACCGCTGGCGGCGCGGGCAGGCGCCGGACTGGCCGGCGATGCCCGCCATCGTCTTCAACGACAAGGACGAACTCCAGATGGACATGCTGAGGCGTCAGGGCGTCACGCAGCCGCCGCCGGTCGTGCACCAGGTGCCGACCTCCGCCGACTTCTACGAGGCCGTCCGCATCGGCCTCGGCTGGGCCATGCTCCCCGACCCGCAGGCTCGCGCCGACCTGGCCGCGGGCCGCCTCGTCCGGCTGTCATCCGACGTCACCGACGTGCCGCTGTACTGGCAGCGCTGGCGCCTGGACTCGCCGCGGCTGGCCGCGCTCACCGGCGCGGTGCGCGCGGCCGCCCGGCGGCACCTCCCGCCGGCTCCCGCCGGCGCGCGGCCCGCGCGGCTGAACGGCTGAACGGCTGAACGCGGCCGACCGGGCCAGCCATGCCGGCCGGGGCGGCGGGGCCAGCCGGGCCGGCGAGTTGGGCCGGGTTGGCACTCCAGTCCCGGGAATCTGTGCCCGCGCCCGATTGTCACGGCGGGCACCCCGCCACATAATCGCACGGTGGAAATCTCACTCGAAGGAAAAGTAGCGCTCGTCACCGGTGTCGGGCCCAACATCGGCAGCGGCATCGCGCTGGCCCTGGCCAAGTACGGCGCCAAGGTCGCGTGCAACGACGTGAACGAGTCGGCGATCAAGGCGTGCATCGCCCGGATCGAGCGGAACGGCGGCGAGGCGATGGCCGCGCCCGGTGACGTGACGGACGAGGCGGCGGTCCAGGGCTACATCGGCTCGGTGCTCGAGCGGTGGGGGCGGATCGACATCCTGGTGAACAACGCCGCGCTGCTCGGCGGCAAGGGCGTGCTGGACGAGACCGCGGCCGACTTCGAGCGGGCGGTGCGGGTCTCGGCGCTCGGCACCTTCCTCAACACCAAGCACGCCGGCAGGGCGATGGCCGAACGCGGCATCAAGGGCTCGATCGTCTGCATCTCCTCGTCCAACGGGTGGTCCGGGACCGCGGGGGTCTGCGCGTACGCGTTCCACAAGGGCGGCGTCAACAACTTCGTCCGGGCCGCGGCCATGGACCTGGCACCGTACGGCATCCGGGTCAACAGCTTCACCCCGACGGCGCCGACCCCGGACAACCCGGAACTGCTCGCCGAGCGGGCCAGGGCGGGGCTGCCGCCAGGCGGCGTCTTGCAGACCGGGCGGCCCGGCGCCGGCCTCGGCGGCCCGACCGGCGACGAGCCGTGGCGCCGGCCAAGCCGGTGGACCGGGCAGCGGATCCCGATGGTCCCGATGGGGACGACGGGCACCCCGACGGACATCGGCCACGCGGTCGCGTGGCTGTGCTCGGACTACGCACGGCTGATCACCGGCACCGACCTGGTCGTCGACGGCGGCGCCCGGGCCAAGAACTTCGCCTACGCGCCGGCCGCGCCGGAGGACCTGGCCGGCCCGTTGCCGCTGATCGTCCTGGACGAGACGCCGCCGTCCGTCCCGGATGAGGCGCCACCGCGGTAGCCTGCGGCAGTAGTCTCCAAAGAAGGAGACACGGGCATGCGGGGTGCCCGGGGAAGGCGGCGATGACCGGCGGAAGCAACGACCGGCCGCCAGACGGCGAGGTCGAAGTCAGGAAGCGGATGGTGGTGGAGTATGGCGTCGAGCTGGACGGTGTCTGGCTCCCGATAGCCATGCTCCGCCGCCTCGCGACGCACGGGCCGTGGGACCGCCCGTTCACCGAGGCCACGGCGGACCAGGAGCGAGTGCTGACCGCGCATTCGCTCGCCGACAGGCACAACCAGTCCGGGCTGCACCGGGGCGCGGGGCTGTCCGGCTTTCTCGACGCCATACCGTTCGGGCCGACGACGCCGTTCCCGGCGGTACGGGATGACGCCGTTCCCGGCGGTACGGGATGACGCCGTTCCCGGCGGTAGGGGATGAATAAACACGGCGGGCGGTAAAGGGACGGGTCGGGAGCAAGCCGCCTACGTTCGGAATAATTGCCATAAACTCACGGTGTGGACGGGCTTTTCGACTTCCCGGAACTGTTTATCAGGCAACCGGGGAAGCTGCTGGCTGGCCGGGTGAGCTACGAGATCTTCGACGCGCGCCGGCGGCGGCTGGCTACCGCCACCGAGACCGAGGGCCGGTCGCGGCTGCAATCGATCGCCGGGCTGGTCTCCGGCGCGTGGATGCTGGCGGTGCGCACGGCGGCGGGCGAGCCGGTGCTGACCCTGGCCAAGCGGGGCGGCGAGTGGGTCACCGACCTGGCCGATCCGGGCGGGGCGCTGATCGGCCGGATCCGCATCGAGGCCAGCAGGCGCCAGTACACCCTCCTCGACGAGCGCGATCAGGTCGCCGGCGAGGCGGCCGGGAACCTCGCCGTCAACGACTTCTCCGTCACCGGCCCCGGCCGTGAGCGCTACGCGCGGGTGCGCAAGACCTGGGCCGGGCTGCGCAAGGAGCTTCTCACTTCCTCCGATCACTACACGGTGACGTTCACCGGCCCGGTCTCGCCGCGGGTCCGCACGCTGATCGTCATGCTGCCCATCGTCTTGGACCTGGCGAGGCACGAGGCGTAGCGAGGCGGGCGATCGCGGTCTAGACCTATTTCCCTGGTCTATTCCTATTTCCGCGGCATACCCCGCTGCCTGCGGCGATGACCGGTGTGGCGGATGTCTCTTTCCACTTGCGGGCACTGTCCTGTCAAGATGGGTAATCCGAAATTCATCAAGCGATAGCTTGACCTGACGCGAAGGATCGAGTACGTGATCGATGTTGATGCCGTTCTGGAAGGCGCGGGGCTGAAGAACGAGAAGGTGCGCGAGTACGTGCGCCACTGGGCCGGGATCACCTGCCCGGACAACATCGAGGTCGTCAGCGCCGCCGACGACTCGCGCCTCATCGCCGAAGCCCTGGACGCCGCCGAGATCCTGCCGGCGGGCGAGGGCCTGTACTACTCGCGCAGCTATTACAAGGACACGGCGCGCTCGGAGGAGCGCACGATCGTCGCGACGAACAACCCGGCCGACAAGGGCGTCTACAACAACTGGCGGCCCGCTTCGGAGATGAAGGCAAAGGTCACCGAGCTCATGCGCGGCGCCTCAGCGGGCAAGACCATGTACGTGATCCCGTACCTCATGGCCGCTCCGGGCTCCCCCCTGGAGGAGTACGCCGCGGGCGTCCAGCTGACCGACAACCGCTGCGTGGTCCTGCACATGAACCGCATGGCCCGGGTGCATCCGGAGTACATCAACAGCCTCCAGGACGCCGACAGCTTCGTCCGCGCCGTCCATGTGACCGGTGACCTGGAGAGCCTCGGCCAGGGGACCCCGGAGGACAAGCGCTACTTCGTCACCGTGGCCGACGAGCGCACGATCTTGCACTTCGGCTCGTCCTACGGCGGCAACGCGCTGCTGGGCAAGATCGCCCACGGCCTGCGCCAGGCCGCCTACGACGGCTGGGCGTCCGGCCGGTTCCTGGCCGAGCAGTTCATGCTCCTGGGCATCACCGACAAACGGACCGGCAGGCGCTACCACATCGCCGGCGGCTTCCCGAGCGCCTCGGGAAAGACGAACCTCGCGATGACGCTGCCCCCCGACGCCCTGGGCGACCGCTACCACGTGGAGTTCTACGGCGACGACATCACCTGGCTGTGGGCCGGCGAGGACGGCCGCCTGTACGGCATGAACCCCGAGTTCGGCGTCTTCGGCGTCGCCAAGGACACCAACGAGGTCACGAACCCGACCGCGATGGCCGCGGTCGCCCCGGGCACCGGGGCGATCTTCACCAACGTCGCCTACAACGTCAAGACGCGCGAGGTCTGGTGGGAGGGCCGCACCAAGAACCCGCCGGCGGATCTCGACGGCTGGCTGGACTGGAAGGGCAACCCGATCGCCGGCCGCAGCCCCGCGGAGGCCGGCGACCCGTGGGCTCACCCGAACAGCCGGTTCACCACCACGCTGGCCAACGTGCCGAACGTGGCCGACGACTACGCCGACCCGCGGGGAGTGCCGATCGACGCGATCATCTTCGGCGGCCGCACCCGTGACCGCGAGCCGCTGATCCGCGCGATCACCGACCTGGCCGAGGGCGTGTACGACGGCCTCACGCTGGGCGCCGAGGCCACGTTCGCGGCCGAGGGCGTGCACGGCCAGCTGCGCTACGACCCGATGTCGATGCGCCCGTTCATGTCCTACCCGGAGGGCAAGTACGCCGCGCACTGGCTGGAGGTCATCGGCCGGTGCGCCAAGCCGCCGATCTTCGCGCACGTCAACTGGTTCCAGCGCGACGCGTCTGACGGGCATTTCCTGTGGCCGGGCTACCGGGAGAACCTGCGCGCGCTGCTGTGGCTGATGCAGCTGCACGACGGCTCGGTCACCGGCGTGCGGACGCCGGTCGGCATCCTGCCCGCCAAGGGGGAACTCAACGTGGACGGCCTGTCGGTCGACCCCGGCGACCTGGACAAGCTGCTCACGATCGACACCGCCCGCTGGCGGGAGGAGATGGGCTTCCGCCAGGAGCACCTGGCCCAGTTCGAGGGCCTGCCGGAGGAGATCTGGGCGGCGCACCGCCGGGTCGCGGAAGGACTCGGCGGCTGACGCCCGTCAGTACCTGCTCAGGAAGGCAGCCACCTCGGGAGCGGCGAACTGGGCGCCGTACCCGGCGTTGACCACCAGGCAGGCCACCGCGACGTCCCGGCTCGGGTCGAAGGCGACGAACCAGCTGTTGGGCTGCTG
>Ga0070737_10006915_pt1 | contig 10209 bp, 9 predicted proteins | sample Coa_R1_10_FD_66438 | JGI IMG/M metagenome (GOLD analysis project Ga0070737, IMG submission 66438) | Surface soil microbial communities from Centralia Pennsylvania, which are recovering from an underground coalmine fire - Coalmine... | ecosystem: Environmental > Terrestrial > Soil > Unclassified ...
GAGCGCGTATTGATACGGACGCTCGTCGACGACGAATAGCAGATCCCCCTGTTTCACCACCTGGTTGTCGCGTACCGGCAACTGCATGATGGGCCCGTCGACCTGGGGCGCCATGCCGATGAAGTTGGCAAAGACTTCGGCGTCGTCAGTCCGGGGATTCACGACCGCGCGGCGGACAGCGATCCAAACGACGATGGAAGCGACGAGCACGACACCGCCAAGGAGAAGCCACCCAGCCGTTGGTTTGGACTTTCCGAGTGACTCGTCCGGCTGATTTTCTTCCTGCCCGGGCTGTGGGTTGCTTTGTTGACGCGGCGCGGAGGGTTGATCTTGCAGCACTTCCACGTCAGCATGGGCTAGGTTTTCGCCTTTGCGATCGTCGTCTGTCACGCACGCCTCCCGTCTTTCCGTTTTACTCGAACGCGATCAGCCAGATTGAGCTGGCGATGAGCAGCGCGATGCTGAAGTAGAACAACGGGAGGGCCGGCACCTTCTGCTCCCATTGCAGTCGATTTAGTACGAACCGAACGACTGCGGTCATCAGGATACTCGCGACCATGCAGACGATCCAGCCGGGGAAATAGGACCCGAGTACGTTGAATGAAGGAGAGCGCGAACAGCCGGTGAACGCGAAAGCAAGACTCAAAACGAGACCAGCAGAAACGGCCTGGCGCGCCGAATACTTCTGTGGGCGGCTCACGGATGGGCGTTTCGGGATGCGGACCATAGCAGATCGCCTGTGCGATAGGCAAAATTTGCGAGCTGTGTCAGAACGGTTGTTCGCGCTGAGACATCGCTGCTGAGCGCCTGCGCCAACGTACGTTGCGCTGTGACGACATCGACGGTATTGCGCAGACCAAGTTGATAGGACTTCAGAGCGGCATTGTAGGAGGTCTGCGAGGCAGTCAGGAGTGCCGCTGCTGCATCGCGCTGATAAAAAGCGGTGCGCACAGTCACGTACGCAGTCCACACCTGCTGCTCTACTTCGTCGCGGGTCTGGTCGATCTGGGCTTGGGCCCTGTTCTCTTCGGCGTGTGCCTGAGCGAGTTCGTTCACGCGGCGGCCGCCGTCGAACAGATCCCATTCCAGATTTAAATTTGCATTCCACTCCCCCTGCGGCCCGACGTACGTTGCTGGAAAGAGATCCTGCCTTCCATAAGCACGAAACTCACCGGTCTGGCTTTGAAAGTTAAGGGTCGGGAAAAAAGCTGATCGAGCGGCACGGATATGCGCGCGAGCAGCGTCGCGTTCCGCAGTTTGTTGCCCTATCTCGGGCCGCAGCGACAGGCTGCGCTCGGTGGCTGCGTGTACGTCGATATCGAAGTGATCCGGCGTAGGAATCTCCGCGAGCGGTTGAACTTGCAGGTGGTCGGACGGGGCCGCTCCGAGAAGCGAGAGCAGGTCGCCGCGTTCGATATCGACATCGCCGATCGCAGTTTGCAGCGTGAAGGCGGCCTGCGCGGCCGCGGACCGGGCCTCCAGAGCATCAGGCAGGGTGGCGAGACCGACAGCCAAACGGGCATCCACCGCCTTTCGCACGGTCTCAGCGTTGTCGAAGTTCACTTGCGCGGCTTCCCGCTGGCCCATGGCATTCAGCAGTTGATAGTAGCGGCGCATCGTTTCGAAAAGTACATCAAGAAAAGTTCGGTTAAAGGTGAGTTTCGCAGCGATTAGTTGTTGGCGAGCTTCGTTGATGCGCGCCGAGCGAGCTCCAAAGTCGAAAATGAGGTAATTCAGCTGTAGCATTGGCTGGAAGATACCTAGCGTCTGCTGCACGAAAACATCGTTGAAGAGTATTCCCTCGCGCGAGGTGTTGGTCAGCGCAACCGCGTTCACGGCCGGCCACAGATCGCTGCGAGCAATACCGAGCCGTGCGGCTGCGGTGCGTGCGTTCTCCCAGGCTGCACGGGTAGCGGGGTTGTGACGCTCGGCCAGATCCACCAGCTCGGATAGGGTGTACGGATGGTCAGTCTCTATCTGCGTGCGGCGATCCTGCTCTGCGGCCTCCCGTTGTTTGGAAGCGAAGCCCGAAGGGGGTTGCCAAGGCTTTTCCGCCTCGCCTGAAATGAGTTGACCTTGGGCGCATCTGCATGCGCAAAGCATCGCGCCGGCAAGCGCCAGGAACCTGCCTGCCCGTAGTCGGCTCTTATAGATCATGCGCTTAACAGCAACCTCCAGCAACCAGGACACATTGTCAAAATAGCGAACGCACGGCAGGTTTGGCCACGCGGCTCGCGATCATTTTTGCCTGAGCGCATTCGCGGGAGAGAGTTTCTGCACGGTGATGACGAGAGCGGGATGCTCGGAGGCAAAGCCAACAAGGAAATCGCTGCCTGCGCACAACAGGCCCCGCAATTTTGTGTCAGTGCCCGTCCGCCGTCCCCTGCACCTTTCCGGCGCCACGCTTATTCCAACCATGGAAGCGCGACAAGTCGCCCGCGTTCCATGCATCGCGGAGTCCAGGCGTGCTCAGGTCCCAGTCTGGGCGGATTTCACTCATCACGGCGCGCAGATCGTGCCAAAGATCGATGACCGACGGACGGCCCCAGAACCAGTAGCCGTTATAGATGCTGTAAATCACAAGGCCCGGCTTGAGCACAAGCGTATGCGGAATCATCGGATTATTCTCCGGGTCCGTGTACTCCTGGATATCGAGATCCTTCTGAATCGTCCGGCCGGGGTCCGACAGGAAGGTCCACTGGGCTCCAACTGACGCACGGAATTCCTGAAGAGTATGGTGATCGTCGGTGGCGATTGTGGCGATCTGAGTGTACGCCACAGCGATCTTCGGGTAGAACGCGGCGAGTTCCAAATGCTGCTGGTGCTCCTTTGGGCAATAGTGGCCGCGCGCAAGCGTGAGGATTAGCGGATCCTCGCCCTGTAGCTCGCTCAGCTTGCGCAGTTTACCCGTGTGATCGGGCAGTTCGTAATCGGGGAAAATGCCCCCGGGCACAACGTCAGAACGCATGATTCGACTCCTCCCGTTTTTCTCAAAGATCCAGAGTGACACCCGCGCTTGGCTGGGAACAGCATACGAGCACGTTCCCGGTAACGGGCCTCTCCAGCGGCTCAGGGTTATAGATAATTGATCCGCCAATCAGACCAGTCATGCAGGTATGACACACTCCACTCCGGCACGACCATCTGACCGGAACATCGCACGCTTCCGCCAGTTCAAGCAAACTTGCGAATTTCGGATCCCAAGCGGCGGTAATCCCGCTACGCGCGAATGAGACCGGGGGGCCGGATCCGGGCGACCCTTGTGGTAGGTGAGGAGTGTGATCAACCTGCGCCATACCAGGGGTAATAGCCTCGAGAGAACCGAAGATTTCTGTGTGCACATTCCCGGCGAGCACACCCCAGTTTCGCAGCCCCTCGCGCATATCTTGCAAGAACGAAGAGGGGCCGCACAGATAGAAGTCACTACCCTGTAACACGCCAATTCTCTCTAGCAAAGCTGTGTCAATGCGCCCGGGAGCATCGAAGTCTGCCCCGACCTGGTCGATTGCAGCGGGCCTGCTGTATACGATGTATCCTCGTCCGCGAAAGAGCTGTTTCAGTAATGAACGCGATTCTTCTGCGAATGGATGGTCTCGGTGATTGCGGGCTCCATAGATCCACCAGATCTCCCGTTGCGATCTTTCAGCAGCGAGTATGTGCAGCATCGACATCACGGGCGTTGCGCCCACTCCAGCGCTCAGCAGAACTACAGGATTGCGGCCGGGACGCAGAGTAAAGCTTCCTCGCGGTGCACTAACATCCAATACATCGCCTTCTTGCGTACGGTTGCACAGGAATGAACTTCCAATGCCGTTCAATTCGCTCTTGACGCTGATGCGGAAATGATCGACTGCGGGCAGATCAGACAACGAATAGCTGCGAAGAACCGGCGGTTTGTCCGGGTCGAGATGCAAGCGCAAAACAACAAATTGCCCCGCCTGGAAGACAGGCAGAGGCTGATCATCGATTGGCGCCAGAACGAAGGAAGTTACGTTATCGCTTTCCTTATGGATACGCGCGACTCGCAGCTGTCGAAATCCGGGCCATGCTGGTGCTTGTTCCTCATAGGCGAGTCCCGGATTCCCTACCGTAGGCTTGGAGCTCAAGTCTTGTTGGAGCATTGCTTGGAACGAACTCTGCCAACCCGTGCTAAGTGCAGGAATCTGTAGCGCTCGTTCCAATTGTTGGCGAGAATGTCCTGGCAAATACAGGAGGGCGTCAACTTCGGCCACGCTGATTCGCTCTGGACCGTCACTAATTTTTACAATGTCGTCGCCCGCCCCAACTTCTCCTTCCTGCAACACGCGAAAGTAGAATCCTGGTCTGTGATGCGCTACGAGCAGCGCTGCCATGCGAGGTTCATTCATGCGAATGCCGACGCGGTAGCACGTTACGCGCGGCTGTGTCGCTTCAAATATCGCGTCACCAATGCGGTATCGATCGCCGATGCAGACCTCGTTATCAGGAAGTCCCTCAACAGTGAAGTTTTCTCCGAACTGGCCGAAGATAAAGTCATCACGTCCAAGAAAGCGTTCCCAGTAATGATAGGACTCCATCTGATAAACAAAAACGGCGCGCTGCTCCCCACCATGACCGCCGAGATCGCCTTGCGCATCGCCAACCACATTGAGCTTGCGCACGATTTGCCGCCCCTCAACTGGACTTTTCCAGATCGCGGTACGGACGGTCTTACCATTCCATGTCACGTCACGTGGAAGACCGACATTTACTGAAAGCAATCTGGGCATTCATACCTCGTCACTTCGCCGAGAAGAGCGTAATCAGGATATCGCCAGTCCTGCGGCTGACTGTGGTAATGACCATGAAGCTCTTATCTAGCAACAAGCTGCTTCATCGAAACGAGCGCACAGGGCGTTTGTGGCCGTTGTGCGGGCTCTGAATCGATCACCTCTGTAACTTGCCGGCGAGCCAGTAATCGACGCTGAACCTTCCCGGACCGGAGCAGATCAGCCAAATAAAGAAGAGCACGTACAGGACTTCCGGGAGATAGAGGAAATCGTCGAGCCAGTTAAGAGGCGAAAGTCCTTTACCTAGGCCGGAAGGCTTGGTGGTCAGGATGGCGACAACCATGTCGACCAATAAAACCACGCAGGCCGGGCTCGACAGAAACCCCACGATCAGCAAGGATCCGGCAGCGAACTCCACACCCGACACGAAATAAGTCATCAGGTGGGGAAACGGGACTTTTGCCGCAACCAGGGTTTCGTACATAGTTTGCCTGCTGCCGGCAGCGAACAATTTGTTTGCCCCGGAGATGGCAAAGAACAGCCCGAGCGAAACGCGTACCAGCAGGATGGCATATTGTTCCAAATCGCTGCTACCCAGCAGCGCAAGCTGGACCAACCGTTTCCAATCCATTTGTCCCTCCATCAGTTTCGGCCTCTAGATTATGTGTCCATGCGTTCGACCCATTGCGCGCGCCATGCGGGAGCCACGAATGGATCCGCAAAATATTGTGTTTCCCGCGCGACCTTGTCGTCCCTGAACTCCATGATGCTCACAGTGTAAGACGGCGTGCCGTCATATGTCAGGATGAATTCCGTGATCCAAAGATCACCGCCGCCAATGATTCGCCGGACAGCAAACCGCTTTTTGCTCGGCTGACTAGCGCGTTCGTTCTGTATGTTGCTTCGATCCCGGGTTCGCTCGCCTGACTGCGGGTATTCCAGCAACGCGTCCTCATGATAGATACGGTGCTCCGTTTCAAAATCGTTGGCATCGGACGCCGCCCAATGCTGATCCAGTGCCGCACGGATCTCTTGATCTCGCACTCTAGAATACTGCTCGCTTGTCTCTTGACCACAAAGCCTGCGAGGAAGTTGCTCAGGAAAGCTCCAATTCCGAGTGCCGCCTGAATTAATCCTTGAAGCAGGTTAAAGCGACCGGTTCCTTTCGCGAGATCGGAGATGATGATGACCCAAAGAACTCCGGAAATGGCAGCTCCCACACCATCGAGACTCTGTACTGCGAGAAGATAAAAAGCTCCTTTTCCAAGCGTGTAGAGAATGCCTCGTAGTGTAAGCACTGCGAAACCAATTAAGAACAGAGGTTTACGACCCCACGGATCGGCTAATTTGCCGGTCAAGAATGCAATAGGAATCATGACGAACTGGGCCGCGATAATGCACGCCGACATGTAGAAGGATGATTTTCCATCGTTGCCCTTAGAAAGTAATTCGCCGACCAGCGGCAGCATGGCAGCATTGGCGAAATGGAATAGGACGACGGAGACCATAAAGATCCAGAGGCAACTCAGGATCTCGCTAGGCTCGGCACGCGCCCATACAATTCCGAAGCAGCCAAGAGCGACCGCGGCAGCGGCGCCGATGATCAGGTGTTTTTTGTGTTGAGACCAGTCGACTAACCATCCGGCCGGGCCCTGTGCGATCACCGATGCAATGCTTTGTGCTGAGACGACGATGCCGACGCTCGCGGGATTCCAATGACGCGTTGCCGTGAGATAGATAGCAAGAAAGGGTCCAATGCCGGTATTGACATCGGCCATGAAAAAGTTAAGCCAGTCGAGGGCAAGTAAGCTTCGTTGGCGTCTCAGGTCTCGCATTATGCCCCGCTTTGCCCACCGCACGGTACAGGCCAAAGCGAATGGCCGCGTTTTGATGCTTGTTCTTCACCAGCTAAGCCAGGGTGTACGGAATGAGAACACACACTGTGCAGCCACTGATCAGCCTAACGGTCGGCAAGAAATTGCGCGTGATTCCCTTGATCCTTGAAAAGTTCCTTGGCTAGCATTCCGGGGCCGTCATAAACGTTAAGAACTGGGAACTTTGTGTCCCTCCGGCGGAATCAAATGTTTCGGCAGTGAGGTGAGCATGGACATTTTTTATTGGAGCCGGATCGGTTTAGTGTTCTTGCTATCTGCTGGTTTGCTGGCACAGCCAAAATCGACCGTGTGCGATGCGGTGCACAAGGGACACGCGGTCGGCCACGAGCAGGACGGCGTCGATGCCGTGCGTGAGGCGCTCGCCGTCGGCGGCGATGTAAACGAGCGAGACCAAGCTGGCTGGACGCCGATAATGCACGCCGCGCTAGAGTGTCGCGCACAAATACTGGACCTTCTTCTCGAACATGGCGCGCTGGTCAACGTGCGCAGCGCGACGACCAACAAGGGATTCATGACCACAGGACGAACGCCGCTGCTCGTGGCGGCCGGCTGCTTCATCTCGCGTCGCCGCGCACAGCTCGCGCCCAGCCGTGGCATGCCTCCGGCGTACATCGAATACGAGCTGGACGCCGCCGGTAAGATGGTGCACGATCTGTTAGCGCATGGCGCCGACGTGACGGTGACCGACATCGACGGACGCACGCCGCTGATGATGGCCGTCATGCACGGCTGGTTGGGCGCGGTTCGCGATTTGATTGCCGCGCACGCCGACGTGAACGCCAGGGATCGGGAGGGGCGGCTCGCGATCGACTATGCTGACCCAAGTGATCGCGAGATCATAGCAGCACTAAAAAAAGCGGGATCCGCGAGACCCACCGGCCACTCAGGACGCGTTGCGTGTGATGTGGAGGCCGCGCTCAACAAACTGGGATCCGATTTTATTCAGGACTGCATCTCTGATGGCGACCTCGCGGGCGCAGTCAGGAAATTCCAAGAGAGCCGTGGTTTGAGAACTACTGGCCAACTCGATCCGGCAACGTTAAAGGCGCTCGGAGTTCGTCCGTAGCGAAGCGTGGCTATCCCCAACGATATATCCCTCTCGAATAGCGTCGGGCAATTGTTCAATTGCAGCGCGCTCCCTATTCTGATGGAAACAATCTCGCAGTTTGTGCGCGAGCAGCGTTACCTCGGAATTGTTGCTTGCCTATCGGAGGAGTGCTTTGCCTATTTTCAGCCCGGCTCGGGTGGTGTGGGGTTTGTTCCTGCTGTCCACTTATTCGGCCTTTGCAACGGCCCCTTCGCCAGGGACTCCGACCGTCACGTACCAAGCTTCGAACGGCAGTTGGATGGTATTTGCCACGGCAGACGACGGCAACATCTATTACAAGTTGTCTACTCCGACCGGGTGGTCCGCGTGGAATGGCGCGATCGGGAGTCCGGGTATACGAATCGTTTCGCTTCCGACGGCGGTATTTCAGAGTTCGAACAGCAGTTGGCTGGTATTTGCGACCGCCGCCGACGGCAACGTTTATTATCAGTGGTCCACGTCCACCGGATGGTCGGGTTGGGACAGCGCCATCGCCAGTCCGGGAGTCCAGATCGTTTCGCCTCCCACGGCGGTGTTCCAGAGCTCGAACAGTAGCTGGCTGGTGTTTGCGACCGGCGCCGACGGCAACGTGTACTACAAATGGTCGACGCCCACGGGATGGTCCGCCTGGGACGGAGCCGTCGCCAGTCCGGGTGTGCAAATCGTTTCGCCTCCCACGGTGGTGTTTCAGAGTTCGAACAGTAGCTGGCTGGTGTTTGCGACCGGCGCCGACGGCAATGTGTACTATCAGTGGTCTACAGCGAGCGGATGGTCCGGCTGGGACAACGCCATTGCCAGTCCGGGAGTCCAGATCGTTTCGCCTCCCACGGCGGTGTTTCAGAGTTCAAACAGCAGTTGGCTGGTATTTGCGACCGGCGCGGACGGGAACGTGTACTACAAGTGGTCCACGCCCACGGGATGGTCGGCCTGGGACGGCATGATCGGCAGCCCCGGAGTACAGATCGTTTCGGCTCCGACGGCGGTATTTCAGAGTTCGAACAGCAGTTGGCTGGTATTTGCGACCGGCGCGGACGGCAATGTGTACTACAAGTGGTCGACCAGTACCGGCTGGTCGGCCTGGGACGGCACGATCGGGAATCCGGGAGTAGCGATCGTTTCGGCTCCCACGGTAGTGTTTCAGAGCTCGAACAGCAGTTGGCTGGTGTTTGCCACGGGAGCGGACGGCAATATCTACTACCAGTGGTCGACGGCAACCGGATGGTCGGGGTGGAACAGCGCGGTCGGCAGCGGGAACACGGGCGGGGGAATGGCACCGTCCGCGCCGGTAAAAGAGTACATCTATTTGAACAATCGCGTTATCGCCATCGAGAACGGAGGCGCGTGACGGGGAGCGCGGGAGCATGGCGGCAGCCGCTTCGCTCGAAGGCGAAACGAGGCCGTAGCGGGGAAAACATATGAAAATTGCATGGCTGATGGCGGCGGCTGGAATCGGGGCAGCGTGGCTGGCGCAAGCCCAATCGACGACGACCAGCATCACGGACGCCAGCACGCCGGCGGCGGTCGCAGCCGGGATTCCGTCGAGTTCGTATGCGCTGAGTAATATCGACACGGTGGACCCATACACAGGCTCGGTGAATATTCACATTCCGCTTTACCAGGTGGGCGGGCGCGGGGAAGCCGGCTACACGATCATGCTGCTGCTGGAACAGAAGTGGCAGACGGTGACGCACACGCAGGCGACCACCACGCAGAACTACTCCGTGTACCCGCAGCCGGGCGCGGTGAATAACGCCATGAGCTATTACCTGCCGACGGTGGTGGAATACACGCCGGGGTTGGTGTTCAGCCGATTGAGCACGGATGCGAGCGCGGGGACGATAGCCTGCACCGCGACCGGGGCGGCCGGCAATGGATATACGTATTTTTATGGCGAGCTGTTGACGCGGCTAACCTTCCTGGACGGGACCGGGACGGAGCATGAGATGGTAGATACGCAGAGCAATGGACAGCCGATTGCGTTGTCTCCGCCGCCGAATTGCGCGACCGACCCGCTCAACGGGGGGACGGATCGGGGGCGGATGTTTCGCTCGACCGACGGAACGGACCTGCTCTTTGTGTCCGACAGCGACGTGCGGGACCGCGTGTCGCGGATGACGAAAGATCCCGAACTGGCGCCCGGGATGATGTCGGGGTGGCTGTATTTTCCCGACGGGCACAAGTTCCGGATCGACAGCGGGAACGTGTCGTCCATCACGGACCGGAACGGGAACCAGACGACCATCAGCGGAGCGACGGTGACGGACCCGCTGGGGCGGACCATCCAGATTGCCAGAGGCGCGAGCGCCGGCGCCGCCGATACGATTACCTATCCGGGCGCGAACGGGGTCGCGCGGCAGATCGTGGTGAACTACGCGCTTCTGCAGAACGCACTGGCAGCGGGGCAGTCCTTAGAGACGCCGCTGCAATTGTTTCCGACCCTGTTGAACGCGTCAACGACGACCTACAACCCCTGGGTGGT
>Ga0070737_10006917_pt1 | contig 10207 bp, 7 predicted proteins | sample Coa_R1_10_FD_66438 | JGI IMG/M metagenome (GOLD analysis project Ga0070737, IMG submission 66438) | Surface soil microbial communities from Centralia Pennsylvania, which are recovering from an underground coalmine fire - Coalmine... | ecosystem: Environmental > Terrestrial > Soil > Unclassified ...
GGCAGCTCGGTCATCACACCGAGGCCGATCGCTTCGGCTTTGAGCGAAAGACCCGGTCCCGACGTGCTGGTGACGCCCAGTGCACCGCCGTAGGCCGCACCTAACGCGGCGCAGATTCCGGCGATCTCGTCCTCCGCCTGGAAGGTGATGACGTTGAAGTTCTTGTGCTTGGACAGCTCATGCAGGATGTCGGACGCCGGGGTGATCGGGTAGCTGCCGAGCACCACCGGGATGCCCGCCAGCTGACCGGCGGTGACGATGCCGTAGGCAAGCGCGGTGTTGCCCGAGATCTGCCGGTATTCCCCCGGCGGCAGCTTCGCCGGCGAGACGTCGTAGGTCGTGCCGAATGCCTCGGTGGTTTCGCCGTAGTTCCAGCCCGCCTTGAGCGCCAGCACGTTGGCTTCGGCGATGTCGGGCTTGCGGGCGAATTTCTCTCTGATGAATCGTTCGCTGGTCTCGATCGGCCGGCCGTACATCCACGACAGCAGGCCCAGCGCGAACATGTTTTTGGCGCGCTGGCCGTCCTTCTTCGACGCGCCGATCGCCTCGACGGCCCCTAGGGTAAGCGTGGTCATCGGGACGGCGTGCACGACGTAGTCGGACAGCTCGCCGTTGTCCAGTGGGTTGGTTTCGTAGCCCACCTTGGCCAAGTTGCGTTTGGTGAACTCGTCGGAGTTCGCGATCACCATTCCGCCGCGTGGGAGGTCGTCGATGTTGGCTTTCAGCGCCGCGGGGTTCATGGCCACCAGCACGTCGGGCCGGTCGCCGGCGGTCAGGATGTCATAGTCCGCGATTTGGATCTGGAAGGACGAGACACCGGGCAGTGTGCCGGCGGGCGCGCGGATCTCAGCTGGAAAGTTCGGTTGGGTGGCCAAGTCGTTGCCGAAAAGCGCCGCCTCGGAAGTGAATCGGTCCCCGGTGAGCTGCATCCCGTCACCGGAGTCCCCGGCGAAGCGGATGACGACTTTTTCCAGCTGCTGCCGCGTCGCCGTACCAGCGCTATGAGATTCTGAACCGGCTCCGTCGCCGTTCGGACCCACGTCCCCGCCTTCCGTTACTTCTCTGCGTACGGCCACCCTGCGTCACGGCTCCAGTATCTGCCGCCGCAGCGGACCCACCCACGTTTTATGTCACCGGCAGTACCGATTATGGCACTGCTCTTAAGCATTCGTTGACGCCGACGCGTGGGAACACGCCATCGGTATGCAATCAAACACCAAGGTCACGCCCGCGGATACCACGCCGGCAAGGCAAAACTGTGGCGTTCGTCACTTTTGCTGACACGCCAACTCTAAGAAGCGGGGACACCGCCGGGCAACCGCTCCGATTGCCCGGCCCGGCCGGCTCGCTAGGCGCTCTTGTCGCGGCGCTCGGTGCGCGACGGCTTACGCGGCACGATCGTCGGAAGCACGTTGTCTTGCACGGTCTCCTTGGTGACCACAACCTTGGCGACGTCGTCACGGCTGGGGATGTCGTACATCACGGGCAGCAGGACTTCCTCCATAATCGCGCGTAGACCGCGAGCGCCGGTGCCGCGGTGGATCGCCTGTTCGGCGATGGCCTCCAACGCATCCTGGGTGAACTCCAGTTCCACACCGTCCATCTCGAACAGCCGGGTGTACTGCTTGACGAGGGCGTTTTTGGGTTCGGAGAGGATCTTGACCAGCGAATCCATGTCGAGATTGGTCACCGAGGCGATCACCGGCAGTCGGCCGATGAATTCCGGGATCAGCCCGTACTTGATCAAATCCTCGGGCATGACCTCGGCGAAGTGGTCGGTGGTGTCGATCTCGGCTTTGGAGCGCACCTCGGCTCCGAAGCCCAGCCCGCGTTTTCCGACCCGGTCGGCGACGATCTTCTCCAACCCGGCGAAGGCGCCGGCCACGATGAACAGCACATTGGTGGTGTCGATCTGGATGAATTCCTGGTGCGGGTGCTTGCGGCCACCCTGCGGGGGCACCGAGGCCTGCGTGCCCTCGAGGATCTTCAGCAGTGCCTGCTGCACACCTTCCCCGGACACATCGCGGGTGATCGAAGGGTTTTCACTCTTGCGGGCGATCTTGTCGACCTCGTCGATGTAGATGATGCCGGTCTCGGCGCGTTTGACGTCGTAGTCGGCGGCTTGGATGAGTTTGAGCAGAATGTTTTCCACGTCCTCACCGACGTAACCGGCTTCGGTGAGCGCGGTGGCGTCAGCGATGGCGAACGGCACGTTGAGCATCTTGGCCAGGGTCTGGGCGAGATACGTCTTGCCGCAACCGGTGGGTCCCAACATCAAGATGTTGGACTTCGTCAATTCGACTGGCTCACCCGATCGCGAATCGCGCCCCTTCTCGCCGGCCTGGATGCGCTTGTAGTGGTTGTAGACCGCGACAGCCAGGGTCCGCTTGGCGTTGTCCTGGCCGATCACGTAACTCTCGAGAAATTCCCGGATCTCGGCGGGCTTGGGAAGTTCGTCGAGTTTGACGTCGTCGGCGTCGGCGAGCTCCTCTTCGATGATCTCGTTGCACAGGTCGATGCACTCATCGCAGATATAGACCCCGGGGCCCGCAATGAGCTTCTTGACTTGTTTTTGGCTCTTGCCGCAGAAGGAGCACTTCAGCAAGTCACCGCCGTCTCCGATGCGCGCCATGGTGCTGAGGGCCTACTTCCTTTTCGCCGTCCATCGCAGTGTGCCGCGTGTATCACGACGCTACCCGCTTGCGTGGGCCGGACGCGACCGATAGCGGCGAATAGCGTCGGTGGTATTCGTGCCTGTCTGCTGCGAACATAGCCCTTTGGCGGCCCAGTAGCAGCCCGGAACGCGCCGCCGTGTCCCTGGCGTGTCGCGGCTGTTACTCGACCGAGAGCCGGTGAGCTTGCCGATCCTACAGTTAAGCCCGTGGGATTCGCCGTGACCGACGATACCGTCTTGATCGGTGATGGCGGGCTGGCCACCGAACTCGAGGAGCGCGGCCATGACCTATCGGACCCGTTGTGGTCGGCCAGGCTGCTGATCGACGCTCCCGAAGAAATCACGACGGTGCATGCCGCCTACTTTCGTGCCGGCGCCATGATCGCGACCACGGCGAGCTACCAGGCATCGTTCGACGGCTTCGCCGCCCGCGGCATCGGACGCGACGACGCGGTCCGGCTGCTGCGGCGCAGCGTCGAACTCGCAGCTATCGCGCGCGATCGCATGGGCGCCAACGGCCGCTGGGTCGCCGCCTCGGTCGGCCCGTACGGCGCCGCGCTCGCCGACGGGTCGGAGTACCGCGGACGCTACGGCCTTACTGTCGCAGCGCTGGCGGCCTGGCACCGGCCTCGGCTGGAGGTGCTGGCTGAAGCCGGCGCGGACGTGCTCGCGTTGGAGACCGTGCCCGACGTCGACGAGGCCGAGGCGCTGGTGAACGTGGTGCGGCGGCTCGCAGTGCCCGCCTGGCTCAGCTACACCATCGACGGAACCCGTACCAGGGCAGGGCAACCACTCGCCGAGGCGTTCGCGGTGGCCGCCGGGGTACCGGAGATCGTCGCGGTCGGCGTCAACTGCTGCGCGCCGGACGATGTGCTGCCCGCGGTCGCGGTGGCGCGGCAGACCGGCAAACCCGTGATTGTCTACCCCAACAGCGGAGAGCGCTGGGACAGCGCACGGCGAGCCTGGGTCGGCCAGTCGCGGTTCTCGGCTGAGCTGGCGCCGGAGTGGGTGTCGGCGGGAGCACGCATCGTCGGCGGCTGCTGCCGGGTGCGTCCGGCCGACATCGCTGCCGTGGCCCGAGCGGTCGCAAAAGCACCCTGAACGCCGCGTTGTTGGGGGCGTTTGCGTCTGGCCGCAGAGGGGCCAGGGACCCTAAGCCGTGGTGGCAGAAAGCTTCCGGTACTCCAGCACGGTGTCGATGATCCCGTAATCCTTGGCCTCTTCGGCGGTCAGGATCTTGTCGCGGTCGGTGTCTTTGCGGATCTGCGCGGCGTCTTTGCCGGTATGCCGGGCCAGGGTGGTTTCCATCAGCGTGCGCATCCGCTCGATCTCGGCGGCCTGGATTTCCAGGTCGGAAAACTGGCCTTGGATCACGCCCGACAGCGAAGGCTGGTGGATCAATACCCGCGCGTTGGGCAACGCCATTCGCTTGCCCGGTGTTCCGGCGGCCAGTAGCACCGCCGCGGCCGAGGCGGCCTGCCCCAGGCAGACAGTCTGGATGTCGGCGCGCACATACTGCATCGTGTCGTAGATCGCCATCAGCGACGTGAACCCGCCGCCGGGCGAATTGATGTACATGGTGATGTCGCGGTCAGGATCCAAAGACTCCAGCACCAACAGCTGCGCCATGATGTCGTTGGCCGACGCGTCGTCGACTTGGACGCCGAGGAAGATGATGCGCTCCTCGAACAGCTTGTTGTACGGATTGGATTCTTTGACGCCCCAACTCGAATGCTCAATGAAGGACGGCAGGATGTAGCGGGCCTGCGGCTGGATATCGGGATTCATGATGGTGCTCCGTTGACTGGGGCGTTGGTGATGATGTGGTCGACAAAGCCGTACTCCAAGGCTTCCTGCGCGGTGAACCAGCGGTCGCGGTCCGAGTCTGCCATGATCCGTTCAACGGGCTGGCCGGTGAACTCGGCGTTGAGCCGGAACATCTCTTTCTTGATCAACGCGAATTGCTCGGCCTGAATGGCGATGTCGGCGGCGCTCCCGGTCACGCCGCCCATCGGCTGATGCATCAGAATCCGCGCATGCGGCAACGCGTAGCGCTTGCCCTTGGTGCCCGCGGCGAGCAGGAACTGACCCATCGAGGCGGCCAGACCCATCGCGTAGGTCGCGATATCGCAGGGTGCCAGCACCATGGTGTCGTAGATCGCCATGCCGGCGCTGATCGACCCGCCCGGCGAGTTGATGTACAGCGAGATGTCTTTGGCGGGATCTTCCGCGGCCAGCAGCAGAATCTGCGCGCAGAGCCGGTTGGCGATGTCGTCGTTGACCTCGGAGCCCAGGAAAATGATGCGCTCGGCGAGCAAACGCTCGTAGACCGAGTCGGTGAGGTTGAGACCCTGCGTGTTCGTACGCATGCCTGTCACGACGGGATACCTGCTTTCTCGAGTTGCGTCTGCACCGACATTAACCAACCGGCGACGTCATGCACTCCCCGAAGTGCCCGCGTTCGCTCACAGCGTGGCGTCATGTCGCCACGTCGGTCACGCTGACCGGCCGGGACACCGTGCTAGGCCTCGCCGGCGGCCTCATCGGCCGCAGCGGTTTCAACCTCATCGACCCCCTCAGCCTCATCGGCCTCGTCAGCCCTGCGTTTACCGAACAACTCACCAGTGTCGATGACGTGTCCGTCCGTGTCTTTAACCGTTGCCGCCTGCACCACGGCGGCCACCGTCAACCCCCGCCGCACGTCGGCAAACATGGCCGGCAACTGGTTGTTCTGCTGCAAAAACGACAGCAGCTGCGCAGGCTCGACACCGTATTGCCGGGACATCGACACCAGCCGTTCGGTGAGGTCGTCCTGACTGACCTGGATGCCCAGCTCATCGGCCAGGGCGTCCAGCACCAGCTGCGTCTTGACCGTCTTCTCGGCGGCGGCGCGGACATTTGCGTCGAACTGCTCGCGCGACGATCCCTGCTTGGCCAACGCCTCGGCGAATCTGGCTTCGTCGTGGTCGAGGCCGTGCAGTGCGTTGTGCATCGTTTCGTCGACGTGGGCCTGCACAATCGCCTCCGGCAGCGGGATGTCCACCTGCTCCAGCAGGCTATCCAGCGTGGCATTGCGGATCTTCTCGGCCTGCTGGATCTGCTTGGCCCGGCGGACTTGCTCGACCAGATTCGCGCGCAACTCGTCTATGGTGTCGAATTCGCTTGCCAGTTGCGCGAATTCGTCATCGAGTTCGGGCAGCTCGCGTTCCTTGACCGAGCCAACGGTGACAGTGACCTGAGCCTCCTGCCCCGCGTGCGGTCCATGTGCCAACGTGGTGGTGAACACCCCCGATTCGCCGGCCGACAAGCCGACGATCGCCTCGTCGAGGCCGTCGACCAGTTGACCGGAACCGACTTCATGCGTGAGGCCTTCGGTAGCCGCGTCCGCGACTTCCTCGCCGTCGACGCTGGCGGACAGGTCAATGGAAACGATGTCCCCCTCAGCCGCGGGCCGCTCGACCGGCCTCAGTGTGCCGAACCGAGTGCGCAACGACTGCAGCTCCTTCTCGACGTCCTCGTCGGTGACTTCGACCGGGTCCACGGTGACGGTCAGCGCACTGAGGTCGGGGAGCGTCATCGCAGGTCGCACGTCGACTTCGGCGGTGAAAACCAGGTCCTCGCCGTATTCCTTTTTGGTCACCTCGATCTCGGGCTGGCCCAGCGGACGCACATCCGCCTGCGTCACGGCCTGCCCGTAGCGGCTGGGCAGCGCGTCGTTGACCACCTGGTCGAGCATCACTTCGCGTCCGATGCGTGCTTCAAGCAACTTGGCCGGTGCCTTACCTGGACGAAAACCGGGCAGCCGCACCTGTTTTGCCAGCTCCTTGTATGCCCGTTCGAAATCTGGTTCGAGTTCTGTGAAAGGCACCTCCACATTGATGCGAACCCGGGTGGGGCTCAACTGCTCGACGGTGCTTTTCACGGGTGTGCTCCTTGGTGTCGATTCATGGTTGACGCGAGCTGCGCTGGTCGGGGTGGCGGGATTTGAACCCACGGCCTTCCGCTCCCAAAGCGGATGCGCTACCAAGCTGCGCTACACCCCGCGCTGACCTCGCGATCCTACGGCCCGGGTCCACCGTCGCGGCAGTCGCCTCACACCGAAGTCACGGAACGGCCTCATTTGGATTTGATGTCTGCCCCGACGTACAGTCGCGCTCGAGAATTTTCTGCGGGCGTAGCTCAATGGTAGAGCCCTAGTCTTCCAAACTAGCGACGCGGGTTCGATTCCCGTCGCCCGCTCCGACCCGGGTCCGCGATAGCCGACGAAGCCAGGAGGACGTCGATCAAGCAGATGGGCGACGTCGACATTCAGGGAACATGCGCGCCGGCCTTCGAGCGGGTGCGGGATGCGTTCGAGCAGAATTTCGCGCTGCGCAACGAAGTCGGCGCCGCGGTCGCGGTCTGGGTGGACGGCGACCTGGTCGTCAACCTGTGGGGCGGTTCGGCGGACGCTGCCGGCACGCGGCCATGGCGCGAGAACACCCTGGCCACGGTGTTGTCCGGGACCAAGGGCCTGACGAGCACGTGTGTGCACCGGCTCGCCGAGCGCGGTGAGATCGACCTGCACGCGCCCGTCGCCCGCTATTGGCCGGAATTCGGCCGGGCAGGCAAGCAAGACATCACCGTGGCCATGGTGATGAACCACCGCTCCGGGGTGATCGGTCCGCGCAAGCCCGTGCCCTGGCAGCAGATGGCCGACTGGGACCTGGTGTGCGACCGGCTGGCCGCCGCCGAGCCGTGGTGGAAGCCCAATACCGCGCAGGGCTACCACATGTTCACCTTCGGCTTCATCCTCGGCGAGGTGTTTCGCCGGGTCACCGGCACCACCATCGGCCAGTACCTGCGCAGCGAGGTCGCCGAGCCGCTGGGGATCGACGTCCACATCGGCCTGCCCGCCGGCGAACATCACCGCTGCGCGGATTTGGTGGACAAGCCCCACATTCGGGAGATGTTGGCCTCGGCGCAGGCGCCTGCCTGCCCGGTCACGCTGGCCGAGCATCCCAAGGCGGGGCTGGCCGTCGGGATGGGGTTTGTGCCCGACGACGAGCTGGGCTCGAATGACCTGGCGCTGTGGCGAGAGCTGGAGTTTCCGGCCAACAATGCCCAGGTGTCGGCGCTGGGCATGGCGACGTTCTACAACGCGCTGGCCGAGGAAAAGCTGCTCACCCGCCGCCACATGGAACTGGTCCGGGTTTGTCAGGGGGGCTTTGAGACCGACCTGGTGCTAGGTCCCCGGGTCGCCGACCACGGCTGGGGCCTGGGTTACATGCTCAACCAGCGTCGTCTCAATGGGCCCAATCCGGGGATTTTCGGCCACGGCGGGTTGGGCGGGTCGTTCGCGTTCGTCGACCTTGAGCACCGGATCGGCTACGCGTATGTGATGAATCGCTACGACGCCACCAAGGCCAACGCAGACCCGCGCAGTGTGGCGTTAAGTGACGAGGTCTACGCAGCGCTGGGCGTCCGCAGAGACTGACGCGCAGCCGACGCCGCACGTAGCAACCGCACCTGCCAGGCTCGTCGGCAGGTGCGGTTTGGAGGCTACGGACGCTTTAGGTGTGTTCGGCCGCTGTCAGCCCTGGACTAGGGCCCAGCCACCCCCGGATCACCGCGGTGGCGGAGGCCCACCCGGGCCCCATTCCGGGCCTCCGGGTCCGTGCGGCGGCGGTGGCGGTGGCGGCCCGCCCGGTCCCCATCCCGGCGGCGGTGGCGGCGGTGGCCCACCCCGCCCCCATCCCGGCGGGGGCGGCGGCCCACCAGGTCCACGCCAGTTGTCGTGGCAGTGGTCCCAGTCCCAGTTATCCCCCCAGCCAGGATCCCAAAACTCACCAGGGCACCATCGCGGGAAAGGGCCTGGCTGGGCCTGAGCGCTGGCTGCGGCACCCAACCCGGCCAAACCGAGACCAACGGCAAGTGCGGCTGTCGCTGTGGCAAATCGTGCGAATCTATTCACGGATACGGTTATACCCAAGGTATCTATGAATAAACTGTGTCTTTCTCGGCGTGCGGCCTATATCGATCGGCACCACTGCCCAGGAATCCCCTGAGCGGCAACGTCGTTGACCTCACTTCGCATCTCACCTGCCATTTTCACCGCTGACATACCCGACACCAGAAGATATTTCGACCTTCCATCTCAGCGGCGGTAATCGTCGTCGAACAGATCCGGCATGGCTCTCCGGCACGGCGATACACATAGGTGCGTGGGCGGTCAGGCAGGTATGGCGGCGCTCCGCAGTCGTGTTCTGGCCGTACCACAATGATTTTGCCGCGGCGTAGCCCAACCTTCATCAGCGTCACGAGGTCCCGCCAGGCTGCGTCGAATTCCGCGCCGGTGATCGCCCGACCGGGCCGATAGGGGTTGATGCCGTGGCGGAAAAGCAGTTCGTTGCGGTACACGTTGCCGACGCCGGCGATCACCGTTTGATCCATCAGCAAGACCCCGATTGGCCTGCGGGACTTGGCAATCCGCGTCCATGCCCAGGCCGGGTCGGCATCGCGGCGCAGCGGGTCGGGGCCAAGCCGCGACACCACGTCCGCCACTTGGGCCTCGTCGAGCAGTTCGCACACCGTCGGCCCACGCAAGTCGGTGCCGTATTCGGCACCGACCATCCGCATCCGCACCTGCCCCACCGGTGGCGGGATGGCGAGTCCGGGACGACGGGCCCACTCCGTGAAGTGACCGTACAAGCCGAGGTGGACATGCACCGTTGGACCGTCGACGTAGTGGTGGAAGAGGTGCTTGCCCCAAACGCTGGCGCGCCGCAGTACCAGCCCGTCGACAGCAGACGCCGATCGGGCGAACCTGCCCTGCGGGCTGGACACCGCCACCGGCGAGCCGGCGAAACGTCTTTGATGCAGCCGGGCCAGCCGGTGCAAGGTGTGCCCTTCGGGCATGGTCAGCCGGCCGTCGAGGGTTCCGCGCCGGGTACCGGCGGCGCCTCATGGGTGCGTTCGTATTCGTCGAGGATGTCGATACGACGTTGGTGGCGTTCGGCTTTCGACCACCGTGCGGTCAGGAACGCGTCGACGATCGCGAGCGCTTCGGACACCGTGTGCATTCGGCCGCCGATGCCGATGAGCTGGGCATTGTTGTGTTCGCGGGCCAGCGCCGCGGTTTCCACGTTCCACGCCAGTGCGCAGCGTGCGCCGGGCACCTTGTTGGCGGCGATCTGCTCGCCGTTGCCGGAACCACCCAGCACGATGCCCAGGCTGCCCGGGTCGGCCACGGTGCGGGTGGCGGCGGCGATGCAAAACGGCGGGTAGTCGTCGTCGGCTTGATAGCGGAACGCGCCGCAGTCGATCGGCTCGTGCCCGGATTTCTTCAGATGCTCGATAATGTGCTGCTTGAGGTCGTAGCCGGCGTGGTCGGAGCCCAGGTAGACGCGCATGCCCGCCATTGTGCCGGAAGCCTCGCCGCACTCAGTCGAATTGCGGCGGCTCGGTGCGGGTCCGCTTGAGCTCCCAGAAGTGGGGGTATGACGCGAAAGTCACCGAGGCGTCCCACAGCTTGCCGGCCTCCTCGCCGCGCGG
>Ga0070737_10006918_pt1 | contig 10206 bp, 9 predicted proteins | sample Coa_R1_10_FD_66438 | JGI IMG/M metagenome (GOLD analysis project Ga0070737, IMG submission 66438) | Surface soil microbial communities from Centralia Pennsylvania, which are recovering from an underground coalmine fire - Coalmine... | ecosystem: Environmental > Terrestrial > Soil > Unclassified ...
ACCCACCTACATCGAGCTGGAGCACGAGGCCAAGGCCAAAGTGCGAGAAAAGATCGACGAGCAATTGTATCGCGACGCCGGCCGCCTGGCACAGGCCGCCGCGCCGGGAAGCCCCTGAGCAGGGAGGAGCGGCGTAATGCGTGCGGTGTGCGCGAGGTCGTGTCTGGCGGCGGTGATCGCGGCCGGATGCGCGGTTCAGGGCCAGCCTTTCGTGAAGCAGACGCCGGTCGCCGGCCAGGCCCAGGTCTATATCTATCGTCCGTACAATTTTGCCGGCTCGCTGTTACGGCCGCCGGTGGTCTGCGGCGACTCGGTGGCGCGCCTGGGGCCCGGCGGCTACCAGGTCTTCACCGTTCCCGCCGGCACCGTTACCTGCCGTACCGAGACCGAAACCGCCGACGCAGTCGAATTCGACGCCCGCCCGGGCGGCGTCTATTACCTCAAGGAGGACATCGGATGGGGAGTGTCGATTGGCCATCCCCATCTGTACCCGATTGACTCCGACAAGGCGCAGACCGAAATCCAGCAATGCTGTGTGCTGGAGCCGGGCTCGATCTCGGAGCATCAGGGCTGAGCCTGACCTTCGGTCCACGTCTGCGTAAACTTGACCGCGGCGATCTTCCATCCGTCGGGCGTGCGGACCAGGTGATCGGTATAATAGCCACCCACGTCCCAGAATTTCCTGCCCTCGGGGTCATCGGCGGGCAGATGACGCGCCTTTAGATAGACGACGGCGGTTGCTTCGTCGCCGTTGATCGCGATGGTCACGTTGGAGTTGTAATGCTGCGTCACACGAAACGGCGCCAGCGTCTTTTGCACGACGCGCACCCAGGTATCGAGCGCAAAGGTGCGCGGCGCGGGCACGCCCGTAGAGGTGAAGTCGGCGTTGACCGGATCGGTAAAGCAACTGCGGAACAGGTCCCAGTCCTTGGTGTCGACGCCGGTGGCGTAGCGGTAGAGGACCTCGGTTATGTGGGTGCGGTCGTAAAGTTCATTCAACTTGTCGATGTCCATGAAGGGTTCTTCCTTTTCGTTTGGGAAGGGTTGTCACTGGCCCCTTGCTTAACGCCTGGCCTGAAGCGGCAATGCCGCGACGCGCGACTCCACGAAGTCGATTACCTGTGCTTCGAGCTTGACGCCGTTGAGCCGGTTGATCTCCTGCACTCCGGTAGGGCTGGTGACATTGACCTCGGTCAGGAAGTCGCCGATGATGTCCAGCCCCACGAAGTACAAGCCGTCGCGCTGCAGGCGCGGCTTGAGCACGCGGCAGATTTCGCGGTCGCGGTCGGTGACGTCGGCCTTAACACAGGTGCCGCCGACGTGGATGTTGCCGCGATGCTCGGCCGCCATCGGCACCCGCAGCGTGCATCCCAAGGGCTCGCCGTCGAGCACAATCAGACGCTTGTCGCCCTTGCGGACTTCGGGTATGTAGCGCTGCGCCATGATCGGACGCGTTTCCAGATGCGTCGCGGTCTCGAGGATGGCGTTGAGGTTGCGGTCGCCGTGGTTGAGCACAAAAACCCCTTCTCCGCCATGGCCGTCCAGCGGCTTGATCACTATTTCGCCGCCTTGCTCGTCCAAAAAGCGCTTGAGCCTGGCAATCTCGTAGCTGACCAGGGTGGGCGGAATGACGGAGGGGAAGTTGAGCTGATACAGCTTCTCGTTGGCCTCGCGCAATCCTTCGGGACTGTTCATGACGAAAGTGCGGCGGCTGTCGGCCAGGCTGAGCAGCATCGTGGCGTAGATATAATTGGCGTCGGCGGGCGGATCCTTGCGCATGAAAATCGCGTCGAAGGCGTCCAGCGGCATCTCCACGCCGTCGTCCAGGAAGCGGTAATGGCCGGCGGCGGCGCGGCTGACCTCGCATCGGCGCGCTCGGCACAGGGCGCGCGGCCCCACGCAGAACATGTCCTTCAGCCCGACGAAGAAGATCTGATGCCCGCGCGCCTGCGACTCCAGCATCATTACGAAGGTCGTGTCCTTGTCCACCAGCACGGTGTGCAGGGGATCCATGACGAAAGCGAATTTGTAGGTCGGTCCAGCCATTGTCGTAGTCGGCGGCACAAGCCGCGCGGCGCCATTGTACGTCGAGACAGGCCGTGCTGCGAGTGGGGACGGACGCGCGGCTACAGCGTTTCCTCAAGCGCTGAGGCAGCCAGCGCCACCGCCGCCAGGGCCGCGGTCTCGGTGCGCAACCGATTACGGCCCAGACCGGCGCGCACAAAGCCGGCCCGCTCGGCGGCCGCAGCCTCATCCGCCGTAAAGTCACCTTCCGGACCGCATGCGATCAAAATACCGCCGCCGGCCGTGCGCCGCAGCGCCGCGGCAAGCGGCGGGGCACCGGCCTGACACAAGATCGGCAGGATTCCGTTGGGTAGATGCGCCAGCATCTCGTTGAAGCCGATGGGCGCTTTGATCTCGACCGCACGCTCGGCCAGACTTTGCTTGCGGGCCGCGGCCGCCAACCGCCGCCATCGCGCCAGCCGCTCGCGGCCGGGATCGCGCACCACGCAGCGCGCGCAAATCAGTGGCCAAATTTCGCTGGCGCCCAGCTCCACCGCCTTTTCGATCGCCACGTCCATGCGCGGATTCTTTATGATCGCGAGCGCCAGGATCAGTGGCCGTGCGCCGCCGCGCGGCTGCTCGACACGCTCGATTCGAATCAGCGCCGCCTGCGCATCTATCGATTCGATGCGCCCGGCAAAGCTCCGTCCGCGCTCATCGATCAGCGCAACCGCATCGCCGCGGCCCAGGCGCATCACGTCGCGCAGGTGATGCAGTTCGGCGCCGGCGATCGAAGCGCGGTCGCCCCGGATGGATGCGCTGCTGATTATGAAGCGTGGCGGCGTCGAGGACATATCAGTGCGGTCGCGCCAGGACCAGCGTAGTCCAGCCGCGCTCGGTGCGCGACCATACTCGGCGCAGCGGCGGCGCATAATGCGCGATTACGCCGGCGGCTTCGCGGGCCAAGATGCCCGACAGGATCAGGCGCCCGCCGGGAGCGAGCAGACGCACGAGCTCGGGCGCCATCGCGATCAGCGTCGAGGAAAGGATGTTGGCGGTAATCAGCCCAAAGCTGCGGCGCAGGGCGCGCAGCGGCGCGCGCGAAAAGCGTATCGCGTGGGCAAGGCCGTTGAGTTCGGCATTGTGCCGCGCATTGTCCAACGCGTTCGGATCGTTGTCGAGCGCGGCGATTCGCCCCACCCCCAGCCGCGCCATCGCCAGCGCCAGGATGCCGGAGCCGCAGCCCACGTCCAATGCGCTTTGGAACGTCCGCCGGGCGCATTGGGTTTCCAGCGCCATCAGCGTCGAGCGCGTGGTGGCGTGATGGCCTGTGCCGAAGCCCTGTCCCGGCTCGATGATTATCGATAGGCGGCCGGTGGCCTCGGCGCTCTGCCATGGCGGCACGATGAGAAGTTTGCGCCCGATTCGCAGCGGCTTGAAGCGCCGCTTCCACATCGCGGCCCATCCCGGGTCGACCAGCTTGACCGGCGCTGACGGTGGAGGCGAAGGAGCCAACATGCCGGCGTCTTTCAGTGCGATGCGATGGGCCTTGAGCTCAGTAGCGGACAGGTGCGTGAAAAAAGCCTGCAGCGCGATCGTCGTCGCGCCCGAGCGCCGGGCTGCGTGCGTCCACTGCGCGGCGCATCCCAGCGCGCCGCGCGCGGCCAGGATCCCGGCCGCTTCGTCCGCCATCGCGGCCGGAACGCGAAATTCGGCTTTGACGTAGGTTTTCGTGTCTTGCGAGGCGGCCATCGACAGTCACCAATACTGATATGACTGGGCGCTTAGTCAACAGACCTCACCGCGGCCCCTTCCCGGAACGGGAAGGGGAGCCTGCTTTGTTAAAAAAAAAGGACCACGGCATTTGCGTGCGATGCGATTGAGGTAGTTAAATCTAAGAGTGACCGCGTTTGAACGCATCGAGGGTTAGAGCAGGGTTGTTGAACATCGCCCATCGCGGGGCCTCCGGTGACTACCCCGAAAACACGCTGGTGGCATTTGCGGCGGCGATCGAAGCCGGCGCGGAAATGTGCGAGCTGGACGTGCAGCTCAGCGCCGACGGCGTGGCGGTGGTAATTCATGACGATACCGTCGACCGCACCACGGACGGGCGCGGCGCGGTCGCTTCGATGACCCTGGCGCAACTGCGGCGTCTGGACGCGGGCCGCAGATTCGGCGCGCGCTTCACCGGCGCACGCATCCCGACGCTTGATGAGGTGTTCGGCCTTGCCAAGGGCCGATGCGCACTCAATGTGGAACTGAAGGCCGCCGGAGCCGAGCGCGAAGTATGCCGACTGGCGCGCGCGCACGGCGCGCTGGCTGAAACAATTGTCTCCAGCTTCGACTGGCCTGCGCTGGGAGCGGTGCGCAAGCTCGAACCTGCAATGGGCATCGGAGTGCTGGCCGACAAGAACCCGGATGCGATGCTTGAGGAGGCGGTTCGGCTGGGCGCCGTCAGCGTAAATCCGCGCTACGATATGGTGACCCGGGCTCTGATCGAGCGCGCCCATCAGGCGGGATTGCGGGTGCTGGTGTGGACGGTCGATCGGGCGGCGCGGATGCGGCGGATGATTGCGATGGGCGTGGACGGAATCATGACCAACTATCCGGCGCGGCTGGCGGCGCTGCTAGCGGCGGATTGCGCGCGCGTGGGCCCTGATGGCGCCGATTAGCGATACGCAGATCGAAGAGGTGCGCAGCCGCGCCGATATCGTGGAGGTGATCGGCGCGCACGTGCGGCTGCGCAAGGCGGGCCGCAACTTCGTGGGCCTGTGTCCATTTCACAACGAAAAGACCCCGTCTTTTACGGTCAACCGCGAAAAGGGCTTCTTTCACTGCTTTGGATGCGGGGCCGGAGGCACGGTCTTCAACTTCCTGATGAAGATGGAAGGGGCGACGTTCCCCGAAGCGGTGCGCTCGCTGGCCAATCGCTACGGCGTGACGATCGCCGAGGAGGCCCGCCGCGACCCGCGCGCGTCAGCCGATCGCGAGACGATGCTGCGCGCGGCCGAAGTGGCCAGCGACTTCTTCGCCCACGTGCTATGGGAGGAAAGAGCCGGCGCGCCCGCGCGTGCGTATTTGAAAAAGCGCGGCATCGATATCGAAAGCGCCAAAACCTTCAAGCTCGGCTTCGCCCCCGCGGGCGCATCTTTGGCGGCGGCATTGAGCAAGCGCCGCCTGTTGGAAGCGGGTGCGCGCATCGGCCTGGTCAAGGTCAGCGGCTCCCAGGCGGCCGACACGTTCTATGCGCGGCTGATGTTTCCGATTCACGACGCGGCGGGGCGGGTGATTGCCTTTGGCGGACGCGTGCTGGACGATCGCCTGCCCAAGTACATCAATTCGCCGGAATCGCCGCTGTACTCAAAGGCGCGTAATCTCTACGGATTGGCGCAGGCGCGGGGCGCCATCGCCAAGGCCGACCGCGCGATTGTCGTCGAAGGCTATATCGACGCAATCGCGCTGGCGCAGGCGGGCTTTAGGGAGACCGTAGCGAGCCTGGGCACCGCGCTGACCGTCGAGCAACTACGCCTGCTGGGGCGCTATACACGCAACGTGTTTGCCTGCTTCGACCGTGACCGCGCCGGGCATGGCGCGTCGCTGCGCGCGGTGCGCACCTTTTTGGAAGCGGGGATGCTGGGACGGGGCATCTTTATTCCGCAGGGCTTCGACCCCGACACGCTGGTAAAAGAGCGCGGCGCGCAGAGCTTTGCCGCGTTGATCGATTCCGCCGAACTGCTGGTCGACTACTTCGTGCGCAGCGAAGCTGCGGCGGCGGGAAGCTCGGTGAGCGGCCGGGCGCGCGCGGCCGAGCACGTAGCCGAGTTGCTGGCGCTGGTCAACAACGCTTTTGAATTCGACCTGCTGACGCGCAAGGCGGCCGAGATGCTCGGTGTGCGCGAGGAAGTGCTGCGCGCCCAGGCCCGCAAGGGCAGCCCTCCGGCGCTGCGTGCATCGCGCGAAACGCCGGTGCAGCGCACCGCCCCAGCGCGCGACATGCGCACGATTGCGGAACTGGGTGTATTGGCAATTGCGGTGGCGTATCCGGAGTTGCGCGAGGAAATCCTTGCCAGCGGGGCGCTGTCCGACTTCGAGGACCGCGCGCTGGCCGCCGTCGCCGCCGAGCTGTGCGCATCGGGCAGCGAACCGGCCCAGGCGCTGGTAGCTTTGCGCCTGGCGCCGGAGCAGCAGGACGCACTCAGCGCGCAGATGCTCGATCCATTGCTGGACAATGCGGAATCGGCGCGCCGGATGCTGGAAGAATGCGGGCGGGCGCTGGCACGCTGGCGCCGGACACGCGAAGTCAAAGGATTGGTGGCGGCGGCAGCCGCCGCCGGAGAATCGGAGGCCACGGCCGCGGCGCAGGCCATCATCCTGCGCCGGCGCGAGCAGGCCAAGGCGGCGAGGTGAACGAACACCGGCGCTTTGCCCTGGTGGTCTTTAATAAAAACCTCAAAAACTGGTACTATTAACAATTGTTCATGCCTTCTCGTGGGCCCATAGCTCAGCTTGGTTCAGAGCTGCCGGCTCATAACCGGCTGGTCCCAGGTTCAAATCCTGGTGGGCCCATACCAAAATGCCGCCGGCTGCGGCGGGCGGCGGCAGCGATGAACACAATCTTTGTTCAATGGAGGTTGAATTGCGGGAAGAGATAAAGCGGCTCACCGGTCTGCAGGCTATCGATCAGGAACTGCGCACGCAGGAACTGGAGCTGGCCAAGGTCAGTGCCCGAGTCGACGAGTTGCAGGCGCGTGTGGAACAGACGGCGGCGGAACTGGAGCAGCTCAAGACCGCCGAACGCGAAAGCGCGCTGGCCCGGCGCGAACTGGAACGTACGCTGGCCGAAGGCGAGGTTCAGATCCGCAACAAACGCATGCGGCTGAGCCTGATCAAGAATGAGCGCGAGCTGCAGGCGCTTGGCCACGAAGTCGAGGTCCTCAAGGAAAGCAATCAGCGCATCGAAGCCGAGTTGCTGGCGCGCATGGACGGCAGCGAGCAGAGCGCGGCGCGCATAACGGAATTGTCCGAAGCGCTCGAACGCGACCGGGCCGCGCTCAAGCAAGCGCAAAAGGAGATCGCGGGCCAGATCGAGGAGATGCGCACCCGGCTCGTCACACGCCGGCGCGAACGCGAGGAGCTGGCCGCTCTGATCGACGCCAACCTGCGCCAGCGCTACGAGATGATTTTCGAGCGGCGCGGCGGCTACGCGGTGGTGGCGGTCAAAGCGGGGACCTGTCAGGGCTGCCGGATGCGGATTCCACCTCAACTCTTCAACCAGATCCAGCGTTTCGAGGCTATCCACTTCTGTCCCAACTGCCAGCGCATCCTGTACTACGAGCCCAACAAGGAAAGCGAAGCCTGAGCGGGCCGGTGAGTAGGCGCGCAGCGCCTCAGATCCAGGTATAATTGAAAGCTGCCGGAGCGAGCCGGACGGCCGCCCCATATGCTGGGGAGGAAAGTCCGGGCTCCACAGGGCAGGGTGGCTGCTAACGGCAGCGCGGAGCGATCCGCGGAAAGTGGCACAGAAAACAGACCGCCCGCAAGGGTAAGGGTGAAACGGCGGGGTAAGAGCCCACCGGCGCGCGAGTGATCGCGCGCGCATGTCAAACCCCACCCGGAGCAAGACCAAATAGGAGGGAATGGGTGGCCCGCCCAACCCTCGGGTATGGTCGCTAGAGCCGCCGAGCAATCGGCGGTCCAGAGGAATGGCCGTCACCCGCGCCGCGGCGCGGGTACAGAACCCGGCTTACAGGCTCACTCCGGCCTCATATCGCATCGCTGCCGCGCGCAGCCGCGCCTCCTTAAGGCGCGGTTCCTCCAGATACTCCGCGAAGTGCGCCAGTTGCTGCAAGCCCAGCACGCCGCGCCGAATCTCGGGCGTGATCGCCAGTCGCACTCCCGCTGGCAGCGCCTGCGCAAATGCCGCGGTCCGAGCGATATCGTGCCAGGCGCGTGTGCGATAACTCTCCAGATACTTGACCAGCGCGTCGAGGCCGGGGCGGCGGTCAAGGATCCCTCCCAGCGCGCTGCGCAAGCCGTCGATCGCTGCCACCCCGGGCGGCATCCCCCGGCTGCTCCCCGCCAGGTAGCGCCAGCTTTCCTCGTCGAGAAAGCGGTTGATGATGATTGCGGACAGATTGAGCCGCTCCGCGCGCATCTCTTCGATCAGCGCGGGCGCCTGGCGCAGCCGTTCCTCTTCGGCGGTCGTCACCAGCACGAAGGCGGCGTGTCCGGAATGCAGCAGCGCCTCGGTCTTGCGCAGGCGCTCGAGCAGTCCGTCAACGGTTTCCTGCGCGGCGATGAAGAATTCGGAAATCGAGGTCAGCGCGGACGCACCCGCAAACCGCTCCAGTTCGCGCACCACGAAGCGCGCCGCGCCGCTGGCCAGGCGAATCGCGAAGCGGCCGCCCAAAAAGTAGGGCGCGAACAGCCATCGCGCCATCGGCGAATCCAGCAGGCGCGCCAGATGGGCGGGCGCCTGGAGAAATTCGAAGGCATTGGCCGCCGGCGGCGTATCGACCACGATCAGGTCGAAGTCACCGCGCGAATGCAGGTCGTAGAGTTGCTCCAGCGCGGCATAGGCTTCGGAGCCGGCAAACTGGCCGGTAAGTTGACGATAAAAGGGATTGTTCAGGATGCGGTCGCGCGCGGCACGGTCCGTGGTGAAGCGCTCGATCAGGCCGTCCCACGCCCGCTTGGCGTCCAGCACCATCGCGAAAAGTTCAAGCGATGGGTCAAGTCCGGCGGCCTCCAGACGATGGCGCCCGAGGCTGGTCGGCTTGCCGCCCAGTTGTTCCACACCCAGCGCATCGCGCAGCCGACGCGCCGGGTCCACGGTGATCAGCGCAGTCTTGAGCCCCAAGCGCGCCCCCACCAGCCCCATCGCGGCCGCGACTGTTGTCTTGCCCACCCCGCCGTTGCCGAGCACGATCAGGGTCGAGCCCTTTGTCAACAACTCCTTCAAATTATGCGGGCGGCGTCGGCGCCCGGGTTAGAAACATAGCAAGGCATAGCATTTCGCGCATCGCGCTTCTCAAGCCGGGCAAACCGAGCGCTGCTGCCAACCGTTGTCGGTCGGGCGTGGAGAATTGGGGATAACGCTCTGCGCCGAGTTTGTGGCTGGAGCAGCCTGAAAGCTAAACTTAACACAATGGATTGTGGCTAAAAGGAGCAGGCAGGTGGGGATCCAATTGGCATTGGCGGTCGGATTGGCGGCTGGATTGGGCGGTGTCCTGGGATGGGTCGTGGCGTCGGCGCGGGCCCGCACCGCATCTCAGGACCTCATCCGCCAACTGGAAGGGCGCGCAGCGGCGGCCGAGGCCGGAGCGCAGGAACTGCGCGCCCAGCTCGAGCCGCTCAAGGCGCAGGCGGACAACCTGACTGAGGCGCTGCGCCGCGCCGACGGCGCGCGCGCCGCCGCCGATGCGCGGCTCGAGGAGATGCAGCGCAGCTTCGAGCAGCAGCGCGCCACCCTGGAGCAGGACCGCGAACGGCTGTCGGAAACCTTCAGGGCGCTGGCCGCCGAAACCTTGCGCGCCACTAACGAGGACTTCCTTAAGCTGGCCGGCGAGCGGTTGGGCGCAGTGCAGAAGCAGACCGAAGCCGGCCTGGCCAGCGCGCAGAACGCGATCGCCGGAATTGTCGAACCGGTGCGCGAGTCGCTCAGCCGCGTCGATCGCCAATTGCAGGAAATCGAGGGCACGCGCCGCGAAGCCTACGGCATGCTCACCGAGCAGGTAAGTTCGCTGGCGCAGGCGCAACGCCAGTTGCAATTGGAGACCGCCAACCTGGCGCAGGCGCTCAGGTCGCCGGTGGTGCGCGGACGCTGGGGCGAGGTACAGTTGCGCCGCGTCGTGGAGCTGGCTGGGATGGAAGAATACTGCGACTTCGTCGAGCAGACCGGGATCGGCGGCGAGGGCGGGGTGCGGCCCGACATGATTATCAAGCTAACCGGGGGCCGCCAGATTGCGGTCGACGCCAAGGCTTCGCTCCAGGCCTACCTGGAGGCGCTGGAAGCGCCCAGCGAGGAAGTTCAATCCGCCAAGCTGCGCGAGCATTCGCAGCAGGTCAGGGCGCGCGTCAGCGAACTGGCTTCCAAAAACTACGCGCAGCGGCTGGGGCGCAGCGTCGAATTCGTCGTCCTGTTTATCCCCGGCGAGGTGTTCTTCAGCGCCGCGCTGCGCGCCGCGCCCGAACTAATCGAAG
>Ga0070737_10006919_pt1 | contig 10204 bp, 10 predicted proteins | sample Coa_R1_10_FD_66438 | JGI IMG/M metagenome (GOLD analysis project Ga0070737, IMG submission 66438) | Surface soil microbial communities from Centralia Pennsylvania, which are recovering from an underground coalmine fire - Coalmine... | ecosystem: Environmental > Terrestrial > Soil > Unclassified...
GGCGGGCCTGGTTCCGTTATTTTCTGGTTTCAAATTGCCGTGGGTGGCGGGAAGCCTTGGGGCGCTGATCGCAATTTTGGAAGGCGTGCTCCAACTCAATCAATATCATCACAACTGGATTACTTACCGTTCGACTTGCGAATCCCTGAAACATGAGAAATATCTTTACCTGGCCGGGGCCGGCCCTTATGCTGCGGCCGCAAGCCCTCATGCGCTTCTGGCGGAAAGAATTGAGTCGTTGGTCTCACAGGAGCACGCCAAGTGGGCGGCTGGGCAGGAGCAGGCCGCAAAGACAAAGGATGCCTGATCCCTTGCGCAGCGGGCGTTTCTTGATGACTTCTGCCCTGGGGTGGCGCACACATGGCAGCTTGTGTCATGTGTGCGCGTTTCGGTGGCCGCGCACGTCCGGTATATGCGTCACCCCCGATCGTCCATCATCGGCGCGTGTATTGCATCAACACCACCAGTTCTGCGCGCGCCAGGTTGGGGCTTACCAGGCAGGCGCGGTCATTGCGCAGACAATTGAGGATCGTCATCCCGCAGCCGCAAGTGCAGAAGCCATGGCCTAACGCTTCGGTAAAGGCGGCTTTTTCCGCCATCGTCAGGGCCGAAAGGTCCACCTTCGGCACATCGTAAACGGCCTCGGAAAGATTTCCCTCACGAATCAGAGCCACATTCCAACTCATCTGCATCAGGTCAAGGCAAGGCCCGCCAAAGTTGGCGTGCGTTCCGTCACTGCTTTTCAATTTGCAGGCAAATTTGACTCCGTTATTCAGAAAATTTGTGCCGTTTGAAAAATTCAGAACGTCATCCGCGGCGTTGTATTGCCATCCTCCGACGGCGGCAGAGGCGCTGTTCAGTTTGACGCCAAAGCTGAAATCCGGATAGAGATTAACACTCTCGATGAGTTGCTGACCGGAACCTGTCACGATGGCCCGCCAGTTGCCAACAAAGTGAGACGGGCTGATTTCCGCCGGAGGAGACCCAGGAGCAGGAGTAATTGGCGCCGGCCTGGAAGCTTTGGATGGCGCGGACGGTGCGCGGTCAGGCTGCTCTCGCAACTGAGCGGCAGATGTTTTGAATGAGCGTATGCCAGCATTCGACTCCGCTCCCGCTCCGGTTTTTCTTGCCTTGTTAGGGGCATTCGACTCGACGTTTTTCTGAGAGCCCGCGTCTTCGCGGACGACGGGCGCGGGCGAATTCTGCGTCGAGTGGTAAGTCGTGACCACAACGACTGCAATGATCGCGACGCCAAGAAGCGCAGCGATAGCCACACCTGGCCTGAAGCGGCGCGGCTGTTTCGGCGTCTTTCCTCTCACGCCCAGGGCGTGGTCGAGAGCCTCCGCGAGCTTCTCGAAGCCTTCATCCCAATCTTGTTCCGTAATTTCGAGCGCGTTGCGCCGCGCAAGCGATTGAAGGTCCGCCGGAAGCTCTTCTTCAGACGGCATGTGGGCTCCGCCCACCAGCACGGGAAATACCCGCACGCCTCGACGGAGAGCAGTCAGGATTTCCTGACGAACCGTATCCTTCGGATCGTCAAGCCGCCTGGCGCCAGCCGAGTTCGTGACTGTCAGCCAGTTCTTGCCAATTACCACCACGACAGCATCGCTTGAACCCAACACCTTCTCGATAGCTTCGTGCCACTCGATGCCCGGTTCGAGGGATCCCACATCCCGAAAGACCCGATTCGGATAGCGCGCGTTGAGGCGATCGTACAACCGGCCAGAATCTGCCCGGCTGTCATCCCGGCGATAATTAATAAAAATCTTTCCGCTGGCCATAGCGACCCCACCCTTTCCTCCAGGTCCCAAGGCAGTCTGAATCTGTCAAAGTTGATGATTTTTTAAACGACTGATGCTGTGAGTGTACAGGAGCGGCATGGCAATTTCAAGCGTAATCAGCACGATGGTGAATGGCGCCCTCTTCGGAGACACGTTGCAAAAATGAAACAGGATCAACCCCTCGCCTACCGCGGCGGAGTAGAACTGACTCTTCCTCAAGCGGTCGTACCTGAGCGTGATCGAAAAGCTGGCATCGCTAAAAAAACGTGTGTTATTCTGAGTTTTTTAAGTGTTTTATTGGGACTCGCAGAGTTCACTTCCAGGCAGGTAAACGAGGGGCCGTCGGTCGGTAGAAGCAGAAGTAAGGTTATCACACCGAGTTTGCGCAACCCCTGAATCCATTTGGCAATAGCGGTGGCGACCCACTTAAGATGGAGCAGGCCGCTCCAGAAACGAACGGCCGCTGGCCATCGAGAAGCGTTGACGGAATGACATCATGAGGAGGCGAATGTTTAAGCGCTCACTACTTTGGGGCTTGTTATTGGCAGCGGTCGCCTTGGGAATGGGAGGCTGTGGGTCAAGCACGACATCCACAAGCAATGAGAAGGGCACCCTGATCATTTTTGCCGGCGACGTTCCATTATGTAACCTCCTCTCTTTCCGGACGAACATCGCTTCGTTAACGCTTACTCCCCAGGGCGGCAGCGGGTCTGTTTCCGTTCTGGCTTCGAACACTTTTATCCCCCTGGACTTTGCTGCTTTGAAGGATACCACTGCCTTGGCAGACGTTGTTTCCGTTTCTCCGGGAACTTATACCGGAGGGCAGATTCAGTTCAGCGCTTCCAGCATGGCGCTTTTCGACTCTGCCGTGAGCCCTCCGATTGACGTGATTACCCCCACCCTCAGCTCGGAAACCGTTAATTTCACGATTAATCCGCCGTTGGTGGTTCAGGCCTGCTCGTCTACCTCCACCACGCCGTGCCAGGCCGCCGCAATGAACATCGATTTCAACCTGGCCCAATCGATTGAATTGAACGCCCAAGGCCAAGTCAACGTCTCGGGCTCGACGGGATCTCTCACCGTCAAGGTAACCCCGGTGGTGAATGCCACAACGCTGACCGCTTCAGGCAGCCAGGGATTTGGCGCGCTGGACGATTTCCATGGCTACATTCTTAGCGTCAACAACACAAGTACAAACTCAAACTTCATTGGCAGTTTCGTGGTCCAAACTTTGCCGGGATTTAACGTCACTTCGTCGCTCGAAGGCGCTGGCCCCGCCATTACCGTCAACCTGACTAAAAACACTCAACTGATTGGCGCTGCAGCGCTCAATCAGATTACGACGGGAAATTTTGTGGAAATCAACGGTTACGTGGATTCGCAGGGGAATTTTATTGCCAATACGATTGTGATTGAGGACCAAACGGATCTGGCGAATGATAAGTCGGCTTTCCTGGGCTACGTCATCTCCGTGACCAAAGATTCTTCCGGAAACCTCACCCAGTTTCAGCTCTATGTTCATGATCAGGAGCCTAACACTTCTGCCGGAACCGGAAATTCGGTGCCCCTGGATACTCCTCCGGTCATCGTCAACATCTCCCCTTCCACTGGCTTCCATTTTTCTGCTCCCGCCGTCAATTTTCCCAATCTTACGCCGGACTCGACATTCCTGAATGTTGGCCAGCAACTAGTAGTCCATGGGACATACACAGCCCCAGCGGCAGCAACCGCTCCTGCAACAACACCGCCTTCCACGGTAGACGCCAGTAATATTTACATTCCGCTTCAAACCGTTTCAGGCAACTTCTCTACCCTACTAACAGCCGGAGCCGATAACCTGAGCGGAGCCTTCACCTTGATTCCATGCTTCACCCTTTTTCAGGGACAGAAGATTTATGTCATCACGAATGCGCAAACGCAGTTTATTAACGTCAATGGGCTTGCCGGCCTTATTCCCTCTCCGCAGTTGCAGGTCCGGGGCCTGCTGTTCTTCGACCAAAACGGCGGCCCCATTAATGGCATCCAAATACCGCCTAATTCCTACGTTTTACTCGCCAACCGCGTTCATTTGTTCTAACGGTTGCCCTGAGAAAATCCCGTTACCTGTCCTGTGCTATGATGACGCCGTAGCACCCTCATTTCGGGGGATTCCATGCGAGTCCTCATCACGGGATCAAGCGGGCTGATCGGCTCAGCGCTGATTAAGGATCTGGCAGCCGCCGGGCACGAGATCATTCGCTTGGTCCGTTCAAGAACCCAGGTGGGTCACGACGCGATCCTATGGAATCCTGAATCTAATCTGCCCCCTGCGTTTTCAAACCAGGAAATCGATGTGGTGATTCATCTTGCCGGTGAGAATATCGCCGCGCATCGTTGGACCCCTGAACACAAAGCCCGAATCCGGGAGAGTCGTGTGGCAGGGACGCGTTTGCTCTGTGAGGCTCTCACCAGGCTTCCGCACCCTCCAAAGACCCTGGTAACCGCGTCGGCAATTGGATACTACGGAGACCGTGGCGATGAGATTCTGCGGGAAGAAACACCCCCTGGCTCAGGGTTTTTAGCGCAAGTTTGCCGCGAATGGGAAGAAGCCGCCGCACCTGCCGCCGAGAGAGGTATTCGCACCGTAATTCTGAGAAACAGCATGGTGTTAAGCGCGGAAGGCGGAGCCTTGGCTCGAATGCTTCCGGTTTTCCGCAAGGGACTGGGAGGGCCGATTGGAACCGGAAGGCAATATATGAGCTGGATTGCTCTGGATGACGTGATAGGAGCCATTCAACATTGCCTTACCCACGCCGAGTTAAGCGGTCCGGTGATTATGGCCTCGCCCAATCCTGTAAGAAACAGCGAGTTCGTTGAGACGCTGGGCAAGGCGCTGAAGCGTCCCACCTTGCTGAGAATGCCAGGTTTTGCGGCGCGTCTGACCTTTGGCGAAATGGCAGATGCATTGCTCCTCGCCAGCCAGCGCGCTGACCCTGCCCGCCTTAGGGCCTCCGGTTATCCATTCCGGTTTCCAGAGCTGCGGTCGGCTCTTGAGCATATTCTGACGCGCTAATCCCTGCTTCAGACGATCGAGCAAGGGGGCTGGGATTAGAGCCCCTCACCCGACTGGCATCGCCTGACAATTTCTTCGATGACGGAAAGCGGAATATACATCTTGGCGCCAATGCGGACTGAAAAGATCTTTCCGTTGCTCAGCCATCGATAGAATGTGGCGCGGCCAATCGGGATTCCCGTGCGACCCTGAAGAGCGAGCCATGCGCTGGAAGCCGTGAGCAAGGGAGCGTGGCCGCTCCCGCCCGGCGCCCTTCCGGCCAAGGGAGGGGTGACATTCTGTGTCCAGGATTGTAACGGCGCTGCCATCTTGCACCTCACCTCACATCACAGGCTCGCTTAACGAGTGGATTCATCTTCCAAAAACGCTTCCCGCAAGGCCGCCAGCCGGCGACGGTCCTTAAGCCGGGACGTGTCCACTTCGTGTTCCGGGATGCCAAACCTCCCGCGTTCCACAACCGCCCGTGTAGGTTGGTGAGAGGCAAACAGGATCGGTTCCTGAATTTGCCGATAATGGTGGAGGCACATCCCTGCCGAATCAGGAGCGGCAGGAAAAACACAGCCTTTTTCTGAACATCGCAGATTCGATGGGAGTCTGAAGGCTATTTCTGCCCTGCCAAGGCTTGTGGGCTTCCATGCCGGTTCCTCTGGTGACGTCAGCACGAGTGACGCGGGAATCGGGTTGATGGTTGGTTTCAACATCCCGGATTGATTCGATAGATCCGGAGCATGATGAGATAGGGATTGCATCGTCTAATCTCCTCTCCGCACAGCGGCTGATCCATGTTTTGAATTTGCGAGGGGATCTGAAACTAAGAGTGCGCGAGGGGGTATGATTCAACGATTGAAGATGCCATTCCCGATTTCCTGTGATGCGGGTAGGAGAGGGGTATGAGACAGAAATCGAGCTTTTCGAGCGGCGCGCACATTGCCATGAAGCCGAATCTTTGCGGGGCCAAGGCCGCCGGAGGGCGCGCGCCCTGATGTAGGCTAGAAATAAATCTTCTCTTGACCAAACAGGTTTTGTGATGTAGGCTAGCTTTGATCGAAAGAAAAGCTTCAGGGCGGAGGCTTTGGCCGTCTGGAACTTGTTGCCGAGGAATAATTTGATTGATTGGCGGCCTGGGATATGAAATAAACCTCCAGGCATCATCCAACGGTTGAGCGGGAACCTGATCTGTATGCGCAGGTGTAGCCAGCGCAAAGTTTGTCCAAGGGCGTTTCTTGTCAGGGCCAGGAAAAGCATGAAGAAGGTGTCATGCAAGGCAGTTACGAGCGCGCCACGTCTGCTTCTGACATGGCGAACGGATGCGAGATCGGCATTTCTCAACTTGCTTATCATTTCAATCATTACTCACTTAGTAACTAGAGGTTGCCAAAAAAAGCCATGCCCAAGGCATGGCAACTCCGAAAGCGCGGTGTGGATAACCCACCCACAGGTTTGCCTTATGGAACAGTCAAAGCCTGCGGAAGAACACCGCGCATTTCCCGCCTTCCGGCCGGCTCCTGAAGCTCGGACGACGGCTGCGGAAGCGGCATCCATTTCAAGTCTAGCCTAGTACTATAGTTGTTGTCAAGCACTATTTCGCATGGGAGGAATTTTTATGGCTGCAACGCTCGACATTCCGAAAGTGATCCGCCGGGTCCGGCAACGCCTGGGCCTCAGCCAGGAAGGTTTATCGCGACGATTGAACGCCACCAAGGGAGCCATCCAACACTGGGAGCGCGGGCGCAACCAACCTGATTTGGCGCGGCTCCTGCTCCTCCGCAGCATCTGCCCTCCGGGGGCTGAGCGCAAAGAGGTGGACGCCGTGATCCGACAGATTCAGGAGCGGGTTGCGGGAGCGCCGGAAGCGCGCGTCCGAGGCGCTGGCGTGAAGCGAACCATCCCCGACACCGGCTCCCAGATGCTGCAACGGGAAAACGCGCGGCTTCGCCAACAGATTGCGCGGCTGGAGGGCGCGATTGAGCGCCGCTCGGAACAACTGCGCATTTTGGAGGATCTGGCGTCTGAGCTTCAGCGCCAGGTTGCCCAATTGAAGGCTGAAAAGGCTCAGCCGGCGGAAGCTGCGAGCGGCGCCCCCTCAATTCAGGCTGAATGAGTTTGTAATCCGCAACCGCAAGCTTAAGGCTCGCGGATTCTGATCGCGCGGATGGAGATCATGATGGGTGTGCTTTCGGGCGTGGAATGCAACAGCATGCGCAGGTAGCCATTGGCAAGCGCCAGCAGACGGTCTGCTTGCCGATGCCCTCGAATTTGAATGAGAAGCTCAAAAGCCTTGCGAACGGAAGCTTCTACGGAGTTGTGAGTCTGATTCATGTAACTTCTCCTTTCCCTGAAATGGGTCAAATTCGCTTTAAATGCGAAGCCGTTGCAAAAAGCGCTTCCAGTCTTTTCCGATCCGAATCAGCTTTTCCGCAATTCGGCTCTTTACTCATATCACAACTTATTAGTTATTTAAAAGTAAATAGTTTAAACCCTTTGACTTGACCCTTGTTTGACTTGTGCAGGTTTCTTGCTGGAACCTTTTGTGAGCCGCAAGAAATTTCTGTTATCCACACGATAGAGCGCCGCAACCCATGCCCGTCTCACCCGCCCGCTTGGTCGCCTTCCACGTTCTCTGCCGCTTGGATGAGAAGCGAAATTACGCGGTGGACCTGTTGCATCGACCGGAGATTTCGCGGCTGAAAGAAGTGGACCGGAGGCTCGCGACGGATCTGGTTATGGGCGTCCTCCGCTGGCGTGGCGACCTGGATTTCACCATTGAAAAGCTTTCTGGAAAGCCGCTCCGATACTTTGACCCCGAAATTCTTGAAGCGCTGCGCCTGGGCGTTTATCAGATTCGTTTCCTGAGTTCCATTCCTCGCTCGGCCGCGGTGAATGAATCCGTGCAATTGGTCAAAGCCGCCCGCAAGAAGTCCGCTGCCGGACTGGTGAATGCGGTCTTGCGGCGATGCGAGAAAGCATCCTTCAGCGCAAGCGACCCACCGGATGCCAGGAACGAAGAATATCTTGAAAGCGCGCGCCGCTCAATTCCTGCATGGCTTCGTGAGCGCTGGGAGAAGAACTTCGGCGGCGAGGCTGCGCGCTCCCTGATTGCAGCCAGCCAGGCGATTCCGCCCATCCACCTTCGCATTACGGGTCCCTGCTTTGACCGGCAACAGATGCAGGATGAGCTCCTGGCTGACCACGTTCAGACAAACCCTGGAAGATTCGGGAAGCGAACGCTGTGGGTGGAATCCGGAAGCATCACGAACACTCCCGCATGGCGCGAGGGGCGCGTGGTGATTCAGGACGAAGCGTCGCAACGGGTGGCTGAACTTTTGGCTCCGCGAACGGGAGACCGAGCCTTGGACCTCTGCGCCGCTCCCGGAATCAAAACCTGGCAAATAGCAGATGTGATGGGTCAGGGTTCTATTGTGGCCTGCGACCGCAGCCTGCGGCGAATGCGCGCGCTTCGGAAAATTCTTTCACGCCGCTGGCCGGAAGGCGTTCGAATACATCGGGTGGCGCTCGACGCTACCAGGTCTCTTCCATTCACTACAACCTTTGACCGAATTCTTGTCGATGTCCCTTGCTCAGGCACGGGCACGCTGGCTCGCAACCCTGAAATCAAGTGGCGGCTTCAGCCGGAGGATATTCCCCGCCTTGCCGCAGCGCAGCGCGCGATTTTGCGGCAGGGACTCGCGGTTTTAGCCCCGGGCGGGAGGCTGGTCTATTCGACTTGTTCGCTTGAGCCGGAAGAGAACGAAGAGGTAGTTTTCGATGTGCTGGCGACGGTTCAGGGCTTTCGTGCGCTCAATGCCGCGGAGTTGCGGCAGGAGTTCCCGAATCTGGCCCCGTTCTTCAAGGAGCCGGGCTATTTTCACACCTGGCCAAACAAATATCGGATGGACGGATTCTTTGCCGCAGTGATCGTTCGTTGGAAATAAAATAGCTGGGGGCGTTTCCGCCCGGGGCAGTTTACATCAGGGTGACCCTCCGACTGTCATCCTGAGGAGCCGAAGGCGACGAAGGATCACTGTATTTAATAGATTTCACAAATATCAGTCAATATTCATTAATAATATAGGGCGTTTTTAATGATTCACCACATTCTACCTGTCGGCATGCTGGCTTGCAATTGCTCGATTCTGGGTGACGAGGCAACCCGCGAGGCCATCGTCATCGATCCGGGCGATGAGATTGACCGCGTCCGCGCGATTCTTGAGCAGCATCGGCTTCAAGTGAAATACATTGTGGCCACTCATGCCCACATCGATCACGTGGGCGGCATTCAGAAGCTTCAGCAGGCAACAGGCGCCCCAGTCCTGATGCACGCGGCAGACCTTCCTCTTTATCAGAATCTTGCCGTTCAGGCGGCATGGTTAGGGGTTGAGCCGCCCGGGGCCGCGCAAGTGAAAGACTTTCTCAGAGAAGGAGACGTGCTTCAGGCAGGATCGCTTTCACTGGAGGTGCTCTCGACGCCGGGTCATTCGCCCGGCAGCATCTCATTGCTTTTATCTGGAGAAGGACAGAATCTCTTCAGCGGAGATACGCTCTTTAAAGGCAGCATTGGACGGACCGATCTTTGGGGCGGAGACTATCATCAGATTCTTGCCTCCATACGGAACAAACTGCTGCCTTTTTCGGATGAAACGCCGGTCTTCCCCGGCCATGGGCCTTCGACCACACTTGGCGAAGAGCGCGAATCGAATCCTTTTCTGCTGGATTTATAAAAAACGTAAAGACCAAAGCGCACTAACATGCCGATAGCGGGTCGTCCGTTCGAGGGTCGCTATGGCATACTATCCTAACCCATGAAAAATGCGGTGCTTGTTGACAGCGTAGACTTTTTCCGTCTCGACGCAAACCGCAAGCTCGATCCGGAGCGTCGAGCCGAATTCGGGCAATTTATGACGCCGTCTGCAATTGCGCGGCTTATGGCATCAATGTTTGATGCGAAGATCGAGCAGATTACTCTCTTGGATGCAGGCGCTGGGGTTGGTTCTCTTACCGCCGCGTTTGTAAGCGAAATCTGTTCTCGCTCTGCAAAACCCAAAAGCATTCACGCCACGGTTTATGAGATTGATCCATTGCTGGTTGAATACCTGCGTGACACTCTGACGCAATGTCACAAGGTGTGCGAAGAGAGAGGAATCTCTTTTGCATTTGATCTCATTCAGCAGAATTTCATCGATGACAGTGTGCAGGCTCTAAGGGGAGAGATGTTCACGCCCGTGCGCAGGTTTAACTGCGCCATACTAAATCCACCCTACCGAAAAATCAACAGCAACTCTGACTTGCCATCCCCCAGTTTTGGGAAGGCCCCCACTGAAAAAAGTCTTGACAGGGGAGATTCTTTGTTGTTTCATCACTATTGATGAAGCAA
>Ga0070737_10006920_pt1 | contig 10204 bp, 16 predicted proteins | sample Coa_R1_10_FD_66438 | JGI IMG/M metagenome (GOLD analysis project Ga0070737, IMG submission 66438) | Surface soil microbial communities from Centralia Pennsylvania, which are recovering from an underground coalmine fire - Coalmine... | ecosystem: Environmental > Terrestrial > Soil > Unclassified...
GGGGTCGTCGGGGAGGCTGGCGACGAAGTCGGTGAGCAGCCGGGCGGGGGCGGTGGTGCTCCCCTCCTCGAGGACCTCGGCCGGGATCCGCTTGCGGATGCCGATCTCGAGGTTGGTGGCGGTGAGCACCAGGCCGTCGCTGGCGGTCTCGAGGAGGACGTTGCTCAGGATGGGCAGGGTGGCCCGGATCGAGATGGCGCGCGAGACGGTCTGCAACGCCTGACCGAGGATGCTGGGATGTACCGTCAGTCGCACCGCTCCTCCCGCTGCCGGCAGAAGGCCAGCACCTGGTCGCCATCGATCTCGTGCTCGCCATGGGCATCGAGGGGGACGATGAACCGCCGCTTGACGGCCTGGTGGTGATGCCAGGCTCGGCTCTCACCCCACTCCAACTGGCGACGCGTGGGTCGCTCGCCGAAGAGATCGGCCAGCAGCGAGAGAGCCAGATCAGCAGGCCCGCTGCCGCCGTAGCCACACTCAAGCCCGGCGGGGCTGTGATAGACGACGTGGCGCAGCGGGTAGGGCCGGCCGTGCTCCGGGATCACGGTCGCGACCACCCGGCCATCCTCCGGCCGTCGTCCGATCTGGTACCGCTTGCGCATGAGCCCAGGGTCGGCAAAACGCGGCGGAGGGGCTGGGGCTGACCGTCACCGTCCGAGCAGGCCAGCCGACGCCGTCGCCAGGGTTGGTCCTCAGAGTCGGACCAGCTCGACCCGACAGCGCACCCCAGGGGCGCTGGCGATGGCCGCATCCGCCGTCAGCAACGCGGTCCGCAGCCGCTCCGCCAGCGCGACGTAGGCCGCATCGTACGGCGTCAGGTTGTCGCGCAGCTCCCAGACACGGTCGACGAGGGCAACCAGCGGGTGGCAGAGGATCGGCAACCGTTGCAGCCGGCGCAGCGCCTCGGTGGCCTCGTCGAGGGTCATCTCACCCCGGAGCGTCCGGTTGCGCACCGCAGCCGCAACCTCGAGCACGAGGTGCTCCGGCGCCTCCAAGCTGATCGCCCCGATCATCGCCCGCATCGCCGCCCCCAGCGGGTCGATGATCGCGGCGGCGACGATCGAGGCGTCGACGACCATCAGCGTGAGGCTGAACGGGCGTCACGCTCCTCCCGTACGGCCTCGGCCACGCTTCGCGCCAGGCCCGGCTGGCCGAGCGGGGCCCAGCCCGCCACCAGCTCGGCGAGCGAGCGCGCCGGGCGCACCGTGATGGCGTCGGGGCCAGCCTCGATCACGACCTCGTCGCCCTCGTGGATGTCGAGGCGCCGGGCGGCCTCGGCAGGGATGGTCACCACCAGCGACCCGCCATAGCGCTGCACCCGTCGCTTCATGGGGACAGCATACTCACATCCCGATACATTCATCGGGATAATGGTCGTCGACCCGAGGCCCCGCCTGCTGAGAGCAGCCGGCTGGCCTGGCGCTTGGTCAGGCGCGATGGCACCTGGATCCCCCGCCGCCACAGCGCTGCCCGCTGCCGCGGCGTGGCCGGCTCCAGCGCCCGAGCCGTGAAGGCGACGGTGAGGGCATCCGCGGCCTCGCCCCGGCTCACACGCCAGCCCCCAGCGCCCCAACGCCTGGCGCTGGGCGTCAGTCATCGGGTGATTGCGCCAACGGGCCTCCCGCCTCACCAGCCCGAGCCCGCCCAGCCGGCGCACCAGGTCCTCCGCCGTGCCCTGGGCGTACTCCAGCTCCAGCCCGCTGGCCACCACGGACTCCTCCTCGTCTCGCTCCCGAGGCAGATGGAGAACCGACCACCCTTCCTCCCCTCGCACAAGCGCCACCACGCCGCCCTCGCCCGCCGAGAGCGCCCAGAAGCCATCCCCCTTCGCCCAGTGCAGCTCCCGAGCATCGAACAGGTCCAGCTCGTGCGCCACCAGCTCGCCATCGACCTCGGCCCGCTGGGCCTCCCGCTCTCGCATCACCATCTGCTCGAGCACCGAGCCCCCTGCCTCAAGCTCGAAGTCGAACAGGGAGCCGATGGTGACCAGGTCGTGCCGCTCGCAGTTGCCGACCACGTCGAGGATCAGGCAGTCGCCTTTGCCGGGGAAGCGCCGGGTGCCGCGCCCGACCATCTGCGCGTAGAGCACGCGAGACCTCGTCGGCCGGGCAAGGATCAGGCACTCCACCGACGGCTCGTCGTACCCCTCGGTGAGCACCCCGCAGTTGGCCACCACTCGCAGCCTGCCTTCCGCAAAGGCCTGGAGGACCGCCGCCCGCTCCTCGCGTGGGGTGACAGCGTCGATCGCGGCCGCCGGGATCCCCGCCGCCTCGAACTCCTCCGCCATCTCATGGGCCAAGCTCACCCCGGCGGTGAAGAGCAGCGCCTTGCGCCCCTCCCCCCAGCGCTGGTAGGCCTCCAGAACGCGCTGAGGCGCGCCCGCCAGCCGAAGCCCCTGCTCCAACTCGCCCTCGTCGTAATCGCCGCCTCGGGAGCCGATCTCGTCCAGGTCAAGCAGGATCTCCACCCGCCGAGCCCGGAGGTCGCAGAGGTAGCCGGCCCGGATCATCTCCGGCAGCGTCCGCTGGTAGACGATCTCGTCCCAGACCTCGGCCAACCGTGCCTTGTCCGCCCGCTCAGGAGTGGCCGTGCAGCCCATGGCCAACGCCCCATCGAAGCGGGCTAGCAGCCGCCGGTAGGTCTCGGCCGTGGCATGGTGAGCCTCGTCCACCACCACCAGCTCGAAGTCCGGCTCCAACCGCCCTAGCCGCTCCGGACGGGCCAGGGTCTGCACGCTGGCCACCACCACCGGCGCCCGGTGCTCGTCCGACTCCGCCCGCACCAGGCCGATGCGATGCCGAGGCACCACCAACGCCAGCTTGTCACGAGCCTGCTGCAGCAGCTCCTCCCGGTGCGCCACGACCAACGCGCGACCGCCCCGACGCCGGATGGCCTCGGCGAAGCAGATCGTCTTCCCCGTCCCGGTGGGGAGGGCGATCAGGGGACGGCGCTTCCCCTCCCGCCAGGCCCCCTCCACGGCGGCCACAGCCTCCTCCTGGTAGGGGCGAAGCTGGATCACGGTCCACCCGCCTGCGACGGGCGAATGCAGATCACATCGCAGGCACGCTCAATGTCGAACGGCAGATCACGCGGCTGTCGATAGTCGGCCGAATGGACGAGGATGAGGAGCTTGGGGTCGTCGCTCGGCCGCCTTCGGCCCTGGTGCTCATAGACTCTCCGGAGCGACCACCAGTCAGCGGCCTCGGCCACCGCCCCGAGCAGCTCGAGGTCCCGGGCGGAGACGGCATGATCCGGATCGAGGACGACCGCGACCGTGCGCGCCGAGGCGCGAAGGGGTTCCAGTTGCTCCTCCAGCCACGGCATCACGGTCGCACCTCAACCATCGGACGGGGAGCCGAGTTCGCGGCCACAGGAGGATGGCAATCCCCACAGACCAAGCCCCCATCCGCCCGTCGCCACCACGGGACCGGACGTCCACCGTGCATCCACCGCTGATGTCGCCTCTCGCGAGCGTCCACGGTCTCCAGGATCGAGAAAACGCCATCTCGACCCCGGCCACCGAGAGCCGCCAGCACCGCCTCGCGATGGGCGGCGAGCAGCTCTCGATCGGCCTCCTCGAGCCGCTCCCGAGGCCCGGCCCGCGGCCGGCCATCCCGACCCAGCCAGACCTTGACGCCCCGGGTCGCCAGCGCGGCCAGGATCTCCTCGCCGTCCCGTTCCAGCCGGTCCGCACGGCCACCTCGACATGAGGAGTCGAGGCAAAGGGCCTCGAGGCGGGCGAGGTCAGGTGGATCGCCAGGGTCCGTCGTCCCTGCCGGCCCCCAGCGATGACCGCATCGCCAACAGCGGCGCCAGCCGTTCCCGAGGGGGAGGTAGTCCATGACGTGGCAGGCCGGGCACCACGTCTCGGCCAGCTTCTGAGGATGGGAAAGAAGCCTGAGCGGGAAACCCGTCGAGTTGTCGGGTGATGTCGATATGTATGTACGCCCTCTCAATTCAAAGAGTGCGTTCGTCATTACTTCCACTCCATATCACTCGACGGGTACTGTTTTTGAATTCGACCCCAATTCGGAAAAACCCGTCGAAAAACCCGTCGCATACCCGTCGCGTTGATGCGACGGGTTTCGCTCTTACCCGTCGCGTTGACGCGACGGGTATGCGACGGGTAAACGCGACGGGTTGTTTCAGTCGCCACGGGGTCTCCCTCCGACGTGCAGGGTCACCACCTGCGGCCCTTGGCTTCCCTCCAAGGTGATCAATCCGCGGCCCAGGTCCACGATATGGTCGAACACGCTTCGTGCCTCGCTGTACCGCTGAAGTCCAGCCGCCTTGGCCCTGCAAACCTGCCGCAGGTTTACCCGCCGTAGCCCCTTGCGCTGCATCCATCTCAGCAGCGCCTCTGCCTTCGCGTCCATCGGCGAGCGGTCTAACAGGCCGTAGACCTCCTGGGCTCGCTCCTTGTACCAATCGGCCAGCGCCCAGGCACAGGTCACCGAGTGCGCGTCCACCTCCTCTGGCAGGCGGTCGTCCTCGGCGCAGCGCACGAGGTGGATGAGCAAGGCCAACCGCGCCGCGTGGCTCTTGATCTTCTCGTAGTAGCCATTCAGCGGCTCGGGGAGATCGGGGTCGACGCGCTCGCGCTCGTGCTGGTTGTAGTAGTCGACCCAGGCTTGGTGTCCGGCCGAGGTCTTGCGCACCAGACGCGGGCGGGGCAAGCGGTTGGTGCCGGGCTCCATCTCCAACGCCAGCAGGCGCTCGAAGACGCGCCCGTAGAGCGCGCTGGCGGTGCGGCTGATCGTCTGCTCCGACCATGGCCGCGGCCGGGAGGTGGGGAAGTAGCCGAACAGGAAGCGGTCGAAGAAACCATCGTTCCGCTTCTGCTCCCTCAGCTCGACCACGACGTCCGGTGGTAGGCCGCCAGTGATGGAGAGATGAGGCCGTGGCACGTAGATGGGCTTGCCGTGGTGCTTGCGCCGGTCGCTGGTGATCGGTGCGTTCCCCGTCCACATCTTGAGATAGCGACTGCGGTCGGCACCGCCCCCCTTGGGCTTGTACTGGTCGAAGCTCCGCACCAGGGCGGTCAGCTCGTCCAAGATCTGAATCAGCCCTCGAGGGTGCTCGGCGAGCAGGTGGCACAGCTCCTCGACGGTCACGTCGTCGACCACCAGTCGCCTCAGGACCGGCTCGGGCGGAGGCGCCCCTCGACTGCGACGGGGCAGGGCCTCCCATCGCTGCAGCTCGGCTTGCCATCGCTCCTCAGCTTCCCTGAAACGCGCATGCGCCTGGGTCTCCTCCTCCTGGAGTGGCCAGCTCGCCGCCGCCAGTGAGGGGGACTTGCCCTCGCCGGGCGGGCTGATGCCCACCGTCCAGAGCACAGCGCGCTCCACCCATCCCTCCTTCACCTCCAGCATCCGGCTGGCCCCGACCGCCCCGGCCAGGCAGGCCAGGACGAAGGTGGCCACCAGCCCCACCGGCACCTGCAGGGCCGCGGCCGCCTCGGAGACGTAGTGCGCGATGCTCTCTGGCAACGCCTCCATCGGGAAGGGAGTGGGGGTTCTGATCCCCAGCGGCGGGTCGGAGCCGCTGCGACTCCCCAAATCGAGGGGCTCGATGACCTCGACGGGCTCGACCGGTTGCCACGGCCGTGCTTGCCGCTGCACCTCTCGGAGCGCCTCTGCCCCTTGGGTAACCAGCACGTCCAGCCAATCGCCCTCGGGAGGCACGAGCACGTAGACGGTGACGCCCTCCTGGTGGGCACGGGTGGCGAGCGGCCAGGCCCCCTTCTCCAGCCCGGCCGGGTCGGCATCGGCCCAGATCCAGAGTTGCCGGAGGCCGGCGGGCAAGGTCAGGGCGGCCAGGTTGGCCGCCGAGCCCGCCGCCCAGGTGGGGAGATCGGTGCTCTCCTGGACCGCCAACCCGGTCTCGATGCCCTCCACGACCGAGAGCACCCCTTCTCTGGGCTCGGCCAGCCTGATGGCGCCACCGGCGGTCGGGCCGCGGAACTTCTTCGGGACCGCGACCGGGGCCTTGCCCTCGCCTTGGGGGTCGAGCCAGGTCCGATGGACGCCCAATGCACGCCCTTCCGCGTCGACGAAGCGAGCCACCATGGCCGGGAAGGTTCGGGGTGGTTGCCCTGGCTGGTGATAGGGCAGGGAGGGATGGAAGCGCAGCGCGGGCGGCACTCGGCCGCTCAGGCCCCGGTGACGGAGGTAGGCGGACACCCGGCCGGGGTCCGGGACCGACTCCGTCCAAAGGCGTTGCCAGGCCTCCTGAGAGCGTGACTGCAGCTCTTGGACCTGGCCCTCCGGCCAGCCGCTGAGGCTCGGATGCCTGCGCAAGGCCTCCATGACCGCCTCCTGCGGGCAGCCGGCGTGACAATGCCATAGGGCCGCGTTCCCCTGGCTCAGGCTGAGCGAGGGATGCCGGTCATCGTGCGCAGGGCAATGGGTCAGCCCAACCCCACGCTCGGCGGTCCGCCAGCAGGGGCAATGCTGACGCCCGCACGCGAGCGCCCGGGCGATCTCTGCCGCGGTGATCAGGCGTCCGCTCGAGCCCTCAGGCGCTGGGAGCCGCATCCTCCTCCTCGATCGGTGCCAGCTGTGACCGAGAGCCCGAGGGCAGGGCCGCGCGTAGGGGCTCCTCAAGCTCGTCAAGCCAATCCCTGAAGGTCTGGCGCAGGGAGTCCAAAAGCGGCTCGACGACGCTGAACGGGTGCTCCTCTAAGAAGCTCCGGAAGGCGTCCTGGGCAGCCTCCTGGAGGAGACTGGTGACGAGATCCCCCCGACGCTCGAGGAACGCTTCGAGGGCGTCGCTCACGCCGTCTCGGACCTGCCGGGTAGAGACCCCGAGGGATCGCCTCATCGCTCTTGCCCTGCCATCAACGCCGCGAACGGCGCCCCTCGCGCCTCCTCGTCGCCCCGACAGCGTTCCTGATAGGGGCACCACCGGCAGGCCGGGCCAGGTCGGGCCGGGAAGCGTCCGGCACGGATGACCGCCCAGGCGCTGGCCACCGCCTGGAGGACTCGAGCTTCATCCTCAGGCCCGAAGGCCAGCTCAAGGCAGCGAAGCTGGGGCTCGGCCAGCCCCCGGCGCTGGAAGAGCACCTCGACCCGACCCCGCGGGACCACGGGGGCCGGCTGGGGCAGCCCACGGGCGGCCTCCGCCCGTCGAGCGAGTCAGTAGAGGGCGAGCTGGTCGCGAGCCGAGGCTGCCCACCCCTCCTCCCACTCCTGGCCCTCGGGTCCGTTCCGCCACCGCGGCGAGCCGCTCCACTTGTGCTCCACCAGGGTGCCGTCAGGATCGATGCGATCGGACCAGCCAACCACGGTCACCACCTCCCCGCCCGGCTCACGGAGAGTGAAGCGGTGCTCGCTCTGTAAGGCGGCGGGGACCAGCCCCGGCCGTCGGGCGGCGAAGTACGCCACCGCCTCCTGGACCAGGGCAAGGGTCTCAGCCAGGCGCTCTGCCGACTCCCCCGTCTGGGGCCATCCGGCGGCCAGGGCCCCCTCAGCTACCTGACGGGCCGCGGCCAGGGCCGCCTCCTCCCCCTCCCCCCGCCTGCGGGCCTCGAACAAGGCCCGCAGGCCGCGGTCGAAGGCGGTGCCCGCCACCAGCGACGCGCCCGAGGGCGCCGGCAGCCCGGCCACGTAGCGGTAGGCATAGCGACGGGGGCAGGCACTGGGGTAGTCCCCGACCAGGAGGGCCAGTCGGGTCCAGCTCAGGCGAATCGGGGTCTGGACACGCACGCTCGCTTCCTCAGAAGGGGATGGAATCGTCTTCCTCCGCTTGGGGCGAGGGCTCGCCAACGAGCTCAGCGCGGGATGGGATCGCCGCCGGCGGCGCCGCCGTGGCAGGCGTGGCCGAGGCTTGCGCTGCCGGCCGCGAGACTGGCGCCGGCTGGTAGGTGACCACTCGGAAGCGAGAGCCCTCCCCGTCAGGGCGCTCCTCCCGACGGCCACGCAGGACCACCCGCTGGCCCTGACGGAGCAGGCCATGCACAGCCTGGCCGTCGTAGGACCAGCTCAGGTCCTCGGTGTCGAACCACTCGATGCGGGTTGACTCCGGGCGGCGAGCCAGGGCGTTGAGGAGGCTCCGGAGCTTGGAGACCCCACCCCCCTGACGCTGCCCCAGCCGCAGCGACATCCAGTCCTTGATCACGGTCCCGTCCTCGAGCAGCAGCCTCACCTCCAGACGAGGCTCACCGCCGTACTGCGCTGCTCCCTCCACGAGCGCGCAATCACGGATCTGGGCTACGTACGGCTCCCAGTCCTTGAGGTGATCAACCTGAGTGTCGGTGGGTGTGATCCTCATGACCTCCTCCCAACGGAATTGCCTCGGCTGGCGAGGAAGGCGTTCAGCTCGGCCTCGACCGCCCCGAGCAGCTCTCGCATCTGCTCACGCACCGGGTGGTCGGGAGCAGGGGTGAAGGCCACCTCGGCGGTCGCCCAGAGGTCTCCTGCCGGGGAGGACTTGGCGACCCTGACCGCGACGTCGTGGATCCGCAGCCGCAGGGTCCGGGCCGGCGCGGTCATGGGGGGCGCCAGCGGCGCCTTCCTCCCATCTGTCCCCGGAAGCTCGTAGTCGGCCACGCTCGTCATCGCTTCCTCCTACCGCTCCAGATGGCCTTCTGCTGGCGTTGCCACTTGCGTTGGCGGCGTCTCCGGCCACGTTCCTTTTGGCAGCGACCGCTCATCAGATCAGCCCCCACTCGAGGAGCTTGGAGCGGCAGCCGTGGGGGCAGACCCCGTCTGGCTCCACCACGCAGCCGTCGGTGGCCTCCGCCCAGCCCTCGGAGATCCACTCCTCCACCTCCTCCAAGTCGATCCCCTCCAGATCGATCAGGCTCGGCGGCTCCACTGGCCTACCCTCCTGGGAGCGAGGGTCACGGCGGCTCCTGGGATCGAAGGCGGTCACGGCGCCACTTCCTCCTTGCTGGCCGCCCCCGCGAGATCGCGGGAGGGCTCGACGTGGCCGACCAGGTGCGGCTCGGGCACCACCTCCACCCGGACCTCGGTCACGTGGGCCAGGCCACTGACTTCGTGCAGCGCCGTCCGCTCCATCCAGTCCGGGACCTCGAACGTGATCCGCCTCACGCCGCTCCTCCCGTCCGATCCCCGCCAAGCCGGGCCAGCAGCTCGGTCGCTCCCTCCGTCTCGGTGGCCATCGGCTCGATGCCGGCCCGCCGCAACGCCCGCTCGTGGTCGGGGACGCGGATCGTGGCCAGCGCCTGCGCCACCACCGCCCCCTGCTCGCTCGCCGGCCAGACCACCGCCAGCGGCACCCGCCGGCCATCGTCCGTCTTCAGCTCCCCGGCCATGACCAGCACGTGATCGACGAGGCCGCCCTCGCCGATCAGCGGCGACTGCAGCCGGTAGAGCCGGGTGTCGCCCGGCCAGCCCTTGAGACGGCCCATCGGGTGGGCGCGGATGGCTTGCTTGCGCTCGACGCAGACGCTAAGGTGCATCTGGACCTCCTTGCCTTGGGGGTTCTGGCCACCGCGCGGGGCTTGGCAGGCGTGGCGCGGTGGCCTCTCGTGTCTCTGGGAGCGGGGCGGGGCCCGAGAGGACCCCGCCCTGAGGGATGGGGAGGACGTGGGGATCGGGGGCTCCGATCGGTCGCTGCGGTGAGGACCGGACGGAGGCCTCGCCCCAGGTCACGCAGGTGGCGTGGGAGGCGGCCCAGCGGGCGCTCTCCACCTCCACCTGGGAGGGATGCCCGCTCCACTTGGCGGTCGCGCCGCAGCCGAAGCAGCGGCGGGTGACCCTGACCCAGCGACTCATCGGCCCCTCCTCCCGTTGGGGCTCCCGTTGGGGTTGAAGCCAGGGCAGCGGCATCCGTCTTGGGTGCAGGCGCCGAGGAACCGGTTGGCCCGGGTCGGCGGCACCCCGCCCCGATGCGCCCGCAGGTCGTGCCCGCAGGCGCAGCCCTGCTGCCGGCAGGCCGGGCAGAGGTCGTCGGCGTGGAGCGGAGGCGCCGGGGCGGCGCCGACCTCGATCGGCGCCACCGCCCAGCCTCGACAGGCCGGGCAGCTCATGGCTCCTCCTCCACCAGCTCGGGGGCCACCGTGCGCAGGTCGGCGTTGGCCCAGACCAAGGCCACCCGCAGGTGCTGGCAGGTCCCGGCCCGGCAGCCGCAGTGGCCGGGCGCCTCCAGGCGCAGGGCCATGCCCTCGATCACCGCCACCTCTGGCCTCAGCCCCACGCTCACGACACCTCCCGCTCGCCGTTGAGGAGGACCCGGACGG
>Ga0070737_10006922_pt1 | contig 10199 bp, 2 predicted proteins | sample Coa_R1_10_FD_66438 | JGI IMG/M metagenome (GOLD analysis project Ga0070737, IMG submission 66438) | Surface soil microbial communities from Centralia Pennsylvania, which are recovering from an underground coalmine fire - Coalmine... | ecosystem: Environmental > Terrestrial > Soil > Unclassified ...
TTGATGCCAGCAAGCACGTTCCCGGAGCCATCGACCGCCAACAACTTCGCAGAGACGCTTCCTGCGGCATGCGGGGTGAACGCGAGGTTCACCGTACAGCTGCTCGGTGCTGTCACTGCTGTGCCACTGACGCAGGTACCCCCTGTCGCGACGGTGAAGTCTGGTGTGGTGGCTCCCGCCTCCTTGATCACGAAGTTCGGCGTCACTGCGCTGTTGAAGCTGAACGTAGCCGCTCCAGAGGTCGCTGTGGTCGCCGCGGTGGCCGCGGTTCCCAGTTCTGCTACCCCAAGCCGTACGGCGACGAACTCGGGATTGCCGCTCGCGTCATAGGTAGGGACATAAACGATGTTGCGGGCGTTATCGATCGTGACCTGGTAGCTGGCCGCCACGGGGCTCAGAAGAGAAGCCGCCGCAGTCTCGGGTGTTCCCTTTGGATTGGGAACGAAAAAGACGCCCAGCTTCGAGTCGCTGATGTAAAGGTTTCCAGCCGCATCCGTGGTCACACCCACCACATTCGCCAAGCTTGGATCGACCCGGGCTAGACCCGCATCCGATGCGACATTGCTGCTGCCTGCGGGAATCATGAGTACGCCAGGAAGCCCGCCCGATCCCTCGACGATGTAGTAGTTCCCGAACGGATCCACCGCGGCGGACTGCGCCGGCTTCGTCTCTTTGCTCAGGACGAAGCTTGTCGCCACACCTGCCGTCGCGCTGGCCCCGGTCCCGATTACCGGCAACACGAAGTCATCGTTGTTTCCACTGGTCTGGGTGGTCACAAAGATGTTTCCGTTCGCCATCAGGGCCAAGGCCGCTGGCTGAAAGTAGTTCGGCGAGGGCCCGGAGATGTTGCCGTATTGCGCAAAGAGATACGGGGCCGCGCAATTGGAGCTGGGCTTTGCCTTCGTCAGCGTTGCCAACCCGTCCCACGTATTCTTCGCGGCGTCGTACGGAAAGCGCAGGATGCAGTTGCTGTAGTTGCCTTCCAGGTAGATAGCATTGCTTGAGTCGATGACAATGCCCGCGTTCGCGCCTGTACCGTAGCCGTTGTCCAAACCACCAGGAGACACCAGAGTGATAACACTGCCGCCGCCGGCCGGGTACTCATATACGGCGTCGTTCTTCTGGTCCACAAAGACGAGGTCGCCGTAACTGGTGACGGCACTTTGGCCGATCTGCCCCAGACCCGTGGGAGCGGCTAGCGGGGTTGCGAAGCTCGCAACCACCGCTGCTGCCGGCGTACCCTGCGCCGCGGCACCACGGAAGCTTCCGGCACACATCGCGAGCAAAGACAGCATGCCTGCGCACAACCGGTGCGCCGGAGTGTAAGACCTGGTGGACATGATAGTTCTCCCTGAAAAGCTGTTACGAACTTGCGGACAACCCAACCCTGAGCGTCCCTGAATCCTGTGATTTACTGCCCCCGGAGGCCCTTGTGGCGACCTCCGGGTATCTGCGCGAAGTGTGCTCAGCCAGTTCACTGAATCGTCACGCTCACCGTGAACGGCAGCGAGGTCCTCTGATTCGACTGGAGGTCGATCGTGTAAACGCTCACGTTGTAGGTGCCCGATGGGGTGACGTTATGGATGGGCGGTGGCGTCTGGGTGTAGCCGGAATTCGTGCATCCCGTCAGGCCCGTAACGGCTCCGCCCAGAAGGAGGAAGCAAAGAACACTAAGAACCATTCCGTTGAGCTTCAGGCGCCGGCGGAACCCTAGCCCGAGCAAGCCCACCCCGAACAAGCCCGCAAAGGCGATCGTGGAACGGGTGCTCCGTACTTCGCTCAGAGTTACGGCCAGGTTCGAAGTGATCGTGAGATTGCTTATTACCGACGCTCCATTCGCACCGCGGATATCCAGCTTTGGCACGTCGAACTCGCACTCCGCATACTGCGGCAGCGTTGTGCTGTCGCAATAGAGCTGGGCGCCCAGTTGCGGAGAGTAGCCATTCAGAGGAACGACCGTAAGTTGCGTGGTGACCGGGGTCCCTGCGGGGGTTGAGATCGAGGTCGGATTCGCCTGGATCAGGGCCGATGGCGGAACAATCTCCACCGTCACGGCGGTCGACTTCACCGTGGCGAAGTTCGTATCGCCGCTGTACACCGCAGTCAGGTTATAGACCTGCCCGAGGTTGGACGGATTGGGACCGGCTGCCAGGTTGGTTGTACTGAAGGTCGCGTTGCCGGAGGCGTCGAGCGTGATCGGACCCTGTTTCGAATCCGCCAGGCTCGATCCATTCAGGAAGGACACGCTGCCGCTCGGCTTGCCGGCGCTGGAACTGACATTGGCAGTTAGGGTGGCGTTCTTTCCCTGGCCGATGTAGTAGACGCCGTTGATGGCAGTGAAGCCGGCGGGCGTCCCCAGGGTGATCTTGGGCGTGGCCTGCGCGACCGCAACGCTGAAGGTGCGCGTGCTGGAGCTTCCACCGAACACCACGTCACCGCGGTAGCTCGTGTAGATCACGTATGTCCCACCGCTCAACCCGGTAAGGCTGAAGGTGTACTGGCCGCTAGCGGGCAGTTGCACCGTTTGCGTGCTCGGGGCGGCGCCTTTGGCCTGCGGTGCCAGCGTCAGCACCAGATTCCCGCCCTGAGGCGCATTGCCCGGCGAGCACGTCGGATCGGCTGCCGTGGTTGTGGAAGTGATCTTCGTGGCTCCCGGATAGACAAGTCCCGAAGCCGGCGCCAGGGCAATCGATGTTTGGGTTTTGCAGAGCAGGTTGCTCGAATACCCTTCCAGGGTCGCAGACGTCGTCGGCGCATTCAAGGCGTTCGTGGCAACGGTCATAGTCGCCTGGGTTAGACCCAGACCATTCGCGCTGACGGTCACGCCCAATTGGCAGGCCGTTCCACCGGCCACTGTCGTCGCGCCGCTGGTATCGCAAGGATTCTGACCGTCCGACTGGATGGAGTAGTCAGCAGCATTCGGACCCGAGAAGGCCGGAGCCGCAGTCAGCGACAGAGGCGCGTTTCCGATGTTATAGACGTTCACATCGAGAGGGTTGCTTGGTGTCTGCTGGCTCACGATCCCGAAGTTCGCCAGCGCGCCGCTCAGGAGCAGAACGTTGGGCGTCGTCACCGGCGTGGAAACCGCGCCGGAGCTCGCCACGGTGCTGACATTGTAGGAGGTAGCCGTGACATAGAAGTTTCCAAGCGAGTCCAAACCGATACCGCTTGGTGCCGTGACGCCACCGGCGTCAATGGCTGCGGCGTCGTTGAAGTTCAGTCCACCGCTCTCCAGCGGAATGCGGAGGATGCCCCCATTCTGGGCGACTTCTACCGATCCGGAAGGCTCGACAGCGAGACCGGTAACCGGCGCTTGCAGGCTGCTGGTGATGGTCGTCTGTCCGCCCCAGTAATTAACCTCCACCAGGTTCGTGCCGTCGGCGACGAACACGTCCCCGGCGCTGTCCACGGCCACCGCGGTGGGCTTTGTAAAGCCGGTGCCAACCGTGTTCACACCGGGAAGAGCCAGAGAGCCTTGCGGATTGAAAACACGCACCACACGCGCGTTGTTCGGGTCGGCAGCGTACACCGCACCCGTCGAATCAGCTGCCAGGTTCAGGTTCGGACCGAGGCCCGAGACCAGCACCGCCTGCCCCGCTGGATTCAGTTTGCCGTTGACCGAAGGGATCTTGATGATCTTGCCGGAGTCACCGATAAAGACATCGCCGGCACCGTCGAGGGCTACGCCCGTTGGTGCTGTCAGCCCGGTGCCGACGCTGGTTCCAGCACCAGCCGCCGTTGCGTTGGCGGCGAAGGTGAGCACCTTCCCTTGTCCCGGATCAGCGACGTAGGCGTTGCCCAGGGTGTCGCCCGCAACCTCTGCAGGGGTCGTCAACCCGGTGGACAGAGGTGTCTGCTGCGCTGGAATCAGGAGGGAAACTTCCGGTCCCTGACCCACGCCGTTCAGGTAGGTCGTGCTGCCAGGGATAGGGTTGTTCTTCGAGTCGAGCAGCGCGAGCTGTCCGGAGACGGAGCCCACGGCATTCGCACCCTGCGGGTTGAATGTCAGCCAGTATTGGCACGAGCTGTAGGCGAGGTAGGTCGTACCGGCGGTGCAAGGAACGGCCGGCGTGGTTCCGCTGGTTGGCGGATAAGGATTGGTTGTGGTCGTCGAAAATTCTGTACCACCACCCGGCTGCGAAAGTCCGATGCTCGCCGGGGTGACGCTCCCGCTAAACGTGTAGAACACAACGTCCGTTGCGGTGGGTGTTCCCAAGGGCGAAGTCCCAAGATTGGCTGTGCCTGGCTGGTACGCCACGAAGTTGCCCGTGCCTGGAATGCCGCTAGAACCTGCTGGAGAGAAGTTCGAGGCGGTACCTGTGGGCAGCCAGTAGAAGCCACGGTAGTCAATCGCGGGGTTCGCGTTGATCGCCACCGGTGCCAGGTATTGCGCCGCGCTGAAATTGAAGCTGCTTGCCGTAACCCCTACGGGGCTCCCACTCACATTGGGAATCATCAGCAGCCCGTTGCGCGTGCCGCCATAGCTGTCGGAAGAGTCGCCGACGTAAAGATTACCCGCGGCGTCATGGGTGATGCCGTTGAACTTCTCCGTGTTCCCCGGGTCGACACGTGCAAGGGCCGACTCTGTTCCGGCGATACACGAAACGGTCGGGTCCGAACTCCCGGATGCGCTCTTGGCCATGCAGCTCTGAATCTGTGAGGCAGGGATGAAGAAGATGCCTGTCGCACGGCTGCTCGATCCGACGTAGGGGTTTTCGATGAAGTAAAGGTTGCCGTTAACATCCGTGTCCATCGGCATCACAACGGAGGTCAGCCCGTTCACGAGGTACTGAAACTGCGGCTGGCCCGCGTTGGGGCCGCTCGGGAAGGTAGGAACCGTACCATCCGCGTTCACCGGGATGGCCATGATGGCGTAGGCGTTCTGCTCGGAGACATACAAGATGCCGCTGCCGTCGCGCTTGGGGCTATCCCAAAAGGCTACGCCAATGGTTCCCTTGTTATTGAATCCGCCGTTCAGCGTGGGGTACCAGTTATCGACAGACGCCGAGAAATCCCACGATCCATCCTTGGGGTTATAAGGAACCCGGTAGATGTGCGAGCTTCCGCTGTAGCGGTCCGTGATGTACAAGGTGCCGACAGCGTCGATCGCCAGGTATTCGTTCCAGTAGGTGCCCGCCGAATCGATCGAAGCCGCGATCGTCTGGATGGTGGTCGAGCCCTTCTTTAGCTGGTAGAGCGAGCCGTACCCGCCGCCACCGCATACGTCCAGAAAGACCGTGTCGCCGTTTGGCGCATTCACAATCTTGTACACCTGGCAGTACTGGTTGCTATGCGTAATGGGAATGATGGACCCGGATGCCACAAGCTGCTGCTGCGCACCGGCAACACCGCATACAGATAGGATTCCGACCAACAATAAAAGTGCGGTGTGCGCCAGGCGGCGGACGTTCGCTGTGAATTCCATGGCCATAAGACCCCTCCCAAAATCTCCGACAAACCCTGCAAGCAGCCTTCCGGCAGCTCGCCCCATCTTGGAAACCGTACCTGGAGTCACGGTCCCGACATCTTCGCCCGGGTAGCAATCTACCCGGTATTCCACTGCGCTGGCCGCACCCTGTAGGGCGGCCAGCGCACCCGACTTAGAACGTGAACTTCGCACCCAGCTCCACCAATCGCGCGCCGTACTTGATGTTGGCGATACCGAAGCTCGGTGAGCTCAGGACGCCGGTGGTCAGCTGCTGTCCGGCCGTCGCGTAGTTCAGGTTGCCTAGTGTCAGGTTCGTGTTGTCGTTGCTGTTGAAGGACACATTGGGGTGATTGAGGAAGTTGAAGCCCTCAATGCGTACCTGAACGTTCTTGTTCTCGCCCGTGGGGAAATTCTTGATGACGGCGAGGTTATGGTTCTGGTAAGCCGGTCCATGAATGTAAGGCAACCGCGGCACACCCTGGCCGGTGGGATTGGAATAGTCCGCTCCGGTGCCGCCCGCGGGACTGCCAGGCAGCGGAATCCCGAAGCAGGTTGGGTTTACATACTGGTGCGTCGCAGGTCCGCCGGCCGGGTTGCAGTTCAGTGTCGGCATCAACAGGTAATCCGGTGTGCCCAACCAGGTCACCGGGCTCAGACTGGTCACGCAGTTGCGTCCGCCGGCCGAGTCCGCCGGGATGTTGTACTGCTGAATGCACACAGGGATGATCGAAGTGTTCTGTGCCTGTTGCGTCGTCGCCACTTGCACAACGTTCAGCGTTCCGTAGCCGAAGCCGAAGTTCTCACCCTGCCCTGAAGCCAGGTTGATTCCGCTCTGCAGCTGCGTGATACCGGAGATCTGCCAGCCGTTGGACAACTCCGTCAGGAGGTGACTGCCGCCGCGATACGGCCTGCCGATGTCGATCAGGTAATGCGCATTGATGGCGTGGGTGCGGTCAAACGTCGCAGGGTTGTAGTCGTTGCGCAGGTTGACCGGATCCACGAGCTGATTGTTGTACGAGGCCGCCGTCGCCAGTGCCTTCGAGAAGGTGTAGTTGGCGCCGAACTGCACATGCCCGGAGGACTTGTTCCAGCTCACCTGCAAGCTGTTGTAGTTTCCGTAGAAGTCATGCTGCAGGGCATAGATGTGGTTGTAGAAGGGATACGGACGGAAGTAGTCCTGTCCCGCCGTGCTCAAGGCGGAGATGCTGCCCGCGCTGATGATGCCAGGCAGGCTGCTGAGGCTGAAGCCGTTTGTCGATTGGCTTCCAAACTCGTAGCCCGCTGGAATCAGGTTCACATCCGACGCTTCGTTGTAGGAACCGGTCTGGCTGAAGGTGCTCAGGTTCTGGCTGTTGCTGCCCACATAGGCAACTTCCAGCAGGGACTGCCACTTCAAGCGCTGCGAGATCGTGCCGTTGTAGGTGTAGTACGTCGGCCGCACGGTGTCGTTCGGCGTCAGCGTGTAGATGCTGTAGTCCGCCGGATTGACCGGTGCCTGCGCATCCACCGTGGTGAAGTTGAAGAACTGGTTCTGGATGCGGGTTGTCTTGTATCCCTGCGCTGTGGCGGCTGCCAGAGCGTACGGGGCGAACTCTTCTTCAGACCGGTAGATACCCCAGCCGCCGCGGAGAACCGTGTTGCCGCGACCGAAGACGTCCCAGGCCAGACCGAGACGGGGCGAAGCATACACCGTCTGCGGATTGTTAACCGAGTTCGAAATGCTGCTGTTCAGTCCATGCCAGGCCACGCCCGGGTAGATCGGCGTGTTGCCGCAGTTCACAGCCTGCGTCGGAACTTCCGTGCACTGCGAGTTATAGAGGGAGGGCAGGAACTCTGCCAGGCCGTTGCCGTGCCGGTCGGTCCAGGGTCCCAGGTGCTCGATGCGTACGCCGGCCATGATGGTCAAGCGGTGGAACTTCCACTGGTCGTTGGCGTACCCGGAGAGCGTGTTGTACTGCATGTTCACGATCGGCGTGAAGTTGGTCTGCTGGAAGCTGTCCGGCGTGCCGTTGTACATCATGGCGTTCGGGTTGATGCACGAACCCAGATAGGCTGCGCCCGAAACACGGTTTGTTCCCGTGGATTGCGGGTTTTCGCAGAAGGTGAACTGCGCGTTCGAGAACGGTGCACCCACGTTGCCGTTATAGGCGTAGCCGCTCGTCGCCGGGTTAAAGGAGTACTGTCCTTGCGGATAGGCTCCCGTGTCGGCGATGCCGTTCAGAATGCCCTTCTCGAAGTAGATACCGAACTGGAAGAAGTGGGCGCCCTTGTTCCAGCCCACGTTGTCCTGCAGGTCCGGAACCGTCTTCTTCATGTGGACCTGGTTGTTGTAAAAGCCGCCCGGCATCGAGATGTTCGGATATCCCAGGTTGCCGCTGTAATCCGCCAGGGACGGTACGGAGTAATCGCCGGCCTGCTTGTAATCCCCGAGGAAGTTGAAGTTGCCCCGTCCTGCGGTGCCGCACGTGCCGTTCGCACGTGCCTGCGGATCCAGGCAGTTGTAGTTATTCATGTCGAACCGCGATACGGCGTTCGGGTTCCCAAGGTTGCCGGGATCGCTGATCAGCGAGAGAGCGGCGTTGAAGTCGTTGGTCACCGTCGACCCGAATACGCGTGTGTACGTGATCGAGAAGATGTTGGAGATATCGCCCGTGGTCACGCCGCCCGGGTACAGCGCGGCAAACTGCGGAGCGTAGCCGAGACTTACCGGCTGATCGGTGATCTGTGTCTGCCGTCCATAGGAGGCGTAGACCTTGTTGAAGTCATTGACCAGGAAGTCGACGCGCGCGTGGAAGATGTCACCGTTCTGCGTCTGCGTGACCGGCTGGATGTAGTTGTAGCCGGAGATGTTCTGGAACGGATCCGCATTGGGCAGCGGCAACCAGTTCAGAAGCGCGACGCCGGCGCCGCTCGCGGCAGGCTGTCCGGTGGAAGGATCGATCATCGTGGCGAGGTTGCCGGAGGGAACAGCCGTACCGTCAGCCAGGTAGTTCTCCGCGTAGCACATTGCCTGGCGAGAGTTTGGGTTGATCCGTCCGTCCGGACGTCCGCCGCAAAGCTGCGCGTTCAGGTTATTCACGCTGAAGTCGCCGTTGCGCTCAGCCAGGGTCGGCGTCCAGGATCCCAGCGTTTCGGGAGAGTACCTCTGATTCAGAAACTCAAGGCCGGCAAAGAAGAACAGCTTGCTGTTGTTGCGGGTAAACCGCGTTCCCGGGATCCAGAGCGGACCGCCGAAGGTGCCACCCGGATAGAGATAGCGGCCATCCGGACGCGTCTGCTGCAGGAAGTTGTTGTACCAGTCGTTGGCATTCAACGAGGTATCGCGAGCATAGATGTATGCCTCGCCGTGATACGCCGAGGTGCCGGACTTGGTAGTCGCGTTGAAGAGCGCCGGGCCCTTCGCGTTCACAGCGCTGTAGGACGAGGTAGAAACCTTGGCTTCCTGCACCATGTCCGCATCCACAGTCTGCACCGTGCCGGTGTTGGTCTGGATATCGGTTAGCGAGACGCCGTCCAGGATCGTCTTTAGTCCGGTAGGGCCGGTGCCGTTTGCCGAGAACCCACCGGTGATGCCGTTGTTTAGACCCACGGTCGCGGTGTTCGCGGTGCCGCGGTTGTCGACGCCGGGGCTCACCAGCGCAAAGCCGGGCAGCGTTTCGATCAACTCGGTCGCGTCGCGGCCCACGATGGCCAGCGTCTCGAGATCCTTGGAGGTAATGACGTCACTGCGCTCCGGCGTGTCCAGGGGCTTAACTGCCTGCGACGATGTCGCTTCCACGGTGACTACATCGTTGGCCTGCTTCACGGAGAGCTTGATGTCGGAGAAGTTGGGACGATCGCCGGGCCGGAGCGGGAAGGGTTGCGACTTCCACGTGTCAAATCCGGGCGCCGTGATGGTGAGTTGGAAACGGAGATCCGACTGAACCGAGCCAATGGTGAACTCGCCCTCGCCGTTGCTCGTGGCCCTCCGCTCTGACTTATTGTCGAGGTCCGTCAGGACGACGGTGGCCTTCGGGATCGCTGCGCCGGAGGTGTCCTGCACCTGGCCGGAGACGCTTCCGGTGGTCTGCTGCGCCAGAGCGGGCGACTGCCAGAGCAGGAGACCCGCCAAAAGGAAGCAAATTGCTGCGAGTGCAGACCTGATCTTTGCAAAAACCGACATGTAACAACCCCCTTGGCTACCTTCCATCAACATCCGCACACCCCGGCCTCACACAAGCACGCCAGTCCCCCTAAGGAACTGTCGCCGCTCAGCGCGGTTTCTCACTGCAGATTGATTCGGGACGCATTATTACTGCCTCGAACAAAAGCAGTCAAGCGCGATTTTTCGGCCATGATATCGCTATCAAGCCGCGTAACGCCCTTGGTTACCGATGCGTGATGCTTCGTAATGTGCCGATAGGGTTCGCGCCGCCGCCCACCATGCCCCGCAAGTTGTACGCGCCGCCGGAGCCGCCGCTAGAGATCTGCAATGCAGGTGCACGACGATCTGCAGAAGAAACACGTTTGTCCATCATTGCCGGCGGGAACGGCGGGAACGGTGCCGCCGCCCGACGTACCGCGGAGAGACTTCGCCAGCCTCACACGCTTTGCCTTGGTTACCGGCGCTCAGCCTTGTGAGCGCGTGGAGCGTTCTGCCCAACTTTGTTGACGCTGGAGAGTCCGGGGTGACCCGCGCTACGCATCACCTCGACCCCAACGCTCGCTTAAGCGGTGCAGTTGGGCCATGACCTCGTTCATCTCCGCCAACTTGGCCGTGGGGCTGTAGGTC
>Ga0070737_10006923_pt1 | contig 10199 bp, 8 predicted proteins | sample Coa_R1_10_FD_66438 | JGI IMG/M metagenome (GOLD analysis project Ga0070737, IMG submission 66438) | Surface soil microbial communities from Centralia Pennsylvania, which are recovering from an underground coalmine fire - Coalmine... | ecosystem: Environmental > Terrestrial > Soil > Unclassified ...
TAATCACATCAGTGTCATTTCCCGGTTGGCCGGCCGGTTGCGGTGTCGCAGACCGAGATTCGATCACTTGTTCGAAAAGAGAAGGCCGCATAACACACCAGAACAGTGGCGACATTCACGATCAGCGAATCCAGGTGAGGAGGCGGAGCATGTCCTATGAGCACCTGCGGGGCGTAGTGGGAGGGACACCGCACACCAATACCGGCTCGGCGGCAACGGGTCCGGCGCGGCGGCCCCGTTTGAGTCTGGTTTCCGACGCGGCCAACATTTTTCCGCTGGCGCCCGTGACCCGCGACCAATGGCAAGACCGTGCGCTGTGCGCGCAAACCGACCCCGAGGCGTTCTTTCCCGAGAAGGGCGGCTCCACTCGCGAGGCGAAAAAGATTTGCCTGGGCTGTGAGGTGCGCGCTGAGTGCCTGGAGTACGCCCTGGCACACGACGAGCGCTTTGGCATCTGGGGTGGCTTGTCCGAGCGGGAACGCCGCCGCCTCAAGCGCGGCATCATCTGACCCGGCCGGGCCAGTCGAGGGGTTTCAGTCGTCGTCGATCGTGGGGTCGATGACCGAGGGGTCGACGTCCAGATACGTCGCCACCTGAGCCACCAGAATCTCATGCAGCAATTCGCCAAGTTCGATGGTGTCTTTCGCGCGTCGCTCGATCGGCTTGCGGAACAAAACAATTCGTGCACGTGTGGTGTTGCCGCGGACATCGACACCGGCGGGGATCAACCGCGCCAGCGCGATCGGTCCGTCGGCGACGACCTCAGGCGGCCACTGCACGCTGTCAGGATCCTTGGGACACATGCGCGGGATCTCGTCAACCGCCACGTCAAGCCCCGAAACCCGATCCTGCCAGCGGCGCTCGATGGGCTCATAGGCCTCCAGCACCGCCATGTCGAACCGCTCGGCCCGGCTGCGCCAGCCTGGCACCGTCGGCGGCAGCAGCGGCCCACGCATCTCGCGTCCTCGCCGCGCTGCCGAGCGTCGGGCAGACCGACCGCCTCGCCGAGAGCCGCGAGAATCGCTCACGCGCCGATGGTAACGGTTGCACATCGCGGCCCAGCCCAATGCGCGTGTCCGGCCCCGCGGCGTCGTTTGCGCACGATAGCCTCTCGACCGTGAATGCTCCGCGTCGCTGTTGCCGGCCCGGGTGTCCGCACCACGCGGTGGCGACGTTGACGTTCGTCTACTCGGATTCGACGGCGGTGATCGGTCCGCTGGCCACGGCACGAGAGCCGCACTCATGGGATCTTTGCGTCGGCCATGCCGGCCGGATCACCGCGCCGCGCGGGTGGGAACTTGTTCGTCACCCCGGCCCTTTGCCGAACCCGGATGAGGACGACCTGGTGGCCCTCGCTGACGCGGTGCGCGAAGGCCGCGGCGGGCTGGTGAATCGCCCGCCGGTCAACGGCTTCTGCGATCCTGGCGGCGCCTCATCCGGGGCACCGGCCAGCGTCCCGGGCACCGGTGCGCTGGCTTCCCCAGCGCATCAACCCGGCGGAACCGGACGGCGTCGCGGGCATCTGCGCGTGTTGCCTGACCCGCCGAGCGAACCGGGGGACTAGGCGGCGACGGGCGCGCTAGCGTACCTACAGCGAGGCCGACCGCAATGGTTAGGCTGGCGACCAAGAGTCCCTTCGTCAGGAGCCCTGTCATGTCTCGGCCCGCCGCGGCTGTCCATCGTGTGATCAAGGCGTACGACGTGCGTGGGTTGGTGGGGGACGAAATCGACGAGTCCCTCGCCGTCGACGTCGGCGCGGCTTTCGCGAGGTTGATGCGTGCCGAAGGGGCCCACCGAGTCGTGATCGGCCGCGACATGCGCGAAAGTTCGCCGCCACTGGCGGCTGCCTTTGCCGCCGGCGTGACCGGTCAGGGTCTTGACGTGGTCCGCATCGGCTTGTCCTCGACCGACCAGCTCTATTTCGCGTCCGGCATGCTCGACTGTCCTGGCGCAATGTTCACCGCCAGCCACAACCCGGCGGCCTATAACGGCATCAAGATGTGCCGCGCGGGTGCCAAGCCGGTTGGCGCGGACACCGGGCTGGCCACCATCCGCGACGAACTCATCGCCGGTGTTCCCGGCTACGACGGACCACTGGGCAGCATCACCGATCGTGATGTGCTAGCCGACTACGGCGCCTTCCTGCGCTCGCTGGTCAACTTGTCAGACCTGCGTCCACTGCGGGTGGCAGTGGACGCCAGCAACGGCATGGCCGGCCACACCGCGCCGGCCGTGTTGGGTCCGGTCAATTCGATCACGCTGCTGCCACTGTATTTCGAGCTCGACGGTTCCTTTCCCCATCATGAGGCTAACCCGCTGGACCCGGCTAACCTGGTCGACCTGCAACAGTTTGTCGTTGCCGAGGGTGCTGATATAGGGCTGGCCTTCGACGGCGACGCCGACCGCTGCTTCGTGGTCGACGAGCGCGGCCGGCCGGTGTCGCCGTCGACGGTGACCGCGTTGGTAGCCGCGCGTGAACTCGACCGGGAAATCGGCGCAACCGTGATTTATAACCTGATCACCTCGCGTGCGGTGCCGGAATTGGTGATCGAACGCGGCGGCACGCCGGTGCGCTCCCGCGTGGGACACTCCTACATCAAGGCGCTGATGGCCGACACCGGGGCCATTTTTGGCGGCGAACACTCGGCGCATTACTACTTCCGCGATTTTTGGGGTGCCGACTCGGGGATGCTGGCCGCGCTGTATGTCCTTGCCGCACTTGGCGAACAACAGCGGCCACTGTCGGAGCTCACCGCTGACTACCAACGCTACGAATCCTCCGGCGAGATCAACTTCACCCTAAAAGGTTCGGCCGATGCGGCGTCGGCAACCGAGGCTGTGCTGAAGTCGTTCGGCACCCGGATCCACTCCATCGATCACCTGGACGGGGTGACGGTGGACCTGGGCAACGGCAGCTGGTTCAACCTGCGCAGCTCCAACACCGAGCCACTGCTTCGGCTCAACGTCGAGGGCCGCTGCGCCGAAGACGTCGAGGCGGTGGTCGCCCAGATCACCGACGAGATCGCGCAATTCGCGGGTCAGCCGGAGGCCGTGACGTGAACGCGATCGGCGCCGCGATCGATATCGATGACACCGAAGCCCTGATCGCCGCCGACCGGGAGGGTCTATTGCGGGCCGCATCGATGGCGGGCGCGCAGGTGCGCGCCACCGCGGCCGCATTCGACGAAGGAGCGCTGGACTCGATCCGCGGGGGCGATCGTCCCCGCACCCTGGTCTGGGTAGCCGGCCGCGGTACCGCCGCGAGCGCCGGCGCGATGCTGGCCGCGGCGGTCGGCGGTTCGTCGGGCGAGCCGATTGTCGTTACCGCCGGGGCGCCGCCATGGATCGGCGCGCTGGACGTGCTGGTCGTGGCCGGCGACGACCCGGGCGATCCCGCACTGGTGGGGGCCGCGGCGACCGGGGTGCGCCGGGGCGCGCGGGTGGTCGTCGTGGCGCCCTACGAGGGCCCGCTGCGTGATACAACCGCGGGGCGGGTCGCGGTGCTGGAACCGCGGTTGCCGGTGCCCGACGAGTTCGTGGTGTGTCGGTATCTGGCCGCCGGGCTGGCCGTGCTCGCCAGCGTCGACCCGGGTCTGCGGGTCGACCTGGCGCGGCTGGCCGACGAGCTCGACAGCGAAGCGCTGCGCAACAGCGCGGGGCGCGAACTATTCACCAATCCGGCTAAGGCGCTGGCCGAGCGCATGTCAGGTCGTCGTGTCGTGCTGGCCGGTGACTGCGCTGCCACCCTGGCCCTGGCCCGGCACGGGGGTTCGGTTCTGCTGCGGATCGCCCACCAGGTGGTCGCCGCCACCGGGCTGGCGGACGCGGTCGTGGCGCTACGGGCCGGGTTCGGCGATGCGGCCGACGCTCTTTTCCACGACGAACAGATCGACGGGCCCCGGCCCGAACGGCCGCGGGTGTTGGCGCTGACCCTGGCCGCCGAGCGGACTGTGGTGGTCGCCCGGGTCAGCGGGCTTGACGTCGATATCGTCACCGCCGAGGATGTCCCGGATCTGTCCGATGCTTCCACCGAAGCGGTGGCGGGCCTCGGTACCGAACAGCAGCTGGCAATATTGGCCGTCCGGTTGGAGATGGCCGCGGTTTATCTGCGACTGGTGCGGGGATAAATAGACAGTGGAATTGCTACGCGGGGCGATACGGACGTACGCGTGGGGATCGCGGACCGCGATCGCCGAATTCACCGGGCGGCCGGTGCCGGCTGCCCACCCAGAGGCCGAACTCTGGCTCGGCGCGCATCCGGGTGACCCGGCTTGGCTGGAGACCGACGACGGTGAGATCTCGCTGCTCGATGCGCTGATCGCCGACCCCGAGGGACAACTGGGGTCGTCGGCGCGCACCAGGTTCGGCGACGTACTGCCGTTCCTGGTCAAGGTGCTGGCCGCCGACGAGCCGCTGTCGCTGCAAGCCCATCCGAGTGCTGAGCAGGCGATCGAAGGCTACCTCCGCGAGGAGCGGCTCGGGATCCCGGTTTCCTCACCGATCCGCAACTACCGCGACAACCGTCACAAACCCGAGCTGCTGGTGGCGTTGCAGCCGTTCGAAGCGCTGGCTGGGTTCCGTCCGGCGGGCCGCACCGTCGAGTTGCTGCGGGCGTTGGCGGTCTCAGACCTCGACCCCTACATCGAGTTGCTCAACGACCAATCCGACGCTGACGGCCTGCGGGCGTTGTTCACGACCTGGATCACCGCTCCGCAGCCCGACATCGACGTGTTGATACCGGCCGTCCTCGAGGGCGCGATTCACTATGTCACCTCCGGCGCAACGGAATTCGCTGCTGAGGCCAAGACTGTGCTGGAGCTCGGCGAGCAGTATCCCGGCGACGCTGGGGTCCTGGCGGCCTTGCTGCTCAACCGGATCAGCCTTGCTCCTGGAGAGGCGATCTTCTTGCCGGCCGGCAATCTGCACACGTATCTGCGTGGTGTCGCGGTCGAGGTGATGGCCAACTCCGACAACGTTTTACGGGGAGGGCTGACGCCCAAGCACGTCGACGTACCGGAGTTGCTGCGGGTGCTCGACTTCACCCCGACCACCGCGGCGCAGCTGCGGCCGCCGGTGCATCGGGACGGACTTGAGCTCATCTACGACACCCCGGCTGCCGAGTTCGCGGTGTCGGTGCTGACTCTCGCCGACGAACACCTCGGCCACGAGGTCGACGCGCCGTCACGTCACGACGGACCGCAGATCCTGCTGTGCACCGAAGGGGCGACGACCATCCACGGCAAATCCCGGGCACTGACGCTCAACCGGGGCATGGCGGCATGGGTGGCCGCCGACGACGGGCCGATCCGGCTGGTCGCGCGCGAGCCCAGCAAGCTGTTTCGGGCCACCGTGGGTCTGTGACGTCAACCAGCAGCGTCCGCGCGATCCTGGCAGCCTTGGCCGCCAACGTGGGCATCGCCGCGGCGAAGTTCGTCGGCTTCCTGGTCACGGGCAGTTCGTCGATGCTGGCCGAGTCGGTGCACTCGGTGGCCGATACCTCGAACCAGGCTCTCCTGCTGCTCGGCCAGCGCGCAGCCCGCAAACAGGCCGACGCATTGCACCCGTTCGGCTACGGCCGCAGCCGCTACTTCTGGTCGTTTGTCGTGGCCCTCGTCCTGTTCACGCTCGGGTCGGTGTTTGCTCTCTACGACGGCTACCACAAGATCACCCATCCGGCAGAGCTCAGCTCGCCAGCGGTGGCTTTAGTCATCCTGTCGGTGGCAATCGTCTTGGAAGCCTTCAGCTTTCGTACGGCGATGGTCGAGTCTCGGCCGCTGAAAGGCAACAGCAGCTGGTGGCGGTTCATCCGTACTTCGCGCAACCCCGAGCTGCCCGTGGTGCTGCTGGAAGACACCGGCGCGCTCATCGGCTTGGTGTTCGCACTGGCCGGGGTCGGGCTCACCGCCACCACTGGTGACCCGGTGTGGGACGGCATCGGCACGCTGGGCATCGGCGTGCTGCTCGGCCTGATCGCGATCGTGCTGATGGTCGAGATGCACAGCCTGCTGATCGGCGAGGGCGCCACCAGTGCCCAGACTCAGGCCATCCGAGCGGCGCTGGAATCCACCGAGCACGTTGAGCGGTTAATCCACCTGCGCACCCAGTACCTTGGCCCGGAGGAGATGCTGGTGGCCGCCAAGATCGCGGTGGCCCCACAGGTCCAGCTGGCCACGATTGCCGCCACCATCGACGCCGCGGAGGCCAACGTGCGCGCCGCGGTGCCGGCCGCGCGGGTAATTTACCTCGAGCCTGACCTGGATCGCGCGCTTCCCCGGTAGCGCTCGCGCCAGAGCTGCCGGCGCTCGGCCAGCCACAGCCGCATGTTGTGACCGATGGCGCGAGCGATCAGCGTCGGCGACGGCACCATGTAGAGGCTGTCCAGCAGCGAAAACCGGCGTAAAAACCATTCGGCGAGAACAGGATCGGTCTCCGCGGCGCCGAGGAACTGGTCGAACAGCTCACCCACCGGGCGATACCACCACGGGGCGTGGCCGCTGGCGTGGTGGAACGTGAGATCACCGATCGCGTTCATCAGCCACACCGGGTAGGTCGTCTTGGCGGTGGCGCGGTTGAGTTGGTGAGCCAGCTTGCGGGTAGGGGACCGCAACGCCCGCCGTAGATGACCGGCCTGCAGCGACGTCATCGTCATGCCCTGGCCGAACGTCGGATCGAAGCTGGCCACCGCGTCCCCCAGCGGTACGATCCCCGCCGGGAAACGGTCCAGCTTGTCGTAGCGGCGCCATCTGCTGGTGGGGAAGCGATGCGACGCCACCTCCCCGATCGGCTCGGCCCGCTCAAGTGCAGCGGTAAAGTGCGCCGGCAGCAGCTTCTCTGCGAGCACCAACATCTCAGAAAAGCTCTGCGGTGGTTCAACTTTGGCGACGCCGAAGGTAGTGAGAACCCAAGTGCCGTCCTCGTAGGCCAACATGCCCAGTCCCAGCGGCTGGTTCCGAGACGCGCCCGCGACGATCACCTTTTCCCGGATCACGCCCTCCGGCATACGGAACTGGTGCGACGAGTAGCCGATGCCGACGTCGACGACGTCCTCGCGCGGCGGCGGGAAACCCCACTGCCGCAGCCACACGGGTAGTCGGCTGCCCCGGCCGGTGGCGTCGACGACCAGATCAGCGGCGACGAACTCGGGTTCGCCCGCCGAATCCAGCAGCACCCCGGTCACCCGCTGCGCGGCGGTGTCGAAACGCGGCTGCGCGACCGGGCGCCGCTGGATCTCGACGTTGCTGATGCCGCTGACCCGGCGCCGGATCTGCCACTCCAAATGCGGCCGGCTGGGCACGTAGGCGGTGAACTCCCTACGCAGGGTGTGCCCGGTCCCCAGTACGTGGCCGGCTGCGCCGAAGTAGATGCAATCCGGGCGGTTCTCCAGCATGGGCACGCCCGCGGCGACCATGTCCGCGAGCAGACCGGGAAATAAGTCCTCGAATTCCTGGGCGCCGCGGGCCATCAGCAGGTGCAGGTGCCGGCCCTGAGGGACCGCGGTGCGGTTGGCCGGGCCGGACGGCAGATTGTCGCGTTCGAACACCGTCACCCGGTGGTAGAAATCCGAGAGCACTCGCGCGGCCGACAGCCCCGCGATACTGGCCCCGATGACGACAGCGTGTCCGCGTGTGCTTTCGCCGCGCATCCTCGGAGACTAGTCGGTACTGTCGCGGTGCATGGCCGGCCGATGGCGTACCAAGTCAGTCGAGCAGTCGATCGCCGACACCGACGAGCCGACAACCCAGCTGCGCAAAAGTCTGTCCTGGTGGGATCTCGTGGTGTTCGGCGTGTCGGTGGTGATCGGGGCGGGCATCTTCACCGTCACCGCGTCGACCGCCGGCGACATCACCGGCCCGGCGATCTGGCTGTCGTTTCTGATCGCGGCGGCCACCTGCGGGCTGGCCGCGTTGTGCTATGCCGAATTCGCCTCGATGCTGCCGGTGGCCGGCAGCGCGTATACCTTCTCCTACGCCACCTTCGGTGAATTTTTGGCGTGGATTATCGGCTGGAACTTGGTCCTGGAGTTGGCGATCGGCGCGGCCGTGGTGGCCAAGGGCTGGTCAAGCTATTTCGGGACGGTGTTCGGCTTTGCCGGGCAGACAACCAACGTGGGCGCCTACAGTCTCGACTGGGGAGCGCTGCTGATCGTCGGATTGGTGGCGACGCTGCTCGCACTGGGCACCAAGTTGTCGGCGCACTTTTCCGCCGTCGTCACCGCGATCAAGATCGCGGTGGTGTTGTTGGTGGTGATCGTCGGTGCGTTCTACATCAAGGCCGCGAACTACTCGCCGTTTATCCCCCCGCCCGAATCCGAGCATGGCGGCACCGGCGTCGACCAGTCGGTGTTGTCGCTGCTGACCGGCGCGCAAACCAGCCACTACGGGTGGTATGGCGTGTTGGCCGGCGCCTCGATTGTGTTCTTCGCGTTCATCGGGTTCGACATCGTGGCAACCATGGCCGAGGAGACCAAACACCCGCACCGCGACATTCCACGCGGGATCCTGGCCACGCTGGCCATCGTCACCGTGCTCTACGTCGCGGTCTCTGTGGTGCTGTCGGGGATGGTCCGATACACCCAACTGCAGGACGCCCCGACCGGCCGTCACGCGAACCTGGCCACGGCCTTCGCGGCCAACGGCGTGCACTGGGCGTCCCGGGTCATCTCGGTGGGGGCGTTGGCCGGACTGACCACCGTGGTGATGGTGCTCATGCTCGGCCAGTGCCGGGTGTTGTTCGCGATGTCCCGGGACGGATTGTTGCCGCGGCAGCTGGCAACCACCGGCGCACGCGGCACGCCGGTCCGTATCACCGTGCTGGTGGCGCTGCTGATTGCGGTTGCGGCCTCGGTGTTCCCGATGGCCAAGCTCGAGGAGATGGTCAACGTTGGAACGTTGTTCGCGTTCGTGCTGGTCTCGGCCGGAATCGTGGTGCTGCGCCGGACCCGCCCCGAGCTGCACCGGGGATTCCGCGTCCCGTGGGCGCCGCTACTGCCGATCATGTCGGTGTGCGCATGCCTGTGGCTGATGCTCAACCTCACCGGCCTGACCTGGATCCGGTTCGGGGTCTGGATGGTCGTCGGCGTCGCGATCTACGCCGGCTATGGCCGACGGCACTCGGTGCTGGCTAATCGGCCGCCGAGGGGCGAGGCCAGCCCCGAGCCCGAGCCGGCGCCGGTGCTGCCCTAGTGGTTTACAAATTAGCTATTTGTGTCTAGACAACAGACACAGATCCATATATTGTCAACCGCACGTGGTGTGGCTCAGTGGGAGGTTGGACGACATGGCCGGTGACGGTGCCAAGCTCGTCGCCGCCGACGCGGTGATGTGGCACGACAAGAAGCGCTACCTGTGGCTGCTCGGACTCGTTGCCCCGACCATGTTGCTGGTGATCCTGCCGATCGTCTGGGCGATGAATCAGGCGGGGTGGCACGGTGCCGCCCAGGCGCTGTTTTGGGTCGGCCCGATCCTGCTCTACATCGTGCTGCCTGCCCTGGACCTGCGCGTCGGGCCCGACGGGCAGAACCCACCTGACGAGGTCATGGAGCGGTTGGAGAACGACCGCTACTACCGCTACTGCATTTACCTGTACATCCCGTTCCAATACGCCAGCGTCGTCCTGGGTGCCTACCTATTCACGGCATCCAACGTGACTTGGCTCGGCTTCGAGGGGTCGCTGGGCTGGCCGGCGAAAATCGGGCTGGCTTTGTCGGTGGGCACGCTGGCTGGTGTCGGGATCAACACCGCGCACGAGCTGGGTCACAAGAAGGAGTCGCTGGAGCGGTGGCTGTCCAAAATCACGCTGGCCCAGTCCTGCTACGGCCACTTCTACATCGAGCACAACCGCGGCCACCACGTCCGAGTGGCCACGCCGGAAGACCCGGCGTCCTCCCGGTTCGGCGAGACGTTCTGGGAGTTCTTGCCGCGCAGCGTTTTCGGGAGCCTCCGCTCGGCGTGGCGGCTGGAGACGCAGCGGCTGCGCCGGCTGAACAAAAGCCCATGGCATCCGTCCAACGATGTACTTAACGCCTGGGCGATGTCGGTCGTGCTGTGGGGGGTGCTGATCGCAGTGTTCGGTTCCGCCCTAATCCCGTTCGTGATCATCCAGGCGGTGTACGGCTTTTCCCTCCTGGAAGCGGTGAACTACCTCGAGCACTACGGACTGTTGCGGCAGAAGACGGCCAACGGCCGCTACGAGCGCTGCAC
>Ga0070737_10006927_pt1 | contig 10192 bp, 4 predicted proteins | sample Coa_R1_10_FD_66438 | JGI IMG/M metagenome (GOLD analysis project Ga0070737, IMG submission 66438) | Surface soil microbial communities from Centralia Pennsylvania, which are recovering from an underground coalmine fire - Coalmine... | ecosystem: Environmental > Terrestrial > Soil > Unclassified ...
GCGCACTACGCGGTGATGAGCGCGCGCGGCGAAACCGTGCAGCAGGTGGCGACGGTTTACCTGCGCGCGGTGGCCGATGCGAGCCAGGTGGACAACGCCAGGGCCAATGTGGACCAGGCGCAGGTGCTGCTGGACAACGAGCACGCCGCACATGTCGCCGGAACGGTGGCGAATCTGGACGAGCTGCGCGCCAGGGTGGAGCTCGAGCAGCAGCAGCAATCGCTCATTGCCGCGCAGAACGCGCTCGACAGAGACCTGATCCTGCTGAAGCGCGAGATCGGCCTGGCGCCGGGGCAGAAGATCGTGCTGACGGACGCCGCTCCCTACAGCGACCTGGCCGAGGAGCCGCTGCCGGAGCTTCTGGCCACGGCCTGCAAGGACCGGCAGGATTACCAGAATCTGCTCAATCAGGTGCAGGGGTTCAGGGCTATTCACGCCTCTTACCGCAGCCGGCGCTGGCCGTCGCTCACTTTCAGCGGCTACTATGGCACGCAAACCGTCACGACCGTGGGAACGCACGGCGTGTTCTCGGCGGTGGGCACGCTGTCGGTTCCGATCTTTCGCGAGGCCGAGTTGAGGAGCGGCGAAGAGGCCTCGGAGGCGCAACTGAATGCTGCGCAGGACCAGCTGGCCAGCCTGCGCGAGCAGATGGAGCAGCAGATTCGCTCGGCGCAGCTTGATATTGCCGCCGCAAAGCAGATGGTGGAGGTGGCGCGGTCGAATGTCCAGCTGGCCACGCGCGAGCTGAGCGATGAAACCGACCGCGTGAACGCCGGCGTGGATACCAACCTGCCGCTGGTCGAGGCGCAGGCCTCGCTGGCCAGCGCGCAGAGCAGCCTGGTGGAAAGCCTGTTTCAGTACAACGTCGCAAAGCTGGCGCTGGCCCGGGCGACCGGGGTTCTGGAGCTGAATTACCGGCTTTATCTGAACGGTAAGCCATAGGATCCGATAAGGCCGCACCCTGCTGCAAAACCCACTCTGCAAACAGACCCGCACGCCTGGATGGATTCGGAATAAGAGCGCAGAACCATCGCGCCCCCTCCGTGTAACGTAGAACTCGGAGGGACTTCCACATGCCTCAGCCATTGAAGGTCGTCTATCATGTTGAACCCGACGCTGCGGCGCTTGCGCAGCGCGCGGCCCGCTACATTGTGGAAAGCGTGGAAGAAGCGGTAAGGCGCAGGGGCTGGGCGCGGATGGCCATCAGCGGCGGCGGAACGCCAAAGCCCGTCTTCGAGGCGCTGGCCGCTCCTGCACAGCCGTGGCGCGCGCGCATGCCGTGGGACAAAATCGAAATCTTCTGGGTAGACGAGCGCTGCGTGCCGCCGGCGGATGCGGCGAGCAACTACAACATGACGCGGCAGGCGATGCTGGATCATGTGCCGCTCAGGCCCGGGCAGATTCACCGCATGGAGGGCGAGCTCGAGCCGGAAGCAGGCGCGGCGCGGTACGAGGCTGCGATGCGCAACAGCTTTCGGCTGGAAGGCGCCGAGACGCCGCGCTTCGATGTGATCCAGCTAGGGCTCGGCCCGGATGGGCACACGGCATCGCTGTTTCCGCACACGCCGGCGCTGCACGAATTTGGACGTCTCGCCGTGCCCAACCTTACCAATGCCGCGCAGGCGTGGCGGCTGACCCTCACTGCGCCGGTAATCAACAATGGCGCGAATGTCTTCTTTCTCGTCGCCGGCGCGGACAAAGCGCAGGTGCTCAAAGACGTGTTTCTCGGGCCGCGCGACCCGGAGCGGCTGCCCAGCCAGTTGATCCGGCCGGCGAGCGGTATACTGACGTTGCTTTTGGACAAGGACGCAGCCGCGCTGCTGCCCCCGACGGGCGAGGACGGCCGCGGAGAACTGTAGAAAAAGGGAACAAGGCGCCGAGGAAACCAGGAACAGGAAAACGCGAGGCGAAAGGCCTTGCTGCGGCAGAAGGCGCGGTAGCCGCATGAGTCTACCGCTGCTCCTGCCTGTTCCCTCGTTCCCTTGCTTCCCCGCACCGAAGGGGTTTTTAAATGATTCTGGCAGGCGACGTAGGCGGCACCAAGGTACATCTGGCGCTGTTCGACTTCAGCGATGGCCGGCTTTCGCGCAGCCGCGACAAGCAGTACCCGGCGCGCGAGTACTCGGGACTGGAAGAGATTGTGCGCGAGTTCATGGGCGCGGACAAGGCAACATCTGCCTGCTTCGGCGTGCCCGGACCGGTGCGCGAAGGACGGCTCCGGCTCACGAACCTGCCCTGGACGCTGGACAGCCGCGAGCTTTCGAAGCATCTCGATATCGATTATGTGTTCCTGATCAACGACCTTGAGGCCAACGGATACGGCATCTCCGAGCTGGATGCCTCGCAGATCTACACGCTCAGCGAGGGCGACGCCAGCCAGATCGGCAATCGCGCGCTGATCTCGGCCGGCACGGGACTGGGCGAGTGCTTTATGGTGTGGGACGGACGGCACCACAAGCCCTATCCTTCGGAGGGCGGGCACTGCGACTTTGCGCCGCGCAACGAGGACGAGATCGACCTGCTGCGTTATCTGCGGCAGAAGTACGCCGGCCGCATCAGCTTTGAGCGCGTGGTAAGCGGGCAGGGGCTTACGAATATCTACGAGTTTCTGCGCGAAGTTCGCGGCGTGGAAGAACCGGCATGGCTGGCCGAGCGCATGGCCAATGAAGACCCCAACGCAGTGATCACCGAGCTGGCGATGGCGGCGCGTAGCGAGATCTGCGAAAAGGCGACCGACATGTTCGTCTCCGCCTACGGCGCAGAGGCAGGCAACCTGGCGCTGAAAATTCTCTCTGTCGGCGGGCTTTACGTGGGCGGCGGCATCGCGCCGCGGATTCTGGAAAAGCTCAAGGACGGCACGTTCATCAAAGCGTTCACAGACAAGGGACGGCTGAGCCAGCTGCTTGTGAATACGCCGGTGCGCATCATCCTGGAGAGCCGCACGGCGCTGCTCGGCGCTGCGGCCTATGCGGAGACGCGCGCCGCCGAACTGAGCGGCGTCTCGCCGCGCGCGGCTTCGCTGAAGTTTTAAGGAGAGGCTTCGACCATGTTCCGCTGGCTCAGCCGCTGGTTTCTGCGCGCATTTCTGGCGCTGGCGGCGGTCACGGCCGCAGCCTACATCGTCGACTCGATCGTCTACTTCGCGCGCGGCTCGCCCAGCTCCACCGTTACGGTAAATAAGTTCATGGGCATCCCGCTGAAAGGCCAGAAGGAAGAGTACGACTATCTCGGCACGGTCGATATGCCCTGCGCCGTTGCGCTCTTTCCGCACAATGGCGAGGCCCCGTGCTGGCGGCTGCGCCGCAACCCGAACCAGTGGGAAAACCTCTGAACTGAAGTCAGGACAGCAGAAGGGACCGCCGAGGCGGTCCCTTCTGCGCTTTGCTGCCTGATTGATTGCCTTAGAACTCCAGCCGCAGCGAAAGCTGCAGCACGCGGGCGCCGTTATTCAGGTTCCCGGCAGGCTCGACGGTAGTGCTGATCTCGCCAAACGTGCTGCTGGTGAAATCCTGCTGATCGTAGCCCTGGAAGACATTATTCGCCGGCAGGTTGAAGTTGGGGTGGTTAAAGGCATTGAAGGCGTCGGCGCGGAACTTCAGGTTGACGCCCTCACCGTACACCGGGAAAACCTTGCCGAGACCAAGGTCTGCGTTGAAGTAGCGGGGACCGTGGAGCTCGTTGCGAGGTCCGATCTGGAAGCCAATCGGACCTTCAAAGGCGTTCTGGGCGTTGGTCTGGTTGGCGAAGATATTCACTCCGCCTCCTGGCAGCTTGGTGATATGCGTGGCGACATCCGACTTCTTGCCAATGAGAATGCCGGGCGCATCGTTAGAGTAGCTGGCAACGAATGCATTCGAGACAGTTCCCCATGCCTGACCGGTATGGAAGATGGTGATTCCGCTCAAGGACCACTGACCGAGGATCTCATTGACAAGAGTGGAAGCGCTGCCGAGGAACATTTTTCCCCTGCCGAACGGAAGCTGGTAGATGGCGTCTGCCGTGATGTAATGCCTGACGTCGAAGTCCGAATCGGCGCGGCACTCGCGCGGACGGAGCACATCGCATATCAAACCTACGCCGCCGATGCCCGTGTCGCCCTCGGAGTTTGCCGGGAGCGAAACGTTATCGATGGAGTGTGCGAACGTGTAGTTGAAGTCGTACTGCAGACCATTCGAGAGATTCTTCTGCAGAGTCAGCAGAAGTCCGTTATAGGTTGAGAATCCTTTGTTCGTGTAGAAGGTATTCTCTGAGAATTGCGCGCCCATACCCACGTTGGCGGGTACGAAGTAGGACATAAACTGCGTTGAATCGGCAAAATCGCCGCGGTACACGTAGCCGCCGATGTTTGCGACCACGAACTGCGTATTGTTGGCGAATCCCGCGCTCGTCCCGGTCCCCGGGGCCATCATATCTTCAAACCAGGGCTGAGGCGTGACTGTGGACGAAGTTGCGCCGGCGCGGACCTGCTTCACGATCGAGGCAAAGGCCTGAGAGTAAAGCTGGCCGGAGGCAGGATCGGCGAAATCGATCACCTGGTTGGCGTCGGCCTGTGCAATCAGGCGACGGCCCAGGCGGCCCACATAGCTGGCTTTCAGCACCATGTTGCCGGGCATGGCGCGCTGGATCCCGAAGTTATAAACAATGTTATACGGGGTCTTCAGCGATGGATCGATTGTGGCGTTGAATGCCGTCCCCAGATTCAACCCGATGGGAACGCCGCTGCTTACGTAGGGCTCGTACGGCGCTTTGGGCGTTGGCGGCGCCGGCTGAAAAGCAAGCGAGATATCGTTTTTCGAGTCCAGCCGGGGGTCGTTTTTGACAGAATCGTAGGGATCGCCGGAGATGCCCTCGGCAACAGGCAAGGTCTGCTGGAAGAGATAGGAATCGGCGTCCTGGATCTGCTGGATGGCAAAGATCACGGTGCGGTCGTAGGCGATGCTGCCGCTGCCGTTGATCACCAGTTTTTTATCGAAGCCGGGATTCCAGGCGAAGCCGAGGTGCGGAGCGATGAGGCGTCTTTCGGGCTTGTAGAGCGGAGGAGCTCCGCTCCCGTTACCCTTTCCGCCAAGGTAATAGGCGATCAGAGGCACGGCCAGCGGTCCGGACTGCGACTCGGCGCTCTGCTGAACCCGAGCCTGGAAATACTGGTCGAAGGTAAACGGCTCTACGCTCTCCAGGCCGCGGGTCTCGTAGGGTACCGAGTAGTACTGGTAGTTCAAACCGTAATCCAGCGTAAAGTCTGGATTAATCTTCCAGTTGTCCTGGAGGTAGAGCTGCGCCTGATAGCTCCGGTAGAACCGCTGGTCGCCGGTAAGCTGCTTCAGGGCGTTTCCGTTTTTGTCGTAATTGAAGTCTTCCTGCACGTTGCCGATCCGGGCCAGCATGAACGTAAATGCCTGGTCCCAGTCGTAATCGGCGAGATTCTGCAATCCCGACTGGGCTTGTGTCGCATTGGACGGCGCCACGTAGATCGAGTTTGCCGCGCTCGATCCGGCCGGACGCAGACTGGGGTTGTTCATGCCAAACGAATTCGTTCCGCAGTCGCCAGGCTTGGGGCCGCACAGGTTCAATATCTCACCGCCCATGCCCACATAGGTGACGTTATAGTCGGCGACATTGGTAAAGTGGGCAAGGATATCCTTGAAGCTTCCGCCGATCTGCCAGGTGTGGCTTCCCTTGATCCAGGAGAAGTCGTCCGCCAGGACCGGGATAGGAACGCGGCGCGCCTGGGCATTGGGCGACAGGTAGAAGGGCGAGACCAGCGCCGGACCTGTGCCATCGGCAAAGGTGTAGGAAGTAGATTCCTGCGGGATCCAGCTTGGATTCCAATTGAACGCAAAGCCAAGCTTCTGGACAACCTCGCCGAGGATGAGCCGGTTCGTCATGGTCGTGTTAGGCACCCACGTATGACCGATGACAAAAGAATAGGACCGGTCGACTTCCTCGCTGGTCGCAGGATCGCCGGCAAACTGGTTCGGGTTGTAAACGCCGTCTTCGCGATTGATCGAAAACTTGGCGAAAGCCTTCATCTTGTCATTGATGTTGTAGTCCACGCGCGAGACGTAGGTTGTCACGTCATCGTTATCGGGAGCATTGAAGAGATATCCGCCGGAGTTCACGCCGTCGCCGCTATTGGAGTTATTCGAATGCGGGAAGCGGGAGTCAAATGCGGTCATCCACGTGGAATCTTCGCCGACCGCGCGCGGATCGAGAGCGGCAACCTGGGACGGGGTCAGGTAAGTAATCTGGGGCGCGGTGGGTGTGGATGCGTTGTTGATGAATCCGATATTCCCTTTGCGCATGTTGTCGAGCGGAACGGTACGCTGCTGCAAGGCGGAGCGGACAAGCCGGTCGTCGTTGAAGTCGAAGAAGAAGAAGAGCCGGTCGCGCTTGATGGGGCCGCCAATGTTGCCGCCGAACTGGTTCTGGATCAGGTTGTTGCGGGGAACGATCGGATTGGCGTTGTTGCTGAACCAGCTATTGGCCACCAGCGCCGTATCGCGATGATATTCATTCAGATTGCCGTGGAAGTGATTCGTGCCGCCTTTGGTGATCAGCGCAAATTGTCCGCCGCTGCCGGGGCCCGCATCCGCCTCATTGCCGGCGACGCTGCCGGTGAACTGCTCGACCGAATCGATGGGCGCTCCGCTGACCAGCGTTAACTGGCGAATGCCTTCCTGAACGCCGTTGGGAGAGCTGTTATACGCATATCCGCCTGTGCCGAGATCGTTCATATCCAAGCCGTCGACCGTGATGTAGTTCTGATCGACGCGCGCTCCGGTCACAGATCCCGTGTCCGTGACGCCGGCTTGCAGTTCGAAGAGCGCGGTCGGCGTGCCTCTCTGCTGGGCGGGAAGCTCGTTGAGCTGCTGCACGTCGATGTTATTGCCCACGGTTGCATCCGAAGTGTCGATTGTAACTTCGGAACCTGCGGCCGTAACCTCAACGGTGGCGACCTGCGTTCCAACATTCAGTGTTGCGTTCTGCGTCCGGACGGTATTGACGGTAAGGTAGATATCCTTGACGTTAAATTGGGAAAAACCCTTGGCCGTGAAGGTGGCTTCGTAGCCCTGCCCTGGAGGAATGTTGGTGAAGCGGTAATAGCCGATCGAGTTTGTAGTTTCGGTGTATCTCAATCCAGTGGTGGTATTGATGAGGGTAACCGTGGCATTCGGCACTGCTGCGCCTGACGGATCGGTCACCGTGCCGGCCATGCCGGCGGTGACATCCTGTCCGTAGATCTTCGCAACGGGAGAGAATGCCAACGCAAGCAGAGCGAGACCCAGGAGAAGAGCTTTAACTGTCTGCAACCGAATCAACATGGAATTCCTCCAGAAACAAGGGGAATGGAGCCGGATACCATCTTCATTCGTGATTTCGCGGCTCGATTGAGCTGGACGGACTCCGAGCGGAATTCCCGGTGAGAACCCACCCGCACTAAAAGCACAAACAAAAAGCGTGAATGCGAAGCGCTGCGGCGGTCTACTTTCAGCTTTCCCGTCGCTGGCGCGTCGGTTGTTCTAATAAAAAAACATTAAGAACCGCAAATCGTGATGCATGTTATATGCCAAAGCGTAGCCGCCTGGTTCTACGAAAATAAGTCACTGAAAATCAAATTCGTATAAGCAAAGGGCAGTTACCGTTTAAAACGGGCCGGATCTGCGCTGAATTATGAAAAATTGAAGAAAACGGTCCAGGCCTATAAAAAATCGTAGCCTTAGAGATCGGAATCCGGGCTGATCCTGGGTCTCTGCACAATAAGTCCCTGACATTGAGCGACATATGGGTTCGCTGATGGCAATGCAGCCTTTGACCTGGTCAAACAATCACCTCGTTGAACCCAATCCAAAAAAAGGGCGCCCTTGCAGGCGCCCAAGCGAAGCACCAGGAACAGCTTGCGCTTCAGAAGGTGATTTTGCCGGTCAACTGGACGTTGCGGTTGCCAAGACCCTGCGAGAAGGCGCCGCCGCCGGCTGCGCTCCCCGGCGCGGTGCCGAGGCCGAAGAAGTTATTCAGAAACCCGCCGGCGGGGCTATCCTCGACGTTCGGGTCGGGGGTGCCGTAGTAGGCGCGGTTCATGATGTTGAAGGCGCTGGCCTGCAGAATAACGTTGAACCGCTCGGTAAGCCTGATGTTCTTGCCCGCCGTCACGTCGACGTTGTTGAAGCTGTCGCCGCGCAGGGTATTGCGGTTGACGCCCGGGAAGGGGTTGCCGAGCGCGATGGACTCGTACTTGTTATTCCAGAGCCAGTGCTCGGAGGAGCGGGCGACGGGCAGGCCGGTCACGTAGTCGACGTAGCCGCCGGGACCGAGGTTGATGCCGATGGAGCCGAGCGGCGCGCGGGGATTATCGAGGATGGGACGGCAGGGATTGCCGAAGACTGCGGAGAAGGCGATGTCGCAGAAGCTGGTTGTAGCCAGCGCCGGATCGATGGCCGGGTTGGCGGCGATTGCGGCCAGCACAGTCGCCGATTGCACGGTGGAGAAGTTCTGGATGGGGTTGAACGGCTGGCCGCCGTTGAACTGGTAAAAGGCGTTGAAGAAGAATCCGCCGAGCGCGCGGCCCGCCATCCTGCTGCGATGGGTAAAGTCCGGCACGGTGTATTGCATCTGGATTCCCCAGACGTTCGGATAGGAGTTGCCGCTGACGCTGCGCTCGCCGAGGTTGGTATTCAGCGGATCCTGCGCGTAGGCGCTGGTAGTGCCGCCAAGACCGGTGCTGAGGATCTCGCTCACGTTATCGATGGCGCGGCTATAGGTGTAGGATGCCGTCCCCGTCCATCCACGGAAGTTGCGGAAGGTGAGGGAGGCCTGCAAAGCGTTGTAGATGGAAAAGGCCGTGTTGCCTGTGGATTGCAGCAGGGAGTTGGGGCAGCGAGGCCGATTGAATCCGGGCGCAGTTGCAGTTGCGCATGCCGGCAGCCCGGCGCCGTAGTTGGGAAAGAACGTCCGCACGTCGCCGATATCCGGGTTTGAGTTGAGGGACTGGAAGTTGCCGTAGGTATGGTTGCCGATATAACGCACCTCGGCCACGGCCTGCGGAATGAGCTGGTACTGCACGCCCAGCAGCCAGCTCTCGGCGTTGGGATTGCGAAAGCCGGTCGGCAGGGTGAACTGAAGGTTTGCGCGCGGGTCGCCGCCTTTGGGGATGAACGCGGTGTTGGTTGCCTGCACGGTGGCGAAGGTAAGGCCATTGGAGGGCACGCAGACCACCGTTGTGCCGTTGCAGGCGTAGCTGCCGGCAATGGTGACCGGGGGATTGGTGGCCAGGTTGATGAAGATGTTGTAGAAGGCGGGGTCCGCATTAATGGCGAAGCCGCCGTGGAAAACGGTCCTGGTGCTGCCGCCCGGCATGATGGCGAAGCCGATGCGCGGCTCGATGTTCTTGTAGTAGGGATTGATGAAAGGAAACGTCGTGACGGAGAGGGGCAGCGCCGTGCTCCAGAAGGGATTGGGGCCGGTCTGCTGGGCGACGCTGCGGTCGTGCAGCAGATTGACGGCCTGCCCGAAGTACTCGTAGCGTAGCCCGAGGTTGATGGTGACGTTCGGCTGGATCTTCCAGTCGTCCTGAAAATAGAATGCGAAATCCGACTCGCGGAAGGGAATGGTTGGGTTGCCGGAGGCCAGCAGTCCCTCGCCGATGCCCTGGAGAATGCCAGTGACGCCGTTGTTGAGAGCTGCGTTCGAGCCGGTGTTGCGGAACGGGATTCCGTTCGGATTGGCCGCGTCGATGGCCGCTCCTGCGCCGAAGTCGAAGGCTCCGGATGCGTTCGGCAGATAAAGGTTGGGCGAGTTCTGGAAGACATACTCGCCGCCAAAGAGAATCGTATGCCGGCCCCTGGTCCAGCTTGCGTTGTCCTGCGCCTGATTGACCTTCACGAAGCGGCCCTGAGGCAACGCCGGATTGTAGCCGTAGACACTCAGCGTTCCTCCCAGCGTGACCTGCGACGGGCAGGCGGTGAAGTTCGTCGCCAGGCAGGCGGGTACTGCGCCGGCCTCGAAGGCGATATTCGATTGCTGAAACGAGTAGCGCAGCTGGTTGGTGATGCGCGGCGTGAAGGTGTGCGTCCAGTCGCCGCCCGTCTGGTGCGTGATGCCGGTGACGTTGACAAAATTGCCGGCTGCCGCCGCCGCGTTCGATTGCAGGTACAGCCCGGGAATGGTCGGGTTGTTCTGGTAGTTATAGCGGAGA
>Ga0070737_10006928_pt1 | contig 10191 bp, 8 predicted proteins | sample Coa_R1_10_FD_66438 | JGI IMG/M metagenome (GOLD analysis project Ga0070737, IMG submission 66438) | Surface soil microbial communities from Centralia Pennsylvania, which are recovering from an underground coalmine fire - Coalmine... | ecosystem: Environmental > Terrestrial > Soil > Unclassified ...
ACCCCAGCAGAACGTGGCCGCCATGCCGGGCCAGCTCCAGTGCGGCCTGGTACCCGATCCCACTGTTGGCGCCCGTCACCAGAATCGTCTTGCCTGCCTGCGAAGGCATCTGCGCTGCCGTCCACTTCCCCATCATCTTGTTTTCTCCTGCCCTCCATTGTCTTACGCCTGCGCAGGTCCACGCCTTTGTTGAGGCGGCAATCTTCGCAAACGAGTCTGCAATCCGAAATGACCCAAGCAGCCCCTAGCCGTTTTTCGCCATCTGCCTTTACAATCAAGCGGCAAGCTGACCTGTAGGTTGTAGTCGAAAGGCGACGCCGCCACGGCTGCTCTATTCCGTCGTCATAGAGGAAGGTTTCCTGATGAAAGCAAGCGCACGCAGCGCACAAATCGCCGGGAGCGCCGCGCTCCTGTTGATCCTTACGGGAGCAACCGGCTGTTCCAAACTCAAGGCACGCGACCAGCTCGTCAAAGGCGTGCAAGAGTTCAAGGCGGGCCATTACGAAACCGCTATCGACCACTTCCAGCAGTCCATCGAACTCGACCCAAGCTACACGCCGGCGAAGACCTATCTGGCCACCGCGTACAGCTACCAGGTGCAGCCGATGAACAACACGCCCCAAAACCTGGCGGTGGCGCAGAAAGCTCTGGATGGCTTCAACGAGGTTCTTGCCAAGGATCCCAACGACATCGACGCCCTGCGCCAGCTCGCGTCCATTCACCGCAACATCATGCAATACGACCAGTCCCGGCTGGACGAATTGAAGGTGATTCAACTCGACCCGAAGGACGCGGAGGCGAACTACTCAGTGGGGGTCATCGACTTCCAAAAGGCCGATAAGAACGCGTCGGACCTGCTGAAAGCAAACAAGATCACGGACGACTTGAAAGGGAATGCCAAGATCCCGCCGAAGCTCTGCACTCAGCTCGCGGGGCAGAACTCCGCTCTTCTGGACAGCTCGCTGCAGTACCTGAACCGGGCCGTGGACATCAATCCGAACTACGACGATGCCATGCAGTATCTCAACCTGGATTGGCGACGCAAGGCAGACATCGAGTGCGGCAACGACACCGCGCGCAAGGCCGATATCGCGAAGGCTGACGACTGGGTGCAGCGTGCCATGGGCGCCCGTAAGGCCAACGAAGCCGAGAAGGAGCGCAAGGCTTCCGGCGGCATCGACATGACCAAGTAAGAGCGATATGCACACACGAAGGCCTCCCACACGGGAGGCCTTCATGCGTCAACGCCCTTGGTCAGGCGGTGAACTTATCGGCCCCGGCGTTCTAGCTGAACTGGCCTCCTCGGCTCTGGGCGCAGCGCCTCGTCGTTCTGCTTTGCGGTCGGGTGGACCCCGAAATCCCAAACATTCGCGTTGATCGTGCGGTCATTCAGCACTTCGATCAGCGCGTATTCGCCGAATTCAAGCGGCTGCACAGGCACCAGCTTCTTCCATAAGCCTCCGGGCAGCATCTCCTCCTTCACCTCAATAACATCGGGCTGCGTCTTGCTCGTCCCGAGCAGGCCGATACGCAGGCTGGAGACTGCACGCGCCCCCTGGCGTACATCGATGTGTTCGATCACGTAGCCACTTTGCGGGGGCCCACCGGCTGGCGTAGCCCGGCCAGCCTGCCCCTGGGTGTCAACAACAAAACTTCCCCCAGCCGCATCACTCTCAGCCGCTGGATTTTCGACACGGACATAGAACACCGGCTCAGCCACGTGCAATTGCACATCGGCGCGCTCTTCTTTCAGCAACAAGAGGTCATGCGGACTTGCTGCCGGATTGATGTCCTTCTTCAGGACGGCATGTGCTGTTTCGCGGTTCAAATCGCTGCCATATTGCGGCAGGGGCACCAGCTCCGGCGTGCCCTGATAGGTGTCCAGCACCAGGACGCTATCTTCCTCCGGAAGCCGCAGATCCTTGGCGACCTCGGGCGTACGTGCAGCCCTCGCGGCCTCCTCGCGTGCCAGCTCCGGGCTCAACACAGGGCCATTTGGAGCAGCTCCGGTCTGACCCACCCTTGCCGGATCATGCGCCTGCTCCCAGGCTTTGGTCGCCGGGAGATCCACCAAGGCGAGTGGGATCTCCTCCTCCGCGCCGTCACGCTCAGCCGAGCGATAGTGCACTCGGTCACCCGTAACGGCGTAGCTCAGCACGGTTTGATAGCTGCCGTCCTTCAAAAACAATCTGGTCCGATGCTGCGGCGTCTCCGGCTGTGCGGCAACTGGCGGGTCCAGGGGGCGCCGTTGGGCTTGAGCCGCGAGGTTCCCGCCAAGAAGACCAGCCCACAGCAGGCCTGCGCTGGTGAACGCAGCCCGTTTCAGCGGCTTTCCGGCTGCTCCGACCCTAAGCATCCTCTCCATCGCCTGCACGCACCCTGACCATAAAGGCATCCGTCCTGCTCCCACCACCACGTCCCTCCGGCTCCACGAAGACCCGCACCGCCTGCCCCGCCCGAAGACCTGCCATCGGCAGCAGAACCGCATGCAGGCCCAGGCCCGAGTCCATCGTAGACGCCCGGTACTCTTTGCCATCGACCCGCCAGCGCACGGCGGACGGCTCGTCCAGATCCACGCGCAGATCTTTCCCTGCCGGTAGATAGGCACGCCGCTGTTTCGGGCGCCAGATCGCGAACGCTGATGGATGCCGGCTGCGGATGTAACGCTCCGTTGCCTGCGGCACCCCATCCCAGATCTTCCCTGCATGGAGACTGCGCAACAGCTTGATGTACTCCGCATGCGCCCAGACCAGCGGCATGCCTGAGCCGGTTGGGTGGCCGCACAGGAGTTGCCGCTCGGGGATATCTGCCGCGTCCCAGACCTGCTCCGGAAGCATGCCACACTCGCTCGTCTGCCGGCTCATGGTCTTCAGCAGTTCCAAAGCCTGGTCACGACGACCGGCCGCGAGCTCATAGTGGCCGCGTTCTCCGGCCAGCAAAGGCCATCCGCGGCCGATTCCCGCGGAGAGAAAGGGATCTCCGTCCGCCGTCTCGCCGTAGCCGTCATTTGTGGCTCTCTTCCACACAGAACCGGTGGGCGTCTCGCGGCGCAACGTCGCATCGATCACGCGTACCGTATCCACCATGCGGGGATCGTCGGCGGCACGCAGCCCAAAGCGCACCAGAGCCAGCGCATCCGGCGAAACCAGCCCCGCGGCACGCTGTCGCCGTCGGCCAAACCGCTGGTTCGGCATGATGATGCGCAATCCGCCGATTGATTTCGTCTCGATCCGCCGCGGCGGACTCATGCGTATGTAATAACCAGGGACACCATGCTCCTTCGCCAGCGCGGTGCCGCGGACATAGGTCAGTTCGTCGATGGCATCGTTCCAGGCATCTGCCGTTTCGCGCAGGAACTGGGCCTGTTCCGGTGCATTGCGCTGGTCGGCACAATCAGCGGACGCCAGCAGCGCGGCCACCTGAACCGCCATCGTGTACGGCGAATAGCCGGGCGTCGTCTCCCAGCGGTCCTGCTCGGTCACGGGCCCGTGTTTCAGCACGAACCCTGCTGCGGCACGGATCATGGGCCTGGGGTCGTAGCCGTCCAGCGCATCGTCGCGGCGCAGTTTGTCGGCCAGCAGAATGGGCAGCGCGATGCTGTCCATCTGGATCGCACTCCAGTGCGGCGTGCCGTCCAGCCACATGTTCTGGCTCCAGCCACCGTCGTCGTTCTGCGTGCAGGCGAGGTAGAACAACGCCGATCGAGCCGACTGCGCATCCTCCGCGGCCCACTTCCCCATCGCGGTTTCCACCAGATCGCGTGGCCAGACCACATGGTAGCCGCCGACATCTTTGTCGGTACGGTCGAAGCCCCACGGCAGCGACAAACTCGCCACAAAGCCGCCGGGAAATCGCTTCGACTGGTGCGTCTCCAGCACGGCCGTGCTAACGCGGTACATGTCCAGCGCGCTTCCGCTGAGGTCAGCCACGTCACGATAGCGCGCCTGCTCCTCGTTCCACTCGCGCACAAAGAGATCGCGCGTTTCCGTGAAGCTCTCGAGCAAGCCCGCCCTGGCCTGGTGCGAGGCTTCTACCGCGTCAGATCCGCAGGCGACCGTGATCACCATCGTGCCCTCGGCACCGTCTTGCTCGCGTGCAGCGGTGTAGTTCAGTTCCGCCGTCAGCGCCACGTTGCCTGGCTTCGCGATGTTGGAATCCGGCAGCGGCTTACCCCGCGAGAGCAGCGTATAGGCGTCGGAGGTGCCGATGTAGCCGACGCTCAGCGATTGCAGCGCAGGCTCGGCGGCGACGGCGAGCGCAAGCTCGCCGCGGCAGGCAAGCAGCATCGGCATGCCCTTATACTCGCCGGCCCACGCATGGTTGTCCCCGCCGCGATCCCCTACATGCGGGTCGACCGAAAGGTACAGCCGCAGCGATCTCCCTGCCGCCGGCCGGAAGCGCACCCCCAGGAGCAGGACGTCGCGGACCGGATCGGTGAAGATCTCCTTTTCGATGGTGTACGCTTCGCGTTTGCAGCGGGTCGTGATGCGGCAGCCTGGCGCGCCGGGAGCAAGCCACTCCACCTGATGCTCGGCATCCCAGATCTCATCGGAGAAGAAGCCGTCCGGCCCCGTGATCAGAAACCGCACCACCCGGGTATTCGCCTGGTCGACATCCGGATGGTAGATCTCGGCGAGCACACCGTCGTTCACGGTGAACCAGATGCGACTGCGCGCGGATTGCGCTGTACCCACAATCGTCTTGGCGCCGGAGGTCCAGCGTGGTTCCGTACCCGGACCGCCGGTCGCCCACCGGCGATCTCTTGGTAATGTGATATTCCGTTTCTTGACACCCTTATCCATGCGCCGTCCTTCTTCTTCTGAGGGGCACTTGGCTATGGGCTGTTGTATGAGGAGATCAGCTTCCGGCGGTCAGAAGCTTTGCTCGCGGAGCCATTCCCGGAATTTGGGCCCAAGGTCATCGCGCTTCAATGCGAACTCCACAGTCGCCTTCAAAAAGCCGAGTTTGTCCCCCGCGTCGTGACGCTTGCCTTCATAGCTGAAGCCGAAGACTTTCTCATACGCGAGCAGCGCTTTGATGGCGTCGGTGAGCTGCAACTCCCCACCGGCGCCCGGTGTGAGGTTCTCGATCATCTCAAAGATCCGCGGGGTCAGGATGTAGCGCCCGATGATCGCGTTCTGACTGGGCGCCTCTTGCGGCTTCGGCTTCTCCACCAGATTGCGCACGTCCAGCAGCCTGCTATCGTCCGCATCCGGGGTGCAATCGAGGCAGCCGTAGTTGGAAATCGCAGCGCCTTCCACGACCTCGGAAGCGATGATCGAGGATTCGGTCTTATTGAAGGCTTCCACCATCTGCGCCATGCAGGGCACGGTGGCATCCACGATATCGTCTGGCAGGATCACGCAGAACGGCTCATCGCCGACGAGGTTTTTGGCCTGCAGGACAGCATGTCCCAGACCAAGCGCTTCCGGCTGCCGCGTATAGGAGATACGCGCGAGGTGTGACATCGAACCCGCGAGTTCCAGCAGATCCATTTTGCCCCGTGCCCGCAGTTGGTACTCAAGCTCAGGCGCTCGGTCGAAGTGATCCTCCAGCGGCGTCTTGCCCCGGCCCGTGATGATGATGACCTCGTTACAACCAGCCGCGACCACCTCTTCCACGGCGTATTGGATCAGTGGTTTATCCACCAGCGGGAGCATTTCCTTGGGGACTGCTTTGGTCGCGGGAAGGAATCTTGTACCCATCCCCGCGGCCGGAATCACCGCTTTACGAAGCTTCTTTACCGCCATGTTGCTGACAACCTTCCCATTTGCTCCTGCGCGCTAGCAGGACAATACCAGACCCGCGCTCCCTCGTTTCCAGCACAATAGTCAGTTCGGCGGGTTACTTCCAGAACGGACGAGGGCACTGGAGAAGGCCCGTGCCAGTGTATCTACTGTGAGCGACGGCACTCGATGCCCAGGCAATTCATCCACCGGCCCTCGCTCTCCACATCCGCAAACAGCGGGTCGTGGGAGTCACCAAAGCTTGCCCGGCGTACCGACGTAAACCCAGCCGCTTCCAACTCCGGGACGAAGCTCTTGTAATCCCACATCCACAGATGCTGGCTCCGTCCAAAGATGGCTCGCGGCAACGACTTCAGCCCGCGCGCGCCGACGTGCTCGCCGAGATAGGTTTCGGCCATGAAGATCTGCGCCGCCTTTGGATCGCTCGAGTTCAGGTACTCCCGTGCGTAGAACTCCAGGTCCGGCACAACAAAGCGGAAGACACCACCCGGCCGCAGATAGTTGAAGACGTTCCGCAGCGTGGTGCGGCAGTCTTCCAGCGCCAGGTGCTCCAACACGTGCGAGCAGTACACCCGCTCGGCGCTCCCCGGCTTCACCGGGAGCCCTTTGATGACATCGCCGTAATGGATGTTTTTCGGGTAGTCCGGGAAGCCACGACGCACCAGCGTGGATTTTAGAAACGGAAACCGCTTCTCCAAAAGAAACGCCGGGCCCGCATCGAAGTTGAGCCAAGACGCCGGCGCACACGTGCCGCAGCCAAACTGCACATTCTGGCTCTGCATATGGTCACGATTATAGAAGACTCCCCCTTACAGCACAGGGGAGTCGTCGTGCAGCATCGCCTTTCGCGCTACCTTGATCGGCACCGGGCCCATCTTCATCAGGGTGTCATGGAAGTTCTGCAGGCTGAACGCCGCGCCCTGCTTCGCCTTCACATCTTCCCGAAGCTTCAGGATCTGCAGCTTGCCCAACGTGTAGTACAGGTAGAGGGCATCGCTGGTCCCGCGCTTGGTTTCGACCTCCGCGATCGGCCGGGACTGGTAGCCCTCCGTCACAAAGAAGTCCACCGCCTGCTCCGTGGTCATCGCGCCGCCGACGCCGGTGTGCATGCGGATCGCAACGACGAAGCGGGCGTCCCGCAAAAGCGCATCCTGCAATTGGCCCAGCTTAATCAGCTTGGACTCCCGCTCGTCCTTCGCGCCTACACCGACGGCGTTGTAGCCCTGCTCCAGCATCATCTGCTCGCAGTAGTGCGCCCATCCTTCGATGTACGTATTCGCGCCGATAATCTTGCGGATCTTCGACGGAAACTGCGGCTGGTAGAGAAATTGCACATAATGCCCGGGGTACGCCTCATGCACGCTGGTCGAAACGATCGTGCCTACGTTGAAGGCAGCCAGATATTCGTCCGTGCGGGCCGGCGTCCACTTGGGGTCCGGCAGGGTCACGTTAAAGAGCGCCTTGGTGGAGTGGGTCTCAAACGGTCCTGGAGGATCCATGCTGGCCTGCGTGGTCGCGCGCATAAAGGGGGGCGTCTCTTCCAAGGTCGGCTGCACTGTGCTCGGGATCGTGATGATGTGGTGCGCATTAATAAAGCTGATCTCGGAGTCGAACCGGTCATGGAAGGCCTGCAGCAGTTTGTCCGGCGCGGGATGCATCGTCGCCAACTCCGCCAGTTCCTGTTGCGGCGTCTTGGAGGGATCAATCTCCTTGGCTACACGCGCAAACTCGGCCTGGTTCTTGTGCAGATCGTCCAACCCGATCTGCAGCAGGTGATCCAGCGGCACATCGACCATCTCGTTATAGGCCAGCGCCTTGGAGAAGGTGTCAGCACCGTACCGGAAGTCTCCATTGGAACGTGGCAGCAGGTCCGTCTTCATCCACTGGCCGTAGCTCTGCAGGGCGCTGATAACCGCAGCATTGGTCTTTGCGAATTCGGCCTTGGCCTGCGCATCATCTGCCGCGGCAAACGCTTCGGGCACATCCTTTTGGAAGAAGCTCACCAGACCATCGATCTGTTCCAGCGCAATCTCGGTATAGATCTTCGGAGGGTTCTTCAGGTTCTTGCGAGCTTCGGCAAACACCTGCGGCATCTGCTTCTCGCGCGCAATGGCCGCGCGCAGCCGCGTATTCACCGGCGCGTACGGCCGCTCCATGAGCGTGAAAATAGAACCCGTGACACCGCTGGAGTAGTTGTCCGGATTCTTCTCCCAACCCCGGATGACCTCCAGATACAGCAGGGAGCTGCGGATCTGGTTCAGAAGGATCTGTTGGTCCGCCGCAGGCTCTGCGTCCAGGGCACTGGTGTCGATTGCCGCAATCTTCTTCTCCCATTCGTGCAGGGCAGCGATTTCCCTCTGCAGATTCGCCGCCGAGTAGTCCTCAAGCTGCGTGTCGTACTGGTGCAGGCCTGAGGCGGTGCCGGCGCTCGGCGAGTACTTGAAGAAGACCTGCTCGAAGTACTGGTTCGACAGGTAGTCAAGCGTCTGGCTCGCGCCGTCGGCAGAGACACGTTGAGCAGAGAGGGCGGGAACAGACAGCATGAGGCTCCCGGCGAGGGCAGCGATAGCAGCAAAGCGCATGACGAGAGTGTAAACGCCCCCGCAGGCGAGCGGCCGGTCGCCGCTAGTCCGACGGAAGCGGCCCGAGCGCCACTGTGCGCCCGGTCTGCGCCGATTCCCGCGCCGCCGTCAGAATCTGCATCACTACGAGATTCGTATCCAGCGCGGAAAGGTCGCCCTGGTCTTGCACTCGCCCGCGCAATACGGCTGTCAGGTAGCTGAGCGAATTGCTCTCGTCGGCTGGCAACGGCGGTGCGGCTTCCTGCTTCGCCGATGCATGCTCGTCCGTCCGCACCAGGACATCGTCCGCCGCTACGGTGACCATGGAAGCCTTTGTCCCATAGACCTCCATGTCCTTGCGCGCAAAGCTCCAGTCCCAGGAGGGCATCAGCACCGCCTGCACCCCTGGATAGCGCAGGATTACCGTGGCGTCGTCATCCACGTGCGGGTAGATGTCCGGCTTGTCGGTCTGCATCACCGCCGTCACGCTGAGCGGTGCCTGGCCGTGACGTAAGACCGTCATCAGGTCCGCGCCATAGCAGCCGAAATCGAACAAGGCGCCCGCGCCGTCCTGCCTCGGATCGGTTAACCACGGGAGCCATTCCGGACCGACCCCGATCTCCTTCGGTCCCTGGTGGCCATCATGCACCACTACCTTGCGCACTGTGCCCAGTTGACCGCTCTTGGCTGCCTGCAAAACCTCGGCGTTGCTGGGGTACCAGGTCGTCTCGTAGTTCACCAGCACATGCACGTGATGCTCGCGTGCTGCTCGCCGGATGGCCAGCGCGTCCTCCATCGTGGTACTCAGCGGCTTTTCCACCATCGACGAAACACCAAACCGCGCCGCGGTCTCAATGACGCGGCGATGGTCAAGGATGGTCGTGTAGACGAGAACGGCGTCAGGGTGCTGCGCCTTCAGCATGGTATCGAGATCGGTGTAGAAGAGCTTCTGTTCCAGGTGATAGTCCCGTGCATACTGCTGCGCGAGCGCGCTGTTGGGCTCAACCACCGCCACAAGCTGTGCCTCGTTGCTCTTCGCCAGGGCGGGCAGGAATCCCTTCACATGGCCATGGACCAGACCAACGATCGCTACGCGGATAGGCTTGGCCGCATCCTGTGCCGAAGCGGGGTGCGCCACGGTACTCACCAGTAGGCCTGCCAACAACCTGAAGATACGCGACGCTCTTGACATAGACACTCCTCTACGATGCCGCAAAGGAACGGTGGGGTCATGAGAACGACCGCAATCCGCAATGTGAGACTGCTTCCGGTGCTTGCCTGTGTTCGTCTGAAGGGTAGGTGTAATCCTGTGCTACCAAGGAGTGAACCGTGACGAGTTGCGTTCAGCACGTCCTCATCCTGGCTTTCATCGCCCAGCAGGCGCCGGTTCCGTCGGCTCCGGCGCCGTCCGCTGTCGCCATCGAGAAAGCAAGCGTTGCCAAAAACGCCGATGGTCAACGACCGCGGCCCGTGCTCGTCTTGGCGGTAGCTCCTGAGTTCACAGAGAGGGCGGGGAAACAGCACGTCTCCGGCAATGTTGAGGTCTCAACTCTCGTTGACCGGAATGGGATTCCCCAAAACGTGATGGTGGTTCACGGCCTGGGTTTGGGGCTGGACGAAAAAGCGGTCGAAGCAGTGCGACAATACCGTTTCAAACCCGCGCTTTCCAAAGAGGGCGTACCCGTGCCCATGACGGTTCACCTCACCGTAAGCTTTCAGCTCAACTAAGCGCCGCTGCTGAGCTCCAGCGCAGCCAGCAGGTCGCGCGTTTCTCGGATGACGTCTTCCGCTTTGGCGCTTGTGAGCGGCCAGCGCAGCACACCCTGCGGTGTAAGCTGTGCGCCGTCCCTGGCGTTCCGCCCGACCAGCTTCATCAGTGCGCC
>Ga0070737_10006930_pt1 | contig 10187 bp, 5 predicted proteins | sample Coa_R1_10_FD_66438 | JGI IMG/M metagenome (GOLD analysis project Ga0070737, IMG submission 66438) | Surface soil microbial communities from Centralia Pennsylvania, which are recovering from an underground coalmine fire - Coalmine... | ecosystem: Environmental > Terrestrial > Soil > Unclassified ...
AGTCCGGCGCATCTTTGCGACTATCCCGGATGCGCCGGCAGGGGCAAAGCGCCCTTCGGCAAACCGGCTTTTCTGCCGGGCCGTTTCCGCTCTGCCCGTGCGGTCTTTATCGCTGTTCCGCCGGCAGCGCAATTGACAGGGAACGCGCGGCGGAGTTTATTTGTAAAGGGTTACAAAGCCCTGCGGTTTTTGCTTTGAATGGTTGCGTAAAAGATTCGAGGAGTTCGACTGTGCCGATTCCGGAAAACACGATTACGCGGCGCCGGTTTTTGAATACGGCATCTGCGGGCGCGCTTGCCTTGTCTCTTGAGCAGGGCCAGGCGGCGAAATTGCTCAAAGGACAGAAACAGCCCAACATCCTCTGGATCATGTCGGATGAGCACAACCCGCACATCGCCGGCTGCTACGGCAATCGGCTTATCCGTACCCCGAACATCGATTCGCTGGCGCAGAGCGGGATTGTTTTCGACGGCCACTACTGCAACTCGCCCCTCTGTGTCCCATCGCGTCTTTCGCTGACAGCAGGCAAGTATGCTTCGCGCGTTGACGTCTGGGGTTTAACGTCCTGGCTGCCAAGCGCCGATATTGCCTCATTGCCGCGCGTTCTCAATGCCGCCGGCTATCGCTCCTACCTTTGCGGCAAGCAGCACTACGATTACACACGCCGTTACGGCTTTACCGAGGTGGGAGGGAATTTCAATAATTGGTATAAGACCGGTCTTGGCGAACGGCTGCCGCCTACGCACCTGACGCAGGCGCGTCTCTCGCCGCGCTTCAACAACTTCCATCCCGGCGACCACAGCGGCGTTCTCGATCACGACCGCAAGGTCACCGCCGGAGCCGTGGAATTTCTTTCCAGGCGGCAATGGGACAATGACAAGCCGTTCTTTCTCTTCGTGGGCTACCTGGCTCCTCATTTTCCGCTCATCGTTCCGCAGGAGTACTGGGAGCGCTACCGCGGCAAAGTCGATATGCCGGTGATCCCCGATGGATTCCTCGATACGCTGCCTCTGAACTACAAAGTGCAACGGGCCGGATTCGAGGAAATCGGCGTTCCCGACGACACCGTGCGCCGGGGGCGCGAGCTGTACTACGGGCTCACTGACTGGGCAGATACTCAAATCGGCAAAGTGCTGGCCGCTCTGCGCATGCATCCTGAGGTTGCCGAAAACACTGTTATCATCTATTCGTCGGATCACGGCGAAAACATGGGCGAGCACGGCATGTGGTGGAAAAATTGCATGTTCGAGCAATCCAGCCGCGTCCCGCTCGTTATCTCCTGGCCGGAGCGCTGGCGTGGCGGCCAGCGCCGCCAGGGCGCATCCTCGCATATGGACCTGGTGCAGACGGTTGCCGATATAGCCGGTGCGCGCACTCCCGGCGACTGGAACGGCGCGTCGATGCTGCACTGGATGGATCATGGAAGCGCACGGTGGAAAGACTACGCAGTCAGCGAGTATTACGCCCACAACACCGCCTCCGGATACGTGATGGTGCGCTCCGGCGACTGGAAGTACGTCTATCACACCATCATCGACAAAGATCATCCGGCCGAGCGCGAGCTGTACAACCTGGCCGCCGACCCGGGAGAATTCACGAATCTGGCGGCGCTGCCCGAGCACCGGCAGCGGATCGAGGCCATGCACCGGCTTATGGTCAGGGAAGTGGAAGGCGATCCTGACGAAACCGAACAGCGGTCGCGATACCAGTTGAGCCGCGGCTATCGGCGCACCGATCCGCGGCCGCAGGGAAGCGGCGACATGGCCTAGCGGCGCGGAGGCCGCGGCCTGACGGCACGCCGGCGCTTCGCGGATAAATTGATAGCGGCGTCTCGAACGGCTCCGGCGCACATCGGCATCTATTGAGGTTTTTCCTGAACATGTGGAGTTCATCTGTCCCGAAGATCGGTTTTGTCTGCGCAGCTCTGGCGCTGCTGAACATTGCAACCGCGCTGCAGGCGCAGGATGCCGGAGCCGTTCACGCTCCGGCAGTTCCACTGGTCGCGCACGATCCCTATTTCAGCATCTGGTCCATGTCTGACCGTCTCACCGGCATTCCTACCGAACATTGGACCGGAGTGCAGCAGGATCTCTACGGCGTGGTGCGCGTCGATGGCAAAAACTACCGATTTCTCGGCGCCGCTCCGCGTGGCAGGGATGCTGTTCCTGCCCTCGATCAGGTCCGCGAAACCATAGCGCCCACGCGCACCGTCGCGATTCTGCAGAGCCCTGAGATCGAGTTGACGGTGCAGTTTCTCAATCCGCTGATCCCGGAAGATATGGAGCTGATGTCGCGGCCGGTCACTTATCTGAGTCTGGAGGCGAAGTCGCGCGATGGAAAACCGCACGATGTCGTTTTCTACCTGGATGCGGCAGGCACGTTGGCTGTCAACGATCCGGGGGAGAAAGTCGTATGGTCCCGCGCCGCGATTCCCGGGCTGGACCTGCTGCGGATCGGAACGGAGAATCAGCCTGTGCTCCAGCGGTTTGGGGATAACGTCCGCATCGACTGGGGGCAGTTCTACATTGCAGTTCCGCAGGACGAGCATGCGCTGACGGCTGCCGGAAATCAATCCTATAGAAAAGCCTTCCTTGAAACGGGCGCCTTTCCCGGCGCGGACGATATCGACGGCGCGCGAACTCCGCAGAGCCACTACCCGCCGGCGCCTTCGCTCAACGTCGCTCTGCCGGCAGGCGCCGTCGGTTCTGCGCCAGTAGCGCGCCATCTGCTGCTGGCCTACGACGACGGCTATTCCGTGCAATACATGGAGAGAAATCTGCTGCCTTATTGGCGGACGGCGTTTCCTTCTTTCGCCGCCATGCTCGAAGCCGCAGAAAAGCAGTATTCGGACATCGACCAGCGTTGCCGGCAGTATGATGCCGAGCTTGAAAGCGATCTCGAACGCGTCGGCGGCCGGGATTACGCCGGTATCGCTACGCTTGCCTTCCAGCAGGCGATCGCCGCTCACAAGCTGGTCGAAGACGAAAACGGAACTCCCTTTTTCATGCCCAAGGAGAACTTCAGCAACGGGTCCATTTCCACCGTCGATGTCATCTATCCTTCGGCGCCCATGTTCCTGCTGCTGAATCCCAGACTGGTGGAGGCTCAGCTGGAGCCGGTGATGCGCTATGCGGAGATGGCGCGCTGGAAGTTTCCTTTTGCTCCGCATGATCTCGGCGTTTACCCTCTGGCCAACGGCCAGCAATACGGCGGAGGCGAGATCGGCGAAGAAAATCAAATGCCGGTCGAGGAGTCGGGCGACATCCTGCTGCTGGTGGACGCCGTTTCCCGCGCCGAGCGCGATTCGAGCTTCGCCCGGCGCTATTGGCCGCTTCTTACCAGGTGGGCGGAATATCTCAAGGCCAAAGGCCTCGATCCGGAAAATCAGCTTTGCACCGACGACTTCGCCGGCCACCTGGCCCACAACGCCAATCTATCCATCAAGGCCATTGAGGCGCTCGATGCCTATGCGCAGCTGGCGCGTTTGCTCGGCTACTCCGGCGTTGCCGGCCAGTACGATGCGCTGGCGCATGAGATGGCGCATAAATGGATGGCCATGGCCGACGACGGCGACCACTATCGGCTCGCTTTCGACGAACCGGGGACCTGGAGCCAGAAATATAACCTGGTCTGGGATCGGATTCTCGGTCTGAATCTCTTTCCGGAATCGGTAGCCGCGAAAGAGATCAGCTTTTATAAGAGGCGCCTCAATCGCTATGGCCTGCCGCTCGATAACCGCGCCGCCTATACCAAACTGGACTGGGAGTTATGGACGGCCAGTCTGGCGCAGAGCGACAGCGACTTTCAGTCGTTTGTGACTCCCATCGTCGCCTTCCTGCGCGACACCATGCCTCGCGTCCCCATGACGGACTGGTACGACACGCTTACGGCAAGGCAGATGCATTTCCAGGCGCGTTCCGTTGTTGGCGGCGTGTATATAAAAATGCTCTCCGATCCCGGGATGTGGCGGAAGTGGGCGGAGTCTTCTTCTCCCTATCGGCGCTGATGCCTGCCGCCGATGCTGTCGCGCGGCATCGCCCCGCCCCGGGCCGGTCCGGACCGTATGCTACACTCTTGCAGTTAATGCCTCGCCGGAATGGAAGGAATGCATTTTGCCGGCTTTCGGCGCTTCTGAGGCCGAGGCGCGAAGCAACGGGTACTGACGGACCTTCTTTCTATGGACATTCTTCAGGTTGCCAAGCGGGCGGGCGTTTCCACGGCCACCGTGTCTCGCGTCATCAATGGCTTCCCAGGCGTGCGCCAGCAGACCATGGCCCGGGTGCGCAAAGCCATTGAAGAGACCAACTACGTTCCCAATCCCAATGCGCGCAGTCTGCGCGTGGGACGCACCCGCTTGTTCGGCCTGATCGTTTCCGATGTGAACAATCCCTTCTTCCCGGAACTGATCGATGCCTTCGAGTCTCTGGCGACTGCGCACGGCATTGAGGTCATCTTCACCCATACGAACTACGAGCTGGAGCGCCTGAATAGCTGTATCCGGCGGATGATCGAACGAAGCGTCGATGCGATCGCCATCATGACTTCGGAAATCGACGAGCACTCGCTGCGCCAGACTTCCAGGGCGGGCATACCGATTGTGTTGATGAACCAGCGGCAGTTGCGCGGCAGGTATCCGAATGTGCTGGTCGAGTACGCAACCGGTTTTCGCGAAGCGCTCGAGCATCTGCTGTTTCTGGGCCATCGCAATTTCGGATTTATCGCCGGCCCGCCGCAGCTAAGTTCGGCGCAGGGCCGCAAGGCCGCCTTTAAAAGCGTCCTGCGCTCCCATGGGCTGAATATCCGCCCGGAATGGATTGTCACCGGAGATATGCGCGTTGAGGGCGGCCGCGCCGCCATGCAGGAGCTATTGGAGCGCCGCCCCCGGCCCACCGCCGTGCTGGCTACCAACGACCTGATGGCGGTTGGGGCGCTGCAGGCCGCGCACGCCGCCGGCGTTCGTGTCCCCGAGGAGATTTCCCTCATTGGATTTGACGACCTGCCCATCGCTTCCATGGTTCATCCGCCTCTGAGCACGATTTGCCATCCCCGGCGCGAAGTGGCGGCCCGGGCCTTTGCCTGTTTGCAGCAGGGGCTGCAGGAGGGCAAAGCCTTGTCCGAGGTCGTTCTCCATCCGCATCTGGTCGTTCGCAGCTCCACGGCTGCGCCCTCGCGGCGGCGTCGCTGAGACTGCGTTCTTGACAGCGGCCGAGGCGCGCAACTATTCTGGGCGCGCATTTGAAATCCTTTACAATTCCTGCCGGATTTGGCGAACCAACCATCTTCGGGCCCTGGTGGAGGCTCATGAAAACACGAAGGCAATTTTTGCAGGCAGGCATTGCGACCGGCGCCTGCGCCATGCTGGCCGCAGGCCGCGACGGCGCGCAGGCCGGGCCGGCCGCGGGTGCGTCGGGGAAAAGGCCGAATATCGTCTTCATCCTCGCCGACGATATGGGCTTCTCCGATATCGGCTGCTACGGCTCCGAGATCGATACCCCTCACCTCGACGCATTGGCCAAAGGCGGCCTGCGCTTTACCGACTTTCACAACAGTCCGCGCTGCTGCCCCTCGCGCGCCGCTCTTCTGACCGGCCTCTACTCGCATCAGGCGGGCATGGGCATGATGACTTCCGATTATGGCCTGTACCCTTATCCAGCCTATGCGGGCGATCTCAGCCGGAAGTGCGTGACCATTGCCGAGGCTCTCAAGGCCGGCGGATACACCACCTTGATGACCGGCAAATGGCATCTGACCCCGCTCACCGCGGGGCGCAGCAATTATCCGCTGCAGCGCGGCTTCGACCGCTATTACGGCATCATCAACGGCGCGGCCAGCTATTTCGATCCCGCATCGCTGACGCTGGACAACGAGCCCATCGAGGTCGACAAAGACGACAAGGACTATTACCTGACCGACGCAATCGGCGATCGCTCCGTGCAATTCATCGCCGATGCCGCCAGCCAGGACCGGCCCTTCTTTCTTTATGCAGCCTTTACCGCCGGCCACTGGCCGCTGATGGCCCCCGAAGAGTCCATCGCAAAGTATAAGGGCCGCTACAGCAAGGGATGGGATGCGGTGCGCGCCGAGCGCCATGCCAGGCAGCTCGCCATGGGCATCGTGCGTCCGGAGTGGGGAATCACCGACCGCGATCAGAGGGTTCCGGCGTGGGAGCTGGCTTCATTTCACGACTGGGAGCAGCGCCGCATGGAGGTGTATGCCGCGCAAATCGACAAGCTTGATCAGAACATCGGCAAGATTGTCGGCAAGCTGCGGGAGCTGGGCATTCTCGAGAATACTCTGATCTTCTTTATGTCCGACAATGGCGGCAATTACGAGGAGATGGCGCGGGTCCGCGCCGATCAGAAGCGGCCGGCCTTTATGCCCTATCGCACCAAGGAGGGTCATGCCGTGGTTCCGGGCAACGATCCCTCCATCATGCCCGGTCCGGCGACCACCTATGCCAGCTACGGGATTCCCTGGGGAAACGTAAGCAATACGCCCTTCCGGCTCTACAAGCACTATGCCCATGAAGGCGGCATTTCCACTCCGTTCATTGTGCACTGGCCCGCGGGTCTCAAACGCACCGGCATTTCCCACGCCATCGGCCATGAAATCGATGTTATGCCTACCTGCCTTGACGTCGCCGGCGTGGCTTATCCCACAACCAGCCTGGCCGGAACTCCGCCGCCGCCTCTCGAAGGCAAAAGCCTGGTGCCTGTCTTCGAAGGACGCATGCTTTCCGAGCGCTCGCTCTTCTGGGAGCACGAAGGCAACTGCGCCGTGAGGGAAGGGAAGTGGAAGCTGGTCTCGCGCTTCCCCGATGCCTGGGAACTCTATGACATGGAGAACGACCGGACGGAACGGCGCGATCTGGCCGACCGCTATCCCGCCCGCGTCAGAAAGATGGCCGCCGATTATGCCGAGTGGGCGCATCGCGTCGGCGTGCAGCCATGGCCGATGCCGCAGACTCCTCCAGGGCCCATTCATGACGGCGCCATGCCTGCCCCGGATTATCTGCGCAGGGACCGCATTTAGAGCCTGCGTCCTGCTCGATGCGGAATCGAGCGGGGCGCTGCACAAACCTGGTGAAAGGGAAAGGAATGTACTTGCCTTCTGTTGTCCGCCATTTGCATGCGATGGGAATCCGCATGGCGCTCTGCGCCGCCTTCTGCTGCGCCGCCAGCGCTGCTTCGGCCCAGATTGCCGTAGCCCGACCCATGCCGCCCGTGGTCACGGTGCATGTCGGCGACGAGGGTTCCGAGCATGTCCCCGCCACGGTCTTCGGCAGCTTTCTTGAGCCTATCGGCAATTCCATCAACCAGGGCATCGTCGCCGAAGTTCTCACCAATGGCAGCCTTGAAGCCGGCCTGTGGAACCACGCCAATCTCGAAGAAATGTTTCGCGATCGGCCGGAACTGATCGAATCGTCCAACACGACCGGCATTCCTCTGCCCTGGCAGCCGCTGAACCCCGCGGCAGGCAACCGTTATGAGCTGCATGTGGGCGATGCGGCCAACAGCTGGCAGTCGCTTGAGGTCATGGGAACGCCGGACCAGCAGGTCGGCATCATGCAGCAGGTCTATCTGCCCGTGCAGCGCGAGTTAACCTACCGCATCTCGCTTTACGCAAAGCACCTCAGCGGTCCGGCCGAAGTGAAAGTGCTGTTTCGCGATACGCAGACCGGCCAGATTCTCGCCGAATCAAGCGTGGACGCAGCGGCGAAGGAGTGGACGAAATACACTACTACGCTGCATCTGGAGCCCGGCCGGGTGCGCCGCCTGCAGCCGGTCGACTTCGCCGTTGCCGTCGAGGGTACGGAGCGCGTCGATCTCGATGAGCTTTCCGTGATGCCGGCCGACGCCATTGGCATTTTCGATCCCGACGCCGTCGCCATGGCCAGGGCGATGCATGTCACCGAACTGCGGCTGGGCGGCAACTTCAGCTCCTACTATCACTGGCGTGACGGCATTGGCCCGCTCGATAAGCGCGTCACCATGAAAAACATCGCCTGGGGCATTCCCGAGTACAACCTGCTCGGCACCGATGAATTCCTCGAACTCTGCCGGCTGATCGGGGCCACGCCGCAATTCGATCTGAACATGGGCAGCGGAACGCCCGAGGAAGCCGCCGACTGGGTTCGCTACATTGGAGAGCGCTACCATGGCCCGGTAATTTACGAGCTGGGCAACGAACTGTATGGAAAGTGGCAGGTCGGCTATCCGACCATCGACCAGATCGCCGCAAGAACCCTGGACTTCAGCAGGGCCGTTCGCTCCGTCAATCCCGATGCGCCGCTGATTGCCACCGGCCTTGGTCCGGTTACCGACGGCAGGTGGAACGCAGCCCAGCTTTCCAATCCTCCGGGCACATTCGACTATCTTTCACTGCACTTCATCCTGGGCACCAATCATCCTGCGCTTGAGCAGGCCACGCCCGACTTCGCCGCCGCCGCCGCTTACGCCCTGCCGTATGCGGTTGGCCCTTACTTCGACAAGGTGCAGGCGCAGGTCGATTCCCATCCCGATCTGCGCGGCAAGGTCCACTTCGCCGTAACCGAGTGGCTCTTCAATAGCAAGGGCTATGGCGAGCGCAACTTCACCAACGAGAGCCCGAGTTGGATGAACGAAGGCGGAGCCGTGCTGGCCGGTGGCTTTCTCAATACCGTTCTCCGCCACACGGCCCAGGTCAGGATTACCGACATGACCGGAATCATGGAGTTTGCCGGCATCTGGCAGCGCCGCGGGCAGGTCTATGCCGTGCCGGCCTACTATGTTTTCAAAATGTATTCGGCTGTCAAAGGCGACACGGTGCTTCCGGTGAGCAGCGATTCCGGCAGTTACGACGTGACCGGCGGCGATCGCCCGCTGAATGACGTTCGCAATATTCCCTATATCGACGTGGTGGCCACGCGCAGCGCCGATGGCGGAGTCGTTACGCTGCTCTGCGTTAACCGCAGCCTCGATGCCGATGTTCCCACGCAGTTCGATCTCGGCCGGCTGCGTCCTGCAGGTCCGGCCCGCGCCGAGCAGATCGGCGCGCGCAGCCGCTATGAGCAGAACGACGAAGTCGAGCCGGAGCATATCGTTCCCCGGCCGATCACCATCGCGCCGCCTTCCGCCGGGCTGCTCTCGATCACTCTGCCGCATGAAAGCGTCACCGTGATCCGCGTGCCTGTGCGCTGATCCGCCAATATGCCTCGGCTGCCGGTCAGGACGAGAAGGTGTACATCTGCATGTCGCCCTGTGTTTCCGGCAAGTCGGCAAAATGCGCCAGCCGGAACTCGGACCAGAACCCGAGCCATCGCGGATCCGATTGCAGCGCCGTGCCCAGCACGCGAATCAGCTCTTTGCGGATCTGCGCGTACTGTGGATCGCCGGCCAGGTTGACGGCGTCGGCGCTGTCCAGATCGAACAGCTCGTCCACGCTCGAAGTGCAGTTGTACGAGTACAGATAGCGCCTTCCGTCCGAGGCGCGATGCTGGATTCCGCAGTCGAAGTTCACGCCCACATGCCACCCTCCGAAGAACAGCAGCGTGCGTTCTTCGGTCCCCCGGCCCGATTTGAGCGCCGGCAGCAGGGATACCCCATCGAACTGCGCCTCGGCCCGTATGCCCGCAAAATCAAGCAGCGTCTGGGAAACATCGAGCAGAGAGACCGGAGCTTCAATCGTGGCCTGCGGCCGCTTCATCGCCGCCGGCGGCTTAATCACAAACGGCACGCGGACAATGTCGGGATACAGAAACACGCCCTTGTCCACAATCGCTCTTCGGCCGTTCATCTCCCCGTGGTCGGAAATAAATACGATGACCATGTCATCGTACAGACCAAGCTCCTTCAGCCTGGCGATCACCTGGCCGATGACCCGGTCCACCAGCTCCATCTGCAGCGCATACGCCACGCGGTAATCGATCAGTTTCCGGGGATCGTAAATGCCCCAGTAGCGGCGATAAATATCGGTGATTTCGGGTTCGTCGGCGGCTCGCGCAAAGTTGCGCTCCTCGGCGGCTCGCCAGGAGTCAGGTACGGTCATCGCCGCGCGCAGCTCGCGCTCCCTCTCCTCGAATCCCGCCGGAATCGAGAACGGCTGGTGCGGATCGAAGATGTCGAGCTGCAGGTAGAGCGGCTGACGGGCGAGATCCCCGTTGTTGACCAGATTCTCCACCGTGGCGATGGCCTTTTGCCCAAGGTAAT
>Ga0070737_10006931_pt1 | contig 10186 bp, 9 predicted proteins | sample Coa_R1_10_FD_66438 | JGI IMG/M metagenome (GOLD analysis project Ga0070737, IMG submission 66438) | Surface soil microbial communities from Centralia Pennsylvania, which are recovering from an underground coalmine fire - Coalmine... | ecosystem: Environmental > Terrestrial > Soil > Unclassified ...
GCCGAGGTGGCTCGGGATCATGATGCGCCCGGCGGAGTCGAGCTCGGCGTCGTGGGAGCTGCCGTAGAAGAAGCGTTCGAGCGCGCTCAAGCGGGGAGACAGCGGCGGCAGCTCGGCGAGCGCGCGACGCGTGTAGCCCTCGTACTCCTCGGGGCGCCACACGCCCACGCACGGCTTCAGGTCGACGGGCATCGCGAGCACCACGCCCTCCGCGAGCGCCGCACGGTAGCGCGCGGGCACCGTCAGGCGGTTCTTGGCGTCGAGGGTGTGGTCGAAGGTGCCACGAAAGGGGACCAAGTGAAGCTCCCGGCTTGCTTACCGAGCCGAGGTGGAGGAGTGGGAGGAGCCCCTCCACCCCGGCTCGCTGGCGCGAACATAACCCACTTTCTCCCACAATGCAACCCCAGATGCACATTCTCTCCCACTTTCCTTTTCCCACGGCTGACCATCGCGAGAAATCCCTGCTCATACGCCGCTTTCAGCACGCGCGAGCGCATCGCCGGCAGGCGCCACGCGTTGCAACAGCGCATGCGCGCGCGCCGGATGAGACGCCGCTTGCAGCCACGGCAGCCGGCGTCCCGGTCCGCCCGCGGCTGTACGATCGGCGTCCCCTCCCTCGCCGCGCCGCCATCGACCGCCGAGCCGACCCGCCCATGCCCGCCCCGCCACCCTCAACCTCTCCCCGATCGAGCCTCCGCACCGGGGCGTGCGGCCGGCCGAGCGCACGCCGTGCCCGTGGCCGCATCCGTGGCCCGCGCGCACGCGCGCGGCTGGGCTGCGCGACGCTGCTCGCCGGCGCCGCCGCGCTGCTCGCCGGCTGCGGCTCGAGCGGCTCACCCGGCACCTCGGCCGATCCCGCCGCCGCGGTGCCCGCGAACGTCGCTCTCTACGCCGGCGCGACGGTGCGCCCGACCGGCACGCTGAAGAGCGACGCGCTCGACGTCGGCAAGACGCTCACCCACAAATCCGACCCCTACCTCGAGCTCGTGAACGTGCTGCGCACCCCCGGCTCGCGCAAGCTCGACTTCAAGCGCGACATCGCACCCTGGCTGGGACCGCACGCGGGCGTCTTCCTCAGCTCGCTCGGCTCCGCCGGCGCGCTGCCGTCGCTGCTCGAGCACGGGCTGCTCGGAGCCGGCGGCGCGACCACGTTCCCCTTCGGCGCGAACGCCGCGCAGGGCGCGATCGTGCTCGACACCAGCAACAGCGCCGCGGCGCGGTCGTTCCTCGACAAGCAGGCCGTGCGCGCCGGAGCGCACGCCACGAGCTACCGCGGCGTCAAGTTCGAGGTCACCTCCGGCGGCGTCGCCCTCGGCGTGGTCGACCGCTTCGCCGTCCTCGGCAGCGAAGCGGGGCTGCGAGCCGTCATCGAAGCGACCCACGGAGCGACCGCCGCGCTCGCCCACGCCGCCAGCTACGGCAAGCTCCTCGCCGCAGGCCCGGCCGGGGCGCTCGGCCACCTCTACTGGAACCCCTCCGCCTCCGCCGCCGGTGGCGCGGACGCCTCCGCAGGCGGGGCGGGCGCCTCCGCGGGGCTCTCCGGGCTCGCGGGCGCGCTCTCCGGCGGCCATGCGGCGAACGTCTCGCTGGTGCCCTCGCCGAGCTCGATCGCGCTCGACGTCGACAGCCTCGGCGCGAGCGGGCAGGAAGGCGGCCTGCTGTCCCCCGACCCGCTCGCGGCACAGGCGCTCGGCGAACTGCCGGGGGAATCGTGGCTGGCGATCGGGCTGAGCCATCTCGGGGCCACGCTGTCTCGCGACGCTCACGACCTGCAGGCGCTCAGCTCGCTCGGCGCGGCGGGGCCCTCCGCGCCCACCGGCCTGAGCGTCGGCTCGCTGCTCGAAGGGCTGCTCACGCCGCTGCGCGCGCTCGCCGCCGGCGGCGCTCAGGCGAGCAGCTGGATGGGCTCCGGCGGCGTCTTCGCGAGCGGCTCCAGCCTGCTCGAACTGCGAGCGGCCGTCGTCATCTCCTCGACGGACCCCAGCCGCTCGCGCGCGGCGGTCTCTGCGCTCGGCGCGGCGCTGCGCAAGCTCGGCGGCACCGTCTCCCGTGCCTCCGTCCCCGGCACCGAAGCGTCGCTCAGCGCCGCGCTCACGGGACTGCCGATCAAGCTCTTCATCGCCGACGGACGCGACTCCGCCGGCACCGCCAAGTTCGTGCTCGGACTCGGCGAACCGTCGGTCGCCGCCGCTCTGCAGCCGTCCAGCACGCTGGCGAGCTCCCCCGCGCGCAGCGCCGCCGCGAGCAGCCTCGGCGAAAACATCGAACCGAGCCTGATCGTCGAGGTGCCCACGCTCCTCAGCCTCTTCGAAGGCGTCGGCCTGCTCGAAGCGCCGCCGATCTCGCAGTTCGTGCCGTACCTGCGCGCCATCACCACCGTCGCCGGCGGCGGGCGGCGGCTCGGCTCAGGCGGCGCCCGCTTCCGGCTCGTCGTCGGTCTTCAGCAGCCCGGAGAAGAAGGCTCGGGCTGAACGGCCCGGCGCCCGCGCGCGCTCACGGTTCGCCGGTGTCGGCGAGATCGAACACGCGCGAGAAGACGAGCTGCCCGCCGACCACACGATCGACGCCGTAGCGTGAGAGCGTCGTTTCGCCGTCGGGCTCGATCGAGTAGCGCCCGATCACGGAGTCGCGGTTCCTCGTGGAGAGCACCCGTTCGGTGACCGTGCGACGGTCGTCGCCCCGCGCGCCGGACTCGCGGATCGCGTCGAGCACGAGCGTCATCGCCTCGTATCCGTACAGCGCGTAGGGGCCGCCTTCGGCGCCGAAGACGCCGCGATAGCGGCGCAGCACCTGGCGCGCGCTCGGCGGATACAGGCTCACCGGCAGCGTCGGCGTGGTGATGTAGGTCCTGCTCCCGGCGGAGCCGATCTGCGACGCGAACGCTTCCGCGTCGCTCGAGCTCGCGCTCAGCAGCAGCAGGTTCGGCGCGGCCGCGTGCAGGCTGCGCCACAGCGCCGGCGCGCCCGCTTCTTCGGAGCCCGCCACGAACACCGCCTGCGCGCCGCTGTGCACGATCTTTTCGACCTCGCCGGTGAACACCGCCTGCGCGCGCATCGAGATGCTGTCGTGCGCGAGCACCTCGATCCCCGCTTTTTCCGCGTCGGCGGCGACGATGCTCGCGAGCGGCGCCTCGAACGCGCTCTGGTCGTCGAGCACGTACACCTTGCGCACCCCCAGCGAGCGCATCAGCTGCGCCTGCGCGCGTGCCTGCACCGTGTCGCCGGGCTGCAGGCGCACGAACGTGCGCCTGCCGCTCGGATAGAAGCGTTCGGGTTCGTCCTGGCCGGCTTCGAAGGAGGAGGTCAGGCCGACGTACGGGCTCGCGGGACTGATCTGCAGGATGCCGGCGCCGTTGATGAACGGCAGCGACACAGCCGTCGCGGCGGAGTCGAAGTCGCCGAGGTAGGCGATCGTGCTCGTGTCCTGCGCCGCGATCTTCGCGTTTATCGCGGTCACCCCGGGGTTCCATTCGCCAGTGGCGGGACTCGCGTCGTCGAGCGAGGAGTAGTCGATCCGGTACGGGCCGGCGCGACCGCCGGCGTCGGAGAGCGCGAGCTTCTCGCCGTCGACGATCTCCCCGGAGGCGCGCGCCGACGGGCCCTGCAGCGGCAGGCTGGAGTACACCGTCAGCTGGCCGCCCGTCGCTTCGGCCACGTCGGACACCGACACGCCGCCGCAGCCCGCGACCCCGAACAGCACCGCGGCGAGAGCGACCAGGCCCAGCCCGCGCACCAGCACGGGCGCTCAGCTGCGACGGCTGGGCAGGTAGCCGGAGAGGATCCTCACCGAGGCGCCGGCCAGGATGATCACCGCAGCCAGCAGGAAGGCGTCCCAGCCCTTCACGCCGATCGCCCACAGCACGATCCACGCGACCAGGCCGGCCGTGATGGTCATCACAAATCCCATGGCCGCGCCATCTTAGCTCGCCAGGCCGGCGGCCAGCTGCGCCACCAGCGCCTCCACGGCCGCCGCCGCGTCATCCGCCTCGCCGGCCGCGCGCACTAGGCGCGTGCCGACGATCACGCCGTCCGCGCCCGCGCGCGCCGCCGTCCGCGCCTGCTCGGCGGTGCCGATGCCGAAGCCGAGCGCCACCGGCACCCGCGTGCTCGCCTTCGCCCGCGCGAGGATCGCGGCCAGCTCCGTGCCGAGATCGCGCCGCTCGCCGGTCGTGCCCACGACCGAGACCGTGTACAGGAAGCCGCGCGCCTGCTCGCCGATCGCCGCCAGCCGCTCGGGCGGCGTCGTCGGCGCGACCAGCGGGATCAGCGCGAGCCCGTGCGCGTCGCAGCCCGCCAGCACCTCCGGCGCCTCCCCCTGGGGCAGGTCGGGCACGATCAGCCCGCAGACGCCGGCGCGCTGCGCGCGCTGCACGAACGCCTCGACGCCCGGCGCGAACACCATGTTCGCGTAGCACATCAGCGCCACGGGAACGCTGTGCGAGAGCCCGCGGGCGACCTCCAGCACGCCCGCGAGACTCGCGCCCGCCGCCAGCGCCGTCGCCGCCGCCGCGTGGATCACCGGGCCGTCGGCCAGCGGGTCCGAGTAGGGCACCCCCAGCTCGATCACGTCCGCGCCCGCGCGCACGCACGCCTCGCCGATCCTCAGCGACTGCGCGAGCGTCGGGAAGCCGCCCATCACGTACGGCATCAGCGCCGCCCGCTTGCCCGTCGTCGCGAACGCGCGCGCGATCCGCTCGACACCCGTGCCGAGCGTCTGCGCGGCGCTCAACTCGCCCCGTCCGGCTCGGCCGGACGCGCGCCCGCCGCCGCGAGCACCTCCGCGAGATCCTTGTCGCCGCGCCCGGACAAGCACACGAGATCGAGATCCCCGCCGTCCTGCGCGAGCACCCACGCGAGCGCGTGCGCGGTCTCCAGCGCGGGGATGATGCCCTCCAGGCGCGCGAGCTCGCGGAACGCCGCGAGCGCCTGCGCGTCGGTCACCGCCACGTAGCGCGCGCGGCCGCTGTCGCGCAGCTGCGCGTGCTGCGGGCCGGTTCCCGGGTAGTCCAGGCCCGCCGAGATCGAATGCGCCTGCACGATCTGGCCCTCCTCGTCCTGCATCACCGCCGAGCGCGAGCCGTGCAGGATGCCCGCGCGGCCCCCCACCGTCAGGGGCGCGCCGTGGCGCCCGGTCTCGATGCCCTCGCCACCGGCCTCCACCCCCACCAGCTGCACCTGCTCGTCGGCGATGAACGCCGCGAAGGTGCCGATCGCGTTGGAGCCGCCGCCCACGCACGCGACCACGCGCGCCGGCAGCCGCCCCTCGCGCTCCAGCAGCTGAGCGCGCGCCTCCTCGCCGATCACCCGCTGCAGGTCGCGAACGAGCGCCGGATACGGCGCCGGGCCGACCGCCGAGCCGATCACGTAGTGGGTGCTCTGCACGTTCGTCACCCAGTCGCGGATCGCCGCCGAGGTCGCCTCCTTCAGCGTCCGCGCGCCCGCGTCCACCGGCTGCACGCTCGCCCCCAGCAGCTGCATGCGCTGCACGTTCGGCCGCTGCCTGCGCGTGTCCTCCACGCCCATGTAGATCACGCACTCCATCCCCAGCAGCGCGCACACCGTCGCCGTCGCCACGCCGTGCTGGCCCGCACCCGTCTCCGCGATGATGCGGCGCTTGCCCATCCGCCGCGCGAGCAGCGCCTGGCCGAGCGCGTTGTTGAGCTTGTGTGAGCCGGTGTGGTTCAGATCCTCGCGCTTCAGGTAGATCGTGCGACCCACGCGCTCGGACAGGCGGCGCGCGCAATACAGCGGCGTCGGGCGTCCGCCGAAGTCGCGCAGGAGCCCGTCGAGCTCGTCGCGATAGGCGGGATCCGCCCGCGCCGTCCGCCACGCCTGCTCGAGCTCCGCCAGCGCCGGCATCAGCGTCTCCGGCACGTACTGCCCGCCGTAGGGGCCGAAGCGGTGCTCGAGCGGCGGCTGCTCGGCGCCGTCGCGGGCACCCGTCGTCTCCTGCGCGCTCACACCGGCTGACCGACGGTCGGTTGCTGCTGCTCGGGACGCAGCGGCGGCGGCTGCCCTTGCGGCTGCGGATCGAGCGGCGGCTGCTGGGGCTGCTGCTGGGAGGCCGCCTCGTCCGCCCCCGCTGCGACGGCCGCGAAGAACTCGCGCAGCCGCTGCGGGTCCTTGTGCCCCGGCGCGGCCTCCGTGCCGCTCGCGCTGTCCACCGCGAACGGGCTCGTCGCGGCGATCGCCTCGGCGACGTTCGCGCCGCTCAGCCCGCCGCTGAGGATCAGCGGAACGCGCGAGCGCCTCGCCGTGAGCAGCGACCAGTCGAAGGTCTCGCCCGTGCCGCCGCGCAGCGCGTGACGCGACGCCCCCTTCGCGCGCGCGTCGAGCAGATGGAAGTCGACGTGGAAGCGCTCGAGATCGCGCACGTCGCCGGAGCCCGCCACCTGCGCGGCCTTGATCACGCGTACGCCGGTCCGGCGCGCGACCTCCGCGCAGAAGGCGGGGCCCTCGTCGCCGTGCAGTTGCACGAGGCTCAGGTCCAGCTGCTCGCAGTCGGCGGCGATGCGCTGCAGCGGCGCGTTCACGTACACCCCGCACAGCTCCACGCGCCTGCGCAGCGCCGCGGAGATCGCCTGCGCGCGCTCGAACGAGCAGCGCCTGGGCGAGCCCTCGTAGAAGATCATGCCGAGCGCCCACGCGCCGAGCTCGACCGCGAGCGTCGCATCAGACAGGTTGGTGAGGCCGCAGATCTTTACCCGAGCTTGCATATCAGCCCGGCTCAAGCCTAGCGTCAGACAGGCACGCACCGCGAGACGTCTGTGCTGGCCAGCGGCCTCCCGGGACGGCGCGATGGGCCCATCGCCTCTGACGGGCGACACGCCACCGCCCGGGACCTGCTGGCGGTGGCGCGTCGCTGGCTATGCCGTCACCGCAAGTGCGGCAAGCCGGACTCAGGTTTCGCAGTACAACCCTGTGTGATAGGTCTGTTCACCGTAGGGACCCACGTTTATCTGGAAGTCCTCGCAGCCTCCATTTTTGTTATAGCCGTAGCACGCCCACTGCGTTTTGCCTTTTACGTTTTCGTAGGGACCCGTGCAGTGCGTGACGCTCCATGCGCCCCCACCGTAGTCAACAGTCGCCCAGTATTCCGCCGCTTCCGCCGCGCCCGCGCGTGTGAGCGCGGATGCAGGAGTGACGCTTGCACCAAGCAGGAGAGCAAGCACACCGATCAACAAAAGCAGTCTCTTGGGAGTCGCGCCAAAAGAGCGCATACGTTCCTCCTCGAGTTGATTGGCTGGCAGGATTTCAACCCCTGGGTTTGGGATACCCATAGAGCCGGGGATCAAACTGCCGGGCCGATAGCGCGTCGTCCCGCGACTCAGTCAGCCAGCCGCACGCTGCCACTCGAGGCCCGCGGCCCCCAGACCAGCCGGGCGGCTGACGCGGCTCCTATGTCCTGCCCCTCCCCTCCCGCTACCTCCCAGCCGACGCCGCACCCCCCTCGGCAGCGGGCGCAGTCCGGCCGACGCGAGATCAGCCTTCCGGCGTGTTCGGGTTTTCGATCGAGTTCGGGCGCTGGCCGAGCGTGGCCTTGAGCGTCAGTTCCTTGTACTTGCCGTTTCCGTTGGGTCGCAGCAGCTTCACGGTCACCGTCTCGCCCGGCTTCTTTTCTTCGATGTCGCTTGCCAGTTCTTCGGCGCCGCCGACTTTCTTGCCGTCGATCCCGATGATGATGTCGCCGCCCACCGACACGGGCCCGTCTTCGGTCGTCGTCTTCACCGTGCCGCCACGGATGCCGGCCTTGGACGCCGCGGTGCCCGGCTCCACGCTCTGCACGAGCGCCCCGCTTTTCACGGGGAGGTTGAGCGCCGCGAGCGATCCGTCGATCGTCAGAGAGACCAGGCCGAGGTAGGCGCCGCGCACCGTACCGCCCTTCTCGAGTTCCGCGAACTTGGCCTTGGCGGTGTTGATCGGAATCGAGAAGCCTATGCCGACGCTGCCGTCTGACTCACCGCCGCCGGTCTCGATCTGGGAGTTGATGCCGATCACTTCACCCTCGGCGTTAAGCAGGGGGCCTCCTGAGTTGCCGGGGTTGATCGGCGCGTCCGTTTGGATCACGTTGTCGATTTCAAATCCGTTGGGCGCGACGATTTTGCGCTGCAGGGCCGAGACCACGCCGGTCGTCAGCGTGCGTTCGAGGTCGAAGGGGTTGCCGATCGCGTACACGGGGTCGCCGACCTGGACCCTGTTCGAGTTGCCGAGCTTCAGCGGGTGCAGCGTCAGTCCGTCGGGCGAGACGTGCAGGATCGCGAGGTCCGCCGAGGGATCCTTGCCGACGACTTTCGCTTCGACCGACTGGCCCTTTTCGAAGCTCACCGTGACCTTCACCGCGTTCTCGATCACGTGGTAGTTCGTCAGGATCGTGCCGTTGCCGTCGATCACGATTCCCGAGCCGGTCGCCGTGCCCTGCCGCTCGTCTTCTTCTCCGAACACGTTGAACGGCGATTCCGACTTCTGCACGATCGTCGAGGTCACGAACGCGACCCCCGGAGCGTCTTTCACATACGCTTCGTGCGGCGTCATGCCGACGGAGCGATCGGACGCGTTCGAGGGAGCGGCGGGCGCGGCCGCGGCTTCGACGGTCGTGACGATCGTCTTCCTGCTCTGGCCCAGGTCGCCGGCGGCGGCGACGGCGGCCACGACGACGCCTCCGCCGAGCAGGGCGGAGAGGAGCGGGATCACGAACGTGCGTCTCATTGCGAGAAGGATGAATGGCGGCGATCAACGGCGTCTAAAGCCGCCGAGAGCATGCCCTAAATCATCTCAGGCGGGCGCGGTGAGCGCTTCCACGGCGGCGGCGGGGTCGGGCGCGCGCATCAGCGCCTCGCCCACCAGCACGGCGCTCACGCCCTGCTCGTCGAGCCGGCGCAGCTGCTGCGGGCTCGATATGCCCGACTCGCTCACGACGCTCACGCCCGCCGGGACGTCTCGCAGCAGTGTCTCCGTTCGCGTGATGTCGACGCTGAAGTCCCGCAGGTCGCGGTTGTTCACGCCGACGATCCGCGCGCCCACGTCGAGCGCGCGCCGCAACTCCTCGCGGTCGTGCACCTCCACCAGCGCCGCCAGCCCGAGCTCGTGCGCCGCGGTGTGCAGATGCGCCAGCTGGGGCTGCGCGAGCGCGGCGACGATCAGCAGCACCGCGTCGGCGCCGGCCGCCAGCGCCTCGCGCAGCTGGTAGTCGTCGAGCACGAAGTCCTTGCGCAGCAGCGGCAGCGAGCACACGCGGCGGGCCGCGCGAAGATCGTCCAACGCACCGCCGAAGTTCGGCCCCTCGGTGAGCACCGACACCGCGGCCGCGCCGCCGCGCTCGTATGCGCCGACGATCGCCTCTAGGTCCGCGTGCTCGCGCAGCGCGCCCGCCGAGGGCGAGCGTCGCTTGAACTCCGCGATCACGCCGATGCCCTCGGCGTCGAGCGCCTCGCGGAAGCGGTTTGGCGAATCCGCGCCGGCGCGCTCGCGCTCGAAGGAGTCCGCGGACAGCGGGCGCTCGCGCTTGCGCCGCTCGACCTCCTCGCGCGTCTGCGCGAGTATGCGCTCGAGCACCGTGCTCTCGCGCGCGCTCATCGCGAGCTCCGCGCGTCGGCCCGAGCCGGCTCGCGCGCGTGCCGGCGGCTCGCCTGCACGTAGCGCTCGAGCGCGCTCGCCGCGCGACCGTCGGCGATCGCCGCGTGCGCGGCCTCCACGCCCTGCGCGATCGACTCCGCGCCGCCGGCGGCGTAGATCGCGGCGCCGGCGTTGATCACCGCGAGCGCCTCCCCCGCGAGAAGGTCGCGGCCGTCGCCGTCATCGCGCCTGCCGTCGCCCTCTCCGTCGCTCGCCGCGCCGTCCTCGCGTCCGCCCTCGCCGTCGCCGTCGCCGTCGCGCGGCGCGTCCTCGCGCCCGCCGTCGCTGCGCAGGATCGCGCGCGTGAGCGCGGCGTTCTGCGCGGGCGTGCCGCCGGCGGGCGTCTGCGCTCGCGGATCCTCCGGCGCGTGCACGCCGACCTCGTGCGGCTCGAGCACGTAGCGGACGATCTCCTCGCCGTTGACCTCGAAGACAGTCGTCGGCGCGCTGGCGGAGACCTCGTCGAGCCCGTCCTGCGCGGCGACCAGCAGCGCGCGGTCGACGCCGAGCAGCGCGAGCGCGCCGGCCATCCGCTCGAGGAAGCTCGCGTCGGAGACGCCGATCAGCTGGCGGCG
>Ga0070737_10006932_pt1 | contig 10186 bp, 10 predicted proteins | sample Coa_R1_10_FD_66438 | JGI IMG/M metagenome (GOLD analysis project Ga0070737, IMG submission 66438) | Surface soil microbial communities from Centralia Pennsylvania, which are recovering from an underground coalmine fire - Coalmine... | ecosystem: Environmental > Terrestrial > Soil > Unclassified...
AGATCCACATCACCGACGAGGGATATCAAGCGTCGGTCGCCACGGGTATGTATTACTACGATCTCGTCCAAAAGCGCCGTGCCGCACCACAGGACGACATGATAAGCAGGCTCATCGAGGCCGAGATTGAGCGCGACGGGCAATCCGAAAAGCTCAGCGACGTGGACATCACCGGATTCGCCACCATGCTTGGCGGAGCGGGGGCAGAGACCGTGACGAAGTTGATCGGTAACGCCATGGTTGCATTCGCTGATCACCCCAGCGAATGGCAAAAGTTACAAGCAGATCGAAGCAAGATACCGGCCGCGGTCGAAGAATTGCTACGGTACGAGGCGCCATCTCAGTATCAAGTTCGCTACAGCATGCGCGACGTGACGCTGCACGGTGTCACGATTCCCGCGGGCAATGCTGTGCTGTTGGTCACCGGATCGGCACTGCGTGACGAGCGCATCTTTGCCGATCCCGACCGTCTTGACATCGATCGAGAGCGGGTGAGGGGTTTCAATCTGGCGTTCGGATACGGCATCCACAGCTGCTTGGGTGCAGCACTTGCACGTATGGAAAGCCGAATCGCATTGGAAGCATTGCTCGATCTCATTCCGGAATATGAAGTCGATCGTGAGGGCCTGCGAAGGGTGTCGATGTCGAACGTGTCGGGCTGGTCCAACGTTCCGGTACGCGCTCGGCGCTGACCTGGAACTATCACACAAGACACGTGTTCTGAGTGCACAGCAGGCGCTCCGTTAACGCCGCCGGCCTAGTCAACTCCCCCGACATCCTTAACGCCACCGTCTTGAAGGCGCGAGCCGCGTGACTGATCCGGAACTCGACAGGGTGCATGTCTTTGCCAAATTCACGCTGTTCAGTCTTTGGCCCCCAGATCGCGACGTCGAGGTCTGAGCTATGGTGTGCCGCCATCAGCTGTTTACGGATCCACCGCTGACCAGCGTAAAGCTGGGCTGAAACCAACACCACATTGGGCCAATCGAGGCCCACGGCTCCGAGCGGGTCGGTCTTAAGCTCGGCCGCCGCTACCCCGAGCACCCGCAGTGCAACGTCGTCGGACGGGCGCTGGAGGTAGACCAGGACATCCCAGCCGGCCATCGCCCGATCGCACAGCAAGCCGCCGACCGACACCACAAGCTCGTGGGTGTCGGCTGCCAGTGCGACGATCCGGTGCCTGATGGACTCGTTGGGGTCACCGCGGTGCAGCCAGGCGCCCCGGGCGCGGGCGTTTGTTAGCGGCCTGGGCTGCATTCGCGCTCCTCCCATTGCGAAAACATTCATTACCTTAAATCAAGAATTAGTATTCTCAAAGAGTGTGCCTACCGCGCGGACACTGTGGGGGCTTATACGCTTGGGTGTGGCGGTCTAAGACTCCGGGGTCCGCCGAGAACGAGCCATACGGTCGTCGGTCAGCCCCCTGATGAGGAAAGGCCGAACGAAATCCGCGACCGCATCGTCGTCGTGCATATCGATCCTCGGCGATGGAGTATTGAACAACGAGAACAAGATCCGTGCGATCCACTCACCCGCGGCTGCCACGTCAAGATCCTTGCGAACCTCTCCGGTCAGCTTTGCCGCCACCAAATAGGGTGCAATGAAGTCACTACATTCTTGGAGCAGGACCGCCGCGTTCCGGGTCAGCAGCACGTTGACTTCCTCTTCGTCGAAGTACTTTTCGGGCTCGACCACCCTTCGCGCCTGCGTGACGAAGACACATGCCCTTACCAATTGGTCTTCCAGCGTCTCGCCCCGGTTCACTACCTTCGCCATGTTGCGGTAGAAGCGCTGGGATGCTGCCTCGGCACAAGCCTCTACGATTGCGGCCTTGTCCTTGAAGTACTCGTAGACGGTGCTACGTGAGACCTCAGCCTCGCGAGCGATGTCCACGATCGTGGTTTTGCGAAGCCCGTAGGTACGAAAGCACGCGAACGCGCCCGCGATGATTGCCTCACGAGTTTCGATCGCCGTCGCCTGAGTCATACTGACGACCATAGGCCACTACCCGGGTGCCAGGATGAGACCACTCGTCGGTACCCCGGTGCCTGATGTCACGAGCACGTGCTCGACTCCGTCGACCTGGTTGCATGACGTGCCGCGCACTTGTCGAACAGCCTCGGTGATGCCATTCATTCCGTGGATGTACGCCTCACCGAGGAGGCCGCCGTTGGTGTTGATCGGCAGCGAGCCACCAAGCGACAAGTCCTCGATCGAGACGAAGTCTTTGGCCTCCCCCCGGCCGCAGAAGCCAAGCTCTTCGAGCTGGGTAAACACGAACGGTGTGAAATGATCATAGAGGAAAGCAGTTTGGATATCCGCCGGTTTCAACCCAGAGTCGCGCCAGAGCTGCTTGCCGACGACACCCATTTCCGGCAGCCCGGTAATGTCCGCGCGGTAATAGCTGGTCATCACCTCGCCGTCGTAGGCCGCGCCTTGCGCTGCAGCAGTGATAACTGCTGGGGGCTGGGCCAGGTCCCGTGCTCGTTCGAGACTGGTGACGACGATCGCGACGCCGCCGTCGCTCTCTTGGCAGCAGTCCAGCAACCGCAACACCGGTTCGATAATCCACCGAGATTTCTGATGGTCCTCGAGCGTGATCGGGCGCTGGTAGAACCAAGCATCAGGATTGGTCGCGGCGTGTTTACGGTCGATCACCGAGATCTTGCCAAAGTCCTCGTTGGTGACGCCATAGGTGGACATGTATCGCTGCGCGTGCAGCGCCACCCATCCGGCCGGTGTCACGAGGCCGAACGGCGCGTACGGGGCGAGCCACAGCGGGGGAGCGCTCATCTGCCGCCCGGCTCCTCCGAAGCGAAACCCGGACCGTTCATTGAACGCGCGGTAGCACACGACAACATTGGCGGCACCCGTGGCAACGGCCATCGCGGCTTGCATAACGGTCCCGGCGGCAGCACCACCGCCGTGCGGAACACGGGTGAAGAAGGTGAGATCGGCAATGCCGACGTTGCGGGCAACCGCGATTTCCTCGTTCTCGTCGACAGTGAAGGTGACCATGCCATCGACATCGGCCGGTGTAAGCCCGGCGTCGTCTAGCGCGGCCTTAACGGCTTCGCATGCCAGCTGCAATTCGCTACGGCCCGACTCCTTCGAAAATTCGGTTTGGCCGATGCCCGCAATCGCGGCTTTACCGCCGAAGCTGCTCACGCCCCGGCTCCGTCGAGGAAGCTCAGCTGCGCGGTGCCTGTTACATGGTCGCCAAGACTAGTGGTGCCCTTGAACGTCACCTCGACAAGGCCTTCTGTGGCACCGGATGTCTTGCCGGTCACGGTACCGGTAAATCGAAGGGTGTCATCTGGGTACGCCGGGACGCCGAGCCGGATTGACAGCCTTCTAACCATCGCCTCTGGTCCCGCCCAGTCGTGCAGGAATTTCACACATAAACCGTTCGTGGTGAGGATGTTCATGAAAATGTCTTTGGAGCCTTGGGCGATGGCGAAGTCCCGGTCGTGATGTACCGGCATGTAGTCCCGGGAGGCGATGGCGCCCGCGACAATGAGTGTCGTGGTTACCGGCACCTCCATCGGGGTGACGTCGTCACCGATTTCAATCGAGTTCCACGCCAACGTATGGGTGCGGCTTATCGCGGAGGTCATTGATTTCCTTCCGGGTAGGTGCTGCCAAGGTGTGCCAGCTGATGTGATGCTGAGCCTAGAGTGAGTTCGATTTGCTTGGCCCACACGAAGTATCGCCACAGCGGATAGGTAATGTCGATGCCGATGCCTCCATGTACCTGCTGAGCGGTCGCGGCCACCCGGGCGCCGGCCTCTGCAGCCCAGAACTTGGCGATTGCCGCTGCCCGATCGACAGGGCGGTTTTCTGACACCAGCCATGCGGCATACCAGGTGGTCCAGCGGATCGCCTCTACATCGATGAACGCGTCGGCCATCCGCTGCTGGACCGCCTGAAAGGAACCTATGGGCCGTCCGAACTGTTCGCGCTCGCTGGTGTAGGACGCCGCTATTCGCAGAGCACGCTCAGTTACACCAAGCTGAAGCGCCGCGAGCCCGATGATTGCTCGTGAGTACAACAGGCCGACCGCCTCTGGCCCGGCGTCGAGACGATTGCTGGCGGGCACAACCGCGCCGTCAAGGACAACTTCGGCGAACGGTTCGCCGTTTGTGGTTTTGACGGGCTCTACATGCACACCAGCGGATCCGACATCGAGGACAAAGAGGCCAGGTGCGCTGTCACAGGTAGCGCTCACAACGATTGCGTCGGCCAGCTGCGCTGCAGGCACAAGTTCCTTCGTGCCGTCGAGACGCCAGGTCGCGCCGTCGTGCCGGGCTGTCGTCGCGGGTCGGGTGGGGTCGGATCGGTTCGGCTCTGATATTGCTGCGGTCAGGATCCTGCTGCCGTCGACGACACCGGGAAGGTATCTTTGCTTCAGTTGCGGTCCCCCATGGCGTGCGATGGTGTCGGCACCGAGCAGCAGTGTCGGGTAGGCCGGGATCGGTGCGACACTCCAGCCTATTTCCACAAGCAGCATCGTCAGCTCAAGGAATCCCCTGCCGCTCCCGCCGACCGATTCCGGCAAGGCGATGCCGAGCAGGTCGGCTGAAGCCAGCTCGCGCCAGAGCGCTGGATCGTAACGAACGTCGCCCGCTTCGACCTCGGTCAGGTGTTGCGGCGTGGCGCGATGCTCGAATAGATGCCGGGCAACCTTGCCAACGGCTTCCTGTTCCTCGCTGAAGGTGAAATCCATTTGCGGCTCCCGTCGGTCAGCGAGCGGGACGAAACTGGTGCAGTACCAGTTCGCCGTCGTTGAACGTCTCGTAGAACACCTCGACAGGCATCCCGGTCCGAACGTCGTTCGCGTCGACTTCGCGCAAGTTTGACACGATTCGTATGCCTTCGGCGAGCTCGACCAGGACGACGATGTAGGGGTATTCGAAGAAGGGCAATGGCGGGTATTGCGGCATCACATAGCTGTAAACGGTTCCGCGCCCGACTGATTCGATTGTGTCCCAGTTGAGCGACTGGCAGTTGGCGCACATCGGTCGCGGTGGCATGCGTAACGTCTTGCAGTCAGCGCAGCGCTGGATAAGCAATTTGTGGACGCGCAAACCGTCGTAAAAAAACTCGTTATCGCGGTTGATCGTTGGTGCTAGACGATTTGCCATCAGCTACCCGGCTTGAATCGGAGGGTGCGAAACCGCTGGCGGCCAATGATTTCGCCGCTCTGATCGCGGTAGGTGGTTATCCAGGTGACGAAGAACCCACTACCCATCGCCGTCTTCTTCTCATCAGAAATCGTCTCGAAGACTGTTTCTGCTGTGATCTCGTCGCCGACGCGAGGGTAGCGCTCGATTTCGAATTCGGAATTCGTCGCCACGGTTCCGGTGTAGCCAGCGTCGGCGAGGAATTGCAGCGGGTTGTTTTTGATCTCGACCGGAACACCGCCGCGTTCCCGGATTCCGGCCAGTTTCGGCGGCGCCATCGTCCAACTTTGCAGCATCACCGGTGGCGAAACGAGGTCGCCGTAGCGGGACTGCTTCGCCCATTCGGTGTCGAGATATGCCGGATTCATGTCACCGAGCGCGTAAGCCCAGTGCCGGATCATTGCGGCGTTCACCGGATCAGGGGCCTTCACCGGCTGACCATCGCTGATGGGTTGGCCGACTAGCGCGTCGAGGCGTTGTCGCAGTTCGTTTTTCGACTCGTCGGTCACTGATCAACCTCTCTACTTGGATGCGTCAGCTCGTTGGTCGCGAGGTGCTCGCGGCATGCCAAGGCCAGCCATGGCAATGATGTCCCGTTGCAACTCGTTAGCCCCGCCGCCGAACGTGTTGATCACTGCGAGGCGATAGGCCTGTTCGAGCTCACCACGCAGCGGGGCGTCCGCGCCCTTCCGGGTGCCGTGTTCTCCCAGGACCTCAAGCAGTTCCCTGGCGACTTGTTGAGTTAGCTCCGTTCCGAATACTTTGGCCGCCGACGCCTCACCCATGCTAATTCCGCCAGCGGTAATCGCGGAGTTCACACGCAAATTGAGCAGACGGTAGGCGGCTACCTGCGCCTCTACCCGGGCGAGCGTGTGCTGGACCCATGACTGGTCGATGACGAATCCCTCATCGAGGGGGGTGGTCTTAGCCCAGGCGAGGGTTTTCTCGAATAACGGCTCGAGCGCGCCGAGGTTGCCTAGAGCGGCGCGCTCCAAGTTGAGCTGGTTGGTGACGAGTTTCCATCCGTCATTCTCGCGCCCGACGATGGCGCTGGCCGGCACCCGAACATTGTCGTAAAACGTGTAGTAGGTGGACACGCCGGGCATCGTGTGCAACGGTTTCCACGAGAATCCGGGCGCACTGGTCGGGACAATGAAGAGCGTGATTCCCTTGTGCTTCTTGGCCTGGGGGTCGGTGCGCGCCGCCAGCCAAATGTAGTCGGCATATTCGGCGCCACTGGTGAATATCTTCGAGCCGTTGATGGCGTAGTGGTCGCCGTCGCGTACTGCCGTCGTCCGCAACGACGCGAGATCACTGCCTGCACCGGGTTCGGAATAGCCGATTGCGAAATCTACAGTGCCGCTGAGGATCGCAGGTAAGAATCGCTTTTTCTGCTCGTCGGTACCGAATTGTATGAGGGTCGGACCCACGGTGTTGAGAGTGATCAATGGTAGCGGAGCGTTCACGCGCCGGGCCTCTTCGGCAAAGATGTACTGCTCGATTGCCGTGAGCCCGCCGCCGCCGTATTCGGTCGGCCACGCCACGCCGAGTAATCCCGCCTCGCCGAGCGCGCGCCTGCATTCGGCAACTGCCGCGCCCCCTTCAACTTGACCAGATATCGCCGCTCGCCGTTCGGGTGTCATCACGGCTTCAAGGCGCGCGCGGAAGTCCTTGCGGAGCTTTTCCTGCTCGGGGGTGAAATCGAAGTCCATCAGTTACCGATTCGTCCTTAATTTGACTGGCATGCGTTTGACGCCGGGCACCATCGTGGCGCGCAACCGCGTAACGTCGCCCGCGAGTTCGATGCTCGGATATGTGCCCAGCAGTACCTCGAACATCACCCTGGCCTCCAGACGCGCCAGCTGAGCGCCCAGACAGGAATGCTCGCCACAACCGAAAGCAATGTGCGGGTTCGGGTTACGGGTTATGTCAAATTCTTCCGCGGTCGGCCCAAAGATGTCTTCGTCGCGATTGGCGGCGCCATACAGCATCACCACGGTCTCGCCCCTTTTGATCAGTTGACCGCGGATCTCGATGTCCTCGGTCGCTTGGCGCGCCATATGTGTCACCGGACTGGTATAGCGGAGCATCTCTTCGACAGCGCAGGGAATCAGCGTTGGGTCCCGGCGGAGTTTTGCGAACTGCTCGGGGTGCTCGATCAAGGCCAGCGTGCCCAGAGCAATGAGGTTGCGGGTCGTTTCATTGCCAGCCACCAGAAGAAGGAACGAAAAGTTCAGCAGGTCCTCGTCGCTGAGGCGTTCGCCGTCGACTTCAGCGGCAGCCAACACGCTGAGCAAGTCTTCCCGGCCGCTGACCTCGCCTGAACGGCGGGCCGCGATCAGCTGGGTGAAGTAGCTGTATAACTCGCCCAGGGCCACAACGGGATCGAGTTCTATATCGGGATCGGCCGTTCCGACCGCCGCATCCGACCAGGCCCGGAACTGCTCCCAGTCGTCGGGTGGTGCACCGAGCATCTCGGCGATCATCCGGGTCGGCAGCGGAGCGGCGACCTCTTCGGCGAACTCAAGGGAGCCGGAAACGTCCAGGCCGTCGAAGATGCCGTTGACGATCTCCCGAACCTTCGGCTCCAGCAGTGTCACGCGTCGGCGAGTGAACCCTGCGTTGATGAGCTTACGCAGCTGCCGGTGTCGTGGAGGGTCGGTGAAGATCAGGCTGCCTTCCTGCACCGGCTCGGGTTGTTCGGGATCGGGAATCGTGATCCCCTTGGTCGAGGAAAACAGGTGCGGCTGGGTGGAGACAAACCGCACATCCTCGTACTTGAGCAGCGCCCAGAAGTTCGTGACGTCGTTCCACACCACCGGAGAGGTCGCCCGAAGTTCGCGATATGCCGGGTAGGGATCACCCGCGTAGAAGTCGGGTGAGTGCAAAGGAACTGTTGTCGTGCGCACCGTGGCCCCTCTCGACATCAGCGAGTCAGACATATATGCTAAAAATGTCTGGTCAGATTTGTTTACCTCAGCGAATCACACTCTGTCAATAGAGCATATCGTGTATATAGGTCCACCTCGCACAAGCTACTGTCATACAGATTGGATCAATATGTTTGATTCCGAGCAGGGGTCCCCATGACCGAGGCCTACGCCTTCGTCGACACCTACGGGCACTACATCGATGGCCGCTGGGTGTCGCCCGACAGCGGGCGCTACGACGACGTCGATCCCGCGACAGAGGACGTGATCGTCGCCGCTCCCGATGCCAGCCCCGACCAAGTCGCCAGCGCGATCGAGGCAGCTCGGCGGGCATTCGACTCCGGCGTGTGGTCGGGTCTCGCACCCGAGGAACGATCCCGCTGTCTGGGTCAGTTGGGCGCGGCTCTGCTGGAGCGAGCGGACGACTTCTACGCTCTGGCTCAGCTGGAATGGGGCTGTTCAGCGAATGAGCGGATGTTCCACGTGGAGGGGCCGGCCGTGATGGCCAGCCACGCCAGCGAGCTAGCGACCAAGCCCGTCGAGCAAAAGATGGACGCCTGGGGAGCCGACGGCACCACGCTTTTGCGCTACGAGCCTCTTGGAGTGGTTTCGGTCCTGACTCCGTGGAATTTTCCACACACACTGAACACCATGAAACTCGGCAGCGCCCTCGCTGCGGGAAACACAGTGGTGCTCAAGCCGTCTCCGCTGACGCCGCTCGCCGGACTGGCGTTGGCGCGAATCATTGACGAGCACACAGACATACCGCCGGGTGTCGTCAATGTAGTTACGCCGTCGGGTGTCGAGGCGAGCAAGCTGCTCACCACTGACCCGCGGATCGACATGGTCAGTTTCACCGGCAGTTCGACGGTCGGCCGTGAGGTGATGGCAGGAGCCGCCACCGGAATGAAACGGATCTTGCTGGAATGCGGAGGGAAATCGGCGTGCATTTTCCTCGATGACCTCGACGTGACTGCCGAGCTGCTCAAACGAGTGCTGTTCGAAAGCCTCACTATGCATGCCGGCCAGGCCTGCATCCTCAACAGCAGGCTTTTGTTGCCCGCGGCGATGCATGACCATGTCGTCGACGAACTCGCCGAGCTGGCCCGCAGCGTTGTGGTGGGTAACACCACCGATCCGGCTGTCGAGATGGGTCCGTTGATCAGCCGGGCCCACCTGGAACGGGTAGAGGGCTTCGTCGCGCAGGCCGTGCGAGACGGTGCCACCGTGGTGGCCGGTGGTGCCCGACCCGAGCATCTCGAACGCGGGTTTTTCTACCAGCCGACCATCATCGTCGATGCTGCGCCCAGTGCGCGCATCGCTCAGGAGGAGGTGTTCGGTCCGGTGCTGACCGTGCTGCGCTATCGCGACGACGACGAAGCCGTCTCGATAGCCAATGACTCCCAATACGGCCTTGGCGGTGCAATTTGGGGCAGCGACGTTGACCGTGCGGTCGCGGTTGCCCGCCGTATCCGCACCGGTCAGATCTCGATCAACGGAACGATCGCCGGGGACGCGCCGTTCGGCGGTTTCAAGCAGAGCGGTATCGGCCGTGAAGGTGGAATGCTGGGTCTGCGGACCTACATGGAGCCCAAGGCGATCGGCGTCCCGGCATGACGGGGGCGCTGGCCGGCATACGGGTGGTGGAATTTGGCACCGAAATCACCGCCCCCTACTGCACCAAGCTGCTGCGCGATCTCGGCGCTGAAGTGTACAAGGTCGAGTCACCCGCAGGCGATCCGTTGCGGCGCTGGGGGCCTTTTCCCTACGGTGTGCCCGACCCGGATCGCTGCGGCTTGTATGAGTACCTCAATGCCGGAAAGCGCGGCGTTACATTGGATTTCACCCGTCAGAGCCATGCGATGAAGGCACGTGAGCTGATCGCTGAGGCCGACATCCTGGTGGAGAACCTGCCATCGGGCATGGTTGACCGCTGGGGGATGAACAACGACAGCCTGCTGCGCATGAATCCTCGTTTGGTGGTCGTGCGCATCTCCGATTTTGGCCGGGAAGGGCCGTTGCGTGATCGTCAAACCACCTCGTTGACGCTGCAAGCGGCATCGGGCTGGGTCA
>Ga0070737_10006934_pt1 | contig 10184 bp, 9 predicted proteins | sample Coa_R1_10_FD_66438 | JGI IMG/M metagenome (GOLD analysis project Ga0070737, IMG submission 66438) | Surface soil microbial communities from Centralia Pennsylvania, which are recovering from an underground coalmine fire - Coalmine... | ecosystem: Environmental > Terrestrial > Soil > Unclassified ...
TACTATGAGCCGCCGGCATCAAGCCGCTGAGCCTCGCTGGCCAGGGCCAGCCCCTCTCCGCACCACCCGCCCCTTCGAAGGAGCTGCCATGCACCTGACGTCGCTTGTAGCGAGCTCTAACCCGATGAACGTGAACTTCGACCCGACACAGGCCAACAGCCTGCCCGGCACTTCCGTACTGGAAAACATCGCCGGCGGGATCGGCCACTGGGCACTAATAGCTTCTATTGTTGGCGTGATAATAGGAGGAATTATGTGGGCCTTCGGACATTTCTCCCATAATTACCAGCAGTCCTACAATGGCCGGCGCGGCCTTATAGTTTCGGGACTTGCCGCTCTGCTCATAGGCGGAGCGACCCAGATAATATCGTTCTTCTTCAGCCAGGGCGGGAAGATATAGGAGATGGGCCTCCTATCATGGCTGTCGCCCGCGTCGCTCGCCGGCCCTATCGCCGGCGCGGTCGGCAACTTCTTGGTAAAAGAGCTCTTCCACGAGCTCAGTAAGGTCATTGAGAGCCTCGTTGCGTCCGTAGTAAATGACGTGCTAAATACCGTGGTGCGCCAGACTACAGCCGTGACCCAAAAGGAAGGCAATTCGTGGTTCGCCCACGAGGTCGGTACAATGGCAGCGGTAGGCGAGCTAGTGGTCGCTCCGCTGCTCATGGTCGCGACCATTGGCGCTATCTTGCGCCAGGACCTGCGCCGTCTAGGGAGGGCTTGGGCCGTCGGCCTCCCGGTGGCTGCTCTTGGTGGCTTGGGGGCGATGGAGCTGGCTAGGGTGGGTATGAAAGCGACTGACGGGCTCACGGCCGCGGTCCTGGCTGCCGCTGCACCTCATCTCAAAGCCGATTTCGTCGGAGCGGTTTCTGTGGGGCTCGTGCCGGGCATCAGCGGCGGCGTGGGCGCCCTTTTGTCGATCGTGGTCCTGGCCGGAGCGCTCCTTGTCTGGGTGGAGCTAGCTGTACGGTCGCTAGCGGTCGAAGTAGCCGTCTTTTTCATGCCTTTGGCACTTGCCGGCCTCGTCTGGCCTTCCACCGCGCACTGGGCGAAGCGTTTTGTGGAGATGCTGGCCGCCCTGCTTCTGGTGAAGCCCATTATCGCCGGCGTGCTCGGGCTTGGGACGGCCGCGCTGACGGCTCGCCACCCCAACGTCGGTTCGGTCGTGCAGGGTGCGGCTCTGTTGCTGTTGGCAGCCTTCGCGCCTTTGGTAGTCCTGAAGATGGCCCCCCTGGTCGAGCTGGCCTCGGTCGCCCACCTGCACGAGCTGGCCCGAGCGCCGGTGCAAGCGGTGCAGAGCGCGATGAGCAGGGCGGCCTCGGCAGGCGCGGGCACGCCGGCGGCAGCGGGCGCGAGCGGCGGCGGGGAGGCTGGCGTCGGGCTGGCGGCGACCCTGCTCCGCCAGACGGGGGACCATCCGCTCGGCCCCGCAAGGCCCCTCGGCACGATAAGGCCGACCAGTGGCGAGGATCCCGGCACCAGCGGCGGGAGCAGGCTGGGTGAGGGCGGTGGCTGAGGGCCGCACGTACCGCTTCGAGCCTCTCCAGCGCGGTGGCCTCCTGCTCGGCCTCTCCGCCGGCCAGCTCGGGCTCGTGGCTGGGTCGGTGCTCGTGGCGTTCGTAGCGGTGAAGGAGTTGCCGGGCGTCGCCGGTTGGGGATCGGCTACGGCGGCGGTAGGGCTCGCCGGCGCCTCTTGCCGGCCGGTCCTTGGCAGAAGCCCCTTGCAATGGGCCGAGGTCGCCTGCTCGTACCTGTTGCGGCCGAAGCGGCAAATCCTTGCCCCGCCCGTAGCCGTGATGAACGGGCGCACGCGAGTAACGACAAGGCGCGGGGCCGAAAAGACGTTCGCGGCCGGTGTCTACCTCCAAGAAGCGGTCCTCCCGCACATGGGCCCAGTCGGAGTGCTTACCGACGAGCGCTCCGGGACCGCGGCCGCGCTGTTGCGGGCGCGGGGAGGGCCGTTCTGCCTCCTGGACGAACCGGCCAAGCAGCTGCGGACGGCGGCCTGGGCAGGGCTGCTCGAATCGGTGGCAAACCAGCGCAGCGCGGTCGCGGCGCTGCAATGGTGCCAGCGCGCCGTCCCAGTGGCAGGCCGTCCTCTCAGGCGGCCCCAACCCCCAGACGAGGGCGAGCCGCTGCTCAGCTCAGGTTCGCGGGCTCCCGCCGGCCTGCCTGACGAAACGGGTTTTCGGTCCTGGCACCACGAGACGTTCCTAGTGGTCGCGCTAAGGGCTCCCTCTCGCAGGCGCCTTGTGCCTCGAGAAACCGCTGTCGCTTTAGGTAACGAGCTTGCCGCCCTGCGTTCCCAACTGCACGCGATGGGCATCGCCTGCGACGGGCCGCTCGACGCGAGAGGTTGCGCCGCTGCCATCGGCGCGTCTCTCGTACCGGGGCTGGGACGCCACAGCGCAGCTCACCCGTGGCCGCTCAGTACCGAAGAGCATTGGAGCGAGGTCCGCGCCGACGGCTACTGGCACCGGGTCTACTGGGTGGCGGAATGGCCCCGGGCAGGCGTAGGGCCCGACTTTCTCTCACCGTTGCTCGTGGCGCGCGCCCAGAGGTGCTTTTCGGTCGTGATGGCACCGGTCCCGCCGGAAAGAGCAGCCCGAGACGCTGAGAGCTCGCGCACCGCGCAGCTCGCCGACGCAAAGCTGCGGGCACAAGGCGGCTTCTTGGAGACGGCGCGCCAGCGCCGACGGGCCGAAGCTGTCCAGAGCCGGGAAGCAGAGCTCGCCGACGGCCGGGGCTCCTACCGTTTCGCCGGGTACGTGGCGGTTTCCGCACCGAGCATGGCAGAGCTCGACCGTTGCTGCGGGGAACTCGAGCGCTCCGCTGGAGCGGCGCAGCTTTGCCTGCGCCCGCTCTACGGGCAACAAAGAGAGGGCCTCAGCTGGGCCCTGCCCTTTGGGCGAGGGGTGTAGCTGGCGGTGCGAAAACTGCGGCTCCCGCCCGCTCACCGCGGCACCACGGTCGAGCTTCGGACGCTCTACCCCTTCGTCGTGCCCGACGGCCTCGGAGCAGAGAGCTGCTTCATAGGCTTAGAGGCATCTGGCGAGCTTTTTTGCTTCGACCCCTGGGAGTGCTATGCCAACGGGCGGCTTACGAGCCCCAACATGATCGTGATCGGCCAGATCGGCCGTGGTAAATCGGCGTTCGTGAAGAGCTTTTTGTGGCGGCAGCTGCATTTGGGCCGCCGATGCTGGGTATTGGACCCCAAGGGCGAGTACGCTGCCTTGGCCCACGCCGCACGGTCGGAGCCGCTGTGCTTGGCGCCAGGGCTCGGGCTGCGCCTCAACCCTCTCGACGTCGCCGCCGGCAGCCCAGGGTCTCCCGACGCGCACCGCCAGCGCACCGAACTGCTCGGCGCCCTGCTTGCGGCTTCGCTCGGCCGGCCGCTCCTGCCGCCCGAGCGGGCCGCGGCAGACGTGGCGCTCGCCGCTGCCGAGGAGAGCTCGAGCGTTCCCACCCTGCCGGCGGTGGCTGAAGCAATGTTGCAGCCCACAAGCCGGCACGCCCGCCTGCTCGGGACCGACCCCGAAGGCCTCCGCAGCGACGGCCGCCAGGCGGCCTTGGAGCTGCGCCGCCTCGTGCACGGCGACCTCGCCGGCATGTTCGACGGGGAGACCTCCAAAGGGGTGGACCTCGGTGCCCCGGTGGTGGTGCTCGACTTGTCGCGGTTGTACGGTTCGGGGGCGCTCGGGCTGTTGATGGTCTGCGCGCTGTCATGGCTGCAAAGCGCCCTCGCCGGCGGCTGTCCCGGCAAGCGCCTAGTGGTGCTCGACGAAGCCTGGGCGGTGCTGAGCAATCTCTCGACCGCTCGCTGGCTCCAGGCAGCTTTCAAGCTCTCACGCGCTTATGGGGTGGCCAATATCGCCGTCCTGCACCGCTTTTCCGACCTCAGGGCAGCGGGCCACGACGGTTCGGAGCAGCAGCGCCTAGCAGAAGGGCTCCTGTCGGACACCGAGACCCGGGTCGTGTTCGCCCAAGCGGCCGGTGAAGCAGAGGCAGCAGGCGAGCTGCTCGGCCTGTCCAGCACCGAGCGCCAGCTCGTGACCCAGCTGCCTCGTGGCGTGGCACTTTGGCGCGTCGGGCAAGACTCGTACCTGGTCGAGCACTACCTGACGGGCCAAGAGCGGGCGCTTAGCGACACGGACCTAGCCATGCGCGAAGCGGAGCAGCCATAGTGGGGGCCATGGAGCACGTCCGGGCGCGCCTCGCCGCCCTCGCTGGGGCCGGCCTCGGGGCGCTGTCGCGCGCCGCGGGGCAGGGGCAAGGGTCCGTGGTCGGAGGTCACGCCATCTTGGCCTTGGAGCCAAGGGCCTTGAGCTACTTCTCGTCCGGCCGCAAAGTGGCCCTCGTTTCGGGGACGAACGGCAAGACGACCACGACCAAGCTCTTGGCGAGCGCCCTCAGCGCCGTGACTGGCAGCGACGTGGTGACCAACGTCGCGGGAGCCAACCTGCCCACCGGCTTGGCCGTTGCGCTGGCGAGCGCGCGGCCCCGCTCGCCGGCCGTGCTCGAGGTGGACGAGGCGTGGCTGGCCAAGGTGGCTAGCGACGTCCGTCCTGCCGCTCTCGTCCTGTTGAACCTGTCGCGCGACCAGCTCGACCGCAACAACGAAGTGCGCCAAGTAGCAGAGCGTTGGCGCCGAACCTGCGAGCTAGCCGGGCCCGGCGCGGCCGTAGTGGCTAACGCCGACGACCCCCTCGTCGCGTGGGCGGCCATGGCTGCGCCAAGCACTTTGTGGGCCGGCGCCGGCCTTACTTGGAAGGGGGACGCCACTGGCTGCCCGCGCTGCGGCGGGAGGGTGAGCTTCGAGAAGGGCACCTGGAGATGTGGGTCGTGCGGCCTTGCGAGGCCTGAGCCGTCCATCTGGCTCGAGGCTGGGGAGGGTGGTTCGTGGCGGGCTGCCCAGCGCGCTGCCAGCTACGAGCTCGGCCTCCAGCTCCCAGGGCGCGCCAACGCGGCCAACGCCGTGATGGCCCTGGCTGCGCTACTGGCGCTAGCCGGCGAGAGCGCTGAGGTAAGCGAGCAGGCCCTAGCGGCGATGGCCGCCGTCTCCGAAGTGGCCGGGCGCTACGCGACAGTCTTTTGGTCGGGCACTCGCGCCCGCTTGCTCTTGGCCAAGAACCCCGCCGGCTGGGCCGAAGTTTTTGACATGCTAGCGCCGGCGCCGACGCCGGTAGTGGTGGCGATAAACGCTCGGACCGCCGACGGGCACGACCCGTCTTGGCTCTGGGACGTCCCCTTCGAAAGGCTGCGGGGGCGTCGCGTGGTCGCGACCGGTGAGCGCCGCTTGGACTTGGCAGTCAGGCTCCACTACGGCGAAGTCGAGCACGTGAGCGAGCCGGACCTGCTAGGCGCCATCACGAGAGCCGGCCCCGGCGGCGTCGACGTGGTGGCAAATTACACCGCTTTTCACCAGATCCTAGCTGCACTCCGGGCCAAGCGGGCAATATTGCCCAGAACACCAAGCGCGTTGGCTGGGCCAGCAGGACAATGTGCGTCGCCTGGGCCAGGGACAGGTGATTTGCCTGGGCCTAGCACGGGTCAGTTTGGGCCTGGGACAGGCGATTTGCCTGGGCCCGGCACGGGTCAATTGCCGGGCTCAGGACAATGTGAACTGCCAGGAGCAGCAAAAGCAACGCCGCCCGGCACAGCAAAAACAGCCTCACCGGGCTCTGGGAAAGGCGCGGGGGACGCTACGAGCAGCCAGGGTGTCACCGCTCCCGGGCCCTTAGCGGATCTGAGGGCGGACCATGGCTGACAGGACAGCAGCCACTATCGCGCTTGTCTACCCCGACCTGCTCGGGACGTACGGGGACGCCGGCAACGCCACCGTGCTCGCCGCGCGTCTGCGCTGGCGCGGTATAGAGGCGGAAGTCCTTACGGTCGGCTCAGGACAACCAGTCCCGGAGAGCTGCGACGTGTACGTCCTCGGAGGAGGTGAGGACCTCCCCCAGGTACTTGCTGCCCAAATGCTGGCAAAGACCAAGGCTCTCCACCGGGCGGTACAAAAAGGTGCCGCCGTGCTGGCGGTCTGTGCTGGCCTGCAAATCTTGGGCGAGAGCTTCCCCGCCCCTGGCGACGCTGAGGGCGCCGGCGCCCAGCGCCAAAACGATGGCCTCGGGCTGCTCCCTTGCGTCACCCGCCGGGCCGCTCAACCGCTCTCGGCAACCCGCCGGGCACGCTCCACCCCTGCGCGCCCCCCGGGCCATGGCCTCGGCGGTGAGCTGTGGTCGGCAGCACGCCGGGCGTCTCTCGGCGCGCTCGGTCGCCCCAGAGGGGCCCGGAGCCTGGCCCAGGGCCGGCGGGCCATCGGGGAAGTGCTGGTCAGGCCGCAGGGACGCTGGGGCAACATCGGGCTGCTCACGGGGTTCGAGAACCATGCCTCGGCCACCGAACTGCTCCCCGGGGCAGAGCCCGCCGGTACGGTCCTCGCCGGCGTCGGCAACCAAGACGGCACTTACGAAGGCGTCGTGTCAGGTCGGATATGGGGCACCTACCTGCACGGGCCGGTGCTCGCTCGCAACCCGCGGCTCGCGGACCTCTTGCTCACTTGGGCCGTCGGGGAACTGGCTCCCCTCGACGACTCCGAGCCCGCCGCCCTCCACGCCGAACGCGCTAGCCGCGGCCCTTCCGAGCGTCGCCTCCTCGAAAGAAAGCTCCAGTGACGACGGCATTTTTCACCGACCGCTACGAGCTCACGATGCTCGAGGCGGCGCTGCGCAGCGGCAGGGCAGAAGCGCCCGCCGTGTTCGAGGTCTTCACCCGCCGCCTACCCGACCGCCGGCCGTGGGGCGTGTTCGCGGGTTTAGGGAGGCTGGTCGAAGCGATAGAAGAGTTCCGCTTCGGCCCCGAGGAGCTCGCTTGGCTGGAGGAGAACTCGATAGTCACTGCACCTACCCTCGAGTGGCTTTCTAAGTACCGGTTCTCCGGGCAGCTCTACGCCTACAGGGAGGGCGAGCTGTACGCAGCGGGCTCCCCGGTACTGACGGTGGAGGGGACCTTCGCCGAGACCGTCTTGCTCGAGACGCTCGTGCTCTCCGTGCTCAACTTCGACTCGGCGGTGGCGACTGCGGCGCGCTTGATCACCTGCGCCGCAGGCGACCGGCCGGTGATCGAAATGGGGAGCCGGCGGGTGGACCCCTCCTCGGCCGTGGCAGCGGCGCGCGCCGCCTACGTGGCGGGCTTTGCCAGTACCTCCAACCTGGAAGCCGGCCGACGCTACGGCATCCCGACAGCGGGCACTGCGTCCCACGCCTTCGTCCTCGCTTACCCAGGAGAAAAGGAGGCCTTCGCGGCCCAGGTGAGCGCGTTCGGGCCGGGCACGACCCTTCTCGTCGACACCTACGACATAGCTCAGGGCATTTCTCACGCGGTGGAAGTCGCAGGGCGCGAACTTGGGGCTGTGCGTATCGATTCCGGCGACCTCGGCCGGGAGGCGGCGAGGGCGAGAGCGCTTCTCGACGCCGCTGGCGCAAAGAACGCCCGGCTGGTGGTGACCGGGGACCTCGACGCCCACACGATCGCAGCGCTCGGGGCGGCGCCCGTCGATGCTTATGGCGTGGGCGCCAATGTCGTCACCGGCATGGGGGTACCCACGGCGGGGTTCGTCTACAAGCTGGTCGCCATCGGGGAACCGGGCCAACCTGCAAGCAGCGCGCTCCGACCTGTAGCCAAGTTGTCCGCCGGCAAGCGTTCCTATGGGGGCCGCAAGTGGGCCTGGCGGGCGCTCCTCGACGGGCCTCCGGGGCGCTCCGAGCCGGGAGCGCCCGCTGCCGGCGGCCCGGTTTGGGCCGATGTCGTGACGACGTCCCCTGAGGCGCCCGTGCCCGGCGCCCGGCCGCTCCAGGTGCGGGTGCTGGACGCCGGCGAGGTCGTCCACCGGCCCAGCCTGGAAGAGGTGAGGGCATTTTGCGCCCAAGTTGTCCACGAGGTCGGCGGCGAGAACCCGCTCTTTGTCGACCGGCGCTAGCTTCAGGGCCCTCTCAGTTAGGGCGCCGGCTGCAGGACCTTCTCAGTTAGGGCGCTAGCTTCAGGACCTTCTCAGTTAGGTTGCGAACGCGAGCGGGTAGGTTGGGACCATGGTCGCGACGACTAAGTGGCGCAGGGCGCGCTACGGCGTACCCGCGGCAGTGGTGCTCGGAGTGGCCGCAGTGGCCACCGTTCCGGCGCTGTCGGGGGCTCAAGCGCCCCCCTCGTTGCCCTCGGTCACAGCCCAGCAGCTCGTCGCCGATGTAGCAGCTGCCAAGCCGCCGGCGCTGTCGGGGACGCTCAGCTGGACCGCCAACCTCGGCCTCTCGCAGCTGTCGAGCCTGGAAAACGAGCTGGGCGGCGGCCAGGCCTCTTCGGCGGGCGGGTTCGACCCCCTGTCGCTACTGTCAGGCAACTTCACGCTGAAGGTCTGGCTCGACGGAGCCAAAGCAGAGCGCTTGGCCCTCATAACCGGCCAGGACTCCGAAGTGGACCTGGTCCGAAGCGGCGACCAGGCTTGGCTCTGGGACAGCACCAACCAAAGCGTGCTCCACTTGCTCGGCCCTGCTTCTTCCAGCGGTGCGAGCCTGCCCCCGGCCGGGGCCGCGCTCCCCACGCCGCAGCAAGTGGCCGCCAACGTGCTCTCAGCTGTCACCCCGACCACTTCGCTGACCGTCGGGAGCCCGGTATGGGTGGCCGGAGAGCCCGCTTACCAGCTGGTGGTGGCGCCCAAGGGCGCTCCGCACAGCACCGTCAAGCAGGTCAACATCTCCATTGGCGCGGCCGGGCCGTTGGCTGGCGTCCCCCTCCAGGTCGCCGTCTACGCCAAGGGCATGACCAGCGCTGCTTTGGAGCTCGGTTTTACGGGGGCCATCTCGCTCGGTGCCCCGCCGGCGAGCGAGTTCAACTTCACCCCGCCTCCCGGTAGCCACGTGACGACCCGCACCATCTCGGGCAGCAGCGGCGGCTTCTTCAACGGCTCGGGCTGGCAGGGCGTCACGACTTCAGGCAGCGGGTGGGCGACGGTGCTGGAGGGCAGCTCGAGCACGCTCGCCGGGCCCGGCGGCCAAGGCCAGCTCGGCCCCATCACCACCCAGGTGGACGTAGGTGGCCAGCAGGCGAGGCTGTTCAGCACCGACCTGCTCAACGTGCTTGTGATGCCCGACGGGCACTTCTACGCCGGCTTCGTCAGCCCCTCGGCCCTAGAAGCCCTGGCCCGGTAGCGCTGCTCATAGGCTTGGGGGGCCATAGGCTCAGGGGCCGGTAGAGCTATGCCGGCCCACGCGTTCGCCATTGAGACCCACGGGCTTGCCAAGTACTACGGTGCGGTGCGCGCGGTGGACGGCATCGACCTCGCGGTGCCGGCGGGAAGCACCTACGGCTTCTTGGGGCCGAACGGCAGTGGCAAGACCACGACGATCCGGGTGCTGCTGGGCTTGGTCAACCCGAGCGCCGGCAGCTGGCAACTGCTCGGCCACCGCATGCCCGAGCGCGCCATGGCGGCCCTCCCCCACGTGGGGGCGCTAGTCGAGGGCCCAGCTTTTTACCCCTGGCTCACAGGGGAAGAAAACTTGGCCCGCCTCGACGCCATGGGCCCAGACGGCCAGCGTCCCACGAGGCGCGCCCGCATCAAAGAGGCGCTCCAGCGCGTCGGCCTAGAAGCGGCAGCAAAGAGGAAGTACAAGGCCTATTCGCTAGGCATGCGCCAACGTCTCGGCCTCGCCTGGGCTCTCATGCGGCCGCGCCAGCTGCTCGTGCTCGACGAGCCCACGAACGGCATGGACCCCCAGGGGACAAGGGAGATCCGCCACCTGGTGCGCCAGCTCGGGGCCGAGGGCACGACCGTCTTCCTTTCCTCGCACCTGCTATCGGAAATCGAGCAGGTGTGCACCCACGCCGGCGTGATGCACCGGGGCAAGCTGCTCGCTCAGGGCACCCTTGACGAGCTCCGAGCAGGGGCGCGGCCGCGCCTTAGAGTCGAAGTGGACGACGCCCAGCGCGCCGGCGAGGTCTTGGAGCGCCTCGGCATGTCGGGCCTAGAGCGCTCCGGCAACCAACTCGTAGGTACCCTCGACGGCCTTCGGCCCGAAGACTGCTGCCGGGGGCTGGTGGAGGCGGGAATTGGGGTGCGCTTGCTCGTCCCAGAGCGGGTCTCGCTCGAAGACGCCTTCGTGGCCCTGACCGGGGAGGGCTTCGATGTGGCTGGTTGA
>Ga0070737_10006935_pt1 | contig 10183 bp, 8 predicted proteins | sample Coa_R1_10_FD_66438 | JGI IMG/M metagenome (GOLD analysis project Ga0070737, IMG submission 66438) | Surface soil microbial communities from Centralia Pennsylvania, which are recovering from an underground coalmine fire - Coalmine... | ecosystem: Environmental > Terrestrial > Soil > Unclassified ...
TCGGCGGCCAGGCTGTACTTCCAGGGCCAGGGGACGAAACCGTGGACGGCGAGCAGCCGGCCGCCGGCTTGCTGGTAAGCCGAGTCGAGGACGGCCCGAAACGTGCGGTAATCCGCGCCGAGCGGCTGGTCAGGATCGTCCTCGGGCCGGATGTCGGCAAACGGGCAGAGATCGACCACAAAACCGCGATTGGCGACGATGTAATCGTGATTGGTCAGGTCGGCGTACTGCATCGGGTACGGATTGCCGGACTTGGTCGGCTCCGTGATCCAATAGGCGTCGAGGTAATAGCCGATCTGGGTGGGGTTGGCCCGCCCGGTGTCCAAATACTTCGCCTTGGCCCACAGGTAGGCGTCGCATTTGGCGCTGCCCGAGGAGGCCAGCGATGTCCCCGGCACCGTTCCGGTGCCGGTGAAGAGCGAGCTGCCGTCCTCGTTGACGAGCCACACCTTGGCCGGCAACGCACTGGCGCCCGGTGACCCAGGTGACACGTACGTGGAGTACAGCGAGCCGGCGGTGGTGTCGTAGCGGACCGGCAGGAGGGTTTCGACTCCGGCCACCGTGGAAGCGACGTTGGACGTCGCCGCCACCGCCGGGTCCCAGACGACGGCGCCGTCGAGCTCCCCGGCGTACTGCGTCACCAGATCCGACAGGGACGAGATGGGCGAGAGCGTCGTCTCGGCCAGCCATTCGCCCGGCGCTTGCAGCGTGGCCAGCCAATACTTGTCGAGGTCGAGGGGGCCTTCCTGATCTCCGACCACGAAATGCACGAACAGCTGGGGCCGGTCCCGGTTGACAATTCCTTGCAGGGCGGAGACGAAGTGCATGATGTCGTACGCCGCCGCCACCTGGGTCGGGTCGTTGATGTCGTAATCGTTGAGGTAGCTCAGGTCGTAGGTGTACAGCTGGGCCGGAGGCGTGGCCGTCCCGGCCGACGGGACGGCGCCGGCCCGCGGCGACCAGGGCAGGCCGGCGCCGGCGGCCGTGCCGGCGGCCCCGGCAGCCCCGGCCGCTCCGGCCGCTCCGGCCGCGAGCGGCGTGGCCAGAGCCATCTGCAGGAACGTTCTCCTGGTGAAAACAGACCGCGGATTGTTCATCTCGGGCAACTCCCCCGTCTCGCGGGCAGCGATCGTCCCGCGGCTCGGGACCCTACCCGCCTGCCCCAATAGTCTTGCCACCATGCGTGACCTGGATGCCCTGATTGCCGATATGACCGTCGAGGAAAAAGCGGCCCTGACCGCGGGCGCCGACAACTGGCACACGGTGGCCATCCCCAGGCTGGGGCTGCCGGCGGTCAAGCTGAGTGACGGGCCCAACGGGGCGAGGGGCGATACGCGAAACAGCGAAAGCCTGACCCTGTCGGTCTGCATCCCTTCCGGGACCGCGCTCGGCGCCACCTGGGATCCGGAACTGGCCGGCCAGGCCTCGGCCGTGGTCGCCCGCCAGGCGCTGGAAAAGCGGGCTCGGGTGCTCCTCGCCCCTACCGTCAACCTCCACCGGCATCCGCTGTGGGGCCGCAACTTCGAGTGCTTCTCCGAGGACCCCTACCTGACCGCCCGCATGGGCGTGGGCTACATCGCCGGCGTCCAGGGCCAGGGGGTGGCCGCCACCGTCAAGCACCTGGTGGCCAACGAGACCGAGTTCGAGCGGCGCACCTCGTCGTCGGTCGTCGACCTTCGGACGCTGCGGGAGCTGTACCTGCTCCCCTTCGAGTGGGCCGTCCGGGTGGGCGGGGTGCTCGCCGTCATGACCAGCTACAACCGGCTCAACGGGACCCACCTGGCCGACAACGCCGAGATGCTCGGCGACACGTTGCGGGGCGAGTGGGGCTTCGGTGGTCTGGTCATGAGCGACTGGTGGGCCCTGCTCGAGACCGAGCTGGCCGGCCGGGGCGGCCTCGACCTCGAGATGCCGGGACCGGCCCGGGCCTTCGGCCCCGCCCTGGCCGAGGCGGTCAAGGCCGGAACGGTCCCCGAAGCCGACCTCGACGCCAAGGTCCGCCGCATGCTCACGGTGTGGGAGCAGCTCGGCGCCCTCGACGACGAGCCCGGTGACGAGGCGCCCACCGACCGCCCCGAGGACCGGGCCTTCATCCGCCGGGCGGCCGCCGACGGCATGGTGCTCCTCGCCAACGACGGCGTGCTCCCCCTCGACCGTGGCTCGCTGCGGCGGGTCCTGGTCGCCGGGCCCAACGCCACCCGGCCGGCGGTGATGGGCGGGGGCAGCGCCCGGGTCACCACCTTCGAGCTCGTCTCGCCGCTCGACGCCCTGCGGGACGCGCTGGGCGCCGGCGTCACCGTCGACTACGCCGCCGAGGGCGACGAGGACTCCCTCCAGCGGGCGGCCGACGCCGACGTGGTCGTCGCCGTCGTCGGCACCGACCTGCACTGGGAGAGCGAGGGGTACGACCGCACCACCATGAAGCTCCCCGGCGACCAGGACCGCCTGGTGGAACGCCTCCTCGAGGCCGGCCGCCCGGTCGTGGTCGTCGTCAACACCGGCGCCCCCGTCGAGCTGCCGTGGGCCCGGCGGGCGGCCGCCGTGGTCCAGGCCTACTTCGGCGGCGAGGAGCTCGGGCCCGCCCTGGCCGACGTGCTGGTCGGCGAGGCCGAGCCGGGCGGGCGGCTGCCCACCACCCTGCCGATCTGCCTGGAGCACACGCCGGCCTTCGGCAACTTCCCGGGCGAGGCCAGCGAGGTCCGCTACGGCGAGGGCCTCCTCATGGGCTACCGCTGGTACGAGGCCCGGCACCTGCCGGTGGCCTTCCCGTTCGGGCACGGCCTGTCGTACACGACCTTCTCGATCGGTGCCCCCCAGGTCGCCGGCGGCCCGCTCGGTGCTGGCGGGCGGATCACCGTCGAGGTGCCCGTCACCAACACCGGTCACCGGGCCGGGGCCGAGGTGGTCCAGCTCTACGTGGCCCCGCCGGCCGGCCCGACCCCGGTGCCGGGCGGGCGGCTCCGCCCGGTCAAGTCGCTGCAGGCCTTCGCCAAGGTGCGCCTGGCCGCCGGCGAGTCGACGACGGTGCGGTTGGAGCTGGTCGAACGGTCGTTCGCCTACTACGACGTGGCCGACGAGGACTGGCCCCGGTACTTCCCGCTCCTGCCGGAGCGGGCCCAGGGCGCGGCCGACGGCGTGCTGCACCGGACCCAGCCGGGCTGGTACGTGGACGGCGGCACCTACTCGCTGGAGATCGGCCGGTCGTCGGCCGACCTCGTCCACCGGGTGCCTGTCGAGGTGGTCGGCCGGGAAGAGCCGCTGCCGGCCGACGCCCCGCTCTTCTGAGCCGGCGGTCCCGGCTGGGCGCCGGCGGGCGACCCCCCGCCGGCCGGGCCCGTCGATAGCCTCGGGCGCCATGTCGTTGCGTCTGTCCAGCTTCGCCCCGCAGCCTCCCGGCACCCGACCAGGCCGGCAACGCTAAGGGGTCCCCGTGGCGTCCCCTCTCAGGACGCCGAGCGGCGACGGCGATCAGGATCCCCCCGAAAGACCCCAGCTCCAGCTGAGCCTGGCTCAGGTCGTGGCCAGCGCGGCCGCGTCCGTGACCGCCGGGGTGATCGCCTCGTTGTTCGGCGTGGCCGGCACCATCATCGGCACCGTCGTGGTCAGCGTCCTCGCCACGACCGGTAGCGCCGTCTACAACCTGTCCATCCGGCGCACCCAGCACCGCCTGCGCCAGGCCCGCCGGCAATGGCGGGAGCCCACCCAGCCGGTCCAGGTGCCCGCCCGCCCCGATCGCGCCGGCGGTTCCGGGGAAAGGAGGCTCTCCGCCGCCCTGGCCGAGCGCGGGATCGAACCGGCGCGCCGGGACGAGACCGCCTCCCGCCGCGGCCTGCGCCGCCTCCGCCCGGCCGACCTTGGAGGAGCCGACCCCGGCGAGGCGGAAACCTCGGCCGCCTCGGGTCGCCTCCGCCGGTCCGACCTGACCGGGACCGGGGCCTCGGCCGCCTCGGGCCGCCTCCGCCGGGCCGACCTGCCCGAGACCGGACCCTCGGCCGCCTTGGGCCGCCTCCGCCGGGCCGGCCTGACCGAGACCGGGGCCTCGGCCGCCCCGGAGCCGGCCGGCGCCGCCGAGGACCGGGGCGAAGGGCCGTGGTGGCGGCGGGGCCGGGCGCCGGCCCTGCTCGGCGGCGTCGCCGCCCTGCTGGTGGCGGTGGCCGTGATCACCGGGGTGGAGCTGGTCGGAGGCCGCCCCGTCTCGGCCATGGTCGGCGGCGGGGGCGGGTCGTCGGGGGGCACGAGCTTCTTCGGCGGCTCCGGCTCCGGCTCCCGCCACGCCGGCTCCAAAACCAAGGAGCCGAAGACCACCACCCCCACTACCCTGGGCGGCGGCGTGACGCCCACCACCGCCCCGGGGGCGGCGGTGGCGCCGGCCACGACGGCCCCGTCCACCGCCGTGGCCCCCACCACGACCACCCCGCCGGCGCCCGGCACCACCGTCCCGCCTCCGGCGAGCACGACCGTCCCGTCCGGGTCATCGGCGACGACGACGCCCGCCGGGAGATGACCTGTCCCCCCTGGTGTACAGGGGCGAGCGGAGGTGTCCCACTTACGCACCACCAGTGCGCGGTGGATGGGACACCTTGTCGCCCGGGCGTACACCAGGGGGGACAGCTCGGGAGCTGGGGGGTGGGAGGTTGGAGGTGGAGCTGGTAGGGAGTGAGGCTCAGGCGCCGGCGGTCGTGCTCGGCGAGCTGGCCGTGAAGTGGCCGGCGGCCACGTCGGCGAGGGTCACCCGGCTGACCTGGTAGGTGATGTGGTAGCTGGCCGGCTGGCCGGGGGCGCCCCCGGCGAACGAGAGCGGGATGCCGGTCGTGGCGTCGAGGTTGATCTGCTCCCAGAAGCCCCCGCCGACCAGGCTGGCGCAGATCTTCTTCATCCTGGCCGTGGTCGGCTTGATGTGGTTGGCCGCGCACTTGGACTCGTTGGGGAAGTGGGCGGTGAGCTGCAGGGCGCTGGTCCCGTTGACGGTGGCGTTGGCTACCGACACCTGATGGAGGGAGGCCACCAGGTTGAGGACCCCGGCCCGCACCGTCGGGTTGCCGGCGCCGGCCATGAGGGCGTCGAGCGAGTCTTCCCAGAGCCAGTCGGCGTTGATGCCCGTGGTCTTGAGGGTGGGATCGGGGGCGTCCTCCATGGCCTGGATGGCCGAGTCGAGGTTGCCGGTCACCGCCTCCTTGGCGGCCGCCACCTCCCGGCCGAACACGCCGCCTCCCTGCGAGTGGCCCGCCTTGACCTGGGCCGGCAGGCCGGACTCGGTGTGGGCGTAGTAGTAGCGGCCGTTGTCGGCGTACAGGTCGGCGCCCGGGATGGGGGCGCCCTTGCCGTCCGTCTGGCTCCGCAGCACGAGGGTGGCGTTGCCCGCCTCGGCCGGGGACTTGAGGACGCTGTCGGCCAGCCGGCTGAGCACCGCCTTGCCCCCGTGGGCGACGTCCCCGTGGGCGACGGCCGGGTGGTGAGCCGGGCCGGGGGTCGGCACCGTACGGGTGGCGTGGTGGGTCGTGGCCGAAGCGGCACCGGTGGCCACGTGGGTGGACGGGCTGCGGTGCGGGCCGGCGGTGGTGGCCACGCCGGCGACCGCGATGGCGGTGGCGGCGGCCACGCTGCCGGCCACGACCAGGGTGCGGCGGGGCCAGACGGCCCGGGGCCGGGCTGAGCGACGCGGTCGCCCGAACCGGCGGGGCCCGCCGGCATCGGTGGCGGTGAGGACAGCGGCGGCGGCGGCGTCGATCGTCGAGCGCTCGGCCGGCTCGACCCGTCCGTACTGGTTGAGGACCTCAAGGGCGTCCATGCTGGTCAGGCCTCCTGAAAGATGGGGTGCTGGGGGGTGGTCGCGTCGATGGCGCGCTGGAGGATCTGGCGGGCCCGGTGCAGGCGGCTGCGCACGGTGCTGGCCGAAAGCCCGAGGGTCACGGCCACCTCCGAGGGGCGAAGCTGTTCCCAGGCGACGAGGAGGAGGACCTCCCGGTAGTCGTCGCCCAGCCCGGCCAGGGCCTCGGCCAGGGTGCGGCCGAGCCGGCCGGCGTCGATGCGGTCGTCGACCGCCGGCCAGGGGTCTTCGGCCAACTGGAACGCCGGCCTTGAGCCGTCGGTCCGCAGCCGCCAGTGAGCCCGCAGCACGTTGCGGGCGATCCCGTAGAGCCACGGCCGGGGATCGGGCCACTCGGGGTCGTAGCCGCCCCGAGACCGCCACGCCCTCAGCCAGACCTCGGTGAGCAGCTCGTCGGCGGTGGGGCGGCCGGCCCGCCGGGCCAGGAAGGCGTGGACCGCCTGCCCGTGGGCGTGAACGAGTTGCGAAAACGCTTCCCGGTCCCCGGCCATGGCCGCGGCCACGGTCTCCGCCTCCGCTGCGTTGCCATCTAGAGAGCCATCCACGCGCCGGTCCTTTCGTGTGCCATCACCGTCCTATTGCGCGCTCGGGGCCGGAGCGTCCCCGACGGCGAGGCGAGCCGGCTCAGTCGAGCAGGCCCCGCTGGTAGGCGGCGGCGACGGCCGCGGCCCGGTCCCGGACGCCCAGCTTGTCGTACAGGTGCAGCAGGTGGGTCTTGATGGTGGCCTCGCTGACGAACAGGGCCCGGGCCACGGTCCGGTTGGTCGCCCCCGACGCCACCAGCCGCAGCACCTCCAGCTCCCGGGGGCTGAGGGCGCCGGCCGGCCGCGGCCCGCCGACCCGCCCCATCAGGGCGCCGGCCACGGAGGGGGAGAGCACGGATTGGCCGGCGTAGGCGGCCCGCACCGCTCGGACCAGCTCGTCGCGGGGTGCGTCCTTGAGCAGGTAGCCGGTGGCGCCGGCCTCGATGGCGGGCAGGACGTCGCGGTCGGCGTCGTAGGTGGTGAGGACGAGGACCCGGGCCGGGTGCCCGAGGTCGTGGAGGCGGCGGATGGCCTCGACGCCGCCGGTGCCCGGCATCCGCAGGTCCATGAGGACGACGTCGGGATCCAGCTGCTGGGCCAGGCGGACGGCCTCGGCGCCGTCGCCGGCCTCGCCCACCACACAGAAGGCGTCGTCCCCGGCGAACAGGCCGCGCAGCCCGTCCCTGACCACCGGGTGGTCGTCGACCACAAGCAGGCGGATGGTGGTCACCCGGCGGTCGCCGGCACGGCGGCCACCTTTCCCCCGAGCCTTTCCACCAGCGGCACCGAGGCGTTGACCGTGGTGCCCTCGCCGGGCGCCGACTCGACGGTTAGCGACCCGCCGACCGATCCCAGCCGGCGCTGCATGCTGTGGCGGCCGTAGCCGTCGCCGCCGGCGGCCGGGTCCAACCCGACGCCGTCGTCGGACACGTCGAGCAGCACGGTGTCGTCCAGGTAGGAGAGGGTGAGGTGGACCCGGCCGGCGTGGGCGTGCTTGGCCACGTTGGTCAGGGCTTCCTGGGCCACCCGGTAGAGGGCGGCCTCGATGTCAGGGTCGGCCCGCCGGGGGGCGCCGGTCGTCCCGACTTCGACCGGCACGCCGGAGCGGGCCGTCCAGGTGCGGGCCAGCGCTCCGAGGGCGTCGGCGAGGGTGGCGTCCTCCAGCTGCTCGGGGCGGAGGGCCCGGACGGAGCGGCGGGCCTCGGTCAGGCTGCTGCGGGCCAGCGCCCGGGCCTGGGCCAGGTGGCGGGCCCGTTCGGCCGGGGCGTGGGCCGCCTGCTCGGCCGCCTCCAGTTGGGCGACGATCCCGGCCAGGCCCTGGGCCAGGGTGTCGTGGATCTCGCCGGCGAGGCGCTGGCGTTCCTCGACCACGCCGGCCTCGCGGGCCTGGACGAGCAGCTGGGCGTGGAGGCCGGCGTTTTCGGCCAGCGCCGATTGGAGGCGGCGATTGGCCTCGGCCATTTCGCTGATCATTTCCCCCCGCTGCTGGTTTTGCTCGAACAGCCGGGCGGTGATCAAAAGAAAACCGGAGATGGCGACCAGGTTGATGCCGGCCATGACCAGGTAGGCGAGAAGCTGGAGCGACAGGCCGGTCGGGTAGCCGCCGCACTGCGAGGCGGAAATCACCAGGGCGGTGAGGACGAATCCGGCCGTCCGCCGGCGCCCCTCGAGATCGTCGGCCACGAAGTAGGTCGTGAAGGCGAACACGCCGTACCAGGGATTGAGCCACACCAGCACGGCCGAAAAGGCGAGGTGGACGACGAACAAAGCCAGGCGCCCCCGCTGCCCGGCCGGTATTTGGGGGTGGACGCCGAGCGCCGCCGTCCACACCACCGCCCCCGACACGATGGCCAGGCTCCAAGCGGAGAGGTGGGCGGGCGTGTAGCCGTTGTGGATCGACCCGGCGGCCAGGCCGGTGGCGGCCAGCAGGAGCGGCAGGAGCAGGCGCCGGCCGAGGCGGTCGAAGCGCGCTCTCCAGCTGTCGGCGACGAAGGCAGAGCTCACGGCCCCCATCGTGTCACTCCCAGCGGAACATCCGGACGGCGATGGCACCGCAGACGATGGTGTAGCCGACCATGACGAGCAGGGCGGCGGCCGCCGGCCACTGCCCCCCGATGGAGGCCTGCACGGCCCGCACGCCGGCGCCGAGGGGGCTGTAGTCGCTGATGGTCCGCAGGGCCGGGGACATCGTGCTGCGGGGGACCCACAACCCGGCGAAAAACATGAGCGGGAAGAGGAGCACTCCGCCGATGGCCTGGGCGACCCGGGCGCTCGGGGCGAGAGCGGTGACGAGCAGGCCGATGCCGAGGGTCACCAGTGCTACCAGCAGGAGGGAGAGGATGAACCCGCCGATGTCACCGGGGACCTCGGCGCCGCTGGCGATAGCGATGACGAAGAGGATCACGTCGACGGCGACGCCGATGCCGAGATAGATGACGGCCTGGGCGCCGAGCACGTAGCTCCTGGGCACCGGGGTGGTGGCGAAGCGCCGCAAAATTCCTTTTTCCCGGTAGGTGGTGAGCACGCCCGGGAGCGACACGATGGCCGACATCACCAGGCTGAAGACCATGATGATCGGAAGATATACGTCGAGGGCGCTGAGCCCGCCGAACGCCTGATTGGGCACGGTGGTGCCGTGCAGGCTGCTGAGCACGATGATGGCGGCGATGGGCAGCACGGCCATCCAGATCACGGCCTGCGGGGTCCGGCCGAGTAAGACGGCCTCGATGCGGGCCAGCTTCCAAAATGGGTGCCGGCGATGGAGGGGAAAGGTGGCCGGAGTGGTCATCGGTCGTCGCGTCCTTTTGCGTTGCGTGCCTCGGCGCCTTCGGTAATGGCGATAAATGCGTCGTCCAGGCTCGGCTGCTCGACGCGAAGCCGGTGGGCGATGATGCTCTGTTTGGCCAGCAGGGCGGTGACCTCGGAAAGGGCCTCGGACGAGCCGATCACGAGGAATTCGTCGCCGTGGCGGTTGACCGAGTCCACGTTGGGCAGGGCGAGGAGGTCGCTCTCGTCGACCGGCTCCGACGGCACAAAGCGGATCCGCTGCTTGATGTCGAGCTCGGCCGTCAAGGCGGCGGGGGAGTCCAAGGCGGCCACCCGGCCGGCGTCGATCACCGCCACCCGGTCGCACAGATGCTCGGCTTCGGCCATGAAGTGGGTGATGAGCAGGATGGTGACGCCCCGGTCCCTGATCCCGTCGATGAGGTCCCAGGTGTCCCGGCGGGCGACGGGGTCGAGACCGGTGGTGAGCTCGTCCAGGATGGCGATCTTGGGGTTGCCGATGAGGGCCAGGGCGATCGACAGCCGCTGCTGCTGGCCGCCGGAGAGCTTGGCAAAGCGGGCGCCGAGCTGGCCCTCGAGCCCGAGCACGTCGACCAGCTCCCGCCAGTCGGCCGGGCGGGGGTAGAAGGAGCTGAACAGCTCGAGGGCCTCCCGGACCCGCAGGTTGGGCTGCAGCTCGCTGTGCTGCAGCTGCACACCCACCGTGGTCGTGGTCTCGGCCCGGTCGCGGATCGGGTCGCGTCCGAGGACCCGCACCGTCCCGCCGTCAGGCCGGCGCAGCCCGCTGATGCACTCGGCGGTCGTCGTCTTGCCCGCCCCGTTGGGCCCCAGGATCCCGAAGATCTCGCCTTCGTCGACCGTGAACGACACATCGTCCACCGCCACCTTGGTGCCGTAGACCTTGTGCAGCCGGTCCACCTCGATGACCGCCACCTGCTGTCCTCTCGCCGGGCCGGCGCGGTTCGCCGACCTCGCAAGTATCCGCCCGGACCGGGTGGGGCGCCAGTGGTCGTTCGGTCACTCCTCCATCCACCGATCGGTGGATGGA
>Ga0070737_10006936_pt1 | contig 10183 bp, 11 predicted proteins | sample Coa_R1_10_FD_66438 | JGI IMG/M metagenome (GOLD analysis project Ga0070737, IMG submission 66438) | Surface soil microbial communities from Centralia Pennsylvania, which are recovering from an underground coalmine fire - Coalmine... | ecosystem: Environmental > Terrestrial > Soil > Unclassified...
ATGCATCCCTTTTCCCCGCTGGGGTGGGGTCAGTTTGGTCCCGCAGTCGTGCTCATCTTCTGGGCTTACGCAGGATTCGAGCTGGCGGTCCTGCCGGCTGGGGAAGTCCGCGATCCGCGACGGACGCTCCCGCGGGGGTTGCTCGTCGGGATGGGGATCGTCACGCTCTTCTATCTGTTGACCAGCTGGTCAGTCGTGACAGCTATCCCGTCATCAGTGGCAGCGACATCGACACGCCCACTGAGTGACGCGCTTGCCGCGCTTCTCTCGCGAGTCGGACTGCCGGGCGGGCTGGGGCAAATCTGTATGAGCCTGGGCGGACTGATCTCCATCGCCAGCGTGTACGAAGTATTTATGCTGAGCCTGGCCCGGCTGAGCTATGCGCTGGCGTCCGACGGCCTGTTCCCCTCGTCGTTCGGGAAAGTCCACTCACGGTTTGGCACGCCCTACCTTGGGATCGTGTTTCAAGCCACCGCGACGTTGATCCTTGCCCCATTTCTCGGGCTGAGTAGCTTGATCTCAATTGCCGTCTTCTTTCTTGGAATTTGCTACCTCTTCACGGCCCTCTCGGCGCTCCGGCTCATCTATCGAATGCCGGATCAGCGGCTCAAGCTACCGGGACTTCGCATTCTCCTGGGGCTGGCTGGGCTCGCCGGTATCGCCCTGGCCGCTCAATCGACACCACAACACCTCCTGCTCGGGACCGCCGCGATGCTTGCCGGGCTCTTGCTGTACCAGGTGCGGGTGCAATCATGGCGATCGTGGTCATCGGTCGCGGGAGATGCGGCGGCAATGGAAGCTAAGGTGGAAGCCGAGGCAGAGCGAGGAATAGAATCCAGTGCCGATTGGCTTCTCAATGGATACCACTGTCTTTGGCGGCATAATCCCAGGATCCCTAAGTGAGACAGGGCTCCCCGGCTGAACGAAGGCACCGCATGGAACACAGCCCCATGATCATCGCCCAGGGCCTGACGCGGGCGTTCAATTCAATGATCGCGGTCGACCACTTAACCTTCTCGGTCGCCGAAGGGGAGATCTTCGGATTGCTCGGTCCGAATGGCGCCGGCAAGACCACGACCATCCGCATGCTCTGCTGCTTGATCTCGAAGACCGGCGGCGAAGCGACGGTGGCCGGTTTCCCCATCGCTGGCGACGCGCATACGCTCGCCATTCGGCAGCTAATCGGGCTCGTGTCCGATAATGTCGGCCTCTACGAAGAGTTGAGCGCCTACGACAACCTGGACTTCTTCGGCAAACTCTACGATTGTACGGCAAAGCAACGGAGGGAGGGCATCGAACGCTTTCTGAAAATGCTCGACCTCTGGGACAAGCGCGACGTGCCGGTCGGCGACTTCTCCAAAGGTATGAAGCAGAAAGTTGCCATCGCCCGGGCGCTCATCCATGACCCACGCCTGCTCTTCATGGACGAACCGACCGCGAACCTCGATCCCGAGTCCGCCAAAGTCGTGCGGGACTTCATCCTCGAACTGAAGCGGCAAGGGAAGACTATCTTCCTCAACACCCACAACTTGGACGAGGCGCGACGGTTGTGCGATCGGATCGGGATCATGAAGACGCGGCTGTTGGCAATTAACACCCCTGAGCAGCTCACGGCCGCCGTGTGGGGTCGGCGAACCCTGATTGAGCTCGACACCGTCACCGACGGCATACGAGAGAGCCTGGAGGCGCTCGGCCCCAGGCACCTCGAGGTCGACGGGAACCGGCTACAAGTCGAGGTGACCGATCCACTCAAGGAGAACCCCGATCTCGTGCAGGCTATCATCGCGGCCGGCGGGCGCGTGCAGTACGTCGAGAAGCTCGAACCTGCCCTGGAAGAGACGTACCTACGCATCGTCAGAGAGCAGGCATGAGGCATGAGACTGGCGAAAGCCTGGACCGTTACTGCCAAAGACTTCAAGACCTTCACCAAGCGGCGCACCATCGTCTACTACCTAATCTGGTTCGAGCTGATCGTCTCGATCGCAATGCCACTCATCGTGCGCTTCGCCGAACGGCGGTCCAAAGACCCCGCCGTTGTCCTGCCGCGAGTCATCAGCGCCTTCTCGCTTTGGTTCTTCATCGGTGCGGCTGTCCTGCCTGTCAGCATCGCCTCCTACAGTCTGGTCGGCGAGAAGGTTCAGAAGAGTCTCGAGCCGCTGTTGGCGGCGCCGGTCAGCGACGACGATATCCTCGTTGGCAAGGGGCTGGCGGCGCTGCTGCCGACGTTGGTCGCGACGTACTGCGGGACGGTCGTGTTGATGATCCTGATCGACCTTTTCTCCGTCGGGCGGCTCGGGTACCGAAACTATCCGAACTGGACTATCGGAGTGATCCTGTTGCTTCTTGTGCCGCTAGCCGCGCTCTTCAGCGTCGGGTTCAACGTCCTGATCTCGGCTCGCACCAACGACGTGCGATCGGCCCAGCAGCTGGGCTCGCTGCCGATCATCCCGCTCGCGGGGCTCTACGTACTGACGGAGATCGGTGTGATAACGCTGTCGGTGACCAACCTGCTCGTCGTCGCGGCCGTGCTCGCGGCTGCCGATGTCGTGACGATTGCCGCCGCCCTGCGCGCGTTTCGGCGGGACGCGATTCTTACGTCCTGGCGGTGATGGCGCTGCTCGGGCGCCAAGTCGCCGAGCGAACACCGTTTTGTTCCACCGGTACCGAGGCCCGGCAACTTGTCACGAAGTTGACACGCACATCTGCCCAGGGAACGCGTACCTGTGATGGTCGTTCAGCTACCTTGTAAGCGAGCCGAAGCCAGTGAGCGGCTCGGTGGGTAAGACAGAGCAAAGGAGCATTATCGATGGATTCCGAAACACGGACCGATCTGATGACCGCGATGCGCGGCGAAGCGTTCGCCTATGCGAAGTACCTCCTCTTTGCCGCGCAGGCGCGGCGCCAGGGTTTGCCGGAGGTGGCCGATCTCTTCGAGCGCACCGCTCAGGTCGAGTACCTGGAGCACTTTGCCGAAGAGGCGGAACTCTATGGTCTGGTGAGCGACGTCGCGGGTAACCTTCGCGACGCCATCGTGGGAGAAGCCGTCGAGGTCGAGACGATGTATCGCGCCTTCGCCGAGCATGCCGCCGCAGTGGGAGACCAGGCGGCCGCCGCTCGGTTTGTCGAGATACGCGACGACGAAGCCGCTCATCAGCAGGCGTTTGAGGAGGCACTTCAACAGGTGGAAGCGGAGCCCGTGCACGCATAAGCAACGAAAACGCGGGCCGAAGCAAAAGGTCTCACCGAGACCGCGACCTTGTGGCACCTCGGGTCGTCATCGAACGGTTGCACTTAAGTGTGATCCCACAAATTGACGCTCATGAATTCCAGGCGTACCTTTGACCTCCTTCCCGTGGTGCCATAATCGTCGTGGAATTGCCCCGTCTGCTTCTATGCCATCAGTCAGCTGAACGCCGGCTGCCGCTCTCCTGAAGGGCTCTTGTGCCGGCCGATCGCGGTCGGGCGAGCCCTGGGCTCGCGACAGTCGGGCAGGTCGCTAGTCTACGATGACGTACTCAGCGGCTGTAAGTCGTCGTGCGAGGTCTGTCGATCACGGATAAGCGCTGAGTGGCAGGAGGGACACGGCGCTTGACTCGAAGGAAGAGATCTTGCACGGCTTCCAGCTCGCTTGACCCCGTGCCAACAATGAGATGCGGCACCACCGGCGTATCGTCGTCATCGGTAGCGTGCATTCTGCCGATAGTGACCCATTGGGAAGGTGATGGCTGCCAAACTTCATACTCAACAATGACATCGGGGAGAAGAATCGCACCACGTCGCACGAGTGGACTGACATTTGCGTTGGCTGTTGTCACGGCTTGCCTCCCTGGGCTCACTCTCCACGAGCGGTTCACTTGAGGCCGTAGGTGCGCCGACGTTCGGCATGATTTCGATCAATCGGCGCAGTGACGCGCTGGCGGCGAATCACGCGCCGTATCGTCTCGACGAGTTCCGTCGCTACGATGGGTTGTTGTAGGACGACGAGATGCTCGTTCTTGAAATCGTGGCTGCTTGGCCAGGATGGCCGCTGCCGCGTGACGATCAAGACCGTCGGAGTGGTCGCGGTAACGGGGTCTCTCAGGAGATCTCGGAATGTCTCCCAGTTGTCGCTTGGGTTGCTTGAGTCTAAGGCTATCACCATCGCTTGCGGTCGCTCTTGATGTGCCAGCTTTCGAGCGTTCTGGTGCTCGGTTGACAAGATCGGATAGTAGCCGGCTATCGCCAGAACCTCATTCAGGTGGGCTAGTTCTAATACGTCACGACTAACAACCAGAATAGTGACTTGGTCCATTGCCATCACCTCCTTTCGATCGCCGTTCCGACTGTTAGCCTAGCGATCGGCGCGTCTCGAAGATGTGGCACTGAAAGACGATGCCGTTGCAACCTTGCGACAATCTCGGTTGCCCGGGTTGCGGGGTGTGGAGGACGGAGTCACACGCCGACCAATGCCGGCTGCTCGTCGGCCTCAACCTGCCGCACTTTTGTGAGTACGCCGAATCGTCCATCTCAGCGAAGGCTACAGCGAGCTTGGCGCCATCGTGCCCCTGTCGATCTCTCGAAGTTCGCGCTGCAGCTGGGGCATTATGCTTTCCGGATTGTGGATCAGGAGCAGCGGTGTCTGTGACCCCGTGAGGATTTTGTCAGCGACGCTCCCCATCAGCAGACGCTTGACGCCGCCGCGACCATGCGACGTCATCACGACCAGATCTGGCGGCGCGTTGTTCAGATAGTTGAGCAGTTGACGCGATGGATCGCCGCTCAAAACGCGCCGAGTCAGCGTGAGCCCATCCTGCTGCAGGTGAGTCGCGATCTCTCGAAGATAGTCATCAGCCTCCGCTTCGATCCGTTCAAAGCGATGGATCACAGCGGGATATGACGGGAAGAACCATTTCGAGGGGGGATGTGGCGGCAGCTCGTCCCGATAGGTCTCGGCGACATGGACGAGCTCGATCGTTGCTCCGGCCGGTCGTGCGATAGTTATCGCTGGCTCGATCGCCGCTTCAGCCAGCGCTGACCCATCGAGCAGCACGCAAACTCGCCGGAACGGAATTGGATCGACCTCGATTGGCCCGTTCGTCACCCGCACGATGAACACCGGTTGCCGGCTTGATCGAGAGACGGAGGCGGCGACACTGCCAAGAACCGCCCGGCTGACTCCACCTCGACTATGGCTGGCAAGCGCGATGATAGGGTGTGAATACTTCTCTGCTTCATCACGGATTTCTTCGCTTGGGTTGCCGAATCGAATGGCTGGATGCACCGTCAGGCCTGACGCTTGGAGCCGGGAAACCTCTGGCTCAAGAAGCTCACCCAGTGGCAGATCCAATTGCGAGCCGCGTTCATCGTCATCGCTGACGTGATACGAACTCGCGAGGTAGATGGGATGATTGTAATCGAGGACACGCAGTAACACGATCTCGGCGCCCTCGAGTCGAGCCAGCGTCGCCGCGTAAGGCAAGATGGTATCGGCGCTGGCCGACCCGTCGATCGGGACGACGATTGTCGTGAATTCAGCCATCTTCTCATCCTTCCTGAGGCGGCGTGATGAGGACCGGGCAGTGCGCCGCGTGGAGTAACGCATGCGACACGCTGCCGGAGCGCCACTGCGCGGCCCGGTCGAGCCCTCGGCTGCCCGCGACAAGGAGCGTCGGGACGTGCCCATGCTCGGCGAGATGGAGCAAGACTTCGGCTGGGTTTCCGGCATAGACCAGCGTGTCCACGTGCATACCGGATCGCTTCGAAAGCGCCTTCCCCTCCTGGGTCAGCGCCTCACGAACGCGCTCCGTTAGTCCTGGCTGCTCGTCGATCTCCGTCAAAGCTCGCTCGGGTATGACTCGGACGAGGAGCGTGGACGCGCCGAGGAGCACCCCGATCCGCAGTGCCAACGTGGTCGCTCGATGAGCTTCCGGAGATCCATCGCTGCCAACGACGATGCGAGCCGGGGGCCAATGGGTAGAGTCGCCGCGGACGACCAGCACCGGGCGACCGGCGCCATGCAGAATGCCTTCGGCGACGCTTCCGAGCACGAGACGGCTCAAGGCTCGCCGGCCACGACTTCCAGTCACGATCAAATCCGCACGGATCGTCTCGCCAAGGCGAACGACCTGTTCGGCTGGGTGACCGCGCATCAGGTATTGCCCGGCGACCGTTCCTCCCATCTTTTCGATGCGGTGCGCCTCGTCGTTTAGGACGGCGCGCGCCGAGTCCTCGAAGAGATCGGGATAACGGGCGAGAACTTCCGGAGCGATCGTCGTGTCCCAGGCGCTCGGGGTCCAGGCATGAACGACATGTAACTCCGCGCCGCTCCGGGCCGCGAGGTCTGTCGCTGCCCGAGCGGCCAGCAGCGCATCCTTCTCGCCATCGGTCGCCAGCAATATCGTTTTGATGTGATCGTCCATGATGTATTCCTCGCTAAGGAGCTCACCATACGCGCGGCAACCAAATGCCGACGGGTGAACCCGTTCATCAACGACAGCCTACCCTCCGTTCCATTTCAGATTCGCCGCTCCGACACCGTTGACCGTGTCAAAAGCGCGACAGTGATGATCGAAGGCGGTTGCCGCTCGAGATTTGTAGGCAGAGTGCCTGAAGCCCCGGGCGGCGAACAAGATCACTCAACTGGCAGCTGTTCGGGCGAGCTCCACGAGAGCGGTCGAATGTTATGAATCTGTAATGCGCGAAATTGATCTGTCACACAAATGCGATTGTCGAAGGATCAGACTCGGGTCGCAGCAGAGTGATGCTCTGCGGTGTTGATCGGGATGGTTCGCGAGAAAAGTGGCGATTCGTTCCCACGCACCTCGCGAAGTCGGAGAAACATCTACCGCATACCTTCTACTTCAGGGAGGAGTTCATGGTGGCGATATCGACAGCGACGGCGTCAGTTCCCCGAGTCACCGGCAAGACCTGGCCGGCCGCGGCGAGCGCGGCGCTCCGGGTGGCGTTCGGCATCGTCTGGGCGATCGACGCTTCCTTTAAGTGGCATGCCGCGTTCTCGAGCCACTTCGTGGGTTACCTGCAGAATGCTTCCCAGGGTCAGCCGAGCTGGCTGCACTGGTGGTTCAATTTTTGGATTAACGTCGTCTCGCCCAACCCTTCCCCCTGGGTCTGGGTCGTGAGGATCGTTGAGACGATCATCGCCGCCGGTCTCCTCTTCGGTATTGGCCGCAAATCACTGTACGTCGGCGGCATCGTGTTTAGCTTGCTCGTTTGGTCGACCGCCGAGGGATTCGGCGGGCCCTACAGCACCGGCACCACCGACGTCGGTGCGGCGATCATCTATGTCCTGCTCTTCGCCGCACTAATCGTGATCGACCGTGATGAGGGTCGCAGCGTCTACAGCCTTGATTACTACCTTGAGCGGCGCTGGCCATCCTGGCGCTGGGCCTCCGAGTGGGCCGTCGGCACGACGCTCAACCGCGAACCGACTAGACTTCCCTGGTGGGAGCAAGGCGTAGCGATTCTCGGCATTGCTGCCACCATCGCACTCCTCGTCTTCGGCGTTCAGGTCTCACAAGGGGTCAAGCCGCCGACGCCGGCCAACGCCGCGGCAGCCGTCACTCCGCTCCAGCTGATGTCGGACAACCCAGTCGCTAAGGCCCGCGATGCTACTTTGCCGCCCTTGCTCGGCACGGGGAACACCGTCAACCTCAACCTGACCGCGACCGACGCCAAGGTCGAGATCGCCAGCGGCGTCTACTACGACGCCTGGACCTTCGATGGGACCGCTCCGGGGCCCACCATTCATATCCGCCAGGGGCAGACCGTCAACGTGACCTTCACCAACCACGGGACCATGCAACACTCGCTCGACCTGCACGCCGCCGAGGCAGCACCCAGCGTTGACTATCGCGAAGTCGACCCCGGCCAGACGATCCACTGGTCGTTCGTCGCCAACGTGCCGGGGGCCTTCATCTATCACTGCGGTACCCCGCCAACGCTCGTTCACATGGCCAACGGGATGTACGGCGCCATCATCGTCGATCCGAAGACGCCGCTGCCACCGGCCGCCGCGAGCTATGTCATTGTTCAAAGCGAGTGGTACACCCAGCAGGTCTCTGGCACGACGATGGAAGGCAACGTCACCAAGATGTTGAACGGCACGCCGGACGAAGTCGTCTTCAACGGAATCGCTGACCAGTATAAGGACCATCCCCTGGCGGCCAAAGTTGGGCAGCGCGTGCGGATCTACGTGGTCAACGCCGGGCCGAGCGACTGGTCAGCCTTCCATGTCATCGGCGGTATCTTCGGGAAGGTCTACCCGGATGGGGTGACAACCGACGCGTTGAGCGGTGTTTCGACCTACACGGTTGCACCAGGCGAAGGCGATGCCTTTGACATCACTTTCTCACAGGCCGGCAAGTATTCGTTCGTTGATCACAGCATGGCGCACATGATGATGGGCGCGGTTGGTGTCTTCAACGTGACGCCGTAGCACGCTCACGAGGTAGGAGTGATCGCGCAGTTCCTGCCAAGCAAATTGGTTCCTACATTCGCGCCGGCCCATACGCCGGCGCGATGTCGATATGGCTATCCCGTCGCTGACCACAATGAGTTGCCTCGATTACGTCCTCGAACCGACGAAGCACGTGGTCTAATCTGAGCCGCGCTAGAGGTCGAACCATACGGGTAAGGCAAATCCAGGAGCGCGGCGCGCCAGGCTCAGCTCGACGTTCGGTGAGTACGTCCACTGAGCATGCCAAGGAAGGGAGAGCCTGCGCCGGCGAGAAAACCAAAGTCATACCAATTACCGGCTCTCAAGGTATCGTAGAGTCGATATTGCTCCCAGCCACCGGTGATATGGGCGATCAGGATGATCCAGGCGGTCAGCCCGTTCCAGAACCCCCACAGCAGATCGTGCCACCACACGTTGCCCTCTTTTCAGCTTTCGTCAGCCACCGTTAGCCGGGTCGCCCACGGGCGACTCCTCTAGGCGGCTCTGTCCTCCAGGTAATGTTTGAGACCGGCCCAGATGGCCTCTTCCCGGCGGGCACCCTTGTGCGCGATCACCGGCGTCAACAGCCGGTAGATACCTCGCGGCCTCACCTCCCAGTGCCACCTCATCCGGGTACCCTCGGGAATCGGGTCCAGCGTCAGCGTTCCCCGGATATCCATGCTTGAGAGATGGGTCGAAGAGGCGAAGCGATACGGCCTTTCGTAGGCGGTGATTTCGATGGTCATCGTTGCCGTTCCGCCCATCGTCTTCGTCTCGGCCTGGAATTGCGTGCCGGGTCCGACCGGACCGGTGGATGTCTTCTCGACTCGAACTATCTGAGCGTTGAAGTTTGGCTCGTTGCGTTCGTCTACGACGCAGTCGAATACCTCTTCTACCGGCCGGCGGATACTGATCTCACCCTCGATGTGTATCACGGTCAAGCCTCCGCTCATTTGATTTTGCTGGTTCAGGTAGCGGGCTGATTCGTCTGTCGCCGCTGTCCTATGACGGCGAGTTCGAGCAGGCCGTTGAGGAGATAGATGATCTGGAGCGTGGCCATGAGGCCACCCTTGGTGCCAACGAGTAGGATCTCACCGCCGATCCAGCCCGCCATCGTGAGTCCGGCCAGCGCCGAGGCTGTCGCAGCCCAGGCTGACCGGCGAAGGACTCCTGTGAATGCAGCTGCCTGACTCCCGCCGACGAGAAGGCCGAGGATCAAGCCCGGCCCAACATAACTATTGAATGGTCCACCGGTGAGCCAGTCGGAAGGGAATTTGATTCCGCCGCCTAATAGTCCAATTGCTCCGGCAGCCGCGCTCACTGCTCCGAAACCTTCCAGGGCAAGGAGAGCAATCCGTTCTCTTCGGTGGAAGACCATGTGTTTCCTCCCTCTCTATGCTTCAGCTAGGACCAGCCGGGTCCGGTCAGTACGCAGCCTATCCAGCGACGCGTCTCAGAATTGCCTTCCTGTACCTGTTAGCATCACAGTCTCGTATCGGTTTTGAGATGATGGTGATCGCCTCGGTGGTCGTAGTCAGTACGTGTATTGTGTCTTGTGCGGGTAACGTTTTGTTAGCCCGAGACCTTGGCCAGGATAGGGAGGCTGATGGTCACGGTGGTGCCTCGACCGAGCGCACTCGTGACGGTGATCGTGCCGCCGTGAGCTTCAACCAGCGCGCGGGCAATTGGAAGTCCGAGGCCGGTTCCTCCCAACGCACGGCTGCGCGCCTGATCGACGCGATAGAAGCG
>Ga0070737_10006938_pt1 | contig 10182 bp, 8 predicted proteins | sample Coa_R1_10_FD_66438 | JGI IMG/M metagenome (GOLD analysis project Ga0070737, IMG submission 66438) | Surface soil microbial communities from Centralia Pennsylvania, which are recovering from an underground coalmine fire - Coalmine... | ecosystem: Environmental > Terrestrial > Soil > Unclassified ...
CGCAGACCTATAACCGTCGGCCCAAGGAAATCTCCGACGATGCCCTCGATGTTCTGATGCGCTACTCCTGGCCGGGCAACGTTCGCGAGCTGCGCAATCTCATCGAGCGCATCGTGATCATGAATCCCACGGTCGCGAAGTTGGAGCGCAAGCACCTGCCCACCCTGGTCTATCGCGAGAGCGGACGCCGCTCGCTGGGCGACTTCTCCAGCCTGCACCAGGCCCGCGCCGCCTACGAGCGCGACTACATCCTCAAAAAGCTCGACGAAAATCAGGGCAGCGTCAGCCGCACCGCCGAAGTCCTTGGCCTGGAGCGCAGCCACATGTACCGCAAGATGAAAGCGCTGGGAATTGCGGTGAAGGAATAATCGGCGACCTCGACACCCCTGACCTTTTTCCCATTATTGGCCTTACAGCCGGACGAATGCCTAATCAGCGAGAAAACACTCTACCGAACTAGTGCAAAGTCTTGCGTAGTGATTCTAAACGCCCCTTTCTTTTCAACCTCATATCGCGGCTTGGCAATTGCACAAAACAATTTCACTCCCGTGCAAATTTCAACAATTAGGACGGTGGAGAAAAAGCATGAAACTGCGTTTCGCTCTGCTCGTTGTCCTTCTCATCGGTTGTCTCCCCCTGGCAGCGCAGCAGGTGTATACAAATGGTCCGATTAACGGGAGCATTCAGGCTTACAGCTTTAGCGGGAATTCTGGATGGCAATCAGCCGATTCATTCGTGGTGGGTGCCTCGACTACGGTCACCGGTTTTTCGATTGGCGCATGGGTCCTGCCCGGCGACCAACCATTAAGCACTGGCTGGGAGATTCTGACCGGCGGTCCGGACTGGATGGGCGGAACGGTCATCGCTAAGGGCATCGCAACCTTCAGCAATGTCTACTGGGGAAAGACCTCCGGCTACTTCGCGGACTACTTCGACATTTACACCTCGACCGTGACTGGGCTGGATGTTCCTTTGGCCGGCGGCACCTATTGGCTGGAGCTGCTGAATGGAACGACAGAAGTCTCGGGGAATCCCATTTACTGGGATGAGAACCAGGGCCCGTCAACGGCCTATCAGAACCAGGGAGTAGGCTTGATTGGCTCGGAGGCATTCACCATTAACGGCAAAGGCGACGCCCAAACTGTGCCGGAGCCCCCCAGCCTGCTGCTGTTTGGATCGGGAATGATCGGATTGTCGGCATTAATTCGCCGCAAAATCGGCTTATAGATCTAGCGATATCTGCAATCTGCATAAGGCCGGGAGTTCGCTCCCGGCCCTCTTCTTTTTCTTTGCACCTCGAAGGCAGCCTCACTCCTCCCGTCCGAACTGGAAGGTGCGTTTGAGGCCACCGTCAGTATTGATCAACCCGCCGCTACAGGCCGTCTCTGTTTTGCCAAACTGGGAATTATGGTCGGCATTCTCGCCCCAGACGAGAGCAAGGAAAGATTTTGCCCAATTTTGATGCAAAGTCATGCATCCATAAGCTTCATTGTATCTGTGTTTCCAAACAGATAGAGCGGCCCATGAATTGCTAAAAAAGAAAGCAGAATCTAGTAACGCCATTGGTGCGGCATCTCCCTTCGGGGCGAAAGATGTGGGGGGAGGCATCCAGCAGTGTGCACACCTCTCGAACAGCAAACACTTCTACCAACTCAGGTTCTCTGGAGGAAAAGCATGAAACTGCGTTTTGCGCTAGTGGTTATTCCTCTCATCCTCTGCCTGCCCTTGGCGGCGCAGCAGTTGTATTCGAATGGTCCAATCAACGGCACCATCGGCGCCTACAGCTTCACCGGGGCTTATGGATGGGAGGTGGCTGATTCGTTCATTCTGGGATCCTCAGGCACAGTCACGGGCTTTTCGATTGGTGCTTGGGTCTATCCCGGTGACCAGCCGGTAAGCACTGGCTGGGAGATTCTGACCGGCGGTCCGGACTGGATGGGTGGAACCATTGTCGCCCAAGGCACAGCAAACTTCACCAACGTGTATTGGGGGCAGGGCTTCGGTTCCTACTCCATTTACACCTCGACCGTGACTGGGCTGGATGTTCCTTTGGCCGGCGGCACCTATTGGCTGGAGCTGCTGAACGGAACGACGGAAGTATCGGGATATCCTATTTACTGGGATGAGAATCAGGGTCCGTCGACCGCCTATCAGAACGAAGGTATAGGCTTGATTGGCTCGGAGGCATTCACCATCAACGGTACCAGCGGCGGCCCCGTCCCTGAGCCCAGCAGCATTCTGCTACTCGGATCGGGCGTGCTGGGACTGGGGGGGTTGATTCGCCGCAGAATCGGTCTGTAGTTCTGATCAAGTCTGCGTTTTATTCGAGGGCCGGGAGTTCGCTCCTGGCCCTTATTCTTTTTACCTTCAAGCAAGATCTGCTCTCGCGGCAAAGGCGCGGGCGTGGCGAGACCCGGCAGCCTGTTCTCGGAGACACTCCAGCTAGTGGATTGCCGAGGCACGTTTCCAACGAAAACAGCCGACAGCCCGTCACTATACACCTCGGGTACGCTGGCTACGAATTACTTCGGCCAACGCCAGGGCCTTGTTGCCAGTTGACCCTGAACTATTTTTACTATCGCGGATGACTACCTGATAGCGACTGAGCAGGAGGGTTCTTCCCACAATGGGACTAACTGTAAGGAACAGTTTTTCTCATACGGTGCAAAGCCATGCATCCCTGGAACCCCCTGCCAATTTGTTTTCATAGCGATGGCGCGGACTGGTAATTGCTAGAAACATAAGCAGACTTTGGTCATAAATCAGCTAACGATAAGGCGTCCCCCCTTCGGGGCGAAAGATGTGGGGGAGGCAGCCAGCAGTGTGCGTGCCTCCGCGCAACAACACTTCTGCCACTTAGGTTCTCTGGAGGAAAAGCATGAAACTGCGTTTTGTCATCCTATTGCTTGCTATCCTGTGTCTCACTTTGAGTAGCACCGTCTTGGCACAGCAAATTCTCTTTGACGACGGGCCGACAAACGGCACGATCACCGCCTTTTACATAGACGGTCCCAATCCCGGCCCGTATAGCCAGTGGATCTCAGACGGGTTCACTGCAACCGGTTCCGGCATCGCGAGCTATTTCGTTGCCGGTCTGTGGGTACCGACAGGCGAGACTCCGACAACTCTTACCTGGTGGCTCGGCACCTCGGCCTTTTCGGGGAACATTGCCACCGGCACGGACTCCAGTCTCCAGTACACCTTCTTGATGACCAATAGCTACGGCTATGATGTCTACAATGTCACGGTGACCGGTCTGTCCGGCATGCTCACGGCCGGCGACACCTACTACCTGACCCTGGGCAATGGCAACGACAGTGGCGGCGACCAGTTTGTCGCTTGGGACATGAACAATGGTGCGGCGGCTTGCTACTACGGATACGATGGAGGCAATGACGGTGGTTGCGGATATCCGGGAGAGGCCTTCACGCTCTACGCCAGCAGCAGCGTACCTGAGCCCAGCAGCTTGCTTTTGCTTGGATCGGGCGTGCTGGGACTGGCGGGGTTGATTCGCCGCAGAATCGGCCTGTAGTTCTGATCAAATCTGCGTTTTATTCGAGGGCCGGGAGTTCGCTCCCGGCCCTTTGTCTTCCTCTATTTGCGAGATTCCGTCTTGGTCACCGTGATCTCGGCGTACGCAGATTTTTGCGGGTCGGCGTTGCTGGTGGCCAGCAGGTGATAGGTTCCCGGTTTGTGCGGCGCGATGTAGACCGCCATCGACGATACCGTGCCTCCTTCGACCTTGGCACCATGGGTGACAATGCGACCGCCCTCATCGCCTTCCTGAATGGTCCAAGTGACACGTGCGTCGTTCGTCCCGGTGATGGTCGCGGCAAAATCCAAGGCCTTTCCTGCAGCGACCTCTGCGCTCGTCGGCGAGATGGATATGCTGACAGTTGGCGCAGCGGACGCGGCGCTTTTGGCTGGCAGCGAGGAGCGCAGCATCCATACCGCAATGGCCGCACCGCCAACCAGCAGCACAGCTACCAAAATCTCCAACACAGGCAAACGCGACTTGCGGGCAGGAACTCCTGCCTGCTCCGGAGCTTGCTGGCGCCGAAGACGATGGATCTCCCGGTCAGCGCGATTGACGGGCGCACCCTTGCTCCTGTAGGTGTAGCCGCCAAAAGAGGGAGTGGGGATATCGGCAGGACCGAGATCAAGCGCCGGCGTGTCCGGCACTAACTCCATACCACAGGAATCGTAGAGGACCTCGGCGGGTTGAACCGGCTTGCCTGGCGAAGGGGCAGGCTGGCCTGGCTCAATAGCGGAAATAGCGGTGGGGCGCGCCATTTCAGGTGCGCCGGGCGCCTCCACCAGTGCGGTGGCAGCAGTCGGGCCGGAAGCGGTTTCTTTCGCCATTGCAGTAGCCGATCCAGGACCTGGGACCGCGGGCGCGCTAGGCTCCTGTGCCGGCGCAACGAACACGTCCGGCGCGGTAGCTTTCGGTTGTGGCAGGGCCTCGGCGCTCAGCACAGGGGACGTAGTTGATTCTGGGGCTGGGGTAGGCGCCGGTGCCCGTAAATCCGCCGTCAGAGGGGAGCGAGCGATCGGCTGCGGTGATGGGGTGGATTCCGGCGGCCGCAAACCTGACGCAGAGCGAATAACCAGCTCTGGCGATGGAGCCGGCATCGGCGGTTGTAAATTCGCAGTTGGCCCGGTAGGAACGGTCGGCGCTGCGGCAGGAGTAACCGCCCCAGTCGCAGCTCCCCGTCGATCGCGGCGGATCGGCGCGCCACAATACACACAGAACCGGTCCTCCGGTTCAGCTTTTTGACCACACATCGCGCAGAACATCGGTTACCCCTTCACTGCTGCGCCTGCTGCTGCGTCAGCAGGACAACATCGGTATTGGAACGTCCACGCGCCAAGGCCAATCGCTTGTTCTTCCAATCGTAGCTATAGCCGTAGATGGTCAGCTCGTGGAAGTCGGTCACTGGCGTGATGCTTTTGCTATCAATCGGTTGCATCACCATGTTGGAGATTCCCTTGGCGGTGATCGGATAATACAACGACTGTCCGTCGGGCGCGTACTGGAAAACATTGGAGATAGCCGTGGCCGGCGGAAAGACCTTGACGGGCAGGCCTCCTTGCGCGGGGATAATAGCGATCATGGTCTTGAAGCGAATGCCCTCGCCTTCCGTGGTCAGCGCAGCGATCTGCTGGCCATCGGGGGAGAAGACGCCAAAATCCGTTACCTGGTTGCTGATCCGGCGAGGTTGACCACCGCTGAGCGGCATCTCCATAAGCAATCTTCTGCCTTGATCAATGCTGGTATAGAGGAACGACTTGCCGTCTGGCGAACAGGCGGGAGTCTGATCGATTTTTCCCTTGGTCAACTGGTTGAGCGAGCCGCTTTGTAGGTCGAGCCGGTAGATGTTGATGGCCCGGGTCTGCTTATTGGGCATGGAAAACAGCGCACCAGCACCGTCGGGACAAACGGAGAGACCGGAGAGCGGCAACTGCTCCTGAAAAAGGATGCTGCGATTGCTGCCGTCGGCGTTCATGACGGCGATGTGGCCGTCATAATCCAGCGTGACCAGTCGGCCATCCGGCAGCCAGCCCACACCGACATCACCGTGGTTATCGACCTCCCGGGCGGCAGAGCTACCATTGGCGTCGGTGCTCATGGTGTAAATCCCAGCTTGCGGGGTGATCTGGACAGCAACAAGCTGTTTGCCATCCTTGGTGATGCTAAGCGTGAGGTTGCTGTACCAATTGAGGTCGTTGGTGATGCGATGCAGCTTGCCCGCCGCGATTGCAATCTCGCCCACCTGACCGTTCCAATCGCTGGATATATCGTGGAAAATGAGCACTAGATGCTTGTTGTCCGGCATCCACACCGGCTTTTGCAGGATGGCGGTCCCGGCGTAAACCGTCTTTTCTTTGCCGGTCTCCGGATTGAGCAGCACCACCGCGCCCAGGTTGCGGTTACCGGGATCGAGCACGGGAGCGGCGATCCACTTGCCATCCGGCGACCAGGCCGGATCGGAATATCCGGGCAGCGGGAGCTTCGATAGCACACGTTCGCCCGTGCCGTCGGAGTGGGCGATGATCAGGCTCGAACTGGCATCCGCGGAGCTATCGCGCAGGTAGACCATTTGCTGGCCGTCGGGCGAGAAGCTGACGGCGCTGTCAACGTCATCCACCAGCTTGCGCGGCGTGCCCCCCAGCACCGGAATCTGATAGAGAAAGCTGAGACCGGGATGGTCCGGCCCGCCGCGCACAAAGTAGAGGAAGTTGCCGTCGGGAGAAAAACTGAGGCCGCGGTAATTGACCTCCGCCGCAGGCATGATCTGGGCGTTACTGCCGGTGGCCACGTGGTGCATCCAAAGACTCTGCTGCCCTTGTCCCTCGTCCACCACGTTGACCACATACTTGCCATCGGGAGAGATGGTCGCCAGTAGCACATGGCCGGAGTTGGTGAGCTTCTCCATGCTCATGTTCTGGAAAGGAATGGGACCGAAATCGCCGCGCCAGCGGGCAAAGCGCGTGTATAAGCCATAGATGCCGGCGCCAATCATGAGCAGGCTGATGGCCAGGATGATGTTGAGGCCGCTGTGGCGCCGACGAGCGACATCGGCGGGGGTTTCCCGGGCGCCGCGATCGGCGACTCCGCCACGAACCGTAACCGGAGAAGCGGCAGCCGTTGCCGCCCGTGAGTTCGGTCCCGAACTGTCGCGCTTCAGGCGCTTCAGATCGGCGCGCATCTCCGCCGCACTCTGATAGCGCAGATCGCGGTCCTTTTCCAGCGCCTTATCGATGATCTCTTCCAGCTTGAAGGGCAGGGACGGATTCAGCTCCGCGGGAGGCCGCGGGGCGCGATCAAGAATTCCTTGGAATATAACGGCCGAAGTGCTGCCGTCAAACGGAATCTTCCCCGTTGCCATTTCGTAGACAATGGCCCCCAGCGAGAAAAGGTCGCTGCGCCCGTCCAGATCCTCGCCTCGCGCCTGCTCCGGAGACATGTAAGCGACCGTACCTACCGCCGTTCCCGGCGAGGTGAGCATCGCCGGTGCGGCCGTCGGCGCGTTGCCGGCAACCGTTTCCATCGCCGCGCGGCGGTCGTAAGTCAACTTGGCCAGGCCGAAATCAAGGATTTTGGCTTGTCCGCGAGTGGTCAGGAAAATATTCGCCGGCTTCAGGTCGCGGTGCACGATACCTTTGCTGTGAGCAACATCCAAGGCGTCGGTGATCTGAATGCCAATATCGAGGATTTTGTCCAGCGGCAGGTGATGGCCGTCAATCTTCTGATCGAGGCTTTCGCCCTCCAGCAGCTCCATGGCGATAAAGTGCTGGCCTTCGCACTCCTCAATAGCGTAGATGGTGCAAATATTGGGATGGTTGAGCGCCGAAGCGGCACGCGCCTCTTGCTGGAAGCGCTGCAGGGCAGTGGGATCGTTTTCGAGCTCGCGCGGAAGGAACTTGAGAGCGACGCGCCGGCCCAGCCGGGAATCTTCCGCCTCGTACACTACACCCATGCCGCCAGCGCCTAGCTTCTTGACGATGGTGTAATGTAGGATGCTGTTCCCGACGAGCTTTTCCAAGGACGACTCTCCAGTAAGTTGACTGTATTGCTACCGCAAGATAGCGTCAAGGCGGGCGGAAAGTGTCAAAGAGCGGTCTGCCCGTCGTTCCTTGAGAAAGGGAGTAAACTTGGTTACCGCTTCTAACCCGCCGCCGCAGGCTGGAGTACCGTGGAGAAGGCGTTAAGGGTTTCGGTCCAGCTTTGCAAGAAAGGAAAATCATTATGACGAAAAGCAATCCAAGTTGGCTCCTGCTTCTCACCATTCTTGCCTGTTGTGCAGGAGCCTGTGCGCAGCAGACCTCACAAGCGCAAAGCACATCCGAGCCAGCTTCGGCTTCAGCGATGACGGATTCGCAGCAGCAAAATGTTCAAGAATACATTGACCTTCTACGCAGCGACGTTCGGCATCGCAAGGCCGAGATCATGGGCGTCGTAATGGACCTGAACGCCAGCCAGGCGGCGAAATTTTGGCCAATCTACAATGAGTACGACAAGGAACTTACGAAGCTGAACGATTTACGCCTGGCCAACATTCAGGCGTATGCGCAGAATTATGACCATATGACCGATGCCAAGGCGAATGAGCTGGTGCAGAATGCCTTTGCGTACCGCAAGCAGCGCTCGGAGCTGCTGGCAAAATACTACGATCGCGTCAAGGCGTCGCTGGGCGCGGTCGAGGCGGCGCGTTTCGTGCAGGTCGAAGGTCAGTTGCTCAACATCATTGATTTGCAGATCGCTTCACACTTGCCGGTTGTCCCGCAAGGATCCTGAGTTCAAGGAGGAATCAACATGCGACGTGCAATTGTCCGGGCAGCAGCGTGGTGGGTGGGATTGGTTGTGACTGTGGTTTCGGTAAGCGCGGCCGGGCACGCCCAAAACACGACGACAAAGGTAACCGTGCCTGCGGGAACGCGTCTGCTGGTGCGCATGACCAATGCCGTGGATTCCAGCAAACAACAGGTGGGGTACCGTTTTACGGCAAATCTTGAGACCAACTTGCAGGTCGGCGACGTGGTCGTGGCGCCCCGAGGTACGACCGTGTACGGTCGACTGGCCAACGCCAAGTCGGCCGGCAGGATGTCAGGCGGCGGCGAACTCACGCTGGAGTTGACGGACATCGTCATCGGGGGGACAGCCTATCCGCTTTTGACCAATGAGTATCAACAAGTCTCGAAAGGCAAAGGTGGAGCGACGGCCGGAAAAGTTGCTGGCGGTGCGGGGCTGGGCGCGCTCATCGGTGGACTGGCGGGCGGAGGCAAGGGAGCTGCGATCGGCGCCGGCGCCGGCGCCGCTGGTGGGACCGCCGTGGCAGCGGCCGGCAAGGGGAAGCAGGTGGTTGTGCCGAGCGAAGCGCTGCTGGAATTCCGGCTCGAACAGCCAACGACGCTGCCGGTCGCCAAGTAGTTTTCCGGCCAGTGACCACTCGCCCGTGGACAGTTGAGGTGGTCCGCGCGGGCTGAGGCGCACGTCGTCGGAGGCAGAAGCGGCGCATCTTGGGCCTTGTCGGCTACTTCTTGCCGCGATAAAGTCCGGCAATTCCGAAGGTGTACGGCGTCCAGGAAACGTCCACAAAGCCGGCTTGGCGCATGCGCTGCAGCATTTCGTCGGGAGAAGGGAAGCGCTGCACCGATGCGGGGAGATAGGAATACGGTCCGCGAACTCCTGAGATCAGAGTGCCGAGGGCCGGCAGGACGCGGCGAAAATACACGCGATAGAGCTTTCCCAGCACTCCTTTGGGCTCGCCAAAGTCGAGAATGCCGGCCTCGCCGCCAGGAGCAAGCACACGATAAATTTCCGCCAGGCCACGATCGTAGTTGGCCAGGTTGCGGAAGCCAAAAGCTGAGGTGACGAGGTGGAAGCGGTTGGCCGCAAAAGGCAAGTGCAGGGCGTCGGCTTCGATCCAGCGCACCGCCCTGCTGCCGGATTTCGCTTTCGCCCGCACCAGCATGGCATGTGAAAAGTCGGCGCCGACCAGGGTGCTGTGAGCTCCGTTCATCCGGTGATGCAGTGCGAACGTCATATCGCCGGTGCCGCAGCAGAGATCGAGCACCTGAGCTCCGGGCTGGCGCAAGACGGCGGCGAAGGCGCGCGCGGTACGCCTCCACCACAGGCGATCGACGTTCATCGACAGCACGTGGTTCAGCAGATCGTAGCGCGGCGCGATGGAGGTAAACATCGCACGCACAGCGGCAGAGGCGGAAGCTTCATCGTGAGCGCCGTCCGGCGCAGTGCCAACGATGCGCTCAGGCTTGCTCATTCGAAGCGGATGTTCTCGCCGCTGAGCACCGAATGCTTGCGGTACCGGGCGTCGTTTTTCAGCGGACAATCGAGGCGGTAGTGGGCGCCGCGGCTTTCTTCGCGGGCCAATGCCGAGCGCGCAATCAGCAGACCGGCTTGCAGAATATTGGCGGCTTCACGGGACCGGCGATCGCCCAGGCAAGGCGTCTGTGCTTGCAGCGCACATAGCTCCGACACTACCCGTTGCAGCGCCCTGCCATCGCGGACGATACCTACACATTCCCACATCAGCGTCTGCACTTTCTGGATAAACTTTTCCGCGTCGCTGGTTTGCCCATTGCGGCTAGTCGCAGCAGGCTGCGAGCGTGGGGCGCGCGGGTGTTTCATCCCGGCTTTGAGATGTTCGCGCATATCTT
>Ga0070737_10006944_pt1 | contig 10173 bp, 9 predicted proteins | sample Coa_R1_10_FD_66438 | JGI IMG/M metagenome (GOLD analysis project Ga0070737, IMG submission 66438) | Surface soil microbial communities from Centralia Pennsylvania, which are recovering from an underground coalmine fire - Coalmine... | ecosystem: Environmental > Terrestrial > Soil > Unclassified ...
GAGGAGGTCAAGGAAGGCGAGGAACTGCCGGTACGTCCGATCGGACCCCATACCATCCAGACCTTCAGCAGCGAATGGCGCGCCTATATCTTCACGGTGTGGGGCGCTGAGGAAGCGGACGACCTGCCCAACTCGACGCTGGAGGCGGGATGGCTGCCCGAGATGTCGCGCGACATGGAAAAGGCCCGCATCGATCCCACTTACGGCGACGGCCTGTACTATGGTCCCTCGCGCGGCCACGTGCATGAGAAATACGCGCAACTCATCGGCGTGCCGCGCGGCTATGGATACGGCGCCACGATGGGCGCCTGGGTGCTGGATTACCTGAGCAATTGGGGTGGCGAGCTGGGCTTCGTGGTCCATTGCAACGCGCGCTACATCGGGCCCGCCTTCGTCGGCGACGCCACCTTCATGACCGGGCGCGTCACCAAAAAGGAAGCCAATCCGCGCGGCAAGAACGGCATCGTCACGGTCGACTTCGAGATGAAGAACCAGGACGGCATGCTGATGGCCAAGGGACCGGCCGAGATCAGACTGCCGTCGAAGTAAAAGTCGCGCGCATATCTGCACCTCTCTTGCCCTCTCCCACGTTCACTGTGGGAGAGGGTGAGGGTTCTGAGACACCTGGAGCATCGCCACCCCTGGCATCTTAAGTGCCGCAGCCATCACGGAGAGCGCCACATGGCAAAAATGCAAATCGCACTCAACCTGCCCCAGTTTCTTCAATGGGACGACCTGAAGGAGCGCGTCACCCTGGCCGACCGGCTGGGCTTCCATTCGGTATGGACCTGCGATCACATGTGGCCCCCCTCCGATCGCGGGGGCAACCAGTTGGAGGTGCTGACCACGATGGCGGCGATCGCGGCCTGCACCGAGCGCCTGCGCATCGGCACACTGGTCATTTGCAACTCGTTCCGCAATCCGGCACTGCTGGCCAAGTCGCTCAGCACCATCGACAACATCAGCCACGGGCGCGTCGAGATTGGGCTGGGCGCGGGATGGATGAAGGGCGAGTTCCGCGCCTACGGCTACGAGTTTCCCACCCCGGGCGTGCGGCTCAAGCAGTTCGAGGAAAGCCTGCAGATTCTCAAGCTGATGTTCACCGAGCCGCAGGCCAGCTTCAAGGGACGCTACTTCACGGTAGACAACGCGCCCAACAACCCCAAGCCCACCCAAAAGCCCCATCCCCCGATCACCATCGGCGGCGGCGGCGAAAAGGTGCTGCTACGGCTGGTAGCAAAGTACGCCGATCGGTGGAACTACTCGATTCCCGAATCCGGGGCGGTGGACCACAAGCTCAAGGTGCTCAAGGAGCATTGCGCGGCGGTCGGGCGCGATTTCAATACGCTTCAGATCTCCGAGCAGATCATGGTCTGCCTGGGACGCAACAAGGCCGAGGCTGACAGGATGTGGGAGTCGCCGGGCCATCCGATGATCGAAGGGATGAAGCCCAGTGCTATCAAGGGCGACCCGGACTCGGTCGCCGCCCAGCTGCTCGACCGCGCCCGGCGCGGCGTCAACATGGTGATGATCTGTTTTGGCGATCTCGACCGCCCCGCGACGATGGAGCTGTTTGGGCGCGAAGTGATGCCGCATCTGCAATAACAACTGCGGCCCGGAGTGAATCCGATGAGGCGGTCATGATCCATTACCATTATTTCATCACTCACAAAGCCTCGCTCAGCCTGGAGGAGTTCTTCCGATACTGGCGCGAGAGGCATCCGCTGGCCGCCCCACGCCACGCGTTGACCCGCCGCTACATCCAGAGCCATCGCGTGCACGAACTGGGCGGCAACGCGACCTACGACGGCGTCGCCGAAGTATGGTGGGACAGCCAGGAGGCGATGATCGAGGTGGGGCGTGCCACGGGACGCCAGTTCCGCGCCGACGAGCCCAACTTTATCGACATGACCCGGGTCGAGTCGCTGGCCACTACCGACACCGTGATCAAGGAGCGCCCTGAGCCGGGCAGCGGCGTCAAGGGCGTCTTCATCGTCAAACGCCGCGCAGGGCTGACGCTGGCGAGCTTCCGCAAGCAATGGCGCGACGTGCATGCGCCGGCGGTGCTGAAGGTGCCCGGCGTCAGCGGCTACGTGCAAAGCCTGACCATCGACGCTGCCTACACCTGGGCGGAGCCGCGATGGGACGGCGTTGCGCATCTGTGGTTCGAGGACCCGGCCGGCGTGCAGCACGCGATGGCGTCGGCCGAGATGAAGGCAGCGGGCGAAGATAACCTGGTCGGTTCTGCCGCCGTCTTCTTCGCGCGCGAAAACCTGATCTGGTCGTAGCATCCCTCCGAGCGCAACGCACCCCACCCGTCGCAGCTCGAGGCAAGGCCGGTACCGGGCGCCGATTTGCCGCCGCGGCCGGTTTGACTTGATCAGCGGGTGTGGACTTAACTCCATTCATGGCGGGAATTGTTTCCTATGGCTCTTATGTTCCATACCGGAGGCTCAAGCGCGCCGCGATCGCACAGGTGCTCGGCGTCGCGGCGGTCAAGGGCGAGCGCGCCGTGGCCAGCTTCGATGAGGACAGCGTGTCGATGGCGGTCGAGGCTTTGCGCGATGCGCTGCGCGGGACGCCGGAGCGTGATGTGCAGGCGCTGTTCTTCGCCACCACCACACCGCCCTACGCCGAGAAGCTCAACGCTGCGATTGTCGGTGCGGCGGCGCAACTGCCGTCTGAAATTCGCGCCGCCGACCTGACCGGGTCGGTGCGTGCCGGGCTGTCCGCGATGCTTCAAGCGGCCGACGCCGTCAATGCCGGTGCGCAGCATGCGGCGGTGGCGATGGCGGACTGCCGGCTGGCCGCGCCTGAAGCCCGCGCCGAGCAGACCAACGGCGACGCTGCGGCCGCATTCGTGATCGGCGCACACGACGTGATCGCCGAAATCGAGGCGACAGCATCGGTCACGCGCGAATTCCTCGATATCTGGCGTGCGCCGGGCGAGCGTTTCGCTCACACCTGGGAGGAGCGTTTCGCGCTGACTCAGGCATACACGCCGGCGCTGAGCGGCGTGATTCACAACGTGCTGGCCAAGGCCAATCTCGCGCCCTCCGAACTGGCCCGGGTGATAATCGACGCGCCCAATGCGCGCGCGGCGGATGAATGCTTGCGCGCGCTCAAGATCGATCCAGGCCGAGTGGCCGACCCGTTCGCCGCCACCATCGGACAGGCGGGCGCCGCGCATGCGGGCCTGATGCTGGCCGGGGCGCTGCCCGCTGCAAAGCCCGGCGACCGGATCCTGGTGGCCGTGGCGGGCGACGGCGCCGACGCGCTGCTTTTGCGCGTGACGCCCGCGGCCGCACACTTCCGTCCCCGTCATTCGGTCGGTGGCATGATTGAATCCAAGGGCGACGTATCCTACGCGGCCTATCTCAAATGGCGCGAGATTCTGCCCACTGAGCCGCCGCGCCGGCCCGATCCCGACCGCCCCGCGGCCCCGCCGATGCTGCGCTCGGAGCAATGGAAGTTCGGGCTGGTGGGCACGCGGTGCATCGCGTGCGGAACCGCGCAGCTTCCGCCGCAGCGCGTATGCGTCAAATGCCGCACGCGCGATCAGATGGAGCCGTATCCGTTCGCCGACCGCCGCGCGCGCATCGCAACCTTTGCGCTCGACCGCCTGGCCTATTCGCTCAATCCGCCCACGGTGAACGTGGTAATCGATTTCGAGGGCGGCGGCCGCTTTTTGTGTGAGATGACCGACTGCGAACCGGAGAAGATCGCAATCGGAGATGAAGTCGAGATGACCTTCCGCCGGCTCTTTACCGCCGACGGCGTTCACAACTATTTCTGGAAAGCGCGCCCCCGGCGCTAGCTAACACGGTGTTGACATGGGCGCGCCGCTTATTGTTCATCCGAATATATTCTCAACACCTTGGATAAAAACCGGTTGCCTTCCTTAATCCTCTCCCCCTTTAGGGGGAGATAAGAGAGGGGGGTCAGGGGAGAAGAAGCATCATGGCGAGCAAGGGTATCAAGGATCGCGTGGCGATTGTCGGCATGGGATGCACGCCGTTCGGCGAGCATTGGGACAAGAGCGTCGATGACTTGCTGATCGACGCCGCCTACGAGGCTTACGAGTCCGCCGGCATCAATCCCGAAGACGTCGACGCCTACTGGCTGGGAACGATGGGCTCTTTGTCCGGGCTGACGCTGTCGACGCCGCTCAAGATTCCCTACCGTCCGGTGACGCGGGTGGAGAACTTCTGCGCCACCGGCTCGGAGTCGCTGCGCCAGGCCTGCTACGCGGTAGCGTCGGGCGCCTACGACGTGGCGATGGCGATCGGGGTGGAGAAGCTCAAGGATTCGGGCTACTCGGGATTGGTGGTGCCCCAACCACCCAACGACGGCACGCTGGGCAACATCACGCCGCCCGCCTCCTTCTCGCTGCTCGCGCCGGCCTATTTCAAGAAGTACGGCCTGGACCCCGACAAGGGCAAGGACGTCATTTCGCGCATCGCCTGGAAGAACCATCGCAACGGTGCCAAAAATCCGCGCGCCCAGTTCCGCAAGGAAGTGCCGATCGAGGCGATCAAAAATTCGCCCAAGGTCGCCGATCCGCTCGGCGTCATGGACTGCTCGGGCGTGTCCGACGGCGCGGCGGCGGCGATCGTGGTGCGCGCCGAAGATGCGCTCAAGTACCGCAAGGATCCGATCTATATCAAGGCGCTGTCATTCATCGCCGGGCCCGGCGAGGGCCCGATGTCGCCCGAGTACGACTTCACCACTTTCCCCGAAGTGGTGGCGTCGGCCAAAGATGCTTACGCGCAGGCCGGGATCAAAAATCCGCGCCAGGAAATCAGCATGGCCGAGGTGCATGATTGCTTTACGCCCACCGAGCTGGTGCTGTACGAGGACATGGGCTTCAGCCCGCGCGGCACCGCATGGCGCGATGTGATGGAGGGGTTCTTTGATCTGGAGGGCAAGCTGCCGGTCAATCCTGACGGCGGGCTGAAATCGTTTGGCCATCCGATCGGCGCGTCGGGGCTGCGCATGATGTACGAGATGTGGCTGCAGCTGCGGGGCGAAGCCGGTCCGCGCCAAATCGACAATCCCAGGCTGGGGCTTACCCATAACTTGGGCGGCGCGCCCGGCCGATGCGTCAGCTTTGTCTCGGTGGTCGGCAAGTCGCTGGGCTGAGAAAGGATATGGCGCGATGTTCAAAATCGGCAAGTTGTTCCATCTGACCCACGTGGTCGACAGCCTGCGCGAGTGCGACCGATGGTACGACGAGGTGTTTGCGGCCTGCCGCTATTACCGCGGCTATATGCGGGCGGCGATGCGCAACGCGTCGGTGCTGGCGGTCGGCGACACGCCGCTGGAAGCGATCCAGACCGCGCCGGTGCCGGGCGCGGAGAACTCCGCGATCGGCAAATTCCACGCCCGCTACGGCCAGCATTTTCATTCCATCGCCTGGTACGTGGAGAGCATCGAGGACTGCTTCAATCATCTAAGCAGACACAATATCCGTCAGGTTGATATGGTGGGGCGCCCGGCCAAGGGGCCCTTTGGCAAGCGCAACATCGCCGTGTGGACCCATCCCAAGGACACCCACGGCGCCATCGAGTTCGCGCAGGTCGAGGACTTCAGCATCGACGTCCGCCTGCATCCGTCGTGGTCCGCGGCGTTCTGGCGCGACCGTCATCCGCTGGGCATCGAGCGCGCCTCGCACATCACAGTGGTGGTGCGCGATCTGGACAAGGCCAAGGCGTTCTACCGGGATGTTCTGGGCGGCAAGCCGTTGCACGAAGAGCAAACCGCGGGACATAAGAAGAGCGCGTATATAGCGGTCGGTGAAGACACCGTTGTGGAGTTGGCGCAGCCGCTGTCGCCGCAAACTCCCGAAGCGCGCGATTTGGAGCACGCCGGCGAAGGGCTTTATGCGGTCACATTCAAAACGAAGGACCTGACCCGCGCCGCGGAATTTCTCCAGTCGAAAAAACAGCGCATTGAAACCCACAGCGCCGACACCCTGGTGCTCAATCGCAACGACACCTTCGGCATCGGCATCGCATTCACCGAGCGCCGCATCCCCAACGATCCGAGATAGCGTTGTGCCGGGGCTCCGATTGCTTCCATCGGCAAACGCGCCACCATCGGCAGCCGCTTAAAAGGCTTCGTCGCGCTCGAAGTCGCTGTTCGCGGACAAGGAAGCTTCTTTTGTCCTGCAAAGGGCGGTGCTACAGATTCCAACGTGAACCGCGATGTACAGGCCGAACTGGGGGAGCTGCTTGGCCCCGGCCGCATTCGTCAGCCGCGCGGATTCGAGCAGGCGGTGGCGCGGGTCGTGCTTGAACCGGCAGGGTTGGATGAAATGGGAGAGTTGATGCGAGTGTGCGAGCGCGATCGCATCACGATCGCGCCGATCGGCGCGTGCCGCACCCTGCGCCATCTGCGGACGCATCCGGTCGATGCCGCCATCTCGTTGAACCACCTGGCGGATGTGATCTCGCATGAGCCCGATGACATGACGGTGGCGGTTGGCGCGGGAATCACGCTCGGCGCGCTTGAGGCGGCGCTTGGCCGCCACGGACAGCATCTGCCGGTCGATCCGCCTTTACCCGAACAAACTACGGTGGGCGCGATGCTGGGTGCCGCCCAGGGCGGTCCGCTGCGGCTGTCGGCCGGATCGGTGCGCGACTTTTTGATCGGCGTGCAGTTTGTCGGCCACGGTGGAAGCGCCGTGCGCGGCGGCGGCCGGGTGGTCAAAAACGTGGCTGGCTATGATTTGATGAAGGTGATGATCGGCTCGTTCGGTACGCTCGGAATCATCACCGAGGCCACCTTCAAGGTCACGCCCCTGCCCGAAGTCTATGCAATGGCGCTTAGCTATCACGCCAATCTGAACGACGCTTTCGAAGCCGGCTTTCAACTGCATGACGCGCTGCCCCTGCTCCATCTGGAAATCCTGAGTCCAGGCCTGCGCACCCCGATGGCGCGCGATGGGCGATACCTGCTCGCGGCCGGAATGGGTGGCAACCGCAAGGACGTGGATTATCAGATTGACCAGATACGCAGGACGCTGGCGGGCATTGCGGTCGCCGAAGGTGAGGAAGCGCAGAGGTTCTATAGCGCTGTGCGCGACGTGGAATTGCCGGCAGCGGCAATCAGGATGCAGCTATCGGTGATGCCGCGCGAAATGCCGTCGTGCCTGAATGGACTCGCTGTGCAATTCCGGGCTCATGCCGGGTCGGGAGTCGCGCAGGTGGCATTCGAGGGCGGCGCGGAGGCGGCAGCGCAGTTGCGGCGCGCCGCCGCGCAGGCGCGCGGCCATGCGCGTGTGCTCGCCCTGGATCCGGCGCTGCGCGGCGCGATTGCGTTTTTCGACCAGCCGGCGGCGGGCGTGATGAAGCTGATGGCCCGGCTTAAGGCGGCGTTCGATCCGGCGGGCATCTTCAATCCCGGATGCTTCGTGGGAGGCCTGTGATGGACGCGCCGCATCAGGCCCCAGAGTACACGCCGGCGCGCGAGGTGGTCGACTACGAACTGCTGTTCGATTGCGTTCACTGCGGCCTTTGCCTGGAAGCCTGCCCGACCTACATCCTGACGCGCACCGAGATGGATTCGCCGCGCGGGCGTATCTACCAGATAAAGGCGTTGGCCGAGGGCCGTCTCGACGCCGACCCCGACGTGGTGCGCCATCTGGATTTGTGCCTGGGATGCCGCGGATGCGAAACCGCCTGCCCCTCGGGTGTCCGTTACGGCGCGCTGATCGAGCAGGCCCGCGCCTGGGTGGAACGCAACTACCGCCGCACCGTGGCGCAGCGGCTGCGCCGATGGATCGTCGAGATGCTGTTTCCCTACCCGGCACGGCTTGGAATTGCACTGGCGCCGCTCCGATTGATCGAGCGTGCCGGGTTGAGGCCGATGCTGCAGCGTGGGATGCCGCAGGCGATGCGCGAATGGCTGGAGTTGCTGCCGCCGCTGACCGCCGATGGTTACGCAGAAGTTCCAGTCCCGAACAACGCTGAAAGCAGACACGGCCGCGTAGCAGTGCATCGCGGATGTGTCACGCAGGTGCTGGCCGACTCCGCCAATCGCAACGCCGAAAAACTGCTCGCCGGCACGGGCTACGCAATCGTGCGGCTGGCGCAAACCGTGTGCTGCGGCGCGCTGGACCTGCACAGCGGCAATCGCAAGCGGGCGCTTGAGTTCGCGCGCGCCAACGTCCGCGCCATCCGCGACAGCGGCGCCGATTTCGTTGTTTCCACGGCCTCGGGATGCTCAACCGCGATCGCCGAGTACGGCGAGTTGCTCAAGGACGATCCGGAATTAGGCGCGGCGGCGAAAAAAGTGTCGGCAAAGATCAAAGACCTCAGTTCGCTGCTGGTCGATGCGCAGGCGCAGATTTTTCGCGGCGTGGAATGCACGGTCACTTACCACGACGCCTGCCATCTGGTGCACGGACTCGGCATCCGCGAGCAGCCGCGTGCGCTGCTGCGTTCCATCCCAGGCGTCAAGCTGGTGGAGATGGAATCCTCCGACCTGTGCTGCGGGTCGGCAGGCAGCTACAACCTGACCCATCCTGACGCCGCGCGCGAACTGGCGCGGCGCAAGGCCGATACGATTATCGCTACCGGCGCCGACTACGTGGTGCTGGCGAATCCGGGATGCCAGTTTCAAATCGCCGCCGAATTGCGCCGCCGCCGCTCCATCGTCAAGGTCGTGCACCTGGCGGATTTCCTCGCCATGGCGGCGTCGGGTTCGCGCAAGTAACGTTGTTAACGTGAAAACTCATTTCAAGGTGTTGCTCGTAGCGCACCTGAACTCTCACCCACCGGACGATTTCCAGGCAAATCGTTCGGTGGCCTCTCCCAGTTCGTGCCTGCGGAAGAGGTCCGCAGGTGCAGGCGAGGCCGAAAAATATGCCGCCGCCTTTTCTGTCCCCGCTCCCACAATCGGCTGTGGAAGAGGACGACGGTGACTGGCGCACCCGAGCAGCAACAAACGATGTTTCCGGGCTCAATTGCCCGGCGCCTCGTAGAGCGGAAACAACATGTGGCCGATAACCTTGTCGATCTTGCTCTGAGGTACATCCTCGCCGTTCTTGAGCCGGGCGATGAGGTGGTCGATCTTCACAATCTTCATCTGGCGCAGCGATTCGTGATAGCCGGTGGCCTCGCGCGCCTGGCGCTCCAGCCCTTGCCGGACTGCTTGCAGTTGGGCGATTTTGGCCTGCCTGCCCGGCTCCGCCGAAACGGGGCAGGAATCAGGAGCCGGTTGTGCACAAACGAGCCCGTGCGGAATCCACAAGACCCACACACAGAGTGCAATAAGTGTCGGCAGACGCTTCACACTTTGAAGGGCTCGCAAGAAATCAGGGCCGCTCGAGTGATCTGGCTTCAAGCGCCGCCAGCCGTTCGCGGACTTGCAAAAAAGTCGTCGATGCGCTTGTGAGTTAGAGCTGTCTCATTGCGGACGGCAGCAAAGCCGTCGTCCATCCGCCTTTCGAGTTGGCGCATCTCGCTGCGCACACCGGCAAGCCCATCCTCCAGCCGCTTTTCAAGTGAACTTATACGCTCATCCACGCGCTTTTCGAGCTGGCGCATCTCGCCGCGCAGACCATCGATCTGCCGGTGCAGGCCGTTCACTTCGCCGCGCAGGCCGTTCATTTCGCCGCGTACTGCCACGATCTCGCCTTTGATCTCTTGAAGTTGAGGAGCGATGAGATCCTGGAAGGCTTGCTTGATGGTGTCGTATGTCCCCCCCAACGCCATGGCGCAAAGCCTAGCATAGCAACCGCTCACCCGCGATTGCTAAATCTGCGGATTGGTGGGTAGGGCGCTTTCTCCCATCAGGTATTGATCGACGCAGCGCGCGGCTTCGCGGCCTTCCCAAATCGCCCACACTACCAGCGACTGGCCGCGGCGCGCGTCGCCGGCGGCGAACACGCCGGGCACGCTGCTCATGAAGTTGGCGTCGCATTCGATGTTGCCGCGCTGATCGAGCTTGAGCCCCAGTTGCGCGATCACGCTGTCGGGCTCGGGACCGAGAAATCCCAGTGCCAGCAGCACCAGGTCGCATTCCAGCTCGAATTCGCTGCCGGGTATCTCCTCCATCACCTGGCGGCCGTTGTCGCTCTTCCAGTTGAGCCGCACGCCGTGCAGCTTCTCGACGCGCCCGTGGCGTCCGGAGAAGCGCTTGGTGTTGATGCTCCAGTCGCGGATGACG
>Ga0070737_10006948_pt1 | contig 10169 bp, 6 predicted proteins | sample Coa_R1_10_FD_66438 | JGI IMG/M metagenome (GOLD analysis project Ga0070737, IMG submission 66438) | Surface soil microbial communities from Centralia Pennsylvania, which are recovering from an underground coalmine fire - Coalmine... | ecosystem: Environmental > Terrestrial > Soil > Unclassified ...
GGATGATGCTGCTTGATCGCGCGCGCGATCTTGCGCGCCGCGCGCTCTTCGCCGAATTCAAAAATCGCATCGGCCAGCTCGCGCTCGGGCGTGCGCGCGATGTAGTCGGCGGCGGAGAGCCCTTGCGAGGCGTCCATGCGCATGTCCAGCGGCGCGTCGGCCGCGAAGGAGAAGCCGCGCTCAGCCGAGTCGAGCTGCATGGATGAGACTCCCAAATCGAAGAGCACGCCATCGACGGGCGCGAGCTTGCGGAATTCCAGCGCCGCGTCCAGATGGCGAAAGTTTCCGCGGATGAGGATGAAGCGAGGATCGCAGGGCACGCCGGCGCGCGCGTGCACGGACGGGTCGACGTCGAAGGCCGCGAGCTTCCCACTCGGGCCGAGCCGCTCGAGGATCGCGCGCGAGTGACCGCCCGCGCCGAAGGTCGCGTCGACGTACGTGCCGCCGGGGCGCAGCGCCAGCGCATCCAGCGCTTCCTTTAAGAGGACGGAACGATGGCCGGGGTCCATGCATCAGTACAGCCCCAGCTCGGAGACGAATCTTGCCACGTCGTCGCCGTCCAGGGGACCTGCGGGATAGCGTTCTTTTGCCCAGATCTCGATGCGCGTCAGCGAGCCGACGGAAATGACGTCGCGCGCAATTCCGGCGTAAGAGCGCAAATGCGCGGGGATTGCAAGCCGGCCCTGAGGGTCGCACGTCGCTTCTTCGGTGTGCGCGAAGATGTGGCGGACGTAGCGGCGGTAGCGGTCGTCTTTGTGCGGCGCCGTCTGGAGCTTCGCGCAGAACTCGGTCCAAGCCGCGGCGGGGTAGAGCGCAAGGCATGGGTCGGGCTCCGCGATCGTCAGGTAGAAGCCGGCGCCGAGGCGTTCGCGGAAGCGTGCCGGCACGACGAGACGACCCTTATCGTCGAGGGCGTGCTCGACGGACCCTGAAAAATGCGGAACCTCCGCTGGCACAGACCGCTACCCCACTTGGCGCCACTAGCTACCACTTCCGACCACTATACGCCACAAAAATCGAGGGAGCAATGCGAACGGTGTCACGGGCGCCAAGAAAAATGGACTGGCGCAAAGAGAAATGGACTGAAAATCGAACACTTGTTCGTTAAATTTTAAATAAGTCTACTCCAAATGGCTGTGGGATGCCGAAGTCGATGTCACTAGGCAGAAGCTCATGGCACGGTGACGCCCACTAGCGCCTAGAGTGCCACGGACTTTGGTCCTTGGTCGGCCTCGGCGGCGCCCGCCGAGGCCATCGCGGTGGTCGATGAGTCACGCGGCCGCCAACGGCCAGCTCTTACCATTCCGTGAAACGGGCGCCGAGGCCGCACAGAGGACCCGACGAACCCATTGAGCGATGGCCGTAGCGGATTTCCTTGGTCAGCCTGTTTCCGTTTCTGACGAAGCCGTAGGCTCGGGAACCCTGGGCCGGCTATGGCTCGGGTTCGAATCGGGTGCGCTGCAGCTTGAGGTCCAGGAGTTTGTCAGCGATAAACGACCGACCGTTCAGGCTATGCGCAGAGCTTGGGCAACTCGTCGCGCAGGCCGCGCAAACCCGGTGCTTCTGTTTTGGCAAAGCGACCACAAGGCGCTCATCTGTGGGCCGACTGCGAAAGACGAACAAAGCGTGCCCGTCGCGGAAACATCTGATGAGACCGCTGGTACGATTCTCCGTCTCAGTCTTGCGGCTCGGCGAGCCGATGCCGTGCGCACAGCTCTCGATCTGCTTGATCGTGCGCAAGGAAGCGGCGATGCACCAGGTTTTCGGAATCGTGGTTTGGTTTCGACACATTGCACGCTGGTCAGCTTTCGGCGTAACGATCCTGCGCGCTGGTCGCGCCTTGAAAACTCCAGCCTAAGCACAAAAAATAAAACTGGCGTCGAGCTTCTTCGAGCGCTTGGCTATTCGAAAGTCATAACACCCGGTACGTTTGTGCACGAGGACAACGGCAGAGTGATCGTTTACGCGACATCACTAGCGCCAGGTGTGCCTATCGACCGCACTGATGCCGCTACGGGGAGAACGGCTGCCGCGGACTTACTGGCTAAGGCGCGAGAGCGTGGCGCGCAACGGGCGGTAATCGTAATGGGACGCGTACTTCGCACCTACGTCGTCGTTCAAGAGAAGGCGGTTGAGGATCTAGCAACGCCAGCTACGTACGTCGAGCTTGACCTTGACTTGTTAGGCGATAGAAACAGCGGCCTTATACCGCTAATGGCTGGTGCGCAAGAACTCAGCGAAAAAGGCGCGTTCGATCAACTACTGGACGAGTCGAGACGATATGCGGTTGCTCTACGCGAGCGTTTTCAGCGACGAGTGTACGACGCGGTTATCGGAGCGCTCGTCACCGCCATATACCACGCTGCTCCGAAGCGTAGCCGCGACGACCCACGTCAGTTGTTTGCCGCCACGATGCTGTTACTCTATCGGTTGCTTTTCGTTCTATATGCCGAAGACCGCAATCTCCTACCACTTGGCAATGCCGAGTATCGTGCGGCATCCCTTACGGAACTATTATTACGTCTGGAGGAACACGAGAAGGCGAAAAAGCGCTGGGATGCCAGAGCGATCGATTCATGGCGAGCCCTCCTCTCGATCTTCGACGCCATAGCTCAAGGCCACGAAGAGTGGAACGTGCCGGCGTATGACGGCGGACTGTTTGCCTCGGACGTCGACGCGGTGCCGGGATCGGCGCTTCTAAAAGACATTGCATTACCCAACGCTGTTTTGGCCCCAATTCTTCTGCGTCTGGCCTTCGACGAAGACCGCGGTGCGCCCGGCAAAATTGACTTCTCTGACCTTGGTATCCGTTATCTTGGAACGCTCTACGAAGGACTACTCAGTTACGATGTACGATTCGCTGACAGCAACCTCGCCCTAACCGACGATGGATATGTCGCCGCAAGAAAGGGCGACGAAGTCGCAGTTGCGACGGGGGAGCCCTACCTCATCACGCCTCAAGGCGGGCGCAAGGTTTCCGGGACCTATTTCACGCCGCCGTTCATAGTCCGACGCCTTATCGAGGAAGCGTTGCTGCCGACTTTGGACAAACACCTGGAGAGGGTCTCCACGCTCCCGGCGGATAGAGCGTTCGCAGCGATGCTGGAATTTCGCGTCGTTGATCCGGCTATGGGTTCAGGGCACTTCCTCGTCGATGCACTAGACGCGATCGCAGACCGTCTAAACACATTTTTGCGGGACAATCCTCATATTCAAGCGACGCCTTTAAAAGAAGCCCGCGACCACGTGAATGAGATTGGGAAGCGGTATGGGATAGAGCAGGCGGGAGAACGAGTTGGTGATTTCGATCTCCTTCGACGCATCGTCCTTAAGCATTGCATCTATGGTGTTGACCTCGCTCCGATGGCAGTCGAATTAGCAAAACTTAGTCTGTGGCTTCATGCCTTCGTTCCGGCCCTGCCCCTTTCATATCTTGGTCACACGCTTCAACACGGAAATAGTCTTCTCGGTGTTATAGGTGCCGAGCTCGACGAACGATTTGGGGGCGGAGCCCCTGGGACGCAGCCGAGAATGTTCTGGCCGACAATTCGAGATCGTCTCGATGATGCTCTAGAGCCCGCGCGGGCCATTGCTACTCGCGGTGATCTCTCACTGGCGGACATCGACGAATCAGATCGCTTACAGCACGAGCTTGAGAAGAGGCTTGCACCGCTCCGGCGCGCCTATGATGCGTATGCGGCGCGAACCTTCGCCGAAGAAGCTCGTGGCCCGCTTGATGAGAACCTGTTAGGCGACATCATTGGTGGCAAGAGACTCGGCAGTATTCAACGGCACGTCCACGGTAGCGCCACGACACAAAAGATCAATCTTGATGACCTTGTCGATCATTCCGTTACCATCGCTCGATCCCACAAGGCTTTTCACTGGGAGCTGGCGTTTCCAGAGGTCTTTTGCGGGGATCGGCCCGGATTCGATGTCGTCATTGGTAACCCGCCTTGGGATGAGATCACCGTTGAACGTCTAGGTTTTTACGCTCGCTACATCCCTGGAATCAAATCGCTGCGATCGCAGCGCGAACAGGAACAGACGATCGCAGAATATGAGCGAAGACATCCGGATGCTAAAGCTGACTTCGAACGGCAGCTTTGTAGCAAGGATCAAATCCGCGACTTAATTCACAGTAACTTCACGCTTTCGCGAGGCAGTGATCCGGATTTGTATCGCGCTTTTGCCGAGCTAGCGATCAGAATTTCACGAAAAAATGGTGCGATCGGCATGGTTTATCCTCGCCAGTTACTCGCTGCGCAGGGGTCGCTGTTTTACAGAAAAGCGTTATTTCAGGAAGCGTCCATTGTCGCCGACTTCGCCCTGAACCGTAGCGGTTGGATATTTCCTGATGCAGAACCGCGTTACACGATCGTGGCGCTCGCTGCTCGGAGAGACGGCGGCGCAACGCTCGCGCAGGCAGGTCCTGTCACCGACGAGATTGCCTGGTCCGCACTGCCAAATCTTCGTACACATTGGACATATCTCGAGCTCGCAAAGGCTTCGCCCGGACTGGAAGTGCCGCTAATCTCCGACCCACGCGCTGCGAAGCTTTTCCACAAGATGATCGCCAACGCGCAACCCTTCTCCGAGGCAGTCGCCGGTACGCGTTTTAGACCATGGCGCCCAATCGACGCGACGTTGGACCGCAAGAGCGGTCTCCTAAAAGAACGTGGTCGTGGCGGTCGAGGCTGGCCGGTATATGGCGGCCGGAATTTCTATCTTTGGGAGCCGGAAATCGACGAGAGTGAGTTTGTCCTCGATCCCAAAGCGGGTCTCGATGTGCTGCAACGCAAGCGGCTGCGATCCGATGTATGGGAAGGTACGCCGCGCAATATCCTTGACGACCCCAATACCCTGCCGCCAAATCGGTGCACGGTTCTTTTTCGCGATGTTGCGCGAGCCACGGATAGCAGAACCGTAATCGCCTGTCTCGTACCGCCGCAACGTTTCGCAGCGAATCAGGCGCCGACGCTCGTCCAGATCGGTGGTTCGGAGCGCGATACAGCATTACGCCTCGCCGTTATGTGCTCTCTGCCATTCGATTGGTCCGCACGGCGACGCGTCGAGCAACATCTTAACTTCTTCATTTTGAATGCGCTACCAGTTCCTGTTGCTAAGCTCGGCAATAAATTGTGTGAGCGAGCCATAGAGCTTGCTGCCAAATTAGCGTGCATCGATAAGCGCTTTGCGTCATTTGCAAAGACTTGCGGGGTACCGGTCGGTGCTCTTAACGACACTGCGCGCGAGAATGCTATAGCAGAAATAGATGCGATCGTTGCACTGATGTATGGCCTAACATTCGACGATCTGGAGACCATATTTGCCGATTTCACGACGGACGCGGTTCCACTAAGCCGGCGTGCTGCCGTCAGGCAACATTTCGAGCGGCTCGCCAAGATCAACCACGAAAAGTCGGCATGAGCGGCCAACGTCACACATTCGCTGACAATAGATCCGTCACGGTTGCAGAAGCCATTACAGGCTTCGCTCACTACGACGGAAGACATGCGCTCGCAATTGCGAGCGGATACTTCAATCCTGGCGGATTCATAGCAGTAGCCGACGCTCTCGAAGCTGCACCCTCCGTGCGTATCCTCTTGGGAGCTGAACCAGAACCATTCCAAATTGCCGATCGACTTGAACGTCGGGACAGCGACCCCGGGGCTCGGGTTAGCGAACTGCGAAAAGCCTTAGCGGTCGGACGGAATATGCTTCCATTCGCTCGCGCAACGGACGAGGAGCTTGAGCGGCTTCTTGGGTTCCTAGCGAGACCGACGACCGAAGTGCGAATCTATCGACAGCGCTTTCTGCACGGTAAGGCATTTATTTTTGGCAAAGACGCCGCCGCTATCGCAGGTAGCGCTAACTTCACCAGAGCCGGTTTGCTTTCCAATTATGAGCTCGATCTTGGCCATTTCGATCCAGACAAGGTGAGTAGAGTATCTCAATGGTTCGAGGACCTGTGGAAGGATGCTGAGTCGTTTGATCTTGCCGGAGTATACAGCGCGCGTTTCGCAGAATTCGAGCCATATCGGATCTACCTCCGAATGTTATATGAGTATTACGAAGCCGAAGCGACGGCGGACGATGAGACGACCCGGAGACTCATAACTTTACGCCTCGCGGAGTTCCAAAGACTAGGATCTTCGCGAGCTCAACACATTCTCGACGAGTGGGGCGGCGCACTGATCGCTGATGGTGTTGGACTGGGAAAGACGTACGTCGCCGGCGATATCATGGTACGTTACGCCAAAGAACGGGGCGAGCATGTTTTAGTTGTTTGCCCCGCTGCTTTAAGGTCGATGTGGCAGCGATTTGCATTTCAGTATAGCCTGCCGCTCAACATCGTTAGCTACACGGAACTTGCTAACGACAGAATCGTAGGTGATGGCGGTTCGGACACACTGCAGGGGCTCTCGCCGAAGTACTATCGCTTGGTCGTAGCGGACGAGGCGCACATGCTACGCAATCCTGATACCGGCTACTATCGTGCCGTCCGCCGCCTTCTGCAAAAGGCCCCAGACGCACATCTCCTCATGCTGACGGCCACGCCTGTCAACAACTCGATTCGAGATCTATATCACGAGATTCTCCTTTTTGCACGCAACGACGCCTACTTCAGTAGGATCGGTGTGCCGAGTTTAAAGGAACTATTTGACCGCGCAGAACGCTTGCCAATCGAAGATCTTGATCCATCGATCCTTTTCCCACTCTTAGACGCCATTGCCGTGAGGCGCCCACGCGCTTTTATCCGTCGCGAATTCCCCGACGCTACGCTGGATGGGCCAAGTGGTCCCGTGCCTATCGTGTTTCCGACTCCGCAGCTAAAACGGGTCAATTACGACTTGGACGGTTTAGACCCCGGGCTCTTTGAACGGGCCGCAAACGCTATCGATGATGGTCTCACGCTAGCGCGTTATCGACCATTAGCATATGCAGTCGACGCAACAGAATTCTCGTCAGAAGCTGTGCAGCAGGAGATCCTTGCTGGATTGCTTCGTAGCCAGATGCTTAAGAGATTTGAGTCGTCAATTGAAGCGTTCCGCGCGACTGCCCGAAAGCTAGCCGATGCCTCGGGAAAGCTGCTGGCCTTTATTAGGAACACTCAAACAGTTCCCATAGATAAGTTCGATCCCATGTCGCTTGATGCCGAATCCTTGCCAGAAGAGACGGTTGACGATCCCGAGAAATTTGCCCCGCTTGACGCATTTAAGGCGACCGATCTTGCGCGCGACCTACAAGCAGATATCGAGTTATTGAATTCTCTGGTCAAGCAAACGGAGTTGATCCGGCCGCAGGATGATCCTAAGCTCGAAGCTCTTCTCGCGTTGCTTGTCGAGGCGGGTCGCGCGACTGGGGATGCTCGGAAGACCTTGGTGTTTACGACATTCGCTGACACGCTAGACTATATTAAGGCCTTTCTCGAACTTGAAGTTCCTCGGCATACCGAACTTGCCTATCTTAAGGGACGCATGGCCTTCGGTACGCGTAATCTGTCAGCCGATGAGCGGGTTGCCTTAGCTGTGGGTTTTGCACCGCATTCCATGCGGCCGGGTGACGACGAAGCTGATGACGAGTTTGACCTTTTGGTTTCTACCGACGTTCTTTCGGAAGGCCAAAACCTTCAGCAATGTGGGCGTGTAGTCAATTATGATCTTCCGTGGAATCCGATGCGCATAGCACAGCGCAATGGACGCATAGACCGTATAGGATCGCCACATACGAATATTACACTTGCCTGTTTCTTCCCAGACACCGAACTCGACCGTCTGCTTGGACTTGAGCTGCGTTTGCTTCGCAAAATCGCCCACGCTAATGCGGCGGTTGGCGCCGGGGCGATTCTTCCTGGAGTCGCTGAAATTGAGCACGCTTTCATCGACGACGAAAAGAAAATTCGACGTTTGCTTGACGAGGATGCTAGTGCCATTGAAGATCTAGATGTCGACGATGCCTACCTTGGCGAGGTTTTTCGTGAGGAGTTGCGACGCGCGCTGCTGCACGAAGCGCGCGAGCAGTACGAGGAACTGCCATGGGGCGTCGGATCGGGATTCGTCGGAAGCGGTAAGATGATGGTAATCTACCTTTCCCGAGTCGGTCGCGGAACAGGCGCTCGTAGCGAATTGGTGTCATACACTCCACCGGACTCTATTGCCGACGATCGACTCAAGTCGTTACGTGAAGCAAAATGCGCGCCGGATACGCCGCGCCACTACCCGCCGGCGCTGCGCGACATCGCAATCGATGGATGGGAGCGCACCCGCTCCGCCATTATCAGCCGATATAACGCCGAGCGCGATCCTAAAACGCGTCAGACACGGTTATCGCGCGCTCAGAGATCTTCCGTCGATCTTCTCCAGAGAGAGGGCTCCGCAGAAGCCTTCGCCGCTGCGGAGGCGCTCTCAGTGCCGTGGCCGATCGACGTCCAACGTTCGCTAAGGTCTATATTGGACGATGAAGGGTCTGCTGATACAGCGAAAGTCCGTTCCCTTATCGAACTTGTTTCCGATCGCGGTCTCACGCCGCCTCTGGTCGACGACACACCGGCTATCGAAAGCGACGATGTCCACTTAGTCTGCTACCAGATAGTCTCAAACTGATGGCGTCTAGCTTTTCTAAAGTACCACACGTGTCTCGCGAGACTACGATTGGACAAACGGACGCGCTGATCGTCGTTTACGGGCCACTCTCCTGTGCATCTGGTCCCGTGTCTGCGTCTACCGTACTTCAGTCGCTTTTTGATAGGTCGATGTGGTTCTTTTCTGCGCGCTCACGTTATCTCGTTCCGAATACGCCTCTACTCTTTTACGAAACCAGAAGGGGCATTACGGCGATAGGACGCGTCGGCACGGTAGAAAATGTCGGACAGGGCGACACTGCTTTTCTGAATTCGTGGGGGATATCTAACTACAAGATAAAAATTTCGCTCAAGAAGACCCGCGTCTTACCGGCTGTAATTTCGATGCTGCCAATAATCGATCAGCTTGATTTCATTCGCAACAAACGATATTGGGCGTCTTATTTGCAAAGGTCGCCCGTACGCATCACGCAACACGACTACGATCTAATCGTGAGTCGTTCCAACGACGGCGATTAGCTTGGCGTGTGGCTAGCCTCTACAAACTCACGTACTGGCACGCCGGCGAGCTGACCTGGCGACGGTCGTACGTCAACGCACAACACGGACCGTACGCGAATTCTTAACTGCAAATGCAACTTTCGAATCCGGTACCTCAAACATACTAAGTTGACCACGCCATGGAATTGGCTTGCGAAAGATGCGCGGGTTCCTCAAGACGTAGCAAAAAGGCCCCATAGCCCATCGATTGCGAGTCACCTTATCAAGGCAATCGGCCACATCAACTACGCCAACAAGCGCTCCCGTCGGAAAATTGGTAGGAAACTCGAATCCGCGCCGGCGGAGCCAGGCTATTGCGGCCTTATCCCTCCGAAGGCTCGAATGAATCAAAAGCGGCCCCCTATGCTTTGTGCGGCGTGGTCGGTTCTCAATATCTTTGCCGGCATAAAGAATAGCCCACGCCCAAGGAGCCCGGATGGAGAGTGCCTTCATAGAAGCTCGCAAGACTGACGAGGAGGCTTGTGTTGTGGCGAATGACAGCACTGGGCGAGTAACACTCCAGCGTACGGAACTGTTCGAAATGGTATGGCGGGAGCCTTTAAGCAAGATCGCTCCTCGGCTTGGTATTTCCGACGTCGGCCTGGCGAAGGCGTGTAAAAGGCATAACATTCCGGTACCTCCTCGAGGGTGTTGGGCGAAGCTACAGCACGGAAAGCGCGTGCCGCGCAAGCCGAAGTTGTCACCCTCGATCGACGGCGACGAACGCGTTCAAATCTCTTTGTCGGCTAGAGGTGGCGCCGGTTTTTTGAACAGCAAAGCGCCGTTCTATAAGTGACAACCCTGCGGGGTTAGGCCGCTTCCACGGCCGGTGAAGAGAAGTATGCGGCGTCGGGCGTTCTTCCCCCAAGGGACGAATGCGGACGGCCCCAGCGGTGTGCTTGGTACTCTCGCACGGACTCAGTGTCCGTCGCGGAGCCTTCAAACGCCAGCAATAATCGAATTAGGCAGCTCCAAGTACGCTGTATCCGTGACGTGGCATCGAACCAGCGCGTACGGACCTCCGCATCAACATGAGCGTTCCAAT